>Ga0181520_10012807_pt1 | contig 10717 bp, 5 predicted proteins | sample PEATcosm2014_Bin_29_FD_132451 | JGI IMG/M metagenome (GOLD analysis project Ga0181520, IMG submission 132451) | Peatland microbial communities from MTU Mesocosm Facility, Houghton, MI, USA - PEATcosm2014_Bin02_30_metaG | ecosystem: Environmental > Terrestrial > Soil > Wetlands > Peat | place...
CCTCGGAGTGGTTTAGTAGCGAAAACGCAGAACAGTGAAAACAAACACAACTAATCTAGCAGAGCCTGAAAACCTAACTTAATTTCTGCGTTTTCCTGTCCAAAGGACGGGGTCCACCACACAGGGGAAGGGCGCACAGGAGCAGTGGGATTAGGATGATAGGATGCGTTTTTGGAGTTCGCATAGGGGTCGCTCTCTAGTGATCCGTCGTAACGGTGATAAAGTTATGTATGGTGCGTTTAGTTGTGCAGCCAAATTTGGAAACGGTCATGGTGCCGTCGCCGTCGATAGTGAAGCTCTGATCTGACCATTTAAACGAATTGGTATGGGGCTCGCCCGCGTCCCCCACCTTCCACAGGGCGGGAATGACCCATGTAACCCCCCCGGGCACCAGGAAGTCCCTGCGTTATACCAGCAGTGATCCATGCCTTCGCCAATCACGTTGTCATGCATGGGGTCAGACCATATATTTCTGCGTTTCTCATTCATTTCCCGATCGTTGCTTGCGCACTGTCGGATGATGCGAACCCCTCCTTCATGGCCCGGTGCAACCCGCGCGGGGTTGCGGTGTCGTAGGCTCCCAAATGAACCCGCGCGGTTCTGGCCTTGTTGGACGGCATGACGCCGCGGGTTTGGACGAACCCAGCCAAAAAGTCAAGACGGACAAAAATATATGGTTTGAACCCGTCGATGTTCGGCGGCTAACGCAAGACACGCGAGCCGGATGGATTGATGGCGTAAGAGAGGCGAACCAGACCGGGGATCTGGCTGTTATGGTAAGCCTCCAGCTCAATAGAGATTCGGCCGTATTCCTGGCCACTGCTCAGTTTGAGGTAAAACTTCTGTGTGCCGGTGGTGTCTCCCCAGCCGTTGGCCGTCGCCGACTCCTCGTAGGTGAAGGGAGAAGCGGTATATCCTTCCATGGGTGCTTCATACATAGGGTCGGACGCGTCGGCTCGCAAGAACTGCCAACCGTTTATTGCATCAAGTTCACAGGACCAGTCATATCGCTGGCCATAGACGATCTGCTCTGGCCGCCTCACCCAAACTCTTAAGTCACCCGTGCCGGACTCGGCGATGGTGCCTTTGGTGAAATCGATGACGTACGGTCTGCCGTCGGGCACAATGTGGAACGACCTTTCGCTGCTAATCAACCGTTCGTGGATATTGGTGCTCCACATTTTGAAAACGACAGGATTGACGTAGCCGCCGCCGGTAGGACCAAAGCCGCGATGTATTGGCTCTGCTTCATAACCCTCCTTCACCATAGATTCCAAGTCGAACGTGTCCCCCCTTACGCCGTTGATCTCAAAACGTCCATCCGCTCCCGTCACGCGTTCAAGGTGAACTTCCCTCGTCCCGCCCTCGAGGCTCGCTGGACTTGGCAGAGTCCATTGTTCGACCGCCACCTTAAGGGCCACACCGGGCAAGGCGTTGCTGTCCTGGTCAACAACCAGCCCGTAGAAATCAACGGGGACGTTATGCGAGTCGATAAATGCATCGAGCCAGGCCGGTGATTGCGCGCCGTTGGTCGGGGGCGGCAATGAGCCGCCCGTAGCCAGTGACCGGGTGGTCATCGCTGACGCCGACCCTCCATCAGAGACGCGATTGCTCGCAGCGTTCGCGTTGCGGGCAGGTTGCGCCACGCGCTCGCTTGCTTGCGGAACGGCTTCTGGGCTGGCCAGAGGGTGGATTGGCCCCTGCCTGAAAATGAAGATCGCTATCACGATCGTAGCCAGAATGAGGACGGAAATTGCCAGTCGAGTTCTCATTTACTTCAAACCAGTTTGAGCAAGCACTTGACTCCAAAATTGCCAGCGTTGCGCATTATCGGAGCGAAATTCGCCGCTGTGGTATACGTGCTGGGTGCTGAAGCTGTATGGAGGAACGTCTAGCTCCACTTGTCGAACGACGGTAAATTTGCCTCCCACATTTGGCTGCATGCCCAGGGCGTAGCTGCGGGATTGGATGATCTTATCAAATATCTCATAGGTGTTGCTTGGGAAATAGAGGGCGGTAGAGCCGTAGTCCTTGTAATAGGAGCTTGGCGGGTAGAACTCGTAGGAGTGGTCGATGTCCGGTTTCAGGTTCTGAAACTTCAGCCACGCCACTCTAAGCGCCCAGTCGTTTGTGTTGAAGAAATTAACATATCTTCCTGCGCCCGCCGAAGGATTGAAGTAGCAGGGCGCTCCCGCTGTCCAGTAGAAAGCATAGCAGTCGGGCGTGCCCGAATCGAGCCAGAGGTTGTATCTCGGGGTGGTTGGGTCGTAGGCGTGCGCCGACACAGCGCCTTGCATCGAGACGTAAGTGTTGACGACCTGGTTTGCGCCGGCCAACCGCAAAGCCTCGCCGGCAACCACGTTGCCCAGGCTATGCGCCAGCAGATAAACCTGCCCTGGATAATTGCTATTCAAGGCGGTCAGCCTGTTGAGCAATCCCTGCGCCGAATCCCATCCCTGTATCTCGCTTGAACCAAATTCCAGCGCCTTCTGCGCCGTCGGCCAATAACACGTGCCAAAGCGGCCCTGGTAGCCCTGCCAGTAGAGCCGCTTGAAAGCGGTTTCAGCAAAGCGGTCCTTCTCCCAGGGTTGCATGTTATACCCATGGACCAAAACGATGTAAGGCGTATTCGTGGTCGCCGGCAGCGCATATTGGAAAGGCAGCTCTCCCGGGGCGAGATTCGCTTTGACAAGGTAGGGTGTGTTGGTCGGCGGCACGCTCGGCTCGTCTCCCACAGTCCACCGCTCATACATCTGCTTGATGTCCTGGATCTGGATGTAGGCCGTGGTTTGCGCCAGCACGTTGCCGTTGGCGTCCGAGATCGTCAGCGTCAGCCCGCCAACGCCATTGCTCACGCCGCACCAGATGAAATGCGTGCTGGGCAGTTGATTCATTAGCGAGTTGAGTTGAATGCTGCAGCCCGGCGCAACCCGTCCGGCATATGGACACTGCGCGATGTTGGTTTGCAGGGTTGCCGTAGTCTCGTTTGTCAGGTAGCCGATGCCGCCATCGGGGTCGGCGGCCAGAAACAAATCGATGGTCGGATTGCTCGGGTTGGGGTAGCCCACATCGCCCCAACTTAACCACACCGAACTGCCTATTGGCAGGTTGGTAAGACAGTTCGTGGTCAGGCCGCAAACCCAGAGGCGAGCGTAATCCTCAAGGTCCCGGGTGCATGGGATGACCCGCTGGCCGCACGCATTCGAGTAGTTGCAATCCGGGGTCGGTGTCAACGGTGTATAAGGACAGCCGGCGCTTAGTTGATCGTCCTGTTCAGGGTAATTAAAAGGATAGTCATTATCCCAGCGATCAAAGTTGTTGTTGCACCAAAGGACGTATGGGCTCGCTGCCGAAGTGTTGTCCGGCCCGCCGAAGCTCAAGTCCATGGTGCCATCGTGGTTCACATCGAGCGCGAGCTTGATCACATAGACTACGTTAGTGCCTTGTGCTCCCGAGTCAATGTCCGGCATGGTGACCAGCGCCGCCGGACCGGGCATCGTTGGGAAGAACGTTCCGTAGGGGGAGAGGAAGCCTGTCGTGGTTGTCGTGGCCGAGCCAGTAGCGTCAATCGTGTAAGCGTTGCTGAAGTACTGGCCTACGTAGGCATAGATGTTCGGATAACCATTGAGCAACTGCTGCTTGGCGTAGCCAGCGAGTTGGAAGCTTTGTCCGAAGGGGATAATCATCGGACTGGGTGTCGTGTTCGTCGGCGAGAACGTGCTGTTCCCCGGCAGGGGGTCGGTATAGGGGGGCGCAACGGTAGAAGGGCGCGCAAAATAGTAGCCTACGGTTTGCAGTTGCGGAGCCACCGTTTGCGGAAAGGCCGGTCCCGAGACAATAGGAATGCTGGTGTTCCAATCAAGTTCGGCAAAATCGACATCGTTGGTGTCTGGGACGCCTGGGATGGGCGGGTAGTCGCCCGGGTCGTTGGGGTCGCCGGGGATCGGGGCGACCAGCCACGGATTGTAGGCGAGGAGGACCTTCTCATATTGGAGGCCGAAGTAGTTGTAAGCCGCATTGTCCAGGTAAAAGTTGGTGGAATCCGAAGTGACGCCATACGGTCCCGCACTAAAAGGCCAGTCTCCAGCAGTCCAATGCGTAAAACCGACCGGCGCAGGGATGGGATCGGCGTTAGTTGGCATCGGACACTGGTATTTTGGCGGCCATACAAGATTGGCCTCCCCATAAGAACCATACATCAAGGTGCCCGTCACACCGGTATTTACGCTGAGGTCGGCCGGATCTATGTCATTGGACGAAATAACAAAGTTGCGGAAAAGATAGTTCTCCGCAAATGGCTCAAACGGGTTGAGGATGGCCTCATCCGACTGGTTGCAATCATCCCTTACCGCGTAGAGCCCTGAGAACACGTAACTGGCAGGCCAGTAGACATCGGGGTAGGAACAGCCGAGCCAGGGGGGGCGCCCCGTTCCCAACACATAGAACGGCCCCGTGCGGGGGACCCTCAGAAGGAAATCCACGTTTTGCTTGATTTGTTGCTGCCCGTTGAAGAAGGGTGTTGACATCCACGCGGCGTTTGCGTTTCCAAACGCGATGTCGCCTTGTTCCCAGGAATCCGATAGCAACGATGCGGCGCTGAGCCCATTGCCGACAGCTACCGCCTGCACCCACCAATAGTAATCGTCGTATCCGTAAATGTCCTGAGGTGTGGCGCTCGATGGTATTTGATAGAGGCCCTCTATCGAGGCCGACACCGGAACAATCCAGTTGGTAACTATGGAGGCAGTCGACCAGTCACTTTCGCTGAACCGGAGGGCCGCCGTGTTGGGGGACAGGCCCGAAACTTGGAGATACGCCGTGCCGTTGCTGGCGACAAGGGCGTACGAAAAGGTCGGACTGGGTTCCAACGGGACCCCCGCACTCCTGGGGGAATCACCATTTGTGTAGTGGGCTATCACCCAGTAATTCTGAGAAACCGACGGTCCACAATCTCGGAGGTCAGAGGGCACCTCTGGAATGGTGTCCTGGAAACTGCGCGCGTTTGCGGAAACAGCGAAGCTGGTGGGGTTCCAATCATCCGGATAAACTGACCTCTGCACCGTGTAGCCAGTCACAGGGCCGGGCGAAGGCTGCCAGTTCACGTTTACCGCGCCGGTAATGTAATTGTAGCTGACGGTTACGCCTTGGGGTGCTGGAGGTGTGCACCAATTCGAGGGATTCCAGCCGTTCTGATAGCATTGGAGATAGGTCCAGCCATCGCCGCAAGGGCATAGGGTGTAGGGATTTGCGCCGCTGGGCATGTATTTATCTTCCCACCACGTCGGAATGCCGCTGCCGTCGCCGCTGACCCACGACCTGGCCAGCAGAAAAAGAGCGGGCTGATTGCTCATGTTTATCGGAACCGGCGTCCAATCCTGCCCCGCCGCACCGGGGAATTGCGGCACTTCCGAATTCCAGGCGACGGGCTCAGCAAGGTTCGTCGCGCTCAAAATATCGAAAAGAGTATCCGCGGATGTTCCATGCACGTTGATGCTGACTACACCGTTGGCGGCGGACACCGGCTCGATCCAGAGCGTGCCCGGCGGGTATCCCTGGTTTGTCACCGTTCCGGTGAGGGCTCGGAGAAAAATGGCCGAACTCCCACTTAGAGACACTTGTAAGGGGGTCGCGTTGGTGTTGGTCGCGCCCGTGAAGGACTGCTGAGCGGCCCAGGCGGTATTACTGGGAGCAAGGGCGGTTGCGTTTTCCAAAGTGTACGCCACTCCGGGGCTGGTCCCCCAAACAAGAAGGCCCATGGAAGAACTGCCGATGCTCGTAATCTCGAGATATAGCCCGTTTGTCGGAATGGTGCTGGAGTCCAGTGGCGGGAAGGTTCTGGCTTGATCCATGGCGGCATAGTCAACCGCGAGATCGTTGATCAGGTAAGATCCGTCAGGCTCTTGGTACACGGGGACTGTGTCGCCAAACGGATCGCACGGCGTAGGCTGGCATTCCGGGCGCTGCAAACTCCAGAAGGTCCCGCATGTAGGTACGTTAGTGACCAACGGCAGCCCTTGGATGGAGAACGTCTGCATGGAGCTGACACGGGAGTTGGCGCGCATGACCATGGGCCTGTTGAGCGCCATATCGGTTGCCGCCTGACGGGCGGCCGCCACTTGCGCCGCTTTGGCCTGGAGTCTGGCGGCGAGAGCCGCATCGGATAGCGGTCCAAGGTTCGCAAAGCCGACTATCGCGTTGTAGTAGAAGCTCAGTTCGGACGCCGTCAGCGGGCGGCGGAAGGAAAATGCCTCGTCAATGGCGGCCTGGGCGGTTTCGGTTCCGGCAAGGGAACTGCCGAGAACCAGTTGCCAGGAGCCTGTCGGCACCGGCAGCAAGGTGGAGCTTTGAGCCGCCAACTGATTGTCCAGGAACAGGGCCACGCCTTGCGGGCCGTAGTTGAGCAGAACGCAATGAGGGGCCTGGCCTGTCCAGGCAATGGGAAGTTGCAACACCTGCACCGGCCCTGAATCGCTTTGGGCAACGAGCGAAAGGGATGACGCATCGGGACTCACCTGGAGGGTCCATAGTTCCGCCGGTTGGTCCCCCGCCGTGCCGTAAAGGGTGAGCAATCGGGCGTTTGCTCCCGGCCCGGTCGCGGGCCAGCAGGGCGTAAGCCACAAGCGAAGTGCGCCAGTACTGGCCCCTACCTTCGTCTGGCCCCGCGAATCGACACCCGGTACAACGTAGGGCGTCACCTGGCTGCCATCGGAAAGACAAAAGATCGCGTAACCGCTCCACGAGCTGCAGTACTCCCAGCCGTTTGAGGCCGTCACAAGGTCATTAGTTTCTTGAAACGAGTAGAGTTCATCGAAGCTCTCATGCCATAGCAGCGGAGCGATTTCAGGTATGGGGATTACCGGCTGCCTTGGCGCCGCGGCAACGCTTGCCGCGAACAGGGCGCTGGCGATTATCGAGCAGGCTCGGATCACAGAGGCAGCGTATTCGCGGATAGTGAGGTTGGGTTGTCGTTCCATGTGACCTCCTGATTTTTGTTGTTGGGCGGAGAGAATGTCGCTTCACATTCCGCTCTGTCATGCTTTCAATCTCTTTAGCTGTTTTCACTTCCAACGTGCCGATGGTTGCCGAATCCTCCGAAAAAAAGCAATGACGAAGTGAGGAATCATCCGTTTAGCGGTGTGGAGAGACGCCGACAAGTCTGCTTTTCTCTTCTTTTGTTTAACCTGTCCATCCAAGTTTCCACGCTGGCGCCTCGCATTGACCAAGAGGCGAATCCAGGAACCTGGGTATTGTGACAATTGTCACAATGCTTGTCAACCCCCTTTTTCGGTATCACTGGGGCGTGCCGAAAGAAAGCCTGTCCGAAGCCGTTGCTGCCAACGTCACCAAGCTTCTGCGTGAGGAGCGCAAGAAACGTGGATTGTCGATGAACGTGCTCGCCCAACGCGCTGGCCTATCACACTCAATCATCAGCCTCGTGGAACGGGATTTGCGCAGTCCCAGTCTGGATACAATGCTAAGGCTCGCCGAGGCTCTCGACGCGGACCTGGGTAAAATAATCACCCAGGCGGAGGAAATAGTTCACGAACATCGTAAACAACGAAAGCGATGAGTTGTTCCTCGCCATCATAACGCTCCAGGGGTAGGCATGAGGACAAGGAACCCGCGCGGTTCTGGCCTTGTTGGACTCGCATCTTGCGCGGCATGACGCCGCGGGTTTGGACGAACCCAGCCAAAAAGTCAAGACGGACAAGAATATATGGGTTGAACCCGTCGACGAAGTCTTTTGAGGCCGGCCTCTCTTTTTTCCATCCGGTTTGGCGCGCAGGAGGCGGGGCGCACCAAACCGGATGGAAAAAAAAGAGAGAGAGTTGTTTTTGGGCGCCGTACCTGGGGCGGCGGCCTCCGGCCTTGCCCCAGGCTAAAATATTTCGTCCCTTCAGGACTCTGGTTTCAGGCTCGCTGCGCTCGCTTGGTTGATGGGTTTCGCGCCGAATAGCACTGCGTGACTAGGGAGCGCCGACTTGTTACTCGGCGAACGAAGCCTGGTGGCGCTTGCGTGTTGGCAGGAGTTGCCAAGGTTACTTGGTTTACGGAGTACTTACTGCGGCCAAAGAATCGTTCCGCGCCTGGCCAGTTCGTACTGCGCCAGAGCGGGCAGCGGCCAATAGAAGAGGAGCACAAAGAGCAGCAGCGCCAGCGCGGGAGCCAGGTCGTACTTTCCCAACTGAAGCGGTAGCCGCCGGAAGGGTGCAGCCAGATTCCGCCCGGTGGCGACCACAAAATCCCAGAGCGGGCTGTTGCCAAAATAGATGTAACTGACAATGAGATAGAGCAACAGGAAGAGAGGGATAAGATACTTGAGACAGGCATAGAGGCCGGCACCAATGAGCAGCGCTTGCTCGAGCCGGTGTTGCCAGGACCCGGGCCGGTTCGCAACTCCGGAGCGGACCAGCCATGGCTGCAAGGCAAGCCAAAGGCCGACTCCCGTCAAGAACGGCAGCAACGCTTGGACCGGCACAGACCAGCGGGCCACCCGGCCTAAATGCAATCTGAGCAACTTCAGAATCGGATCCGGATCGGTCGTGCCGCGATTGATGACCACCAGGGCCATCATCCAGAAGTAAACCACAAGCAGCGCCCGGCTGAAACTGAGCAGCGAGTAAATCAACACATGGTTGAGATGGTACTGGTCGCAGCGGAATACGAGCGCCACGAACACCAGGTTGAGCCGGGGCACCCAGTTGGCTCCTGAGCCGACCTGCCAGTAAAAGCCCGCCCGCAGCAACAGCAGCATCGTCAGGCCCAGCAGGAACGCCCATCCTTTAAGCCGCCTCGGCTCCGGTCTTTTGAGCGTTCCGGCCAGGGAGAGCGCCGAAGTCCGAACCAGCGGATCAAACCGCAACAGCCGCCAGTTGAACCAGAGGAGCACGGCGGCGATATTGGTGATGAGATCGATTAGGGTTAGGACCATGGGTTGGGGAATAAGGCGTAAAACATGAGACGCGGGTGGTCGCGCTCCCATTCACGCTTTACGCTTCACGTTTTACGTTTCACGTTTCACCCCTCACATCATCTTGAGCAATGTCTCCGCCATTTCCGAGGGAGTCGGAGCGACGGCAATACCGGCTTCCTTGAAAGCGGCGATTTTCGCCGCCGCGGTCCCTTTGCCGCCGCTGACAATCGCTCCCGCGTGGCCCATGCGCCGTCCCGGGGGGGCCGTGGCCCCGGCGATAAACCCGGCGACCGGTTTCCGGCAGTGCGATCGGATCCACTCCGCCGCTTCCTCTTCAGCCGCCCCGCCAATCTCCCCAATCATGATGATGCCATGGGTCTCCGGGTCCGCGTCGAACAGCTTGATCGCGTCCAGGTGGGAGGTCCCGTTCACCGGGTCGCCGCCGATGCCGATGCAGGTGGATTGGCCGACGCCGCGGCAGGTAAGCTGCCAGACAGCCTCGTAAGTGAGAGTGCCGCTGCGCGACACGACGCCGATATGGCCTTTCTTATGGATATACCCGGGCGAGATGCCGATGCGGCAGCCGCCGTGGGAATCCCGGCCCTCCCCCGGGGTCACGATGCCCGGGCAATTGGGGCCGATGAGGCGCGTGCGCTGGTCTTCCAGCACGCGCCGGACTTTGACCATGTCATTGACGGGAATGCCCTCAGTGATGCAGACGACCAACTCCAGCCCGGCATCGACGCCTTCGAAGATGGCATCGGCGGCAAAAGCGGGCGGGACGAAAATCGCGGACGCGGTTGCGCCGGTCTGCTTCACAGCCTCGGCGACGGTGTCAAAGATGGGAACCTTGTTGTCAAAGAGTTGGCCGCCCTTGCCGGGCGTAACGCCGGCGACGATTTGGGTGCCGTAAGCCAGGCTCAGTTGAGCGTGCCGGGCGCCGAAAGCGCCGGTGATGCCTTGGACCAGGACTCGAGTTTGTGGGGTAACAAGAATGGACATGGCAGGCGTGGGATCAAGGGGAACCGATGGACCCGACCACCTTTAGCGCGGCATCGGCCATGGAGTCGCCCCGAACGATAGTCAGCCCCGATTGGGCCAGCGTCAGATTGCCGGATTCGACGTTGTTGCCTTCGAGCCGCACGACCAGGGGCAGCTTCAGCCCGGTCTCCTTGACGGCGGCGACGATGCCGGTGGCAATCACGTCGCAATCCATGATGCCGCCGAAGATATTCACCAGGATAGCCTTCACGTTAGGATCCTGGAGGATGATTCGGAAGGCGGCGGCAACCTGCTCCTTGGTGGCGCCGCCACCGACATCAAGAAAGTTTGCGGGACGGCCGCCGAAATGCTGAATGATGTCCATGGTCGCCATGGCCAGGCCGGCGCCGTTGACCAGGCAGGCAATGTTGCCGTCCAGCTTGATGTAGTTCAGGCTGTACTTGCTGGCTTCGATCTCCAGAGCCGCTTCCTCCGCCAGGTCGCGCATCCCTTGGATGGCGGGATGGCGGTAGAGGGCGTTATCATCCAGCGAGACTTTGGCATCCACTGCCAGCAGCGCCAGTTTATGCTCGCGGGTCAGGATCAGGCAAAGCGGGTTGATCTCCACGAGCGACGCGTCGCATTCCCACCAGGTCCGGTAGAGGCCCTGCAACAATTTGGCGGCCTGGCCGATCAGATCCCCTCGCAGCTCGAGCCGGGAGGCCACTTTGCGGGCCTGGTAGGGCATCAAGCCCAGCGCGGGATCGATAGATTCCTTGATGATGCTCTCCGGGGTCCGTGCCGCGACTTCCTCGATGTCGA
>Ga0181520_10012808_pt1 | contig 10717 bp, 10 predicted proteins | sample PEATcosm2014_Bin_29_FD_132451 | JGI IMG/M metagenome (GOLD analysis project Ga0181520, IMG submission 132451) | Peatland microbial communities from MTU Mesocosm Facility, Houghton, MI, USA - PEATcosm2014_Bin02_30_metaG | ecosystem: Environmental > Terrestrial > Soil > Wetlands > Peat | place...
CGCCTCGCCGATATTCTCATCGGTGATGGTGCCCTGGCCGCGTAAATTCTTGAACGATCGCTGTAATTTGTCGCTTAGATTCTCAAACATGCTCCTTCAAGTTTAGTCGATTTCCCCCACTCCCACCGCCGCCGCGCCCGCGCAAGTGACACCCGCGCCATCCCCGCACTAAAGTATCCCTGAGGCCCAAGCACTCATGTCCATCTCCCGCCGTCAATTCGCCGTCCGCTCCGTCGCCGCTCTCGCCGCCGCTCCCGCGCTCCCTGCCCTAGCCAGGCCCGCCCGTCCCGCGAAGATCCGCGTCCTCATCGTCGACGGCATCAACAACCACGACTGGAAGACCGCGACCCACGGTATCACGGAGATCCTCACCCGCACCGGCCTCTTCACCATCGACGTCTCCACCACGCCCCCGCGCGACGCCCCGCCCTCCGCATGGGATACCTGGCGCCCTGCATTCTCCAAATACGATGTCGTCATCAACAACTTCAACGGCGGCGACTCGCTCAAGGGCATCCAGTGGCCCGCGCCCGTCGAGGCCTCGCTCGAAGCCTACGTCACCGCCGGCGGCGGCCTCGTCTCCTACCACGCCGGCAACAACGCCTTCACCCCCTGGCCCGCCTACAACCAGATGATCGGCCTCGGCTGGCGCCCCGCCGCCTTTGGCACCGGCATCGCCATCGCCGACGACGACACCGTCATCTACATCCCCAAAGGTCAGGGCCACGCCCCCGGCCATCCCGCCAACCTCGACTTCCAGCTCCGCGTCCGCGACACCCGCCACCCCATCACCGCGGGTATGCCGCCCCTCTGGATGCACCCATTCGAGCAGCTAACCCACGGCCAGCATGGCCCCGCCGAAGGCCTCACCATCCTCACCTGCGCCCACTCGCCCGTCACCAGCCAGAACGAACCTATGGACTGGGTCCGCGACTACGGCTACGGCCGCGTCTACACCACCATGCTCGGCCACACCTGGGTCGGCGACCCCTGCCCCAACCTCGACTGCATTGGCTTCCAGACCCTGCTCGCGCGCGGAGTCCAGTGGGCCGCCACCGGCCGCGTCACCATCCCCATCCCGCCAGCCTTTCCCGGCCCGGACAAGACGTCCCTCAACCAGCTCACCTGAAGCCGCGTGCCGCCTGGTCCTGATCTGGAGCCGATTGACATGTGACCTCCTGGCAATCGTCGACACGTGACTCAGAGGAAAGCCATGGGAGCACGAAGAGTCGCGCTGAAGGCGCGCGTTATCTCAGCCTGGGCCGAAGCCCCAGGACTACCGGTCGAAACCGCCTGCGGGCTGAAGAAGGTGCTGAACAACCGCTCTTTCGTTAAGGGCACGGCTTCAGCCGTGCCATAAAGACCTTGTTTTGCAGCGCGGCTTTAGCCGCTGGGGTCATTGTCCGTTTGCCGCAACGGCTTTTTCCGCACCCTCTGAAGGCCCGCGCTAAATTCACAAGGAAAACCGCGATTTCATCAATCTCTATCCCTTGTGCAGCAGCTTCTCCGCCCGTTACTTCTTCTTCGCGTTCGGCGGTTTATACCCGATCGTCCCCGCCTTCTTCATCGCCGCCAGTCCCTCTTCGATCCCCAGCAGCGGTGTCGTCTTGAACGCCTTGAACGCACCGCTCGCCGAAACCGCCAGCGAACACGCCGCCGCGCTCACGTTGTCCGACCCCTCAATCAGGATCACCGCGTCATAATCCCCGAAGGAAAACCAACTCCCCACCAGCTTGCCGCCGATCTTCCCCGCCAGCTTTTGAATCACCTCGGTACGATCGGTTGGCTTCTTGATGAAACTCGCCAGCACCTCAGGCGTATACGCAATCTGAATCAAGTAACTCGGCATCGAATGCCACCTTTCAAGAATGGATTTCAATCGCGGGCCCGCAAGAGACTGTCAGCATACACCTACCCGCCCACAGTTTGTCGACGGTTAAGCTCTTCCCCTCCAACACCCCAGCCGCTGAACCTCACCTCCCGGGGCAAGCTTACTCCCGCCCTCGACAACCCCCACGCGCGGTCGCGTATTTCCCGTTTGCTTCGCCGATCCACACTGGATATGCTACTTCCCATATCGCTCCACACGGTGCTTCACGCTCTCCGCTCATCCACCACACTGGCGGTGCGTCTCAGCCCATAGGAAGACAGGTGCAGCAATGACTCGCATGTTTCGTGGATCCTGGCTGCTGGCGGCAATCGCCCTGCTCGCAACCGTCGCCCCTGCGCAGAATCACATCGTGATCCAGGTCCTCGACGGAAACACTGGAAACCCCATCGCCGACCGGCATCTCACCGTTTACGCGGGCGATTCTCCTGACGCTGTACTCCACAGAAAGATTTACTTGCAGGCTCTCACCAATAAGCTGGGCCTGGCGTCGCTCGCCATTCCACCGGCTGCCAAATGGCTCCAGGTCCTCCCTGACTGGCTCACCCTCTGCCAGGACCATCCCACCGGCAAAACCTTCAGCGCCGACGAAATCGTCTCCTCCGGCATCGCCGCGCCCAACAACTGCAGCACCTTAGTCCGCAAAGCCGACCCCGGCCAGTTCGTTCTCTTCGCCCGCAAGCCCACGGCCAAGGAAGAATTCAAGCACTAGCGTCGCGCCGTCGCGCCCTGTCATCCCTCGGAAGCTCTCCGCTCAAACAGCTTCTGTCCGGATCCGGTTCTTCCAGTGCGATACCACGAACCACACAAATCCGACCGCCAGCACCGCCTCCACGCCCAGGTGAAAGCGATGGAACACCTCTTTCAGCCGCGGATCCGTCTCCCACGCACTGCCCAGCTTCATCCCGATATACGCCAGCGCATAGCACCACGGCCACGACCCCACAAACGTGTAGATGTGGAACCGCACCTGGCTCATCTTCGCCACGCCCGCCGGAAATGCAATGAACGTCCGGATAATCGGCAGCATCCGCCCCACCAGCACCGTAATCGATCCGTAATGCGCAAAAAAATGGTCCACCCGGTCCAGGTCGTGACGGCTTAGCAGCAGCCAGCTTCCGTACCGCACCACCATCGGCCGCCCGCCTTTCGCGCCCACCCAGTACGCCGGAATCGACCCCAGGTTTGACGCCAGAGACGCCAGCGTCGCCAGCAGGATCAGTTGCGCCTGCCCGTGCGCCAGCGCCGCCCCCGCAAACGGCATAATCACTTCCGAAGGGATCGGGATGCAGGCCGACTGGATCGCCATCAGCACAAACATCACGGCATACTTGCCGCTCACACTCAGGCCAGTCAGTAGTGCAATGATTTTTTCGGACATGCCCTTGCAGTATACCCGCGCCCTCGCTCCTCATCCGCCCTCGCCCGTGCCTTTGTCCTGCGCCGCCTGGATCCTCTCCACCCGCGCAATCCGGTTGGCCACCGCGTTCTGTTCTTCCGGCGTCTTGGCCAGCCGCCTCGCCTCCTCGAGCACGCGCAGAGCCTCCGTAAACTGCCGCTGCTCCACCAGCACCTCCGCCGAATTCAGCCGGTAGCTCAGCTTGTCCCCCTCCAGGTCCACCGCCTTCACATTCAGCTCGTGCGCCTCGTCCAGATTCCGGTGCCGCGACGCGTAGAACATCGCCAGCGCATCGTACGACGCCGCAAACCCCGGGTTCAGCGCAATTGCTTCCTCCAGGCTGCTTTCGATCGCCGCATCTTCTCCCTTGGCCCCGGTCCGCAGCGCCATCAGCGCGTAATCGAACCGCGCCAGATAGTTGTGCGCGTCCAGCTCCGCAGCCTCACGAAACAACGCCTTCGCTCCAGCCAGGTCTCCTTCATTGGCGCGCAGCATTCCCATCGTCTCGTGCGCCAGCGCATTCTTCGGGTCCTCGCGCAGTACCGTCTCCGCCAGCGCTTTCGCTTCTTCCGTGCGCTTGGTGTAGATCAGCACATCGGCGCGCACCGCATCGGCCTCCGCCTCGGTCACCGGCCGCACCTCGATCGCCGCATCCTTCGCGCTCAGCGTCGCCGGCATCATAAAGTACAGAAACTTCCGCTGCGTCACGTACGCGCTCAGCTGCTGTTGCAGTTGGTTCAGGTCGCCGAACGCCTCCCGCGCCGCGCCCACCGCATCTTCTCCCTTCGCCAGCCGATCCTCGTACTCATGCAGCCGATGCGTCCCCTGGATGCGGTCGTTCGCAATCAGAAAATGCGTCAGCACCCACGACTCCGCATAGAAGATCGATCCCATTTGCTCGTCGTGGTAATACGGCGACTTCCGGTCCACCGCCAGCAGCGTTGCAATCGGCAGCAGATCGGCACGCTTCAGGAAATCCAGTTGGTCTGCGCTGGCCTGGCCCAGCCGCGCTGTCTTGTCGTCGATGTCGGTATTCGCATAGAACTGCGCCAGCCCCTCATTCAGCCACAGCGGCAGCCAGCTGTCGGCCTTGCGCACCATGTAGTGGGTGTACTCGTGGTACACGTTCGCGTACGCATGCTCCTCCCGTGCATCCAGCCGCAGCAAAATGTAGTTCTTCTCCGGCGCGCGCAGAAAGAATCCCGCCAGGTCCATCTGCTTCTCCCCCAGGTACTCGGCCGGCTCCATGGTCCGCAGATCCTCCCGGCCCTTTACCGCGATCACCACGATCGCCGGGTCCGAATCGTCTCCCGGCGCGGGCAGCAGCGTGTGGAACACCATGTGCATGCGTTCAAAGTGGCTCGCCAGCCGCCGCGCTTCGTGTTCCCCCGCGTCCGACAACACCACGAAGTGCGTGCTCTGCGCCTCCACCCAGCGCTCTGGCCCCGCGCCGGCCGCGGCCTTCGCTGCCGCCAGCAGCGTCACCAGCCCGATCGCGATTTCTCTGCGCATGATTCTCGAACCATAGCCCAACCTCCCGTCCCCGGTAAACAGCAATCGCGCCGCTGGCCCTGCGAACCGCACCCGCACTGCAAATCATTGCGTCGATTCTCGCAATCTGTTGCAGCGTAACTGCAAGAAGTTGTCATAGAGTAACCACCATCAGTTACTGATATCTAACCGCACCGCATATTTCGTACTCACCCATCTCCCGGTGCCTCTCCTGCTGCATCCAATTGCTTGATCCACTGCTTCACTTGGAAATTACATTCGCTCCCGCTCAATGAGGAGGACTCCCCATGGAAACCCTGGTTCTTTCGCTCTACGGCCTTTGGTTCTGGCTCACCCGCAAGTATCGCGCCGCCGTCTACAACGAAGTCGCCCATACCCTCGACTCCGCCCGCGCCTACCTCTCCACCGACTACGCCTCTCGCGCCTCCACCCGCGCCCGCGGCTTCCTGCTCCCCGATCAGGTCGAAGCCCTCACCATCCTCGACCGCCATGTCGCCCTGGTCGCCACCACCTCGCAGCGCTTCGAATCCCTCCGCGAGTGCCGCCGGTTCGTCGCCGAAGAGCTCGCCGACCCACCCAAAGCCGCCTGACCTCCGCCGCCCGCTCCGCGCATTCCGCGTTAGCTCCGCCTCTGCTATCGTGATTGCGACCACTATGCGCCCGCTATCCGTTCTTCTCGCCCTTGCCCTCGCCCCCGCGCTCGCCCAGTCCCCCGCACCGCAAACTGCTCCACCCGCTCCCGCTCAACCCACCGCCCCGTCCGACCATCAGCACATGATGGACCTCCTCGGCATTACCGCTCTGCGCCCCGGCGTCGCGCAGAACGGTCAGGGCGCCCATCCCGTCAACTGGGACGAGTCCAAAGCCAACCCCTGGCCCAATCTTCCCAATCCCCTCATCTTTAACAACGGCAAGCCCGTCCGCACCGCCAAAGATTGGACCGCCAAGCGTCGCCCCGAACTAGTCGAGCTCTTCGACCGCGAAATCCTCGGCCGAGTTCCCGCCAACGTCCCCGCCGTCCATTGGCAGGTCGTCTCCACCACCACCGGCACCGAAGACGGCATCGCCACCATCACCAAACATCTCGTCGGCCACGTCGACAACTCCGCCGATCCAGCCATCGCCGTCGACATCCAGGCCGACCTCATCCTCCCCGCCGCCGCGCCAGGCACCAACCAGCGCCAGCCCGTCCCCGTCGTCGTCGAAATCACCTTCGACCGTCCGCTCGGCTCGCCTCCACCGCCTCCGCGTCCCGCGCGTCCGGCCCCGCCCGCCTCAGCCACAGCCGCGCCCAACCCTGCGCGCGCCGGCAGCAGCGCCGCCCCGCCCGGACCCTCCCCCAAGCAGCAGACCCTCGCTCGCGGCTGGGCCTTCGCCTTGCTCTACCCCACCAGCTTCCAGGCCGACAACGGCGGCGGCCTCACCCAGGGCATCATCGGCCTCGTCAACCACGGCCAGTTCCGCAAGCCCGACGACTGGGGCGCTCTCCGCGCCTGGGCCTGGGGCGCCTCCCGCCTCGTCGACTACTTCGAAACCGACCCCTCCGTCGACGCCCACCACATCGCCGTCGAAGGCCACTCCCGCTTCGGCAAGGCTGCGCTCGTCACCATGGCCTACGACTCCCGCTTCACCGTCGCCTACATCAACTCCTCCGGCGCCGGCGGCGCCAACCTCGCCCGCCGCCGCTTCGGCGAGCAGCTCGAAAACATCGCCGGCGGTGGCGAAGCCCATTGGATGGCCGGCAATTACATCAAGTACGCCGAGCTCTCACCCAAAGAAATCACCCCCGCCGACATGCCCGTCGACATGCACGAGCTCATCGCCCTCTGCGCCCCCCGCCCTGTCTTCATCGGCGGAGGCACCCCCGAAGGCGGCGACGGCTGGGCCGACGTCCGCGGCACCTTCATGGCCGAGTTCGCCGCCGGTCCCGTCTACACCCTCCTCGGCAAAAAGCCGCTCAGCGACGCCTCCGGCCCCATCAAAGAATTCCCGCCCGTCGGCGCCCCCATCGTCGCCGGCGACCTCGCCTTCCGCCAGCATCCCTACGGCCACAATCCCCAACCCAACTTCGCCACCTTCCTCGACTTCGCCGCCCGCTACATGACCCCCGCCAAGTAACCGGAAACCATGGAGGGAATTCTGACAAGCTACGCCATACCGCCAGGAAGGATCGACATCTACTCCCGAGGCAAGCCACAGATTCACAAGGTCGCGCTGAAGGCGCGCTACGCTACCCTGGAGCGCAGTCCCAGGTAACAATCCCGAAGACGTCTGCGGGCTGAAGAAGGCGCTGAACAACCGCTTTTTCGTTAAGGGCACGGCTTCAGCGGTGCCATAAAGACCTTGTTTTGCAGCGCGGCTTTAGCCGCTGGGGTCATTGTCCGTTTGCCGCAACGGCTTTTTCCGCACCCTCTGAAGGCCCGCGCTCAACACACACCGGGAAAACTATCCTTCCATCAAGTTCCGTACGTCGGCACGACGTATTCCTTCGACTCCAGCCCCTACTGAACCCCAATCTCGTACGCCTCGATCGAATATCCCGGCACCGTCCGCGTAAACTCCTTGCTCACGCCCTTCACCACGCTCTCCACCGGGACCACGCGCTTCGGGTCTGTAATCGAGTTCGTTGCCGCCGTAGTCGCCGCGCTCAGCCGCACCAGCTTCGCCGTCGGCTTCACCGTCTTCGCGCCATCCAGCGTAATCTTCAGCTCCTGCGCCTTCGATGACGCATTCACCACCTTCAGATACACCATCCCCTTCGCCGCATCCCGCGTCACCGAGTAGAACAGCCGGTCGCCCGCGCCCTCCAGCTCCGACGCCACCGTCTCCGTCCCCACGTGGTTCGCAAACATCACCTGCGCGTAGTAGATCGGGCTGCCATAGCTCGAAAACGCATCGTACCCAATCAGGTCCGACTGCCACTGCATCCCGTTCGGGTTCACATTCACCAGCAGCGGCGCATAGCTCGCAATCAGGATCAGGTCGCTGTTCCGCTCCATCCCCGTCATCCACGCTGCATCGCCCAGCGCCGCACCCATGTTCGGCGTGGGCGTCCCTTCCCGCGTTGCCCACTCGCCCACAAAGATCTTCGGCCCATTGCGGTCGGCCTTGTCGTAGTGGTGCGCATCCGCAAAGAACTGCTCCGCTCTCCGGTAGTAGTGGTCGTCCACCATGTCCATCGCGTGGCCCTTCACCGGAGTCGTCGCAATCAGCGTCAGCGCCGGATACTTCTTCTTGATCGCATCATAGAACTGCCCGTACCGTCCGTCGTAGCTCTTCGACCGGTCGAACTGGTCCTCGTTCCCAATCTCCACATAGTTCAGCGCAAACGGCGCCGGATGCCCGTCCTTCGCCCGCTCCCGGCCCCACTTGGTCGAGACATCGCCGGTTACATATTCAATCTCATCCAGCGCGTCCTGCACATACGGCTCCAGCTCCGCTCCCGGATTCACATGCTCCTGCTGCAGGCTGTAGCCCGCATACACCGCCAGCACCGGCTGCATCTTCAGGTCCTCACACCACTCCAGAAACTCCAGCAGCCCCATCCCGTCGCTCGAGTGGTATCGCCACGGACTCATATGGCCCGGCCGGTCCACCAGCGGCCCAATCGTCTTCTTCCAGTCGAACCGCTCCGGAATCGTATTCCCCTCCAGATAATTCCCTCCCGGAAACCGCAGGAACGCCGGATGCATCGCCGCCAGCATCTCCATCAGGTCCACGCGATTCCCATTCGCCCGGTCCTTGTACGTCGGCCCAAACACGCTCAGCAGTTGCAGCCACACTGTCCCTGGCTTGTCCACGCTCACCACAATCTGGTTGGTCGCCGACGCCGTAACCTCGCCGCTCGTCTTCATGCTGAATTCGTACTTCTTCCAATCGCCCGACAGCGCCGGCAGCGTCGCCTCGGCCAGCACCTTGTCCGTATCGTTCGCGATCAGGCTCACCCGAACCTTCGCCGCCGCGCTCGCCGCATCCCCCTTCGCATACACCTCGCCCGTGTACGTCGTATTCGGCCGCACCGGCACGCCCCACCATCCACGGTTGCGCAGCCCATACCTGTCCGCCGCGTCCGCCCGTTCCACCGTAATCTTCTCGCTCGCCGGCAGCGCCGCGCTCGGCCCAGTGCCCGCATCCCGCGTCACCGACCCCCGCGCCGTCCCCTCCTCCACCGGAATCCAGTCCTCCGTATCGTTCCGCCCCAGAAACGTCCGGTCCTGCACCAGCTCCCCATACAGCCCGCCGTCGTACGAGTAGTTGATCTCTTCCGTCATCAGCCCATACAGCGTCGGACTCACCTTCGCCACCGGCTTGTCCGTCTCAATCTTCAGCGTCACCACCGCCTGCGGCACCGGAGGCAACACCGGCGCCGGCGTCCCGCCCTGCGTCCATCCCGCAGCCGTACCCACAAACGCAGCTACGCCGAGCAACCCACCAAACTTCAAAACACGCTTCATCGCCAAGTATCCTCGGAGAGAACAATAAATCATTGGGCATCTTGGAAATCGTTTTCTTGCAGTGTCATTCTGGAAGCCGCGCCGTCAGGTTATCCACTGGCTCTCCCCGCTGAATCCGCCTTGCCTGTCGCAATAAGTGCGCTCTCGGGTCTTTCGGGCCGGCCTCATCATCATCCTCCGCCGGTTCCTCAAGGAGTTCGGCAATCACATGCTCCGCACGGGGTTGAACAAACACCTGCAGGTTTTGTAAGGCATTTCCTAGCGCCGCACCGCCGCGATAGCGCCCCCTGTTCTTATTGCCTCTACTCTTCCAATGCCACCGCGCTCGTCGCACACAATACACACCAATAACTGCCAGGAACAATAATCCCAAATATCCCATCGGAAAAGCTCCAGAAATCGGTCGCTTCAATCGCCAGAACACGAGGCAGCAGTTCCGCAACTTCCACTCGTCGCGGAGCGCTGCAGGGCGGATTTATTCGAAAGATGGAGGAGGACGTTGAAACAGCGCGCTCAAGGCTGGCGCACTTGGTACAGCCGCTTCATCTGTACTCACTGCGTTCCGCAAGAACTCTGCGACATCCAGCAACCCGAACAGAAAAACAGGGAAGAACAGGACGCATGCGAGCAACGAACCAGAGCCTGAAGCGTGAGGAACCAGCAGCGCCACGAAGCAGATCAGCATCACAACCGCAGTGACGATCCGCCATCGGCGCATCTGCAAACGATCCCTCATGACCGCCAATTATATATGCCGTACAAATTCACTCGCGCTACTTCCCCGCAAACTCCTCGTTCATCCACATCCTGAACGCCTCATAACTCTGCGGCCGCCCCAGAAAATCCTTCACCAGATCGTTCGCCGACATCGACCCGCCCGGCTCCAGCACCGTCTTCCGGTAGCGCATCGCCGCCGGCCCATCCAGCAAATTCTTCTTGTCGAACTGGTTGAAGAAGTCCAGCGCAATCACCTTGCTCAACGAATACGTGTAGTAGTTCGACGAGTACCCGATCAGGTGCGTAAACGTCGCGAACCCGTAGTTCCCATCCACCCACTGCCACGGCCCGCCGTCAACCGCTGCCTGCTTCCACATCGCCTCCAGGTTCACCTGCTCCGGCGCGCGGTCATGCAGCTCCAGCGAGTAGTTCGCCAGCGAAATCTGCCGCTCGTATCCAATCCCCCGCCCAAACGCATCCGCCTTCAGCATCTTCGCGAACAGCTCGTCCGGCAGCACCTCGCCCGTCTTGTAGTTCTTCGCAAAGCTGTCCACAATCGCCTTATCGCGGAAGAACTCCTCCAGCATCTGCGAAGGCGCCTCCACAAAATCCCACTCCACGTTGAACGACGACGTCCCCACATACTCCTGGTGCGATCCCAGAATCGCGTGCATCATGTGCCCGAACTCGTGGAAGAACGTCACCACATCCGAGTACTGCATCAATCCTGGATCGCCATTCTCCCCG
>Ga0181520_10012809_pt1 | contig 10715 bp, 11 predicted proteins | sample PEATcosm2014_Bin_29_FD_132451 | JGI IMG/M metagenome (GOLD analysis project Ga0181520, IMG submission 132451) | Peatland microbial communities from MTU Mesocosm Facility, Houghton, MI, USA - PEATcosm2014_Bin02_30_metaG | ecosystem: Environmental > Terrestrial > Soil > Wetlands > Peat | place...
GTGAGCTTGCGGAGGGCTTGGCTCATGAGGCGGGCCTGCATGCCCATGGTCGCCATGCCCATCTCCCCCTCCAGTTCCGCCTTGGGAACCAGCGCGGCCACCGAATCAATGACGATCACGTCCAGCGCATTGGTGCGCGCCAGGGTCTCGCAAATTGAGAGCGCCTCCTCTCCGCTGTCCGGCTGAGACACCAGCAGGTCGGCCAGGTTCACTCCGAGCCGTTTGGCGTAGGCGGCGTCCAGGGCGTGTTCGGCGTCAATGAAAGCGGCCAGGCCGCCGGCCTGCTGCGCGTTGGCGATGACATGCAGCATCAAGGTTGTCTTGCCGGAGGATTCCGGCCCGAAAATCTCAACCACCCGCCCGCGCGGCAGGCCGCCCACGCCCAGGGCCAGGTCCACCGCCAGGGCGCCGGTGGGAATCACCTGGATTCGCTTGAGGGCGTGTCCGTCCCCCAGCCGCATGATGCTTCCCTCGCCGTAGGTCTTGGTGATGGTCGAAATGGCGGCCTCGAGGTCCCGCTGGCGCGCCGCCGCCAGTTTGGCGGCCTCGGCCGCTCCCGCTTCGGAAGCGCGGTCCTTGGCATCGGCGGACGCCTCTTTGGCGTCGGCAGACCGCTCCTTGGCCTCGATGGCCCTCTCGGATTTTTCAGTATTTTTGGCAGCCATAGATGTTTCTTATTATATCTTCACCACGGCGCCGGTCCGGACGGACTGTTCTTCGGCCTCGCAGATTTCGAGCGCGCTCAGTCCGTCGCGTCCGGTGACGATGGTTGGGCGTTTGCCTTCGCAGACACAACTCACGATGTAGCGGACTTCGAGGCCGTAGCCGTCCGGGCCGTCGTATTTGACGGTGCGGGGGGATTTTCCGGGTTCGGTGATTTGCATGGCCTCGGCTCCGCGCCCCAGATCGAAGTCCAGCGTCGCCCGTTCGCAGTACACGGTGTAAGACATATTGAAGCCTTTGGTCAGGAGCCAGCTACCTTCGGCATAGACCTTTGGACCGGCCGGGTAGTCATACTGTGTGACGACGTGATCAATCGACCCGCCGGGCCGGACCAGGCCGGTCGAGAAGACACTCGAAGGACGGCCAAAGAGGAACTGGATGAAATCGGTGTCGTGAATATGCATGTCGAACAAGGCGCCGCCCATGTCGGCGCTGTAGGTGCCTTGTTTGCTCCAGCCGGGCAGTTCGGAGAGGCGTCGAAACCGGGCGGCCAGGACCTGGCCGTAGGGCCGCTCCTGCACGACTTGTCTGAGCCAACTCCAGCCCGGCCAGAACCGCATGCACATGGCGGGCATAAGGCAGCCGGGGGCCGATTCAGCCGCCTGGACTATCTTGCGGGCGACCGCGGCGGTCCGGGCCAGGGGCTTCTCGCACAGGACATGTTTGCCCGCCTGAAGCGCCGCGATGGCTTGCTCCGGGTGGAGCGGGGTAGGCGTGCATAGGTCCACCAGCTCCACCTCCGGGTCGGCGAGCACCTCTTCCAGGCGGCGGCACACTTTCACGTGCGGCCCAAGGTCGATGTCGTCCGATTTCTTGACATTGCCCGCCACGCCGGCCAGCACTCCATTGACCGGCAGACGGACGGAGTCGCACACGGACACGATTTGCGCGGACTCTACGGCCTGGTAGGCGCGCAGGTGCGTCACGCCCATGAACCCCAGGCCCACCACGGCCACGTTGACTCTACGGTTTGAATTTGGGGAGTTTTTGTCCTTCATAACTTTCTGCGGGTGTGGGAACGGGCGGCCTTTTCGACGGCCGCCTTGGCGGTGCGGATGTCCTCGGCCCGCTGGGTTCCGGCTTCGCGTTCAATCACACAATAGCCCGCGAAATTGATTTCGCGCAGGGCGGCAAAGAACTCCGGCCAAGCCACCTGGCCGGTGCCGACGGGCACTTCCTCGCCCCAGGTGCCGGGCGTCAGGGTCTTTCGGGCATCCTTGACATGCACCTGGCGCACCCAGGGTCCGAGCAGGCGCAGGGCCTCGATGGGGTTCCCCTTGTCGTACAGGATCATGTTGGCGGGGTCGAAATTGACGCCCAGGTTGGGCCGGTCCAGTTTCCGGAGCAGGCCGAGCAAGACGGACGCGGCCTCCTGGCCCGTCTCCAGTCCCAGGACCATATCCCGCTCCTGGAACACGTCGGCCACGGTCCTCAGCCGTTCGAGCATTGTGGCAAAACGGGGGTCCGACTCGTCATGGGGCAGGAAGCCGGCATGGAACGCCACCAGCTTCAGCCCGAGGTCTTGAGCCAGCTTCGCCGAGAGCTTGATGTTCTTCAGATTCTCGGCCCACGTGGCATCGGGGGCGATGCCGCCCGTGCGCTGGATGCTCTCAAGGGTGGTGTAATCCTCCCCCACGCAGCCGAACATGCCGGAGATAATCCCAATGCCCTGCTCCCGGCAGACGGCCGCGGTGTCTCCCCAGACATCCGGACAATCACGCAACGGGTCCAGCGCCAGTTGAATCCGCTTTACACCGGTGGTTTGGAGCTTGGCGGCCAAATCCCGGGGATTGGCCGGTTGCAGCGACCAACTGCACACCGCCAGGCGCTCCGCAAATTGTCGATCCTTAGTGGCTGTCATGCTTGCTCGTCTCGTCTTCCCGCCACTATGGTCAGACACGAGCACCCTGTGCAAGAGACTTTTTGACCGGGTCCACCCCGATCCGCAAGGGCGGGGGCAACCCGCCGGAAGGCCGCATTGTTGCGGCGGAGTTCAGGCGGCGCGCCCGCCCGGAGGTCATTTCTTGGCTTTGGCCTTTTCCTTGGCTTCGGCCTCCTCGATTTTCTTCACGTACTTGGCGCTGCTTTTCTTGAAGTCCTTCAAGCAGCCCTTGCAGCAGAGCTTGATTTCACGGCCTTCGAACTCGAAGACATAGGGGTCGCCCATCTCGCCGAGTTTATCTCCCGAGACCGGGCAGGTCTTGAGGATGAAGGGCTTTACCTTCGGTTTGGGCTTGGCGTCCGTCTTCTGTTCATCGGCCAGAGCGGTTAAGGAGCCCGTGGCAAAGGAGATTGCCAGGATGAGGAGCGCCAGGTTTTTCAGTTTCTTCATAATCGCACGTTCGTCAGGCGGAATATACGCCAGAGGCTGAAAAAGCCCTCAAGGATTCTTCAAGGAGGAACACCCGCGGCGGGTCTTTGTTTGCGCCCGTGGGATCGATGCCAGATTTAGGTTGGCGTCGGGGGCGAATTTTGATTTCTTGTCGCCATGAGAACTCTTATGAGCAGGGTTATTCCTGGATTGCTTTTGGCGGCGCTGCTGGGCAGCCCCGCTTGGGCGCAACCCCGTATCGCGACGGTGGATATGCGCAAGCTCTTTGACGATTATTACAAAACCAAAGAGGCTCGCGCCGCCCTGGATGTCCTTAAAGCCGACAAGGAGAAGGAGCACGCGACCATGGTCGAGGACTATAAGAAGCTCACCCAGGACTACAAGACTACGCTCGGCACCGCAAACGACCAGGCCGTCTCAGCCGAGGAGCGGGACAATCGGAAGAAACTCGCCGAGGACAAGCTCAAGCAGGTCAAGAAGGCCGAAGACGCCCTCGTCGAATATGAGCGCTCGGCCCAGTCCACTTACCAGGATCAGATCGCGCGCGTCCATGACAAGGTCATCGACGAAATCCGTTCCGTCCTGGACGCCAAAGCCAGGGCCGCGGGCTACAACCTGGTGTTCGATCTCGCGGCCGTCGGCGGGAACGGCATCCCGGTCATCCTCTTTCACAATGACACCGAGCACGACCTGACCCAGACCGTGCTGGAACAACTCAACGCGACGGCCCCGCCCGAAGCCCCCAAAACCCCGAACCCGCAAAAGCAGCCCGAGAAGAACGAGAAGAAAAAGCCCTGAGCGCCGCGGCCCTGAGATGGGTGCGGCACCCCCGATCCGGGGACGCATTTTTGTCTCGTCAATGTCGTTGACACCCGGTGCGGCAAGGTCTAGTGTATGTCCCCGACAGTGTTTAATCACTTTTCGAGACCATGTTGATTCGAGCAAGCTTAATCGTGGCCATCATCGCGGGGGTGGCCGTCGCCGTTCTGAACTTCACGCAGGTGAAGGACAAGGTCACTACCCTTCAGACCAATCTCAAGACAGAAACGGCTGCGCACCAGAAATATCAGAAGCTCTACACCGACACCGACAGGGAGCTCAAGAAGAACGTGGCTGAGCTGAAGCAGACCAAGGCCACGCTCGAGCAGACCAGCGAGGAGCGCGACACCGCCGTCAAGAAGGCCGACGAACAGACCAAGGTGGCCGAGCGGCTCCAAAAGGACCTGGATACGACCGTGGCGGAGCGCAACACCGCCCGGGAAAAGCTCGCGGCTTACGACGCCGCGGGGCTTACGCCCAAACAGGTCACCACCCTGCGGGACGACCTGAAGGATCTCCAGAAGGCCTTGGCCGGTGCGCAAGCCGAGAGCAGGGTCCTGGCCCAGAACAATGAGACGCTCAAAGACCAACTCGACCGGTTCCTGCACCCTGAGAAGCATGTGACGCTGCCCGCCGCGCTGACCGGCAAAGTGCTGGTCGTCGATCCGAAGTATAATTTCGTTCTCCTCGATATCGGCGAGAACCAGCGCGCCAAGGAATTTGGCGAGATGCTGGTCAACCGAAACGGCAAACTCGTGGCCAAGGTCATCATCCGCAGCATGCAGAAAGATCGCAGCATCGCCAATATCATGCCCGGCTGGGAGATTGGCGAAGTGCTGGAAGGCGACCAGGCCATTCCCGCATATCCCGAGCAATGAAACGGTTCTTTGGCTCTCCGCGCGCGGTTTTCCTTCTGCTGCTCACTTCGACTGTCCTGGCCCTGGCAGGCTGCTCCACCACCGATTCGGAGAATGCCTCCGAACGGCCTTGGGACTCCCCCAAGAACTGGGAAAACGGCCTCCCCAGTTCGATGATGGAAGGACGATAGGCGACGTCAGAACAGGCCGACGGTGTTGCCGTTGGCATCGACGTCCATCGCCTCGGCGGCAGGCACCTTTGGCAAGCCGGGCATGGTCATAATGTCGCCCGAAGACACCACCACAAAGCCGGGACCCGCGCTGAGCCGGGCCTCGCGCAACGGGATGGTGAAGCCCCGGGGGCGGCCCCGCAGGCCGGGCATCGCGGAAAGGGAGTATTGTGTCTTGGCCATGCAGATTGGCAATTGGCCGAAACCGGCTTCCTCGAAGGAGCGGAGCTTCTCGGCGGTCCGGCCCTCGGCCACCACGTCGTCAGCGCCATAGACCTTCTGCGCGATAAGCCGCACCTTGTCGAGCAAGGGCAAGTCGTTGAGGTAGGTGAAGTTCAAGGGGCCTTTGTGCGGCTGGGCGGCGGTCTGGATGACCAGGCGAGCCAGGTCTTCGGCGCCGGCCCCCCCGCGCTGGAAATGCTCCGAGAGGGCGACGGGCACACCCATCCCCGCGCAGGCTTGTCGAATGACTTCCCACTCGTCGGCGGTGTCGTTGGCGAAGACGTTGACCGAGACGATGACGGGCAGCCCGAAGGATTGGAGGTTCTCGATATGTTTGAGCAGGTTGCCCATGCCGGCCTCCAGGGCCGGGATGTTCGGCTTGGCGAGGTCGGGAACCTTGGCGCCGCCGTGGTACTTCAAGGCCCTGACCGTGGCGACGAGCACCGCGGCGTCCGGGTGCAGCCCGGCTTTGCGGCATTTGATGTTCACGAATTTTTCCGCGCCGAGGTCCGCTCCAAAGCCGGCCTCGGTTACCGTGTAGCCGGCCAGGCGCAGCCCCAATTTGGTGGCGGTGACGGTGTTGCACCCATGGGCGATGTTGCCGAAGGGACCGCCGTGGATGATAGCGGGGTTGCCTTCGAGGGTCTGAACGAGGTTGGGTTGGACCCCGTAGCGCATCAGCACCGTCATGGCCCCATGGGCTTTGAGGTCTCGGGCGGTGATGAATTTGCCGTCGCGCGAGTAGGCGATCACGATCCGCGCCAGCCGCTCCTTCAACTCGGGCAGGGATTCGGAGAAGCACAGGGTGGCCATGACCTCCGAGGCGGGGGTGATGTCGAACCCGGACTCGCGGGGGATGGAGTTGGCGGCGCCTCCGAGCCCCAGGACGATCTGCCGCAGGGCGCGCTCGTTCATATCCAGCACGCGGCGCCACAGGATGCGGCGCGGGTCAATCCCCAGTTCGTTGCCGTGATGCAAATGGTTGTCGAGCAGTGCCGCCAGCAAGTTGTGCGCGGAGGTGACAATGTGAAAATCCCCGTTGAAATGGAGGTTAATGTCCTCCATCGGGGCGACCTGGGCGTAGCCGCCGCCGGTGCCGCCGCCCTTGACGCCGAAGCACGGGCCCACAGAGGGTTCACGGAGACACACAACGGCTCTCCGGCCGAGCCGGCACAAGGCGTCGGTCAAGCCGATGCTGGTGGTTGTCTTGCCCTCCCCGGCCGGGGTCGGGTTGATGGCGGTGACGAGGATCAGCTTGCCGGTTGGAGCGCTCTCCAGCCGCCGATACGCGTCCAGGGTAATCTTGGCCTTTGTTTTGCCGTAAAACTCCAGTTCTTCCTCCTGGATGCCGAGTTTGGCGGCCACAGCCTCGATCGGCAGCAGCTTGGTCTGCCGCGAGATTTCAATCGCACTCAATCCGCTAACATTCATCTTCTTCAAGCCAGAGTCTTGCGCCAGTCCGGGTCGCAGCGCAATCAGCTTTTTTAACGCAGCTCATTTCGGGGGGTATCGATGAGTTTGGCGCCCATGTCCAAGCCCAAGCGCAGGCTTGTCAATCAGCCCGGTTCGGCGCAGAGTATCCTTATGAACGAGCCTAATGCCAGTTCGCCTGGGCCGGCTATCATGGCTGAAGCGCCGCCTTTGCGGTTTGACGAGCATGAAGTCATTCGCGTCGGCCGGACTCGGGTGACCCTGGATACATTGGTGGCGGCGTTTGAACGCGGCGATACGCCCGAAGGCATCGCGCGCAATTACGACGCGTTGTCGCTGGGCGAGGTTTACCAGGCCATTGGTTATTATCTGACGCACCAGGCGGAAGTAGGAACCTATTTGGAGCGGCGCGAGGCTCGGCGAGGGGCTATTCAAGAACAAGTGGAGTCACGGCATAACCCCAATGGCATTCGCGAGCGTTTGCTCGCTCGTCGGAGGCGGACTGCCTGATGCTGCGCTTCGTCGCAGACGAGAATCTCAACGGCGCTATTACTCGCGGCCTCCTTCGCCGACGACCAGGGCTGGATGTGGTGCGCATCCAGGACATCGGCTTATCGGGGATCGGCGATCCGGACCTGCTGGCTTGGGCAGCGAATGAGCGGAGGCTGATTCTGACACACGACACCACGACGTTGCGGCAGTTCGCGGAGGATCGAGTGCGCGCAGGACAACGCATGCCCGGCGTGTTTGAGGTTGGCGAGCATCTCCTGATACGGGAGGCCATAGAGGACCTGTTGCTCATCGCCGAGTGCAGCCTGGAGGACGAGTGGGAAGGACAGGTTCGTTTCCTGCCGCTACGCTGAGACAACCGTCGAAGCCGGGGGTCGTCCATCGCCATCGCCCGCCCTTGTCGGCGAACCGGTTCACCGGCCTGGCGGTGTGATTGTCAGTTCTCCTTTATTGAACGAATAGACCGTCGCGTTTCTGCGCCCGATATGGAACGTGAGGACGACCTTGTTGGTGTCGTCCGGGAAGCCGAAGGGGACAAACTGCGTGGCCGGGGCCTGGACCCAGTCCTTCGGCTTCGGCGCGAACTGGCACTTCTGGACGAAGTCGGACTTGGAGGCGAACCCGTACTGGGGATGGGCCGCGCAGTAGCGCTGCGTCTCGCCGGTAACCAACGAGAGAACCTCCCCCGCCTCCCATTCCTGGGTCATGCCTCGGACTTTGCTGTAGGCGCGCGCAAGGGCCGGCAGCAGTAGCGAGGCCAGGATACAGATGATTGTGATGACACAGAGCATCTCGATCAAACTGACTGCCGCCACGGCGCGCCGGCCGGCCGCCGTTCCGCCGCGTGTTGTCCGTGCTGTTTGCATGCCGATTTGACCGGGAGCCGCCAAATCCCTCACGGCGTTCGCCGCGGCATTGGGGCTTGCAAGCGGAGGGCTCGGTTCGTTTATACTGGGGATAGATGCGGCAGCAGGCAGTCAACCGGAAATTCGGGGCGGAGACGTTCTTTTGGCCCCGGCCCGCCTTCCCGATTGGGGCTGGTGTTCTCCTGGTTGGTTCTTTTCTTTATGTTTGGCTGCGGGTGGAGCCTGTCCTGGAGTATCACAGCTACGGGCCGTACTTTTTCCGGCAGCGGGCTTTTATGGACGGGTTCCTTGGCCGGCCGGGAGGTCTGGCCAGTTATGCCGGGGTGTTCCTGGCGCAGTTGAATTGCCTGAGTTGGCTGGGCGCCCTGGTGTTCGTCCTGTTCGAGTGCGGGGTCGTTCTCGCAGCCCTCGTTTGGTTGGCTCGCATCAGCGGCAGGGCGCCGGGCTTCATTGCCCTGGTCCCGCTGTTTGTGCTGGTGCTGCTGCGCAACCGCTATGGATGCCCGGTGGCGGCGATCAGCGTGGGGTTTCTCCTGGCGCTGGCCGCTTGCGCCGCATACGCCTTGTTGCCCTGGCGGCGCCCGTGGTGCGCGACGGCTGCCGGCGGAGTCGTTTCCGCGCTCCTTTTCTTTGTGGCCGGGCTTTGGTCCGGCTCGCTCTTTGCGGTATTGTGCTGCTTGTTTGTCTCCATCCGGATGCGGAGTTGGCCCGCGGGGTTGGTTTGCCTCTTTCTGGGGCTGGCGGCGCCAGCGGCGGTTCTGGGAGCGGGAAAGCTCGGGATTGCGAGGCTGGTCAATCCCTGGCCGGAAGGAGTGTGTTGGGGCCTTGCGGCCGCGCTCTATGCCTCGGTGCCCGTCGCGGGAGCGGTTCTGGCGTTGCTCCCGGAGCCTGGCGCGACTCGACCCGCCGCCCCGCGGCCGGTTTTGCCAAAGAGGGCCGGCCAGGCCATGGTCGGCTTGGCGTTCCTGGTCGGATGGGCCGCCGTATGGCTCAGCTTTGACCGACGCCAGAAGCTCCTGGCCGAGATCGACTACGACACCGGTTGCGGGGATTACGAAGCGGTCCTCGCGGCGGCCAGACAGGTCAGAGCGCTGAGCCATCCCGCCAAGGTGCGGCTGCACCTGGCCCTCTACCACACCGGGCGGCTGGCCGAGGACCTGTTTTCGTTTCACAACATGATGGACGACCCGCCGTTGGAGGGCGTCGGCGAGGACTGGCGGGCGCAAAGCCCGCCGCTCTTCGAACTCGGTTTGGTCAACGACGCGGAGAACATGGCGCTCGAGGCGCTCGACATGGAGGGGGACCGTCCCGATCTGTTGCGCCTGTTGGCGCGCATCAACCTGCTGAAAGGCCGGCCGGAGGCGGCGCAGGCCTTCCTGAACGTGCTGAGCCTGATCCCCTTCCAGGGTGAGCGCGCCGACGCTGCCTGGCCAACGATAGACCCGCGGATGCCCGCGGCCGAGGGCGCCCTCCTGGACCGGGTGCGCGCCGGGGCGTTGACCAACGAGGTGCCGCACGACGGGCTGCCGGTGGGGCCTCTGCTCGACGTCCTGCTGGCGTCGAATCCCACGAACCAAATGGCCTTCGAATACGTCATGGCCCACTACCTGATGGACCTCGATTTGAAGAGGGCGGTCGAGCGCCTCCGGTTGCTCAACAACTTCAGTTACGCCGGCATCCCGCGGGCGTACGAAGAGGCCCTGGTCCTCTATCAGCAAGTCGCCGGGGTTCAGGTCAAATTGAAGGGGCGCGCCGTCCGCCCTGAAACCGCCGAGCGATTCCGCCAGTTCAGAGAAGCAGCCAGGCAGTTGAAGGAAGGAGTCGAAGCTGAGGGGACCTTGGCCGCCAGGTTCGGCGACACCTATTGGTATTATTATTTTGCGGCCTTGGGCCGCAAGCAAGCGGACGGAGGCCAAGCCTCGGCGCCATGACAACCCGAATCCGGATACTTCGACCGCGTCTCTTCTTTCGCTGGCTGCCGGTCGCCGCCTTTCTGGCCGGCGGCGTCCTCGAACCGCGGGCCGCCGAAGCGCCGCGTCTCTTCCCGGACTACGTAGGCGTCACCCTTCCGCCCAACATTGCGCCGTTGAACTTCAAGGTCCAGGAACCTGGCTCCTCCTACCGGGTCGAGCTGCGCTCCGCCAAAGGACCCTCCATCGCCATCTCCAGCCCGAATCCCACGATTCGGATTCCGCCCAAGGCTTGGGCAAGCCTCCTGCGAGCCAACCGCGGCGAGCCATTCTACTGGGACATCTCCGCGCGGGCGGCCACGTCCGGCTGGACCCGGTTCGCCACGGTGACCAACCAGATTGCGCGGGAGGAAATCGACGCGTGGCTGGCCTACCGCCTGCTCAGGCCGATATTCAATTTCTATGTGCATCTCGGCATCTATCAGCGGGACCTGGAGTCGTTCGACCAGAAGCTGATCCTCGAAAATGACAAATTTGAGCACGCTTGCCTCAACTGCCACACTCCGTTGAACCAACGCCCGGATACCTTCGCCTTCAACATCCGCGCCTACAGCGGCAAGAGCCCGATGGTGTTGGTCGTCTCCAACCAGGTCGCCCGCGTGGACAAGACAATGGGCTACCTGGCCTGGCATCCGAGCGGCCGGCTGCTCGCCTTCTCGGCCAACAAACTCTCCCTCTTCCTTCATACCCGCGGCGAGACCCGCGATCTCTATGATGCCAGGTCCGACCTGGGCATTTACCGCGTCGATTCCAAC
>Ga0181520_10012810_pt1 | contig 10715 bp, 8 predicted proteins | sample PEATcosm2014_Bin_29_FD_132451 | JGI IMG/M metagenome (GOLD analysis project Ga0181520, IMG submission 132451) | Peatland microbial communities from MTU Mesocosm Facility, Houghton, MI, USA - PEATcosm2014_Bin02_30_metaG | ecosystem: Environmental > Terrestrial > Soil > Wetlands > Peat | place...
GCGCTCTCGGGAGCCACGCAGAGCCCCACAGAAAGGGCCTCCGCCCCCTACTTGACCATCTTGAAAACCCTTGACTCCGCCGAATTTTATTTTTGAGGCTCATTTTTCAGCATCCTGCTAGTGATTGGTGATTTGTGGATTTCAGACACTCCATCGCCAATCACTCAATGACTGATTCTCTGATTTCTTTTGAGGGCCGGCCCCTGGACGTTGTTCAAAACCGGAGATCGGGATTATTGACGAGGATGATTTCATGACTAAACGCGAGGTGATTAAACAGGTTCTGGCAGGCGCGGCTCCGCCCTACGTTCCCTGGTCGTTTCGTTTTACCCAGGAAGCCAAGGCCAAGCTCATTGCCCACTACGGTCAGGACGACTTGCCGAACCTGTTGGGCGATCACATTCTTGAGCTGGGCAGCGACATTGGCTTTTTTGAGGACTTGGGAAACGATTGCGTCCGTGATGTCTTCGGCGTGGTGTGGGACCGCAGCGTGGACAAGGACATCGGCAACGTACGGGGCCGCGTCCTCCCTGAACCGAGTCTGACCGGCTACGAATTTCCTGATCCACTCGATCCGAGGTTTTTTGCCGATATTCCCGCCCGGACGCAGCGCTATCCGGACCGGTTCCGTCTGTTCTGCCTGGGGTTTTCGCTGTACGAGCGGGCGTGGACCATGCGTGGGATGGAAACGTTGATGATGGATTTTTGCGATCATCCCCGTTTTGTCCACGAGCTTTTCAACACGATCGCCGATTACAACCTTGCACAGGTCCGCGCGGCGCTGAAGTACGACATTGACGCTGTCTACTTTGGTGATGACTGGGGCCAGCAGCAGGGTCTCCAAATGGGTTACGGCATGTGGAAGGAGTTTATCTTCCCGGTGCTGAAACGCCTGTATGGCGCGGTGAGGGAAAGCGGCAAATTCGTTTTCATCCACTCCTGCGGTGACGTGGATGAGTTATTCGACGACCTCGTGGCCATCGGCCTCAATTGCTTCAATCCCTTTCAGCCGGAAGTCATGGACACTGCCGCGTTGCTACAACAATACCGCGGGCGGCTGTCATACTGGGGCGGGCTCTCGACGCAACGCACCCTGCCCTATGGCACGGCGGAGGACGTCCGGCGCGAAACGCGGCGCCTGATCGACTTGGGGCGCGCCGGCAGTTTTATCCTCTCCCCCGCTCATTCGGTGGAAGGTGACGTGCCGCTGGAAAACATGCTCGCCTTCATTGAAGTGGCACAGGCGCAGGTGCGATAGACGGCGCCGGGAGAGCCCTTACCAAGCCAGCTTACTTCGTTCCCGCCGCCACCCGCCGGCTTTCATAAAGCGGGAATTGTTCCGTCAGCAATTCCACCTGGCTGCGCACGCGCTTGACGGTGGATTCGTCTTCGATATTGTTCAGGACCTCGGCGATCCAGCGTGCGATCTGCCGCATCTCCGGTTCCTTCATTCCGCGCGTGGTGACAGCAGGTGTTCCCACGCGAATGCCGCTGGCCACGGCGGGCGGGTTGGCGTCAAAAGGAATGGCGTTCTTGTTGACGGTGATGCTGGCGCGCTCCAAGGTTTCCTGGGCCTGGCGGCCGGTTACTTTCTTGGTGAACACATCCACCAGCATCAGGTGAGTGTCTGTTCCGCCGGCGACGATGCGAAAACCTTCCGCTGCCAGCGCCTGCTCCATCGTCTTGGCGTTGGCGATAATCTGCTTTTGGTATTCGGTAAACTCCGGTTGAAGAGCTTCGTGAAAGCATACGGCCTTGGCGGCGATCACGTGCATCAGCGGCCCGCCCTGCATGCCGGGGAAGACAGCCCTGTCAAGGGCCTTGGCGTATTTCTCTTTGCAAAAGACAGCGCCGCCGCGCGGTCCGCGCAAAGTCTTGTGCGTCGTCGTGGTTACAAAGTCGGCGTGCGGGAAGGGACTGGGGTGCAATCCTGCCGCCACCAAACCGGCGATATGCGCCATGTCAACCATCAGCACCGCACCGACCTCGCGGGCGATGGCACCGAAGCGCGCGAAATCCAGAAAGCGTGGATACGCGCTCGCTCCCGCCAGAATGAGTTTAGGCCGATGCTCCTTGGCCAGACGTTCGAGCTCGTCGTAATCGATGGTCTCAGTTTCCTTGCTCACGCCGTAGGAGACGATGTTGTACATCTTCCCGGAGAAATTCAGTGGGTGGCCATGCGTCAAGTGGCCGCCGTGCGCCAGGCTCATGCCCAGCAGCGTGTCGCCAGGTTTCAGCACGGTCATGTAGACCACCTGATTGGCCTGGCTGCCGGAGTGCGGTTGGACGTTGGCATGCTCAGCGCCAAAAAGCTTCTTGGCGCGATCGATGGCAAGATTCTCCGCCACATCCACATACTCGCATCCCCCGTAGTAGCGCTTGCCGGGCAAGCCTTCGGCATACTTGTTGGTCATCACGGAGCCCAGGGCTTCCAGCACGGCCTCGCTTACGAAATTCTCCGAGGCGATCAATTCCACAGTGCGGGATTGCCGGTCAACTTCCAGGTCAATGGCGCGCGCAACTTCCGGGTCCACCTCATGGAGCGTGCGCAGGAACGGGCGTACTCGAGCATTCATGAACTTTTCTCCCTATGGAAATGTGCGTCAATAGCGTCGATCTTCTCCACACGCAGTTGGTGCCGACCTCCTTCGAAAGGCGTGGCCAGCCATGTGTCGACAATCTTTTGCATGGTTGCTTCGTCCAGCATCCGGCCGCCCAGCGTGAGGATGTTGCCGTTGTTATGCGAGCGGGCGAAATGGGCGGAAATTGTATCGTTGCAGGGAAGGGCCCGGATTCCCGGCACCTTGTTGGCCGCCAGCATCATTCCCAGGCCGGTTCCACAGACCAGTATGCCGCAATCCGCGTGGCCTTCGACAACCTGACCGGCCACTTTCTCCGCGTAATCGGGGTAATCCACGCGGGCTGCAGAGTGAGTGCCGAAGTCCTGCACCGCAATACCCTTGCGGATAAGATACTCACGGATCTTCTCTTTCAATGGATAACCTGCGTGATCTGACGCCAAGGCAATTGGCTTTCTCTCGGGCAACGGCATCCTCACGGAGTTGGGCGATAAGTTGGGGCAGAAACTCTCCCCCGAGCATTCTAATGGAGGAGTGCAGATGGCGCAATCAACTCCGCGGCGCGATCTTTGTTGAAATGCCCCTTTGCGTGACGGTAGATTGAAGTCAGCATGCACTTGTGCCCGGTAGTTCCTGGCATCTTCTTTGCAAGGGCAATCGTCTTCGGCTCTGCCCGATATTAGCAAGCGCATGAACCTTCACCGAGTATGGAGTGAGAAGAGATGACCTCTAGTGAATCTTCAGCTAATGCCATCCAGCGCTGCCATTGGGCTGGCAACGACCTTGTCATTCGCTACCATGACGATGAGTGGGGCGTACCTCTGCACGATGACCAACGGCTCTTCGAGTTTCTCATCCTGGAAGGTGCGCAGGCGGGATTGAGTTGGGACACCATCCTGAAAAAGCGTGAGAACTATCGCGCGGCGTTTGATCACTTTGACCCGCTGGCAGTTTCCCGATACGGCCCGAAGAAAGTCCGCGATTTGCTTGGAAATCCGGGCATCATCCGCAATCGCTTGAAGATTGCTTCGGCCATCCAGAATGCGCAAGCGTTCCTGAAGGTGCAAAAGGAGTTTGGCAGCTTTGATGCCTACATTTGGAGATTTGTGGACGGGCAGCCCCGGCAGAACGCGTGGCGGAAGTCGCAACAGTTACCGGCGCACACTCCCCAATCGGATGCGATGAGCAAAGACCTGAAGCGGCGCGGGTTCAACTTTGTGGGTTCCACCATCTGTTATGCCTTCATGCAGGCCGTGGGAATGGTCAACGATCATGCTGTTCATTGCTTCCGCTATGTGGAACTCAATCCGCAAAGTCACAGTCATCCAAAGGAGGATTAGCCGGTACGGAATTGTCCATCGGCGACGTTGCGCCGGATGCTGCCCAAGTGCATGTTATCCTTTATGCATATGTCGGGCCGAATCCAGCTTCTGCCGGGCCCAAATCTTAGGAGGAAATCCTCGTGGCGAAGATCGATTTGCTTGCACTTATTGAAGGTCTGCGGGACTTTGACACGGCATTAATTGCCAACACTCTTGACCACATTGATCCCACTCCCGCGCATGAATTTTACATGGCCGGGTCGATCCAGTCTGTAACTCCCACCTTGGGTCCGACCGTGGGAATAGCGGTGGTCTGTGAACTTGATAGCAGCAGTCCGAATGGGCAGTCGAACGTCGATGATTTTTACCGGCAGCTCGAAGAGATGCGGAAAATGTCGATTCCATCTGTTTGGGTGGTAAAGACCACGGGCGAGCGGCCGGACCACGAATGCGTGCTGGGGGATGGGATGGCCAAGTCCCTCTATTCCGTGGGTTGCTTCGGCGCTGTTACAGACGGAGGGGTGCGGGACGTCAAGGGTCTGCTATCCGTTCCCTTCGCGGCATATTGCAAAGGCAAAACCATTCACCACTGCGCCCTCCGCTTTAAGGCGATGAAGGAGCCCGTCACTCTCGGCGGCATCTCCGTTGCTCCAGGCGATATCATTCACGCCGACGCCGAAGGGGTGATTAAAATTCCAAGGGGAAGTCTTTCCAAATTAATCAGCAGTGCCGTTCAAATGCGGGCGTTTGAGCACGCAGCTCACATTATACTTCGCCGGACCGATCTTGACCCCGCCGCAAAGCGGAGGATGGTTGTTGAGCTATTGCCCAAGTTTGGATTCGGTTCCGGGGACGGGAAAAGTTCCAGACACGCAAAGGGCAAAAGGCGCAGGTAGACCTGGTCCGCGATCTTGCCCGCGCCTGCCTGAGTAGCTCACGTGGAAAACAGTTGGTTAAGTTGATTCAGCGCAGAGGCGGTGAGTTTCTCTCCCGCATTACGCTCGTAAAGCGTGGTTCCCGTTGAGGGTTCGTAGCCGCCCTGATCGAAAGCTTCCCTGGTGGGAAAGTATCCCAGCGCGTCGTTGGCGAGTTCAATGACGATGGTGTGCTTTGCGGGCGACTCTTTCTTGATTTGCAGGCCAAACTTGCAGAACATTTCACCCGGTAGCGTCACAATTCCCAGATCTCCGATCCTGAGCGCGCACACCTCGGCAAAATCGTCTTGCCCTTGCTTAGGATACATTTCTACCCACATCCTGGCATAGTGTTCGTCGGGAAGGCCATCCACCTGGCCAGGCGCCGCTTGCTCCTGCGCTTTGCGGATAATCTCCTGTGCCCATTCGTGCTGTTCTTCGCTGATCTTCAGCCTCTTCAACTGAACCATTTCACGCGAGACTGACATGGAATTCCCTTCCACCGGGACAGCGCGATTCCGGGCTTCGACGGCTGCCACGCCGACCAGATATCCTACCCGTTGGGTCATTTGAAAGCCGCGGCCCTGAGTCCTGTCGCTGTAATCAAGGTGATTTACGTCGCCACAGCAGCCATTGAAAAATATTGGAATCAAGCCATTCCCGCTCAGTCGTGAAAGGCACTCGGCCATATAGCCGGGATAATCCGCGGAATAGAGCCAGTTGTCTCCCGCCAGAATTGCCGGGTGCAGGGGGAAGTTCACCAAAGCAGCGACGGGGCCGCCATCCTGTTCAACTGTCAACGTTGTGAGTTGGGGATCCACGGGCCCTAATGCTTCAATAACAAAGCTTGGGTCCAGGCCTTCCCAGTTCATGTGCGTCTTGCCATCCTTGCAGTGCAGGCGGCGATTGAAGCTCAGTCGCGTTTCCTGTGCTGCGCCGAAGGTCAGGCGCGAAGGCTTGAGCCTTTGATTAGCCAACACGACCGCGGTGGCAGCCTTCGTCAAGAAGCGTTCAACGGCATTATCATCGGACTTGGGGAGCAAGCCCAGGCTCATCGGTGCCGGGCCACTATGCGTGTGGGTTGCGGCAATGAGGATGTTCTCGGGTCGCAGGCCGGTTTGCGCGGCAATGTGGCGCCGCATCAGCGCGGTATTGTCCCGGTCGATCATGCAAATATCGATCGACATCAACGCAACCTTGGTGCCGTGTGGATCCTCGATCACCAGAGCGCGCGAACACAAAGGGTCGTGGACGCCCCTGGCTCCATAATCATCGCGGAAGTTTCCCATTAAGGGCAGGCCCACTTCGGGCGTGTACTCGACCTTCGCGATCCCCACTTTCAGGTTCATCATCGACATTACCCCTCTCCGGAACAGGAAAATTCTCTGCCAACAACCCGCGATGCCTCTGCTCGTATACCATGATATCGAACTAATCCTCCACCACAATCATCAATGCGCTTTCGGACTTATCAATCATAAACCCCAAAGGTTTAAATTGACGGGGCGGCTGATTGTAATTACGCTGGCGTGGCCGGTTTCAGTGACATTGATGCAAGGACACTTTACAGCTTCCGAGTGGGCCATTGTAGTCGCTTACCTCATCACGGTATGCGCGATAGGGAGTTTCTTTTATCGCCGTCGGTCCACTGCGTCGGAGTATTTCCTGGGAGGCAGAAGGATGAGGGTGATCCCTGTTGCCATTTCCCTAGTGGCCGCGGATATGAGCGGAATGACGGTGATGGGAGTGCCTGCTTGGGGTTACGGCCACAATTTGGAACTATTTCTGGGTACCACGTCATACCTGCTGGCGGCGCCCATTGTCATGTTCCTGTTCATGCCTTTCTATTCGCGCTTCAAGTTTTACACCGGCTATCAATACCTTGAGCGCAGGTTTGACGTCAGGGTTCGTCTGATGGGGAGCACGTTTTTCCTGCTGACGCGGAGCGCGCACGTGGCGATCGTGATCTACGTGCCCTCTATTGTCCTCTCTCTCCTCACAGGCCTTCCCCTCACGGGTTGTGTTCTCGCGATCGGTGCGCTCACCACTTTTTACACTACCTTGGGCGGGATGAAGGCGGTCATCTGGACAGACGTCTTGCAGTTTTCGATACTGGTAATGGGGGTGACAGCCGTGCTTTGGGCGTCCATTTCCAGGGTGCCAGGTGGGGTGGTGGCTGCGTACCACGTGGCGCTGGAAGCAGGCCGATTCCATATGTTCAATTTCTCCCCGGATCCTCACGCCTTGACGTCCGTGTGGGCAATGATTCTCGGGATGGGGACCCTGATCCTCTCTACGTTGGGCACCGACCAGGCTTGCCTGCAGCGCTACTTCACCACGCGTTCGCTGCGCGAGGGGCGTATATCTGTGATGCTCGACGCCTTGATTGCCGTACCGGTTTCGGGCCTGCTGTTTATGTCAGGATTTGCTATTTTTGCATACTACCACGCTTATCCTGCCCGATTGGCAGGTCTGCCCATGAGGGATGCGATTCTCCCCTATTTCGTGGTTCACGAACTGGGCGGAATACTTGCGGGCTTTGTCATCGCCGCGATATTCGCCGCCTCTATGGCGGTGGTGAGCTCGGGGATAAACTCTCTGGCCACGGTAACCACAGTTGATTTCTACCAGCGCCTGTTCCATCCCGATGGGGCCAATGACCATGGTGTTCTCGTAGGCAGGTTGGGAACCCTAAGTTGGGGCATGGCAGCGACCCTTGCGGCATTATTTGCAGGCCGCCTGGGCCCAATCGTCAATGCTTTCAATTTGGTAAATAGCTTTCTGGGTGGACCCACCCTGGGAATTTTTCTTTTAGGGATGCTAACATACCGGGCCAAGGGGAAGGCGACCATTGCCGGTGGTTTGACGGGACTCATCGCTGTGTCGCTGACCGCGTGGAAGCTGCACATTTCCTTCTTCTATTACGGTTTGATGGGAGTTGTTGTTACTTTTGTGGTGGGGTACTCCCTCAGCCTGATTGGGCCCTCCCGCGACCGCGGCGAACTAAAGGATTTGGTATTTCAATCTGGAAATTCGCAAAGCAGCGTGAATGCCCATGCGTGACGCGCTGCCATGTCAAACTTCCGCCAAGGCGGCGCGAAGCGAGTCAACCGTGCGCCGCAGTCCCTCTTCAAAAGAAACGAGCGGTTCATAACCCAACGTCGCTCGCGCCAGTGAAATATCGGCCGTGGAGTGCCGCACATCTCCCATTCGCGGCGGGCCATACTGTGGTTTCACCTGAAGGCCAAAGATTGTATTGAGGAGAGTAATGGTTTGATTCAGCGTGGAACTTCTGCCTGTGCCTACATTGATGACTTTGCCGGGGGCGGCAGGAGCCAGGCAGGCGCGCAACGTGGCGTCTACGACATTCGCAACGTAGGTGAAGTCTCTTGACTGCTCGCCATCGCCAAAGATTGTGGGAGTGGTACCGCGCAGGTAGGCGACGATGAACTTGGAGAGTACGCCGGTGTAAGGGGACTGCGGATCCTGCCGCGGTCCGAAGATATTGAAAAAACGCAGGGCGACAATTTCCTGCCCAAAACTGCGATAGAAAATCTGGCCATAATATTCGCCCGCCAGCTTGGTGAGCGCATAAGGTGAAAGCGGTTGCGGAGTCTGCGTTTCCACACGGGGCAGAGCGGGATCATCGCCGTAAGCGGCGGCGGTGGCGGCCATCACCACCCGCTTGACGTTCGCCGCACGGGCGGCAAGAAAGACATGAAGCGTGCCGTTGAGGTTGACCAGCGTAGTTTCGATGGGATCCTCCATGGACCGCGCCACGGAAGCCAGCGCGGCGAGGTGGATAACGTAATCGACGCCCGCAAAGAGCGGACGGATGGACGCAAGATCGCGTATATCAGCATGGCGGAAGTCGATCTTGCCCTTGACGGCAGCGAGATTCGCTTCCCGGCCGGTGGAGAGGTTGTCCAGTATCCTGACGGATTCCCCGCGTCGCACCAACTCTTCCACTATATGTGAACCGATAAATCCAGCGCCGCCCGTAACCATGTAAAGTGCCACGTCAACCTCCTCGATGAATAGCTATTGAGTCTATCATGCGAACGAAAGGGCAGGGGAGCCGTCCCTATGCGGTCAAGTTAGCGCGAAGTGTGTGCGCCCAATTCGGATGTTAGGGGGAACTTGACGGGTTTCCGATCTCGCTGGGAACGATAGAGGGCTTCGAAGATTTCCACCGTCTTGCGGCCTTCCTCGCCCGGGACGGCGGAATCACGCCCTGCCATGGCGGCTGTCAAGAATTCGGAAATCTGAAGCTGATGATAGTATTCGACAGGGTTAATGCTGAGGAAGAAATCAGAGTCCTCTTCCTGCCGCCTTTTCAATAAGTCTTCTTCTCCGGGAACCGTCCACAAATCGTTGATGGGTGGTTCAGTGATGCTCGACATGCCGGCGATAAACATTGCCCCTCCGTCGGTTTGGACGCCGATGGAAGCGCCGTTGCTGCCGTGCACGTAAACCCTTCCGTACAGCGCAGGGTTTTGGGAATTGCTAACCACGATATTGCCAAGCGCGCCGTTCTTGAAGCGCAGCACCGCCACCGCTGTGTCCTCCACCTCAATGTAAGGGTGATTGAGATTGGCCCAATATCCGAAGAGCTCATCGATCGGGCCCAAATACCATTGGAGCAGGTCAAGTTGGTGGGGCGCCTGATTGACCAGGACTCCTCCCCCTTCACCCTGCCATGATCCGCGCCAGGGGTCACTGCGGTAATACGCCTCATCACGCCAGCCATACATGGCGACGGAGCCCAGGATCGGCCGGCCCAGTTTGCCATCCTCAATTGCTTTCTTGACCCGGGCACACGGAGCATAGAACCTCCGCTGTGAGATCATGCCGACCTTCACATCGTTTTCTCTTGCGGCTTGAAGGATGGCGTCGCAATCCTTTAGCGACGATGCCAGAGGCTTCTCGATAAGTATATGAACGCCAGCCTTGGCGGCTTTGACGGCGTGGAAAGCGTGCAACGGATGGGGAGTACAGATCGTCAGCGCCTGCACACCTTCGCGGACAATCATCTCCTCGACGTCGGTATAGGCTTTGACGTTGTAAGCAGCGGCGAATTTCTCCGTCCGAACCGGGTCCCTGCCACAAGCGGCGACGAAGACGGATTCCGGCGCCTGGCTGAGGGCTTTGGCGTGCAGGTGCCCAACCTTCCCGCAGCCGACAATGGCGGTTTTGAGCGCTTCCATGTTGGTTCCCGTTCTTTCGCACTGTTAACAGTGCAAGATGACTTTTAGCAAGCCTGGTTCACGTTCATACAAACGTTTGAACCAGCCCGCGCCCTCCGCCAGAGGGGGAGTGGCGCTGACCAGGGCTTGCGTCTTGATGGCTTTGCGCCCCAGCAATTCCAAGCAGGCAGGGTATTCGCCGCTACTGGCGCAGCTACCTGCCAGCGTTAATTGTCGCGTCACCACAGCCTGCAGCGGGATGTCCACCGTAGGTCGAAAATTTCCAACCAGCGTCAGCGAACCGCCTTTGCGCAGGCTGGCAACTGCCGTGTTGATGGTGGGGCTCAGTCCAATTACTTCCAGGGCAACGTCAGCCCCACGCCCTTCCGTGCGGCTCCGCACTTCCTGGACAACGTCGCACTCATCTGCCTTCAGGGCAACGTCGGCTCCGAGCTTCAATGCCAGCTTCAACTTTTCTGGTTCCAAATCGACAGCAATGATCTTTCCGCAACCCGCGACGCGCAGGGCCTGCACTACCAGCAGCCCGATCATGCCCGTGCCCATTACCACGGCAGTGTCCCCCAGTGAAACCGGAGTTCGCTCCACCGCGTGTACTGCCACGGACACGGGTTCAAGCATGGCGGCTTCTTCAAAGGAAACCGAGTCCGGCAGACGGTACAAAATACGTTGGGGCAGGGCGACGTATTCGGCAAA
>Ga0181520_10012811_pt1 | contig 10714 bp, 9 predicted proteins | sample PEATcosm2014_Bin_29_FD_132451 | JGI IMG/M metagenome (GOLD analysis project Ga0181520, IMG submission 132451) | Peatland microbial communities from MTU Mesocosm Facility, Houghton, MI, USA - PEATcosm2014_Bin02_30_metaG | ecosystem: Environmental > Terrestrial > Soil > Wetlands > Peat | place...
CCGCGGCCAGCTGCACTAAATTCCAGGCGCGCAATAGATAGGCACGACCTGAAGGAGAAGGATACGAACATGAATGGACCCGCACGTATTACGGCGCTCGCGGTTGCCTTGGCCGGCATGGTGATTTCCATGAGCGGGTGCGACAAACTCGCTGCGCGTGATCAGTTGAACAAGGGAGTGGATGCCTACAAGAGCGCCAGGTACGAAGAGGCGATCGGGCACTTCCAGAAGGCCACGCAACTTGATCCCAGCCTGCCCATGGCCAAGAGCTATCTGGCCACAGCGGAGGCCCAGAACGTGGTTCCCGGACTGGACACGCCGGACAACCTGAAGACCGCCCAAGATGCCATCAGCATGTTTCAGGAGGTCCTCACCAAGGATCCCCACGACATCAACAGCATGAAGCAGATTGCGGGCATTGAATTCAGCATCAAGAAGCTCGACGACGCCAAGGCCTGGCAGAAGAAGGTTCTGGCCGAGGATCCGAAAGATCCCGAGGCTGCTTATACAGTCGGCGTGATCGACTGGACGCTGGCCCACCAGAACGCGCTCAAGGAACTTGTTCCCGCCAACGTCAACGACGACGGCGAGGGCAACGTGAAGGCGCCCAAGAAGGTCATGGAAGTCCTGAAGGCAGAGAATGCTCCGCTCGTCGAGGAAGGCCTGCAGTATCTGAATCAGGCTGTGGCCAATCGCGCCAACTACGACGATGCCATGTCGTACCTGAACCTGATCTACCGCCGCAAAGCCGATGTGGATTTCGGCAATGCAGAGGCCGTCAAGGCCGATGTGGCAGCGGCGAAGGACTGGAGTTCGAAGGCGATGGGCACCCGTAAGGAGAACGAAGCCAAGAAGAACAAGGGACCGGGCGGAATCACAATGGATGCAAGCGGCCAGTTGAAGTAAACGGCGCTCGCAGAGATACGCAAGACGGCCTCCGCCCCATGCGGAGGCCGTTTTGCGTTGGGTCCGCAATGTGGAGTTCGCCGCGAGCAAGTGCCCGGCCGGTGCTGAAGACCCCCGGGAAATGAGGCGGGTAGCAGGGGATTGTCTTTGCGGATGGAGTCAAATGAAATGCAGGGTTGATGGCGGAAAGGCGTTGACTGGCCGCCCGATAAGTGCGGCTGGATGAGGTTGATGCACTCCCACGCATGGCGCGATGAATCTACGTCATGGATGGGGCTCCCGGCATTTTTGGATGGACCGGGGAGGTTCACTCCATCCATAGCCCGGCGATGCGGGGCAGGATGCTCCTAGAGCGGTTTCGATTCAACAGTCGCCATTTTGAAATCGTGCAGGGGATCTGATACAAGCTGCTTATGCTAAACCACATAGATCGGAAGATGGCTTGCTCGGAATCGAGAGCTGAGGTCCCCGCACCCGGCAAAGGGTCAAACAGCAGAGGCTCTTTCCTTGGGAAAGAGCCTCTACTGTTGGAGCTGAGCTTTGGAACGAGCGACGGGGACCTGAGCTACTGCGCACCCTGTTTGAGGATGTGTTCGGCGAAGTAGTTATGCACCTTGGCGTCGTTGTGCAGCACTTCGAAGTAGGCGTTCTTGAGCAATTGCGCATGGCCCTCGCGCAAGCCCTGGCGGATAACCTGCTGCACCCGCGGGTCATTCAACTCACGCTGGCCGGCCGGCTCGCGGCCAATCAATTTGTAAACTGCGTAGCCGATTGCGCGGCGTCCTCCCGAGGAGGGGGCGAAGACGGGAAGAATCTCGGTGATTTGCCCAGGCTTTAGCTTGGAGATGGCGTTGTAGGCTTCAGTATCGCCTCGCAGGTTCGACTCGGCCACAAAGCCCATATCGCCGCCGTTGGAGGCAGTGTTGGGGTCCTCTGAGAAGTTCATGGCTACTGCGCTGAAGTCCTCGCCGCTCACCAGCCGATTGTGGAGCGCCTGGATCTTTTTCTTGGCGTCGGCGTCGTTTGAGGCCTTGTTGTTCTGCAGATTGCCGGCTTGCTGCGCGGGTACGCCAGTGACCACGATCTGGGCCAGGTGATATTGGGGCTCGATCAAGTTGAACTCCGACTTGTGGGCGGTGAAATAACCGCTGATTTCGGCGTCGGTGATGTTGATCTTCGACTCGATCTCCTTATTCAGCAGCTTGGTTTTGGTGAGCTGATGGCGCAGGTCTCGCCGCAGGTCGTCCACGGTGATGTTGCGTTGCTTGAGTTGCTTGTCCCACTCTTCCTGCGTCAAGGGGGCCTTCATCTCAGTCAGCTTGGCGTTGACGTCTTCATCGCTGGCGGCGAGGTTGAGCTTGGCGGCTCGCTGCTGCAGGATCTCGTCCTCAATCATCCCATGCAGAACGTTGAGCCGTAAGACGTTCGCCTGCTCGGCGCTGGGCTCTTGCGGATTGTCTCCCAGGGAAGCCCGGTAGTACTTCTCGACATCGGCTTGCATGATTTCCTTGCCGTTGACAGTCGCCATGACGTCCGGGGCGGGCGTTTTGTGGCAGCCGGCCACGGCGGCCAGGACTGCTCCGCTCAAAAAGAGGAGAATGGCGGAACGAGAACGCGTACACATGAAAGCTTCGATTTGCAACCTAATGTCTCCTGGGGGGCGCCATGGCTCCCGGCATTACAGGATAAATCCACGAACCGGGGTGGCGATACGCAAATCCATCATTGTGTTCGCCATTTCGGCACCCGGAACCATTGAACAACGCAAGTGGAATGGCTGGTTACTTGCCGGCGCCCGAGGGCTGCGGTTGTGCCGCTGGAGGCTCCACGCCTTCAGCGCGTAGCGCCCGGTCGACAACCAACCAAAGCTGCGCTTCGGGGACGACACCCGGGATGCGCTCGCCATCGATAAACAATGCCGGCGTTCCTTCAAGTCCGAGCGCCTCCGCCTCATGGGCAGAAGCGTCTACCCTGGTCTGGTCCTGTTTGGCAAGACATGCATCCAACTTCACCAGGTCGAGTTTTGCCAAAGTGGCTTCCTGCCGGGCGATACGGTTCAAGGCGTCAAAGCTCTTTGGCAGGTTCTGGTCCTCTCCATTCACTTCCTGACCGTGGGCGTGGATGTAATCCACGTATGCCCAATAAACATCGCCGCTCTGCGCGGCCAGGCAGTTGGCATCCACCGAGGCGTGCAGGGCCCAGGGATGGATCTCGGTTAGCGGGAAGTCCTTGTAGATGATGCGAACCTTGTCCTTGTATCGGTCGAGAACGCCGGGAAAGAGTGTCTGATGCATCCGGGCGCAATAGCCGCACTCGAGATCGTCGAAATTGACAATTGTGACCTTGGCCGCGGGGTTCCCGCGAATAGGACGGCCTGCAACGTCAATGGCCGACATGGGGTCCTTGGTCAGGTCGAAGGTCTCAAGCCGTGCCAGCGTCTTACCGTCGGTGGAGATCAGAAAGTCGACCGTCTTGCTGCTGGAGCCCTTTGAGAGCGTGACAGGCAGCGTGTCATAGCCATTGATCTGACTGGGCTTTCTGGCGCCGAAGGACAGATTGACGTCCGGCGGCACGCCAAATTGTGACCTGACGAGAATCTCGATATGCCGGCTTGCGGCCCTATCGGATGTTCCCTGTTGTGTGGGTTGGGCCTTGCAGCCCGCGGCCATGCCCAAAGCGAGCAGGCAAGCCAAAAAGTAAAATCGCGGCAAGTTGGAATCCTCTCTGAAAAGGATACCCCAGCGGGACCAAAGCCGACTGCGGGTAAAAACACTTGATGCTATGCAGTGGACGCAGCAAGAGGCCAAAGGCAAACCAAGCCCGCTCAGAAAGCGGGAAGGGCCGAGGCCAAGTGGAGACTGTGGCTGAAGCCGGAAGCAGCACCACCTTGCGGGTTGGAGCATCTCTCCCATTGCGGCATCCCTGTTCATTGCAGTCGAAACTTGCCCTGGCGAGTCAGGAGGGCAGGGTTACAAGCATGTTGCTGTTGGCTAATATGCGGGCGGCAAAGTGGGGTCGCGAAAAGCGGAGTTGGATCGACGAACGTCTCCGACCGAGCCGAAATTGGCCAGCGTGAACCCGTAAAGGTACTGCGTGTCGTTGCCCCGGATGGTGCCAAGATCGTAGCGCCGGTAGCCGAAGGTAAGACCGCAGCAGTTCCAGTTATAGGTGGCTTGCGCGCCGGCATATTGCAGGGATCCCTGGACGAAGTCGTAGCCGCCGTTTGCGGCGATATTCAACCCCCTGCCCGACGGTTTGCCGATGGAAAAAAATGGCTGGACTTGCTGGCTCTTTATGGTGGAGGCAGCGCTACCGGTCTCGTCGACGGCGTTCAGCATAGCATGCCCAACGCCGATCGTGGTGCGGCCCCAACTGTAGCCGGCATAAAGGCTGTCCGCTCCGAGATTGCCGGCCTTGGGGTCGTAGTCCATGTCCCACTCGATGCGAAGATTGTCGATGGCTTCAAAACGCAGTCGCGAGGTGATGGGAGCGAGATTGCGCGGTCCGGTAAGGAAAGCGACACCGCTTAGATCGAGCGTGGAGTCGAAGACGTTGCGCCGGTTGGGAATGACCGCCCCGCCGAAGTTGGGATCGAGGAAGTACTTTTGCGCAATCTGCCAACTGGCCCACTCGCGCGGCTTGGCCGTGCAGTCCGTGGGGGGCTGGTCTTCGGAGGCCGCGCAGGTCTGTGGCCCAGATGGACGCAGGTAGAAACGCTGGGTGAGCGAATAGCCGACTTCGTTGGTGTTGGTGGCGATGTCGGTGGTGTCGACCAGAAGCACATTCTGGGCCTGTGCGCCGATGCCGCTTACATACCGGTAGGTAAGCTCAGGCTCGATCACATGACGCAGCACCCGGTTCCAGTGGGTGAGCGCAAAGTCGCGCTCCATGGCGGGCGGGCGTAGGTCCAGAGAAGCCTCCAGGTCGCTGCGGTTGAGTGGGTCGTGACTCAGGTATGGGGTAGCGGAAGGATAGGAGAAATCGGGCTTCTGACTGATCGAGTAGAAGCTGTCGCGGAACGCGACTTCAGGAACCACGCTCCAGCCGTCGCCCGAAATTGGAAGCGAGAGGTGCGGGTAGAAGTCGATACGGCCGACGTTGCGGGCGTGGAAGTGCGGCTCTGAGCGGCCAAGGTAGTTGAGCGACGACCCCAGCCCCCATGTGAGCGGAGAGGCGCCCAAGGGCCTGTCGAGGACATCGTAGCGCAGGCTCGGCAGATGGAGGATCCTGACTTCGTCGCCGTTTGTGGCGCTGGCAAAGGCCTGAAACCTGTCCAGCGAGACGGAGGGGATGAACCCGTTGTGCTGGTTGGTGAGCGAAAGATTACTGGTCACCTCGGAACTGATGGCCTGCGAATAAAGGTCCTCAAAGACCAGCCTGTAGACGTAGCTGGAGAGATATTCGATGTTTGCAACGAGGCGCGTTTGCTGGCCGAGTTCCTTTCGCCCAAGAGCGCGAATATCCACGCCGCCCTGATTGACCAGCGTCGTCGTAGCGGGCTGCGTAGCCGTTGCCGGAACGGCTTGTTCGATGCCGCGGTCGAGCAGGGCATTCCAGCGCGCGGTCAAGTGGTCGAGCCCTTGGCCTTTGTAGCGAAAGTCGCCATTGGGCGCCCAGCCGCGCTTGCTGTAGTAGTCGGAGCCGACCACCATGTCCATATTGCGGCTGATGACCCAGTAGAACTGCTCACCCAGCGTGTAGCCCCTGATGGAAGACTTGTTGCTGGGGAGCACGGGGATCAGGAATCCGCTTTCACGGCCTGTTTCTTCGACCGGATGGCGCAGGTAGGGCAGGTAAAACAGGGGCACGCCCAGGAACTTGAAGATCGAGTTCGTAGTAGAGGCCTTGCCATTCGCCAACTCGATGGAGCGGGAGATGAGCGCCCAGTCCGGCTTGGGCAAACGGCAGTTGGTCATCGAACCGTCGATGAGACGGTAGTTTCCCTCGCTCGTCTGCAAGAGCACCCGTCCAGAGAAGATGAACGGGTTGGGCGTGCTGTACACCGCCGAGCGCCCCGCATTGCGGACACCCATCGATCCGCTCACGTTGTAGAAGCGTGCCGTGTGCATGTTCAGGCGCATATCGCCGTGCGAGGCCTCGATGAAGACGTCGTAGGGCCCTCCGGCAACTTGCAAGTGGCCTTCAGCCTCCAACTCCGAAGTGGCCTGGTGATAGACGACCTTGTCGGCGCGTACAACATAGTCGCGGTAGTGCACCACAACGTCGCCGGTGAGGGTGAGGGTATCGCCTGCTCGGACCTGGCGCTCGGCCTCGACCTGCACCGGCACTCCGGTGGAGGGCGCCGGCTCAGGCTGGGCAACGGGGAGTATCTCCTGACTTGGGTCTTCAGGAAGCGAGGCGGGCGGCACCGCGCCGGCGGGTTCTTGCGCGGGGAGGGGTAACCCATTGGTCAACGTCTGCCCCCGAAGTTGCAGGTGACAGAGGACCAGCAGCGTGATAAACACTAAATTACGAAGACGCATTCCCAGACCAAGACGAGTGCCAAGGCTCAGGATAGCAAAAGCAGGTGGCTTGGGACGGGACGTGTGTCCGCGTAGCTCTGGCAGCAGGCAAATTCGGATTGTTCTGCGCACCACGGATTGTCAGAATCCGTGGCCAGGCATTTATTTTCCCTGCGCGACCTCTTCCCTCTTTTGAAAACGATGTCCGTAATGGTGCGGAAGCATAGGTGTCTTTCGGACTAAGAACAGCGGGATAATGCTCTGAGGCTGCAGGCCAGTGGAGGAGCTTTAGAGCCGCGACAGAAGGGAAACGAGAGCTTTGAGCACATCGTTAGGCCAGTCAAACCTCGCACCGGTGTGGAAGCAGGAAGTGAACCGGCGTCTAGCAGCCCACAAGAGCCGCAAAGGCCCGTCCCCGGCTGAGCCGGAGAGGCAGGCCGAGGTTGGCAATGGCGTAAATCCGAGAGCAGCAGAGGCCGCGGCTCGCGTGGCCGCCCGCTATGCCAAGGCTCCCAGCTTTAGCCAGATGCAGGAAGCGGAAGCACTGACCGCGGTGCGCGCCGCCGAGATTGCCACCCAGGTGGCGCTAGAGGCGCAGGCCGTTGCCAAAGCCGCTCTGGCCAGGGTCAAGGCAACCTCGAGCGAAAGAACCTCGCGAGAGCCCGATCTCGTTCATCCTACGGAGCCGGAGAGAGCTTTCGAATTGCCGCTGCCGCCAGGCGAAGAGCCACGGTTGCGCCAGGCCATTGAGGAGCCGGCATTCGAAATCCGCTGGGAGCCGGAGATGCCCGTGCGCCTGGAGGCGCCCGCAGTCACCGCTGCGCCTCAAATCGTTGAGAATCCCATGACCCCGACCGTGGACTGGAACCGGCTGGAGTCCCTGGGGCACGATCTCCTGTCTGTTGAAGAACTGGAGCCGGTGGAGCCAGGCCAGCCGATTCATGCCAATTTGATCGAGTTTCCACGCGAACTCGTCGCCACGCGCAAGGCGCGCCCCAAAGCGGGCGAGGGCGCTCATGCCCGGGCAGAGGAACCCGCCGGCCAGTTGAGCATCTTCGAGGTGGACCCAGGGGCGATTCCCTCCTACTCCGGCAGCGAGGCAGTGCTCGCCCAGCCGGGGACCTTCGAGTGGTCGGGCATTGAACTGGAAGCCCATCCCGACGAAGAGCTCGAACCGGAAGTAGAGGCCGGTCCGGCAGCCACGACCCTGTATCTTGCGCCGTTTTCAAGAAGGCTGATGGCGGCGGTGGTGGATGGCGCCTTGATTACAGGGTCCTTCCTGGCGGCAGCTCTTACCGCCGTAGTCAACATGGACCATCTGCCAGCGCTGAAATCGATTGAATTTGCAGCGGCTACTGCCTTGCTGGTGACGGCACTCCTCTACGAGACGGTGTTTTCGACTCTGGCCGAGGCGACGCCGGGCATGAGGTACGCCGGAATCTCGCTCTGCACGTTTGACGAGCTGATTCCTACCCCGCTGCAACGGTGTGGACGGCTGGGCGCAATGCTGCTTTCGCTGCTGCCGCTCGGCCTGGGTGTGGCGTGGGCCGTCTTTGACGAAGACCACCTGAGCTGGCACGACCGGCTGTCAAAGACTTACCAGCGCAAGAGCTAGAAAAGCCAGGATCTGAGGCTCCTTTGGGAGCCCTTTTCCGTTTCGCAGCCAGTTGAGAGCTTCGGGAGAGACGGCATATACTTAGGTATATGCCATTTTCGCGGAGGGTGCGATGCAGCGAACAGCCAAGATTTTCATGAACAACCGAAGCCAGGCGGTGCGGCTTCCCAAGGAGTTTCAGTTTTCAACTTCTGAGGTGTTCATCCGCAAGCATGGCGATGAGGTGATCCTCTCGCCGCGCCCCAAGGACTGGTCCGCTTACCTGGCGTCGAATTCCGCGGCCTCTGAAGAGTTCATGCAGGGATTTGAGGATCTGCCGGCGCAGGAGCGCGAACTCTGATGCCCGTTTATATGCTCGACACGGACATCTCGTCCTACATCATGAAGAGATCCAATGACAACGTGCTTCGCAAACTGCAGACAGTTGCCGTCAGCGACGTGTGCATTTCCGCGATCAGCAAGTCGGAACTGATCTATGGCGTTGAGGTTTCGCCGCGCCGCCAAAAAGATCAGCAGGCGCTCGATGCCTATCTGCGCCATGTCGAGGTGCTTGATTTTCCGGGTGATGCGGCCCAGGATTACGGACTGATCCGGGCTGACTTAAAGGCGCGAGGAACCATGATCGGCGGCAACGATCTGCTGATCGCTGCCCATGCACGTTGTCTCGGGCTCACGCTGGTCACCAACAACATGCGGGAGTTCGGGCGGGTGAGAGGGCTCAAGATCGAAAGCTGGGCCTGAGGGCTGGCAAGGTGGCCTCCGAAAAGGGTCTTTGGACGGGCCGCGCTGGGCTCGTGCTCTCTCGATCTTTGCGCAGAAAGTGCAAGAAGCAGGTCGTCCGCCTTCCTGCGCTCAGGTTGACGGCAGGGAGGGGCGCGGAGCTTTTGTGGCGCATCCGGCGCTGGTCTATCTCTGGCGGTGCCTCACTGCGGCAAGCCGAAACGATGCTAGTGTCATGAGTCCATAGTTCGCTCAACAGATGTATTGTCATTCTGAGCACGTTTACTCGCGGAGGCGAGATACGCCCGCAGTTGAACTTCGTTCATCAGGAGCGAACGGGGCCCCGAACGTCTCTCAGTTCGGGGGTGGTGAGCGAAGAATCTGCTTTTCTCTCGCCCTGATTCCTGATGCGAATTTCAGACTCAGGACACTAGATGGGATGCGAAACGGTGTTTTGCGCGCTGGTGACGTTGTCCGGATCGTCAGAAAACGATTTGCCATTGCTGTAGGCGAACTTCTGATACCTTGAACCGACCTTGCGGATTGCGTCGTGCCAGCCATCTTCCCAGGTAATATGCGCCTCGCCGTCCACATAGACCCAGGTGCCGTGTGTGCTGCCGATCGACTTCCGGGCGTGGCCATCCTCATAGAGCGTGATAAAGAATGTGTTTCCGCTGCCGTCGCCAACCTCCCACTTGCCCAGGAAATGTCCTCTTGACGGTCCTGTGGCGTTGCCGGCCGCGGGTTCGGCGGCCACCTCACCGGCTGTGGGAAACTCGACGCGGGCAATGTCTGCGAGATTGAAGCTCTGCCGGTGGCCATCCTTGAAGACGATCACGATGGTAGCGCTCTTCGAGGCCGTGGGTGTCTTGGCAAAGGCAAAGGGAACCGCGAGACAAAGCAATGCAGCCAAGCCGGTAAAGCAGACAAACTTCCGCATGGGCTTCTCCTTGGGAATCGGCAGATTAGTGGACCGACTCGAGTCAAACTGATTTACGCGCCGCGCGATGCAGTGGTTCCCTGGAATTCAGGGTTCTTTGGCAAATTGAGACCAGCCTCCTGCGACGAAAGAGCAACTGTGTGGTCCTCGACTGCCCACCTCACCGGCGAAGGCCAGCCGCTAGGACCCCGGTCCTGCCGTGCTCGGTATGAAGAAGGCTGGTTGAGGTTCGTACACTCCCACCCATGGCGCGATGAAACTGCGCCATGGATGGGGCACCCGGCTCCTAGTTAACGGGCTGAAATGGCCGCATTTCGCGGTGCCCCTACGGGGCGCAATACTTTTATTTTGCCGCAACCCAAGGCTGCGCTGCGCTTGCCCTGAGCTAGTCTCCATGCCTCCCTCCGGGAGGCAGTGCCCCCTTTGCTTACTAGTGAAACTCGCCAAGGCGCGTCGGGGTGCTCAAGATGACATTGCGCGGAGGGCGGAGACCCCGGCGCCGATCAGGGCGGTCTCGTCGTTGGGGGTCAGAATCTCCAGCGAGTAGCTCTGCAACGGGCTCATTTTGACCATGGTTTCAAGGTGGCTGCGCAAAAGGGGCAGTTCCAGGAAGCCCACGTTGTGGCCAGTGAAGTAGAAGCGTCCGGGACCGGCCAGGTGGATAAATGAGGCGGTGGCGGCGGCCAGGGCGCGGTGCCACAGGTCCACGAACTCCCGGCAGCGGCTATCGCCTTGGCGGGCGTTGGCAAAGACTTCTTCCGGCTCGAGGTCGAGGAACCTCAAACGCATCGCCCGGTAACCCATGATGCCTTCCAGGTGGCCCACGCCGCCGCACCCGCAGAAGCGCTCCTTAGGATCGAGGGTGACGGTGATATGGCCGCCCTCCCAGACGCCCTCGACGTAGGGCCAGCGTCCGTAGCCGATACCGTTGCCGATCGTCCAAACGCGGGTGAGGCGGTCGAGCTGCCCGTATTGGGCGGCGACTCCGGCGGCGATGGCGTCGGCGTCGTTTGCCACATGCACCGGCGTGGCGATGCCGCGGGCGGTCAGCACCCTGGTCAATTCGGCGGC
>Ga0181520_10012812_pt1 | contig 10713 bp, 9 predicted proteins | sample PEATcosm2014_Bin_29_FD_132451 | JGI IMG/M metagenome (GOLD analysis project Ga0181520, IMG submission 132451) | Peatland microbial communities from MTU Mesocosm Facility, Houghton, MI, USA - PEATcosm2014_Bin02_30_metaG | ecosystem: Environmental > Terrestrial > Soil > Wetlands > Peat | place...
GGATTACGCGTTTTACGATTGCAGCGGCCTGGTCACTGTCACCATACCGGCAAGCGTTGGCGGCATTGGGGACTATGCGTATTATGGTTGCCCCAACCTGGCCGCCATTGCGATTCCCGGCAGTGTCGCCAGTATTGGGAACGATGCTTTTTCCGGGTGCTACAGCCTGGGCAGTGTCGCGATCTCCAACGGCGTGGGAAGTATCGGGCAGGAGGCGTTCCTGGGCTGCCTCGGCCTGGCCGTCCCGGTACTCCAACGTGGCCGCGCGCAGCAGGCACAGTTGCGCGCCGCGATCGAACTCCGCGTGCTGCGCATGGACCCGCACCTCATCTTCGCCGCGATACGTCGTCACTTCCACGGCCTGCAGCAGAGTCAGGTAGCCGCGTTGGGAGTCATACGAGGCGCCCACCGCGCTCCCGGATCCCTGCGTCATGGTGAAATTCACGCGCTGCGCCGTCGTCACCACGCCCGTGTTGCGGTCGAAGGTCACTCCGCTGGTCTTCACCTGAACCTGGCCGGCCTCGCCCGCCGCCGTGTGCGAGCGATCCGCCTTCTTGCTGCTGCCCGGCGGCCCCGGCGGCCGCGTCAAAATCATCTCCACCGGCCCCTGCGCGGATGCGATTCCGCTCTTCTGGTCGTATTCGAACTCGTCGCCCGCAATCTTGTCAGCCTCGGTTCCGTCCGCGCCGTAGATTTCGATCTCGACGTCATGCAGCTCGATATGATCGTTCTTTAGCTGCACGGCTTTCGAGGCGTGAATCTTGAACTTGGAATGAGCGCCGAGATTGTGCGAGTAGGTGTATCCGTTCGACTCTTCCGTGATATTCAGGCCCAGCCGCTGCGGCAGATCGCGCCGGCTCAGCAGGTTCTTCCACTTGGCGCGCACCAGAAACGCCCCCAGCGCCACCAGCAGCAGCGCTCCTGCCACCAGCACCAGCGTCCGGATTCGCTCGATCGTGAAGCGCACGGCTTAGTTCCTCATTCCCAGCCGCTCGGCCAGCCGCTGCGCAAGGCTCTCGCCCAGCTCGCTCCACAGCAGGCGCGCCGTGGCGCCCGAGGCCTTTTCCACCCCACCGGCCAGCTCCACCAGTTGCCGTACGTTCTCTTCCACGTGCCGCGCGCCCACCTGGTCCAGATCGGCGTCCTCTTCAAGGAACGGCGTGTCCGAGCCAAAGTCGATGCGGATGTGCCCATCCTGCTCGTATGCTCCCTCATCGAAGAGCGGCCCGTAGCCAGTGACGCGCACCAGCCTCGGGCCCCGCGCCCAGCGGCCTAGAACGCGCTCATCAGGAGCGCTCAAATCTAGATTGTCATCCTGAGCTTCAAGTCTTGCCTTAACATCCTGAGCGAGGTCGTCCGCCGCAGCGGACGGCCGAGTCGAAGGATCTGTGGTTGTTTTTCCTCCCGCCGAAGACCAGCCATCGCTCACTTCCAGCTCCCACAGATTCCACCCCACCTGAAACTCATAGGCATAGTCTTCGTGGAGCAGCTCCATAGCCTCGGCCACAGCCAGCCTCGGCTCGGCTCCCGGACTCGAGCCGGGACCGGCGCCCATGCGGCCGTAAACGCGTTGAAACACCGGCGCCTCGCTCCAGTTCACCGGCCACACCGTGGCGGCGTACACCTTCTCCTCGCCGCCGTGCGCGGCGAAAGCGCCCAGCACCGCCGTCAGCTTGTCGGGGAGCGCCTCCAGGCGCAAATTCGGGTACCACAGGCTCAAATAAAGCGTGTCGGACATCTCTATTGATTTTAGACGTCGAAGCCAGCACCGGGTCAGTCGATAACGGCGCTGAAAGCGGCAAGTATGCCGCGGGAATCGGCGGGATTTACCCCGCCACGATCTCGCTGAAATCCGCAATCCCCGAAAAGCTGCGCAGCACCTCGTCGATCAGGCCCAGGTGCGCGCCGCGCAGCGTCGGATCGGGATCGAGCACCATCACCTTGTTGAAGAATTTGTCCACCGCGGGCCGCAGCGTGGCGATCGCGGCCAGCGCCTCGCCGTACCTCCGCTGCTCGCGGAGCTTCGCAACTTGCTCCGCCAGCTCCTTCGTCTGCTGCCACAGGTCGATCGCCTCCAGCGCCGATTGACCAAGCTTCGGCTGCGCCGATTGATAGCCCTTCTCCTCCGCCTGGCGCAGGATGTTCTTGATGCGCTTGAACGCCGCGGAAACCGCGACAAAATCTTCCGACCCGCGCGCCGCGGTGAGCGCCTCGGCCCGCGCGATGGCATCGCGCAGGTCGTCGAAGCTCACGGCCAGTACGGCGTTGACCACGTCGTAAGCGAATCCGCGCACGTCCTTGAGATAGAACTGCACCCGCTCGCGCAGGAACGCTTCCACCTGCGCCTTGTTCTCGCCCTCGACGCCCGATGCATTGAGCACATCGCCGATTGTCAGCGGCAATCCCGCTTCGGCCAGAATCTTCACAATCGCATTGGCTGCGCGGCGCAACGCAAACGGGTCCTTCGATCCCGTGGGCGCGTTGCCAATGCCGAACATCGCCACAATCGTCTGCATCCGGTCGGCAAGTCCCAGAAGCTGGCCTTCGATCGACACTGGAATCTCGTCTTCGGTCGAGGCCGGCGTGTACTGCTCATAAATCGCCAGCGCAACCCGCTCGCCCAGCCCCTGCGCCCGCGCATACAGCCCGCCAATCACGCCTTGCAGCTCGGTAAACTCTTTCACCAGTTCGGCCGTGAGGTCGGTCTTGGCCAGCTCCACGGCCTTGAACAACGCTGCTTCATCGAACGGGAAATCCACGCCCTTCAACGTCGTCGCCAGCGCATTCGCCACCGCCAGATTCTGCTCGGTCTTCCAGTAGTAGCTGCCCAGCTCCTTCTGGAAGGTCACGCTTTTCAGGCTTCCCATGCGCTCGGCCAGCGGCGTCTTCTGGTCCACGTTCCAGAAGAACTGCGCGTCCTTGAACCGCGCCTGCAGCACGCGCGCATTGCCGTGCCGGATAATCGCCGCGCCCTCCGCGTCGGCTTGTGTATTGAGTACCGCCAGAAAGTGCGGCGCGAGTTTTCCGTTCGCGTCTTCCACCGCGAAGTACTTCTGGTGGTCGCGCATCACGGTGACGAGAACCTCCTCCGGAAGCTCCAGATATTCAGCTTCAAAGTCGCCCAGGATCACGGTGGGCCACTCCGTGAGGTGCGTGACCGTCTCCACCAGCGCCGCATCCTCGCGCCAGCGCGCATCGGGAACCGTGCGCGTGGCCGCATCCAGCGCCTTGCGAATCATCTCGCGCCGCTCAACCACATCGCAAAGGACGTACGCCGCGCGCAGCGCCTCTTTGTATGCGTTGGCTGTGTCGATGACGACCGGCGCCTCTCCATGCAGCACGCGATGTCCCCGGCTCGCATTGCCCGCGGCGATGCCGGCAATTTCGAGCGGCACTTGGCTCCCATCCATCAGCGCGACCACCCAGCGTACCGGCCGCACAAACCGCTCCGGTTTGCCCGCACGCCAGTACATGTTCTTGGCCCAGTAAATTGCCAGCACTTCCTTCGGCAAGTCAGCCGCAAGAATCTCATGTGCAGTGCGGCCCAATCGTTTCACCGTCGCGCCGACGTACTCGCCCTTGGGCGAAATCACTTTTTTGAGCTCGCCCACGACCACGCCGGCCTTTTTCGCAAACGCCTGTGCGGCGGCCGTCGGTTCGCTGTCTTTGAAGGCGACCTTCCACGACGGACCCGTTAACACTTCCTCGATGTCGGGCTGCTTTGCCAGTACGCCCTCGGCCAGCACGGCCAGCCGCCGCGGCGTGGAGTACGTCGTAACCTTTGCGCCAATATTCGCCTCGGGAGTCGCCTCGGAATTCGCCTCAGGCGCAAGCAGCCGCTCGCGCTTCAGCAGATCGCTCACGCGGCGGCCTAGTTCGGCCTCGGCCCCGGCCATCATCCGCGCCGGAACCTCTTCCAGCCCGATTTCCAATAAAAAGTCAGACATTTGCTTCGTTCTCATTCGAGCTTGTAGCTAGTAGCCTGTAGCCAGTAGCTGAAAACTCGATTCATTCGCCCACACAGTTCGACGCCGTACAAAAAGGCCACAAGCTACTGGCTACAAGCTACTGGCTGGCACTCCTGCTGTATCGCCCAAGCCTTCGCCACGCCAACCGCCAGATTGCGAATCCTTCCAATCACGCCCACGCGCTCCGTCACGCTGATGGCGCCGCGCGCATCCAGCAGGTTGAACAGGTTGGAGCACTTGAGCGCCAGCTCGTACGTCGGCAGCAGCGGGAACCTTTTCTTTGCCTCCGGACTGGCGTTTTCGTCACTCAAAAGTGCGTCCACCTTTTCCAGCAGCGTTTGCGCCTCGGCCTCGTAGCTGTTGAAGTGCTCCCACAGCCGCGGCACGTCGGCCATCTCGAAGTTATAAACGGAAAACTGCAGCTCCTCGGCCAGGCGCACGTCGCCGTAGGTGACCACCGCACCCGTTTCGGGATCGCGCGCCCACACAATGTCGTAAATCGAGTCCACGTCCTGCAGGAACGCCGCGATGCGCTCCATGCCGTAGGTGAGCTCGGCGCAAATGGGATCGAGATCGAGCCCACCGCACTGCTGGAAGTAGGTGAACTGCGTAATCTCCAGGCCGTCCAGCATCACCTGCCAGCCCACGCCCCACGCCCCGCCCGCCGGCCACTCCCAGTTGTCTTCTTCGAACTTCAGGTCGTGGTGCTTCAGGTCAATGCCCAGGGCCTGGAGCGACTCGAGATAGAGCTCCTGCACGTTGACCGGTGGCGGCTTCAGGATCAGTTGGAACTGGGTGTGCTTGAAGAGCCGGTTGGGATTTTCGCCGTAGCGCCCGTCGGCCGGCCGCCGCGAGGGCTGCGCATAGCCCACCCTGTAGGGCTTGGGCCCCAGCACGCGCAAAAACGTCTCCGGACACATGGTGCCCGCGCCCACTTCCACGTCGTAGGGCTGCTGGATCACGCACCCCCGCTCCGCCCAGAACGCCTGCAGGCGGAACAGCAAATCCTGAAAGGTGAGCGAGGTGGGCGTTACACGCGGTGCGGCTTGGGCTGCGGACACAGGCTTTTCTCTCTTATCGGAACTAAAAATCGATTTTAGCAGCCGCCCTCAAGCTTCAGACTCTTGTGAGGTTGTCCGCACATGCCTTTCGTACCCAGAAGGCGGCTATTCTCGCGCGGATCAGGCGCCATTGAAGGCTCCTCACCCGCCCAGCCGCGCCAGCGCCTCTGCGCTCTTGAGCTTCCGCTCCAGGTGCCGCTCCAGCGTCTGCAGCGTGAAGCGCCGCAGATCCTGCCCGCGTTTGCGCGGCCAGGGCTCGGCGGCAAAGGCCGACGCCGGCGCTCGCAGCATGCGTTGCCCCAGTTGCCAACTGTCGGCTGAGAGCGCGCTCGCCGAACCGTTCGCGTGCAGCCCGCATAAAAGCCCATCCGAATTGCTGCTGTACGAAACCTCCGCTGCATGCAACGCCTCGCCGCACACCATGCAGCGGCTCGTGTCGGGCAGCAGGCCCATCAGCCTCGTCATCCACAGCGAGAAATAGGTGAGCGCCATCCACGGTTGGTTTGCGTTGGGCTGGGCTGCTGCGGTCTCGGTGGGTTCGGACTGAACTGGCTCGGACTGGACGGCTGAAGTCTGCTCCAGCACCGAGACCAGCAGCCGGAAGACCGCGTCCTGCGGGTCGCGCTCGGGCAGCGCTTCGTCCAGCACCTCGGCATAAAAACTCAGCACGGCCATGCGCGTGTGATCCACCGGCGCGGAAAGCGGCGACCGCAGAATCTCCAACTGGTCGAGCCGCACCAGCTCCTGACGCGGCCGTTCGGCAAACCAGGCCCGCGCCAGCGTCATCGGCTCGAGCGCCCCGCCAAAGCGCTTGCGGCTTTTGAGCGCCGCCTTGGCCACGCCGCGCATGCGTCCGTAGTCGCGCGTGAAAAAGCTCACGATCAGGTCCGCCTCATGCACCGGCCAGGTGCGCAATACCACCGCTTCTGAGGTGAGCACGGACATGCCTCTTCATCATCGCACTGCAGGCAATGACCCTTCACACACAAACGCGCGTCCCACACAGGCAGGACGCGCGTTGCGTCACACTTCAGGTGGATTGGGATCGGAAGCGCCTGCTAGCGGCCGAAGTGCTTGGCGTTCTTCTCGGAAAAGTGGGCCCATTTCTCCGGCAGGTCGTCCTGCGCAAAGATTGCCGATACCGGGCAGACCGGAACGCACGCGCCGCAGTCGATGCACTCGACCGGGTCGATGAAAAGCTGATCGGATTCGGCGTAACCGTCTTCATCTTTCTTGGGGTGGATGCAATCGACGGGACAGGCGTCCACGCAGGCGCTATCCTTTGTGCCGATACAGGGTTCTGCAATGACGTATGCCATTTCTGCTCTCTCCGGGGATCTCCGGCGGCCTCATTTGCAAGTGCCGCACTGAACTTCTCGACGCTGATAGTAGCAGAAAGGCACGGAGCAAGGGAACAAGGGACCAAGGGAACCCGGCCCATTCGCAACCGTCAAAATCGGCACCGTCTACCAATGTGTGAAACTGGACGACCATCGTAAGGCCGCCGGACCCGATCTGATTACGTTCAGGCGCCGCTTTCTTGTTCCCTCGCTCCCTTGCTCCCTGCCGGGGTCCCCGGCGGGCGATTTGTGCCCGCTGGGGTGGCTCGTTCCCTGTTTTTCGCGAACTCCGCGGCCGTTGGAATGGGCGAAAGATTCTGTCCCGCGAACATATCGCTGAAAAATCCGATCAGTTCCTCGTGGATCAATCCATTCGAGGCCAGGATTTCATCGCTTGCCAGCCGGTAGCGCGCGCCGGCAAAGTCCGTCACGCGCCCACCGGCTTCTTCCACCAGCAGAATTCCCGCCGCCGTGTCCCAGGGGTTCAGGTTGAACTCCCAGAAGCCGTCCATGCGGCCGCTTGCCACGTACGCCAGGTCGAGCGCGGCCGAGCCGGCCCGCCGCACCCCGTGCGAGCGCAGCGTGAATTCGTGGTAAAAGTGGATGTTCGGGCTGGCGTGGCGCTTGCGGCTGGGAAATCCCGTCGCCAGCAGCGCTTCGGCCAAATCCGCCACGCGCGAAACCCGCGCCGACTTTCCGTTCACCTGTGTCCCGCGCCCGCGCTCGGCCGTGAAGAGCTCGTCCCGCATGGGGTCGTAGATCACCCCGGCCACCAGCGTTCCATCGTCGCCGGGTTTGGCGCCCTTGGGCCGGTGCTCCAGTCCCATCGAAACGCAGAACTGCGGGAAACCATGAGCGAAGTTGGTGGTTCCATCCAGCGGGTCCACGTACCAGCGGTACTCGCCGTCCATTCGCTCGCGCGTGCCTTCTTCGCCGTAGATGCCGTGCTCCGGAAAGACCTCGCGCAACCGCTCGCGGATCAGTTTCTCCACCGCGCGATCCGCCACCGTCACCAGGTCCACATCGCCCTTGTACTCGGTTTCCACGCCTTGAATGAAGTACTCGCGCAGCCGTGCACCCGCCTCGCGCGCAATCTCCGCCGCCCTGGGAACAAAAACAAAATCGGCTTGGATTGCCGCCTTCGCTGAGCCGCTCACTGGCCCGCCTCGCCCGAGCCCGGCCCCTCCGCCGTCTCGTAACGCGGCACGCGCCGCCTGCCCATTTCGCTGATGCTGCGGATCTGGTGCTTGTAAATAAACAGATTGGGCTGATTCTCGCGCGTCAGGCGCAGCATCGAGTCGTCAAAGTACTCAATCCAGCCGCGCACAGTCTCGCCGTCGCGCAATTTGATGTTCACAATCACCTGGCGATCGCTCAGCGAGCGCAGGTAGAGCCCTTCCTGGCCGGTTTCACCCGGCGGAGGCGTCTTGGAGCGGCGGCGCGATGAAAGTGGAGACGTCATACTGCCATTTTAGATGCAAGACGGGTCAGTGTAGCCGCAGGGCTGCGTAAAGAGCGGCGCATTTCGCTGCTGGCGGGCGCAGGAAGAGAATTCACGGCACCTTCGATTGCGTTGCCCCTAGTTGCTCTTGGCCGCCGAATCCGCGTAATACCCCGTCTTGTTGCGGACATTGAACTCATCGGGCGCGGCGCGGGGGATGGTCACCGTCAAGCGGTGAAAGCTGGTGCCCGGCGCCTGGTGGTGCGGATAGTAGCCGATCAGGTATTGCGTGCGCAGATCGTCGCTCACCCTGGCAAAGGCTTTGTCCAGGCCGCCATCGCTCACGTAGAAATACTTGCCGCCGGTTTGTTCTGCGATTGTGATGAGCGCGTGTTCGCCGCCCAGGTCGCGGCCGGCGCTGGCTTCGATGGGCACGTCGATGAGCGAGTAAATCATCACCTCGTTACGCAACGCCGCTTCCAGGGCCTGCGCGTAGGTGGAGCTCTTGGCCGTATCGTCGCCATCTGAGATCACCACCAGCACCTTGCGCCCTTCTTTTTTGCCGAGCTTTTCGGAGCCGAGGCAGATGGCGTCATAGAGCGCGGTCGCAAAATCGCCATGCAGCTCGCTCAGGCCGCGGTCGATCTGCGCAATCTTGTTGGTGAAGGGCGTAAGCTCGTGCACGTCAGTGGCAAACTGGAGCACGCTCATCTGGTCCTGCGGGCGCAGGATGGCGTGCGCGAACCGCCGTGCCGCGCCCGCCTCCTCGCTCATGTCCTTGCGCACGCTGCCTGACGTGTCGATAGCCAGCGTCAGGTTCAACGGCAGCTCCGACTGCCGCTCGAAGACCGCAATCTGCTGCGGCCGTCCATCCTCGTACACCGCAAAATCGTCCTGCGTCAGGCCGCCCACCAATGCGCCATTCTTGTCGGTCACGTTGACGAAAATGCTTACCAGCTTCACGTCCACGTGAAAGGTGGCCACTGGCTCCTGTGCGGCAAGAGCAACCGCAGCCAGCGCCAGCAGCACAGTGCACGCAAAGCGAAGAGACGCTCCGTGCCTCATCCTTTCGCCGGCTTTGTGGCGAAAGGGTGGGAAACCACGTGAGCAGGCAGAGATACTGTCCCACCCTTTCCGCAAAAAATGCGGAAAGGATGGGGCACGGGGAGTGCTGACCGCTTTAGCCTTCATGCGGCGCCTCCCCAGACTCTATGGCAATCTCTTTCGGAAACGGATCGCCGGGCGCCCACACCGCGCCGTCCACAAAGGTCTCCTTCTTCCAGATGGGCACGGTCTGCTTGAGCCTGTCGATGAGCCAGCGGCAGGCCTCGAAGGCGGCACTGCGATGCCCTGAAGCCACCACGATCAACACACTGGTCTCGCCAATCTCCAGGCGGCCCAGCCGGTGCAGCATCGTCACCTGCCTCACACCGAATCGCTCCCGCGCCTTCAACCCCAGCTCCCGCATCTGCCGGAGCGCCATCTCTTCATAGGCCTCGTAATCCAGATGCAGGGTCCGGCGTCCGCGCGTGTGGTTGCGCACAATGCCGTCGAAGACCACCACCGCGCCGTCTTCGCCGCTCTTGGCCGCGGCAACGATCTGGGCTGCATCGATGCGATCGCGGGTCAGCGCAACGCTGACGTCCGCGTCGTCACTGTTCTCATCCAAAGGATTCGCCGTCCGCGCAGGACCACCGCCGGAGACGGGGGGCAACAGGCCCACCTCGTCGCCTTCGTGCAAAATGTGCGCGGCCTGGGCGTATTCGGCATTCACGCTCACCGCGATGCTGCCCAGGACCTCTGCCGCGACGCCGTCGGGGAATGTAGCCTGCAGGCGCTCCAGCAGCACGGCCACGGTGGCGCCATCCGGCAGCTCCACGGTGGCCGCGGAGGCTCCCAGCCAATCCTTCAACACCCCAAATGGGATTACTTGCACACGCATCACTCGAAAAAGAATACCGCCTCTCGATTAGACGTGGCAGCCAGAAATCTGGAGCTTGCGTGGGGCGGATCAGACCAGCTTGTAGAGGAAACCAGTCGGCGTTCCCCAAAGGTTGCGGGCGCGGTCCTCGTAAAAGATGCTGAACTCGATCCCGGAAATATCGAAGTCGAAGAGAGGAACACGGTCGAAGGTGTAATCGGCCCGCGGAGAGTATTCGTCGCCCCCGCAGTCAATCATCAAGGAATCGCCCGCGGACAGGCGCTCGGTGTGGGTAAGCAGCATGCTTGCGACGGCGAAGACTCCCAGACAGAATTCGTTGCCGGCCAGGGAAGCGCGCGTGCGCCGGGCCGAAGAGCCGCGATGCAGCATGCCGGCCTGCGCAGCCACCACCAGGATGTCGTTCCCCTGCTGCTGATCGGCGAGAATCGTCTCCGCAAGCTGGGTGCGCTCGGTTTGGCGCAGATACTCCTTGCCCAGGCGCCCGACGATGCGGTTGGAGAAGCGGCGTTTTTTCGCCAGAACTTCGAGAATCCGCTCTACCGCCTCGTTATAGGTGGGCGCCACGGCCTGCCACCGGGGAATGGCAAACCAGGCTTCGGGCTCTTCAGGCAGCGGAAGCCGGCCCAGCTTCTCCTGACATGCGCCGAGCTCCGGGAAAAGCTTCCTGAGCTCTGTCACCTGCGCTTCCACGGGCCGCACACGATAGGTAGGCGGATAGCTGCGGTCCGAACCGACCTCTTCGTCCTCGTACTTGCTGCTCACCGTGTGCTTGTGAACGATTTCCGTAACCGCCCCGGTGATCTCCGACTTGAGTTGGCGCTCCACCTCGAGCACGGCCTGCGCGCTTTGCCGGTCGAGCTGCTCGATCGCCGTCAGATATGCATTGTGTACAGCGTCGCCCAGGCATTTCTGCAGTTGCTCATTCTGCGCGTCGGTTGTGTTTCCCGATAGATGCAGTGGA
>Ga0181520_10012813_pt1 | contig 10710 bp, 2 predicted proteins | sample PEATcosm2014_Bin_29_FD_132451 | JGI IMG/M metagenome (GOLD analysis project Ga0181520, IMG submission 132451) | Peatland microbial communities from MTU Mesocosm Facility, Houghton, MI, USA - PEATcosm2014_Bin02_30_metaG | ecosystem: Environmental > Terrestrial > Soil > Wetlands > Peat | place...
GGAATTAATGATCAGGCCACGCATCAACTCGATCTCATGGGGCGTGCCGGAGCCGCAAAGGAAGATACCGTGTCGGTTGGCGACAACCTGTTCATTTATGACGTGGAGGCGGACTATCGCCCGGCGGACCCTGTCACATTTATGCTGGCTAACAGCCGCGATTACTACGTGATATCCCCACGAGCAGTGTCTTTCGGCGTCAACAAGGATGATACTTCCCTTCGAATGCTGTGGACTCCAGACTTGAATTATACTTTGGACGCCAGTGGAGAATACGACTCTTATTCTGACGCAAACAGGAGTTGGCAGGCCGTCCTTGCGCCGAGACGCTCGGTGCTTCGCAGCGAGTGGCTTAATTTGGATTTGGGTCTATACCTATGGTGGCTGGGCTTCAACAACAACCCCAACGATGGCTATTACTCGCCGCTCCATTATGAGAGATACGCCGTGAAAGCGGATGGCTACTGGAAGTTCGACGATAACAATGGAATAGGTTTGGTCTTCACGGCTGGCGAGGAAAAGGACGAAACGGAGTCCGGCTTCTCCTTCGGGACCAGCGGCGATGTTGACGGTCAGTTTGGCGTTTACCGGGACTGGATTCTTAGATTGCATGCCGGATACACCCACAACGTGAGAACTGCCACAGGCAATTACGATGCGCGCATTTACGGCGCGAACCTGGAGAGACGTTTCTAGTTCGAATTTCTCACAAGTTTGTGAAAAGGCGTCTGTAATCCACTTGTTGCGAAACGAGTTGCGACGCGAGTGATGCCGGCACTGTTCTCCCTCACTACGTTCGGGGTGAACGGTCCTGCATTGCGTTTTTCTGTTGTAGGACCGCTTGCTCACCGCGAAGCGGGGAGAAGCGGTCTGAGGAATGCGGATTAAGCAAGCCTGCCTACCGGTGCGCGGTCTTCGCTTTGCTCCTGGACACATCAATGGTTACGGTTTCCCCGGCTTTCACTTCCACCATCCGTCCGTTAATCTCCAGCCATATCGGGATTGTACCTGGATTCTTGATGAAATTGCCGGAAGCGGAGATCTGCATGCTTTTTGCGGCATTCACGTAATCCATCACCTCGATGCAAGTCGTGTACCAAATGTCATCGTGCCCCCCGACTTTATTGCAGAAATCCTCCAGCTGATTCCACTTGTCGTCGTGAGTGAAATAATTCGATTTATCTTCCGCGAAATCAAAGCTGTGACCCCAGACCAGCATCAGCGATGGACCGCTGGTCCGCGCAAGGAACACTGTGGCGTCATCCATCCAGTTCTTGCAGAAGTTGCATGTCGTGATCCACAGATACGGATTCGAAGGAAGCTTGAACCAATGATTCACTCCGACACAACGCGCATATGTGAGCCCCAGGGCGGGCATAAGCCCGGCTACGCGATCATCAACGTCGCCGCTTGGATAGGCGAGTCCGCGGACCGGATGGCCGGCGACATGCTCCAGATCGGTGCGGTTGTTGGCGATCTCATCCCGCACTTGCTCGTCGGTCAGCGTTGTGAGGGAACGATGGCTCACGGTATGGCATGCCACCTCATGCCCGGCGAACAACTGGACGATCTCCGCCCTCGTCAGATATCCGTCTTTGTCGAGCCAGTTGCTGACCAGATTAAACGTACCGCGCATTCCGTGCTTGTTGAGGATTTCCACGACCTTGCGGTCGTATATCCGGCCGTCGTCGCAACTCACGACAAGCGCCTTCTTTCTGCCGTCGGGAAACAGCAGGCGAGCGAAGCCATCCGGCATATCGCAGTCCGTGACAATCTCCGACGCACAATGCCAGTCGTTGGATGCCGTTTCTTGCGCCATGGAGAGCGTTGGCGCAACCCCTGCGGCGAACATGAATACAGCGGATGAAATCACGGTACAGTTTCTTATGAAAGATCGGCCGCAGTGCATAATTTTCACCATGTTTATACCTGTAATATTTTCGTTCAATTAAAGCATCATGCCAGACATCCACGCTCAATGTGTCTTCCCTACCGGCGCGCTATTCCTATTGTCCCTTACGTTTCCGCGGAGAAGGTTCAGGCGAATTACTGCAGCCACACCTTGGCGCGGTAGAACATGACAGGAACGGCCTGCGCTGTATTAGTGCAGTCTATGGCTCCATCGCTTGCGACAATGCAGGTGTAGCCTGGGCAGGACTTCCACGTTCCGTACATCAGCAGGTTGGTGCACTGCTCAATATCGTAGTATCGGGTCAGACCGAGATAGTTCGATCCTGTAGTTCGAATGGAGGGGACGCTCACGACAATCTGCCCTGCAGAGTTAGAGATGGCTACCGTGAAACAGCTCTCTGGCTTCGTCGGATCTATGCCGACCAGATAGTCCTGCCATACCGTCATGCCATTGCTGGCAATGCTTGCGGCCACGCTGGCATAGTTGGTTGCCGGTGTTCCCGGAAAGTATTGCAGAATCCACGTCGCCGGAGGAATGTTGCTAGTTAGCCAGCCGCCATCGCCTGCTTGCACGCCGCCGTAGGCATTGAAGCTCGCGTTCGACCCCACTGTCATATAGGTCGCCCAAATCCAGTTGGTGGAGCGAAAGACCTGCTCGACTCTGACCTCGTCAATGACCGCGTCCACACCCATGCTTACCGGGCCGCCATCGCCGTTGCCGTTGTATGCCCCGATGCCGCTGCTGTAAGGGGTGCCGGCTATGTTTCCTGTAACGGTATGTCCGACGCTAAGCGGCACTCCATTCCAGAAGTTTTTGATTGCGCTGCCATCGTAGGTGAATGCGACGTAATACCACTGACCCACAACCGGAGGCGGGCTGATCAGGTCGTCATTACCGGCTGTCCAGCCGCTCGTCCCACTGGTCTTGAGCATATCTCTCAGATGGGTCGAATCACTGAATCCCATTTCCCTGTTCTGTTCTTTTCGGATGATCACTTCCTCGTTGGCGCCGGGTAGCGTATTGAAATTAACCCACGCGGAATAAGTCGCGGCGGGTGCGGTAAAGTCCAGACTGCCGGCGTTGAAAATAGTGACATGGCCACCGCCTGAGACATGCTGAGCGCCGCCAATGACGCCTGACACATTGTTTATGGAACCGGTGGAAGTTCCGTTGTTCCCGTTCGCGGTGGAGTCCATCGCATTGGACTGGGCCATGTGCCAGACAGCCACAAAGGTGTTGGTGGGCCACACTGCGCCGTTGGTGGTGCAAGGCAACTGATTTGTATTCGATAAATCCCCCCATTGAGCCCAGATATAGTCGGTGTTGGTGCTGATCGCCGGTACTTGCACCCAAACGTATCCCGTTTGGGAGGCAGGATTGGTCCATTGATCGATCTCGTAGTTGAGATTCGTCACGCCTGTGGAGTCGTAGAACCGCAGATCGTAACCGCCTGCCGTTAGAAAAGGATAATTCTGGAAGCTGAAGGATGCTCCTCCCATGCCGTTGGTGAACATCACCAGCACCGGGAAGTTTGTAAGCGTCTCGTTCCTGTTGTATCCGCTGAACTGGATTTTCATCTTGTATCCGGATTGCGGCACTGTCAAGAAACTGGTAGTTGAAGCAGCCCAAGCCTGACCGCACGAATTGCTCGCGCAAAAACGATAATAGTAAACGACGCCTTGAGTCAAGCCGGTCAGATTTGTTGATAGAAATCCTGTGCTGTTGACACCGAAGTAGTTGGTCTGTCCCCAACCTGATTTATTCGTGTCGCTATTCGATATGCCCCAAAAGACCCAGACATAGGTCGGCGCTCCGCCGGTTGACGACAGATACCCGTTAATCGTTGCCGCCGTTTCCGTGATATTGCTCGCGCCGGCATCGTTGTTGACCGTCGGTGGGCTCGTAACCACCAGAGTTGATACAGGTCCTATTATCGCAGAGTTCGTGCTCGTCCCGCCGCTGTTCTGCGATCGCAAGCGACACCAGTAATTGCCGCCTGATATCAGCCCTGTCACCGAATATGCACTCACATTGCCAACTGCCAGATTATTGAACCCACCGACAAATACGCCAAAACTATTGTTCAACGCCACATCAAGGAAATAGTTCGTCGCGCCTGTGGCCGTCACCCAGTTGGCAATGAAATTCGTTGCTCCGATACTTGTCGCAGCAGATGCCACTGGTGCATTCGGCGTCGTCCAGAAGTTTGTTGACGGCATCGTCCAGCTCGTTCCGGCGGAATTCGTCGCATAGAAATCATAATAGTACTTGGTTCCTGAATTAAGACCGGAAACATTATTCGAGATGAACCCGGTCGCATTTGTCCCCAGATTGTTGCTGTTCGCCCAACTGCCAAACGCCTGGCCGCCGTCTGAAGTACCCCAGAAGCACCACGCAATCGTTGCCGCCCCACCCGTCGAGATCAGGTTGCCGTTCAATGTTGCCGCGTTGATCGTGATGTTGCTCGCGCCACCAGCGTTGTTGATCACAGGGCCGCCCAGAGTCGTCACCGGCCCGATTATCGCAGAATTAGTGCTTGTCCCACCGCTATTCTGCGATCGCAAACGATAGTAGTATGCCGTGGTCGGCGTGAGACCGCTCACAGTGTAAGTGATTACATTACCAGACGGCCGGTTGTTGTACCCCGTCACATAGCCTGCAAATCCGCTATCCGTGGATACATCAAGCAAGTAGTTTGTCGCGCCGGCTGCTGCAGCACAATTGGCAACGAAACTCACCGCTCCGATATTTGTCGCAGCAGATGCCATCGGCGCGTCTGACACAGTCCAGAAGTTTGTTGACGGCATCGTCCAGCTCGTTCCGGCGGAATTCGTCGCATAGAAATCATAATAGTACCTGGTCCCGGAATTCAGACCTGAGATGTTCTTCGAAACAAGCCCGGTTGCATTTGTCCCAAGGTTGTTGCTGTTTGCCCAACTGCCAAACGCCTGGCCGCCGTCCGTGGTGCCCCAGAAGCAGCGTACAATCGTCACCACTCCGCCAGTAGAGACCAGGTTGCCATTCAAGGTTGCCGCGCTGATCGTGATGTTGCTCGCGCCGCCGTCGTTGTTGATCACCGGCGGATTCGTCGCGCTGCCTCCACCTGTCAGCACGCTGCCATAGGCGTTGAAGCTGGCATTCGAGGCCACAGTCACATAGGTAGCCCATATCCAGTTCGTCGAACGAAACACGTGCTCGACCCTGACTTCGTCAATGACCGCGTCCAGCCCCATGCTCACCGGGCCGCCATCGCCGTTGCCATTGTATGCTCCGATGCTGGTCGAGTATGGGTCGCCATTGATGTTCCCCGTTACGGTGTGCCCGGCGTTGAGCGGTACACCATTCCAGAAGTTCCTTAGCACACTGCCATCGTATGTGAAGGCGGCATAGTACCATTGACCTACGACCGGGCTGATCACATCATCATTACCGGCTGTCCAGCCGCTCGTTCCATCCGTACTGAACATGTCTCTCAGATGCGTGGAATCGCTGAATCCCAGTTCCCTATTCTGGTCTTTTCGTATTACCGCCTGCTCGCTACCGGACAACGTGTTGAACTTAACCCACCCTGAGTAAGTCGCAGGCGGTGCGGTGAAGTCCAGGCTGCCGGAATTGAAAATAGTGACATGCCCGCCGGCAGTAACATACTGGGCGTCACCAATAATGCCGGCCGCACTGCTTATGGAACCGACCGCAATACCATTGTTATCATTCGCCGTGGAGTCCGACGCTTTGGACTGGCCCATGTGCCAAACACCCGCAAAAGAGTCAGAGGCCCAAGTCGCCCCGTTGGTGGTGTAGATCGCAGAAGTTCCCGCCATGTTGGTGTTGCCCCAGTACGCCCAGATATAACAGCCGCTGGACAACTGCGGAACCTGCACCCACACGCAGGAGTCCCCGCTCGTGGCCCATTTCTCGATCTCATAGTTAAGTTCGATTGAGCCGTCTGAAGTTGAAAACCGCAAATCGCAACCATTCGTCGAGGCGAACTGGCCGTAAGAGAAACCTGAGATGCCAGTGTTCAAGACCACAAGAGCCGGAAAATTCGTCAGTGTCTCCGCCCTGTTGTAGCCGGAAAACGCAATCAGCAGCTTGTTCGACCAGTCAGTAAATCCTGACGGTCCGCTGAGGGGGCCGAACTGGGCGTTTATTGCGTGGTTGGTCAGCACGTTGCTGAAAGTATAGGAATTTGAGGCACCTACAAGACTCCCGTCCACCACAACGTTGGTCACGATATACCCTGTATTTCCCGTGATAGTGAATGTCTGATTGCTTCCGTACCGAACATTTACAGCACCGGACGGAACGATTGATCCGTTCGTGCCTGCGCTCGCGGTAATCGTGTAATTGGTCGAGGCATCGCCAAAGAAGGCGCTTATTGTGTGGTTGGTTACCACGTTCTTGAAAGAATAGGAGTTTGATGGACCCACAAAACTTCCGTCCACCGCAACATTGGTCACGATATACCCGCTGATTCCTGTGATCGCGAACGTTTGATTGCTTCCGATCGGAACGTACACGTCGCCGGACGGAACGATTGATCCGTTCGCGCCTGCGCTCGCGGTAATAATGCAGTTGGTTCCGCTTGTCTGCACGCCTCCATCAACGGCGAAGCTGGCATTCGACGCTACGGTCATATATGTCGCCCATATCCAGTTGGTGGAGCGAAATACCTGCTCGATCCTCACTTCGTCGATGACAGCGTCCATACCCCTGCTGACGACGCCACTATCGTTGTTGCCGTAGTAGGCCCCGATGCCTGTGCTGTAGTTGTCGGCAACGATGTTTCCTGTAACAATGTGCCCGGTGTTAAACGGCACGCCATTCCAGAAGTTCATGATCACGTTGCCATTGTAAGTGAAGGCGACATAGTACCACTGACCCGTCATCGGAGGGCTGATCAGGTCGTCATTGTTAGCCGTCCATCCGTTCGTTCCATCGGTCCTGAGCAAGTTTCTCATGTACGGTTGGGAAGATGACTCATCGCCAAATCCCAAGTCCCTGCTCTGTTCTTTTCGCATTATCGCCTGCTCCTGACCGTTGCCGGGCAGCGTGTTGAAATTAACCCACGCGGAGTAAGTCGCGGCAGGCGCGGTAAAATCCAGACTACTGGCATCGGGAATATGGACGAGGCCGCCGCCGGTGATATATTGGGCGCCCCCAATAATGCCGGTTGCAGCGCTTATGGAACCGGTCCCCGTGATCGCAGTTCCATTATTCCTGTTCGCGGTGGAATCCAGCGCATTTGTCTGGCCCATGTGCCAGACAGCCGCAAAGGAGCTGGCGGGCCATACCGCGCCGTTCGTGGTGCAAGGCAATTGGCCTGCATTGGTGGGGTTCGCCCACTTCGCCCAGATGTAGCTTGTGCTGGCAGAGATGGCCGGCACTTGCACCCAAACATACGCCACGGGGGAAGCGGCGTTGGTCCATTTCTCGATCTCGTAGTTGAGATTCGTTATCCCGGTGGAATCATAAAACCGCAGGTCATACCCGTTGGCGTTGAGAAACGGATACCGCTGGTAGTGGAAGTCGGTGCCCTGCATCAGGTTTGTAAACATTACCAGCACCGGAAAATTAGTCAGCGTCTCAGAACGGTTGTAACCGCTGAATGTGATCTTCATCTTGAACGGCCCTGTCTTCGCCGCGTCACTGTATAGGATCGTAACAGTCGCGGTATTGGAAGGGGAAGAAGCGGCGATATAGTTCAAATTTGGAGACAACGTTAGAACCAGCGTTTTGTTTGACGTGCCCCATGCCGTCGCTATCGGGACAACCGCGATGTTCACATTGGTCGCGCCGACGGCAAACGTAACGTTGCTTGGCAGTGGCTGAAAATCCACGCCAGGCTTTGCTGTTCCGCTTGTTGTGTAATTCACCGTCAGCGCCCCGTTCGTCGTCGAGGCGGGCCGATAGAGTGTGAACACGCCCTGCAGCGGAACATCTTTTGAGGCGTTAGGTTGAGTCGCTTGCACCCAGACGCTTCCAGTGATGAAAGTGGAACTCGTCGGAGCGGCCCACATCACTCCATTAGTGTTCGACCCGTAGAAGCGATAGTAGTAGATTGTGTTCGCGCTCAAGCCTGTCACGTTTGTGCTTAGAGATCCCGGAGTTTGCATCCCGAAGTTCGTGACATGATCCCAACCGACTGTGTTCGTTCCGTGATCTGTTGTGCCCCAGAACACTGATACCACGGTCGTCGCAGTTCCCGTGGTTATGAGTTGACCGTTCAACGTGGCCGAATTGACTGTCACTAGCGACGCACCGCCGCCGTTGGACACCTCTGGTGGGCGGTTGCTCGCGCCGTAGGCCTGGAACTGACGTACAGTGAACGTGCTCTTGCTTCCAGTCTGACCGTACTGCCACTGGGCATCATAGACCAATTTGATCGCCCCGCTTCCCCACGAGCACTGATGCACAAGAATGCGGATCTTCGTGGTGTACACCGCTGGAAACTCGTGTACGAAGTTGTACCGGTCGCTGAAGAACGTATCCACCACGCAGCGTACTGTTGGGGTGTAAACGGCCCATGTCTTCGCCGGTTCCTGGATATGTTCAATGGTGACCCACTGGCCACCGTTGTCGTACTGAAGTTCGTAGTCCGTGAGAGTGCTGTCATCGTGATAGAGGTAGCCAGCGTTGATCACCACGCGGTTGACGCATGTTGTGGCCGGCAGCTGCAATTGCAGCCAACTGGGAAAGTTGGTGTCGCCATGCCACGCGGTCTTACTGTCATCGTACCAGTCCACCAAATTACCGTCGTTGAGCTTCGAAAAATCTGTGTCATATGTCCAGCCGCTCGTTCCATATGTCCCGGATGCCGAGAAGGTGACACCCGTCTGACTTGCCAGGTTCGTCCCCCAGTTCATTGGGACGACCTGGATGGACTGCCCCAGAGGCAACTCCACGTAGACAGGAATCTCCGGCACCGGCAAGGTTACCATGCCGCCAACGACCGCGAGATTAGTCGCCACCCCAAATGCCGAAACCAGATGCAGACTGCTTCCGCCGGATACCAGGAGATTCACGTAGCCATTAGTAGTGATTCCGCACGTCATAAAGGCCGCCATGTTTCCGTTGGAGCCCGTGAAGAGGCTGCCGAGATACAGATTGGTGCCCGACCCGAAATCGTAGGCCTGCGCGAATTGCTTGCCGTAGAGTTCTTCTGACCACACACGAAAAAACGCGCCACCCGGATTTAATCCCCCGTCGTCGTTTTCCAGCCACATGGGCATATCCCAGAACCCGCCGCTCTTAGTGTACCAGTAGTGATTGTGTTCCTTGGGCAGGCCGTATTGCTCGAACAGCATCATTTGGAAAATCGTCCAGCGCCCCTGGTGCCGTGGCCAGTACGCCCCGTAAGTGGGCGCCGAATAACCCTGCTCCGTTTGCCATATTTCAAGCTGGCTCTTCCCGTACTGGGCGAGAAGCCCCTTGAGCCAATCCATTCTATCCCGGCCAATCCATGAGTCGCCTATCACCACGTTGTAGGCGTGAAACGAGAACGCATCGAGATAGTTCCCGCCGCCGGCGGCGAAGAAACTTTGCAGCCAGCCCCGGCAGGAGTTGTCGATCGACACCGTGCCGGGCCCCATGACCTTGGCCGTGGGATCTACGGCCTTCACAGCGTTGTAGAATGGAATTAGCTCGGTGTTTACAAAAGTCGCGGCATCAGTGTTTTGAGGCTCGTTGCGGGGCTCCCAGTATTTGACGCCGTTAGTCATGTATCTGCTGACAACCTGTTGAACGCCGGCCAAGTTGGTTGTGCCGGCGGGGAAGGCGATCATCATCGGCCGCGGGCGGGTACTGTCCCCGTAGGCGGCATACCATTGTTTCTCGGCGGCAACGTAGGCATCCATATAACCGAAGTTAAGGTTGTTCGCATCCTGGCATGGAATTCGTTCCACTCCCACGCCGGTCAGGCCACTCACGACCTCGTCTCCCATCGGATCGGGGCCGCCGGAGGTGCTGGGAGCTGGCCGGGCTGGAAAACCAGCAGTGTTTCTGAAAACTACAAACGTTGTGCCGCCGACGATATCGCCCCAGTTAGTCGTTACGCCACTGCCGTAAACGTAGAGTTTGTACCAGCCGGGCGGCTGTGAAGGGATCGTGATCGATGCGCCAGCCGGGCCCTGATTCACGAGGTTTCCCCAGTAATCGCGAACCTCATAAGTCAGCGAAGCTCCGCCCAGCGTGAATGTGAGCGGATCGCCAACGTAGAAAATATGATTACGCTTGCCGGACTGGGGAGTAACCAGATTTGGCGGCAGATTCCAGCCCCAAGTGCCTGTTATGGTTGGCGGGGGATGCACTTGGTTGGTAGTGGGGTCGTCGGCCAAGAGTTGTTCGCACCCAAACAGCGACAATACTGCCACGGAGGCCAAAACACCGAGTGTGAGCCTGTTGGGAAGGCTAATCTGCGCCATAAGAATTTCTCCACATCTGTACGGCAACGCAGGATTGAGTCGCACATCTCCCCATTCCACCCACATTTACATTTATCGCGGCATAGTATCACAGCCCCGTGCGCCAGACAATGATTTCATTTTTCTTTTGCATGGCAATCCGGTATCATGCCGGGCAAGACAGACTGATAAGGGGTTAATTTAATAACAGAAGACGTAACGATAAAGAAAGGGCCTGCGGCAGACTGCGAGTTTCCGTGGCTTACCAATGATGGGGCTAATGAAAAATGGATCGAGTTCGTGCTTCAAGCGGACGCGAAACGGCACCGCGGGATGGCTGTCTGCACTTTTGCTGCTGACAACAACAGCTATGCTCAAGGCCAATGATTTCACTTA
>Ga0181520_10012814_pt1 | contig 10710 bp, 8 predicted proteins | sample PEATcosm2014_Bin_29_FD_132451 | JGI IMG/M metagenome (GOLD analysis project Ga0181520, IMG submission 132451) | Peatland microbial communities from MTU Mesocosm Facility, Houghton, MI, USA - PEATcosm2014_Bin02_30_metaG | ecosystem: Environmental > Terrestrial > Soil > Wetlands > Peat | place...
TTCACGCCAGCTTTCCGTATTTCCGGATCTCCGGCCAGAGCCATGCCACAATCAGCACCACCAGAATCGTCCCGATGCCACCGGTCACGGTGGACGCAATCGCGCCCGTCGCCGGCGCGTCGCCCAAAAATGTCGGCACCGTGAACAGATACGCCACGATGCCCGACCGGAAGCCGCCCAGTTCGTTTGACGTGCCGATGAACAGGCTGTTGACCGCCGAGACGCGCCCGCGCTTTTCGTCCGGCGTCAGGATTTGAACCAGCGTCTGCCGCACGACGACGCTCACATTGTCCACCGCGCCCGCCAGTGCCAGCATCGCGAACGAAAACCAGAACCAAAACGCGCCCGGCAGGACCGAGAGCCAGTCGCCGAAGCAATTTTTGTTGGCGATGCCGAACAGAATCGTCGCCACGCCAAAAATCGCGACGGACAAAAGCATGGCGTGCCCGGCTTTTTGCAGCGGCGGACGATGCGCGATGATCACCATGCAAATAACCGCGCCAATGGGCATCGCGTTGCGCAGCCAGCCGAAACCGCCCGCGCCGACGTGGAAGATGTTTTGCGCGTAAATCGGCAGAATCGTCACCGTGCCGCCGAGCAGCACGGCGAACAAATCCAGCGTGATGATGCCGAGGATGATTTTGCTTTGATAAACGAACCGGAAACCTTCAACCAGATTTTTAACCGAAACCGGTTCCGCCGCTTTGACTTTATGAATGTGCTTGATCGGCACGACGAGCGCGAAGCAAAGAATGGAAGCCAGAATATTCAGCGCATAGACCGACCATGCGGTGCTGTGTTCCTCGGCGTGCGGCGTCAACGCGATAACCGCCCCAAACGCTACTGGCCCCAAAACACACGATAATTGGAACGCGCCGCTGTTGAACGTGACCGCGCGTGAGAATTGGTTCAGCGGCACGAGGCTGGTTACAAACGCCGCGCTGGCCGGCCACAAAAAAGTCCGCGCCGCGCCAAGAACAAACAGGCAGACGTAAATCCAGAACACCGGCGCGGCGAAATAAGAAATCAAGGTGAGGCCAACGCTTGCCGCCGCCAAAATGAGCGTCGAGATGAGGATGATTTTTTTCCGGCTGAACGTGTCGGCGAAATGCCCGGCGGGAATCGTGCAAAGAATCATCGGAATCATCAGCGACAGGCCGACAAAAGCCAGTGACAGCGCCGAGTGCGTCCGCTGGTAAAGCTCCCAGTCAATCGCCACGACGAGCATTTGCTGGCCGAGCGACGCCACGAAGCGCCCGATGAGGTAGCGGAAAAAATCCGGGTTTCGCAGAACGGTGTAGGAACTTGTGCCTGCCTCGGCGAAGTCTTGGGGCGCAGACGGAACGGCGGGTTGTGCCGCCGGCGCGTCGGGCAGATTTTCCGGTGATTCCTGGTCGTGCATGAAAACAGCGGCGCACAAACTAGCTGAAAATTTCCATTGGTCGAGTTTTCGCTGGTAAATTCATCCTCGCCCTCGTCCTCATTCTCGTTTTGATCCGATTGCGCAGAACGGGCGCGATGTTTGTGCTTTGGACTTTGGGTTTTCGATTTATGATCAAGCCGCATGGACGAAGATGATACAAATCCGCGCCGCTACAAATGGCCGTGGTTTGTGCTGGCCGCCGTTGTGCTGGCCATGGCGCTGGCAATTGTGTGGGTGAGCTTCGCCGTAAGAAAAGTGGAGCAGGAGCGCAATTTCAACGCGCCGCCGTCCGGCAGCACGCCGGCGCGCTAAACTTCAAAGATTGTAAGTTCCGTTGGTTGAGACTTGCGCCGGCTGGATCGTCCGGCCGTATTTTGGGTCGTCGAAGTTCTTCCACATTTCCTGGATGGATTGGATGACGTCCGGATGTTTATCCGCAACATTTTCCGTTTCGCCTGGATCCGTTTTGATGTGGTAAAGCTCCCATGCTTCGCCGGGTTCTGAACGCACAATTTTCCAATCACCCAAACGCGCCGCCTGCGCGGTTTCACGCCCGCGAAGTTCCCAGCGGAAAAAAATCTCGCGGGGCTGGAGTTGTGGGCTGCCGGAAAGCGCCGGGAGGAGGGAAATGCCGTCGAAATTCGTCGTGGGTTTGGCAAACGCGATGTCCAGCAGGGTTGGCGCGATGTCCCACGCCGCCACCGGAGTATCGTTCACCCCGCCGGCGTAAATGGTTCCGGGCCAGTGGACGATCAGCGGCACACGCAAGCCGCCCTCGTAAAGTTCGCCGCGACCGCCGCGAAATGTTCCAGCGCTCTGGAAAAATTTCGGGTCCACGCCGCCTTGTTGCGGGCCGGTGTCACTGGTAAAGAAAACCGCCGCGTTGTTGGTCATGCCGAGCCTTTGCAATTGCTCCTCCAACTGGCCGATGAAGCCGTCGAGGCGCGCAATCATCGCGGCCTTGTCCTTTGCCAGCTGCGGCCATTTTTCCTCCGAGAACGGCGCGTCGGTCGGCACCTGGCCTTTGCCGTCGCCGGGAATTTTGTAATTCAGCGCCAGAAAAAACGGCTGGAAGCGGTTGAATTTGTCGGGCTGGTTGATTTGAATGAATTTCAGCGCGGCTTGGGTGAGCAAGTCGGGGATGTATTGATTTTTGCCCCGCGTGTTGGCGTAAATCATTTCTTTGCCAGGAAGGGGGGAACCATCGGCCTTGTTCCACTGTCGCCAATGTCCGTTGATTGGATCATTGTAGGATTCGTCGTAGGTTTCGTTTGGAACAAGACGCCACATGTAATCGGCGTAAAAATTTTCCGCGTCGGTTGCGTCGAAATAACCGGCGAATTCGTCGAAGCCTTTTTCCCACGGCGCGCCGCTGGAATGTTCATCGCCCAGATTCCATTCGCCAATCAGGCCGGTGTGATAGCCAGATTGCCGCAGCATTTGCGCAACGGTGGTTTCGTCTGGCGCCAGCGCGATGTCCGCGTCCGCGCGCTGCCGCAAATGGCCGGAATCCTTTCCCAGCATCAGCGCCGCGCGTGCCGGCGAACTTGCCGCGTCGCCGGCGTAACAACTCGTGAAGCGGGTGCCTTCTGCGGCGAGCTTGTCGAGGTTCGGCGTCTGGAAATTCGTCTGGCCGTAACAACTCAAATCGCCGTAGCCAAGGCCGTCGGCGACCACCAGGATGATGCTCGCACGGCGCGGAATGGCGGGCAGCGCGGTGTTTGAAGAAACAAGCGATTGCGCGTTCGCGGAAAATTCCAGCAGCAACGCAGGCAGAATCAACGCGCGGCAAAGACGATTGAACCGAATTGATTTCATTGGCACTTGGATTCTGGGAAGCAGGTTGTGTTCAAAGCAAATCAATTTTTTAGCGCGGCGCGGATTTTTTGCCGAACCGCGGGTCAATTTTCAGCCGCAGCGCGAGCACACAACCCGGTATCGTCGAGCAGATGACCCACACAAAAAAATGTTTGTAGCCGACGATGTCCACCACCCAGCCGCTCCACATGCCGGGAATCATCATGCCCAGTGCCATGAAACCGGTGCAGATGGCGTAGTGCGCGGTCTTGTGCGGGCCGTCCCCAAAATAAAGCAGGTAAAGCATGAACGCCGTGAAGCCGAAACCGTAGCCGAACTGCTCGACCGCCACCGCGACGCAGGTGACAAGAAAATTGTCCGGTTGCGTGAATGCCAGAAAGACGAACGCGAGCTTCGGCAGATACATCGAGCCGACCATGATGGGCAGCATTTTTTTCAGGCCATATTTCGCCGCCAAGAAACCGCCGAGCAAACCGCCACACGTCAACGCGAAAACGCCGAATGTGCCATAGACCAAACCAACCTGGCTGGTGGCCAGACCGAGACCGCCGGCCTCATGGCTGTCGAGCAGGAATGGCGAAATGACCTTGGACAACTGCGCCTCGTCAAAGCGGTATAATAGAATGAAGGCCATCGCCATGAAAATTCCAGGCTTCTGAAAAAACGCGCCGAGCGTGGCGAAAAATTCCCCGGTCAGGCTTTTGTGCGTCACGACCGGGCCGTCGCCCGGCGGTCGTGGCAGCATGACGCTGTGCCAGCAACTGAACGCCAGAAAAAGTCCGGCGACAACGAACAGCGTGATGCTCCAGGCGAGCGGGATGTTGCCGGAACTGATTAGAAAAACGGCTTCAGTCTTCTGCCGCAAGTTTGGGTCAATTTGAATAACGGCCATCGCGGGCTGGTTCCAGTTTGTGGCGGTGAAAATAAAATGTTCGCCTTCCATCAGCCGGAAACCGTTGTCGCTTTTGCCGAAACCGATGTATTCGATGCCACTTGGCTTCCTTGAAAAATTGATGGCGATGGTCTTGCCGGCGGGCGGCGGTTGTGACAGCGCGAAATAAATCACACCAGCATTTCCCGCTGCGGTGGATGTTTCAGTGTTCTCCGGTTTGGGAAAATGTGCCGCCAGAAAATTTCGCAATGGTACGGAAAAGTTTTTATTGTCCTCCAACTTGGACACGAGTTTGTCATTGGCCACAAAACCGTGCATGATATTCCACGATTTTGCCCTTTGGATGGTCGTTTTGGCATAGTCGCCGCGTTCAGCCATCGAAATAAAAAGCGAAGAGGGCTTGTTGATGACCCGCAATTCACCCGGTTCGGCTGTGACTTTAATTTGTGACGGGTCGGTGACGCCGTAAAACCCAAATTGATTAGTCGAAGACATAAAAATTTCCGCTGGCGGCGGCGGATTGACATCAATCGCTCCCGTCACTTGTGCCGTTTGAACCTTGATTTCCACCGGCGGCAAACCATTTCGGGTTTCTAAAACTCCCGCCAGCACCACGAGCAGGCCGCTGCCGACGATCATCGCCGTCCGGTAAAATGTGCTGCGCAATCCGACCCACCACGCCTGTTCGTGCTTGGACAGGCTCAACATGTAGAAGCCATCCGCCGCGATGTCATGTGTTGCCGACGCGAACGCCATGATCCAAAACAGGAACAACGACCATTTGAAAAATGCGCCGCCTTGGACGGAAAAGGCGACGAGCGCCAGCCCGAATGACACGAGGAACTGCATCAGCACCACCCAGAGCCGTTTGGTGCGCGTGATGTCCACCAGCGGACTCCACAGCGGCTTGATGACCCACGGCAGATACAGCCAGCTCGTGTAAAGCGCGATGTCCGTGTTCGAGATGCCCAGCCGTTTATACATCACCACCGACATCGTCATCACGATGACGTAGGGAATGCCCTGCGCAAAATACAGGCTCGGCACCCAGAACCATGCGCTGCGGGAAGTTGATTTTACAACGGCCATCTGCCTTTGAGTAACAGGCTTTGCGGGCGGGCGCAAAAAATTTCCGGCTTGGCACTTTGGCTTCATAATGGTTGAGTCTGGGCGTGATCGGCGCATTTCTCAACGCCACCGGCATTTTGCTAGGCGGTCTGTTCGGCCTCGCGCGGCGCGGGCCGCTTTCCGCCCGCGCGCAGATTTTTTTCAGGAACGTCCTCGGCGCGCTCACCGTCTTTTTCGCATTGCGCCTCGTCTGGTTGAATGTCAACGGAACATTTCTGTCATGCCTGAAGCAGCTTTTTGTCGCCGCGCTCGCCATCGTGCTGGGCAGCTTGCTTGGCAAACTGCTGCGTCTGCAAACAATGTCGAACCGCCTCGGACGTTACGCCACCCGGCTCCTTTCCTTCGAGGATGCCGGTTCGCCCCGCAAAATGGCCGACGGCTTCTGCGCCTGCACGATTTTATTTTGGGCCGCGCCGCTCGGCCTCCTGGGCGCGGTGGCGGACGGATTATCCGGCTATTTTTATCTGCTCGCCGTCAAGGCCGTGATGGACGGGCTGGCGATGATCAGTTTCGTCAAAATGTTCCGCTGGCCGGCGGCGTTGTCCGCAATCCCGGTTTTTGCCCTGCTCAATGCCATCACCCTGGCCTGCCGGCTTTACGCCCGGCCGTTTCTCGAGGCCCGCCAGTTGCTTGATTCCGTCAATACCGCCGCCGGTCTGGCCGCCTGCGCCGTCGCGCTGGTGATTTTTGAGACGCGCAAGGTGGAGTTGGCAAATTTCCTGCCGTCCCTTGCCGTCGCGCCGCTGCTGACCTGGCTGCTCAAATAAATCCGCTTGCCACGCGCGGCGGTTTGACAAAAGATGGACAAAATGAACCACAAGCCGCACCACAACCGGCATCATCGCTACTCTGAGCACAATCAGGTTCTGTTTCTCTCCGTGTTCGTGGTGGTGGTTGTCCTGGCGCTGCTGGCGGTTTTCTTGTGGTGGTCGAACAGCCCGAAACCCGGCCCACAGTGAACACGCCTCGCTGAATCGCGCCGAGTATGCTGTAGCGGACGCGATTTGTCTCACAGAAGGCGGCGGGAAAACTGTTTCATGGCCGCGAAAATTGCAAAGTTCTCACGGGTTTTTTGTGCCTTTTGCGTTTTTTTACTGCTAATCTGGATTTGTGAATTGCATCGTCACCGCCGGGCCGACCTATGAACCGCTGGACGACGTGCGCCGGCTCACGAATTTTTCCACGGGCCGGCTCGGCACGACGCTGGCCAATTACCTCGCGGCGCGCGGGCACAACGTCATCCTGCTGCTTGGCGAACAGGCGACGTATGCCGGCGAACGGCGCGCCCAGCGCGTCGAATTTTTCTCCACCACCGCCGATTTGCGCGCCAAGCTGAAAACGCTGGCGTCAAGAAAGGTGGACGCAATTTTTCACGCGGCCGCGGCGGGCGATTTTGCCTTCGGGAGAGTTTTCGCTCCGGACCCCGCAAACAAACTGGTCGAAATCAAACCGGCCGGGAAAATTTCAACGCGACAGGGGAAATTGCTCGTCGAATTAGTGCCGGCACCGAAAATCATTGCGGAGCTGCGCGGCTGGTTTCCGCAAACCAGGATTGTCGGCTGGAAATTCGAGGCGGAGGGCAGGCGGCCGGAAACCATCGCCGCAGCATGCCGGCAGATGGCCGAATGCTCGACCGATTTGTGCGTTGTGAACGGTCCGGCTTATGGCGAGGGCTTCGGCCTTGTCGGCAAAAAGGGCAACCCGGCGCATCTGGAAAACCCGCCTTTGCTGTTTGACGCGCTGGAAAAATTTGTGCGCAAATAATCTCACGCCTCGAAGTTTTTCAGCCGTTCCAGTCCGAATTTCAGCGGCAGCCAGCCGATTAAGAACGACAGCAGCATAAAGCCGGCGACGCTTTCGACCGCCCAGTTCGCGCGCGCGTGCAGGCCAATCGTGCCGAAAACCAGCAGCGCGATGGACGCCAGAATGTAGACCGAACTTATCACGAGGCACAAGGTGCCGCCGAAACCGCTGACAATTTTATTCGGGTTGGTTTCCTTCAGGTTGGGATACAACACGCCGAGGCCGACGGCGACGCCGTTGAGCGTGAACGTCATCACGGTGACGACCGCGCCAAAAAGCGCCACGCGATCCCACGTCATTTGCAGCAGGTAACACGACAGCGTGATGAGCGTGAGCGTGACGGTGAGCGAGAGGGCGCTGGCAAGCCAGTATTTGGCTTTGACGACGCGCGCCAATCCCATGGGCGCCATGCCGACAATCCACAACCGCTGGCCTTCGAGCGAAAATTGCGGGAACACAAACCGCGTCGTCACCGTGGCGAGATTCAACGAGCAGGCGGCGAGGTTCAGATACGCGACGAGATTGACCCAAAACGGGCTGGTCAGCTGGTGCGTGAAGTTCCGCAGGTTGATGATGTAGATGCCGAGCAGGCCGAAGAGCATCACGGACTGGCCCCATTGCGTCGTGTCGCGCCAGAACATCCTCAAATCCTTGACCGACAGCGCGCGCAGGTCGGGACCCATCCAGAAAAATTTCGAGAAAACTTTTTCGAGCAGTCCGGCGGTGTTTCCATTTTTGTGGACGGCGCGAATCCAAGCCGGCTTGAATGCGCCGCCGCCGCGGCTTTGCACCGCCGATGCCGCGTCGTAAAAGAGCTGGCCAAATCGCGTGAAGGCGAGACTGCCGAAAAACAGCGTGTGGCTCAACAATACCAGCGCGAAGAAGGCCGCGCTGCGCAGGATGCCCTCCGCCCATTGCAGCACGCTGCTCGACAGCCAGTAGCTTGGGAGAAACGGAAACAGGGTGAAGCGCGTCTTGGCGAGCAACTGGTCGAGCGCTTCAAGCGTCCGCTTGTCGAGCAGGTCGTCGTCTACCGGCTGCGCCTTCCACCAGAAGGCCACCAGCGCGAGCAGCAGCAGGGCGGTTGTCACCAGGGTGATTTGAAAACTGCGCCGGTCCAGAAATCGTCCCGCGACTATTGCCACGGCTGCGCCCAGCACGCCCGGCAGCACGATGAACATCGCAATCAACACCGGCGTCATCAGATAAAAATGCCACGGCACGCCGCGCACCAGGCCAAACGCCGCCAGCAGCGGCGCGATCAGAAACAAAAACGCCCATGACGCCAGCAGCGTGGACTCGATGAATTTCCAGCGGAAAACGGTCTGCGCCGGGACCGGCAGCGACAGCAGAAAAATCGTCTCGCGGTTGCGGAACAAATTGGTGTGGCTGATGACGAGATTGCTCAACAGCAGCAGCGCGAACAAAAACGCGAACAGCGTGTAAAGCAGCCGTTCGGTAAGCACCGCGCCGAGGCCGGGAAATTTCGCTATGAACCGCAGTCCGCCGTAAAACAGCCAGAAAGACAGGCCGAGATAACTGGCGATAAACAGCGCGATGATGGCGGTCAACAACCGCGACTGTTTGCGCACGGCCAGCAGCCGCCGCCAATTGTGCAGCGCGTTCACGCGCACGAGCAGCCAGAGCGGTGAGGGCGAAATATTGGGCGAGTTTTGCCGCACCGGCAGAATTTAGCCGCCAGCCGGATGGCGCGCAACTTTTGCAGGAGACGCTGTAAGGAGTCTCAATCTTTTGAAATGAGCCTTGTTACCTCGGCTCCTACGATTCATTTGCCGTTGAAGCGGCGGTGAACGGTTTGTATCGTGCGGGCGATGTCGCCGCCGAATAATAAAGTTTCTCCGCTCGCCGCGCCCGTGGGTTCGCTCTGGGGCGTTGGCGGAGAACGCGCGGCGCAACTGGCGCGGCTCGGCATCGTCACCGTCGGGGATTTGCTCCTGCATGCGCCGCGCCGCTACGAAGACCGCCGCCACTTCCGCAAAATCGCTGAACTGACAAGGGATGAAGCATTCACGGCGCGCGGCACGATTGTCGCGCAGGGGCTGAAACGTTTTCGCGGCGGCAGCAAATCCGTTTTTGAATTTATTCTCGATGACGGCTCGGCGCGGCTGCATTGCCGGTGGTGGAACCTGCCGTTCATGGAAAAATATTTTGAGGTCGGCGACGAGGTTTTCGTCTTCGGCAAACTTGTCGAGACCAGGCCGCGCACCATGGACCATCCCGAAACCGAGGTCATCGAGGGCGGCGAGGAGGGGTTCATCCACATCAACCGCATCGCGCCGGTGTATCCGCTCACGGAAGGCCTGCCGCAACGCTGGTTGCGCGGACTCGTCTGGCGGACGCTGGCAAGATTTGAAACGCAAATCGCCGAGCCGAGGCCAGCGCCTGATTTGAAAATGTTTCCGGCGCGCGCGAACGCCATCCGCATGATTCATTTTCCCGGGGAATCGGCGGACGTGGAAATCGCGCGGCGGCGGCTGGCGCTGGATGAGTTTGTCGCGTTGCAGTTTCAAATCCGGTCGCGCCGGAAAAAATTCGAGGCGTTGTCGAGGGCGCTGCCGTGCGGCGGCGACAACCGGCTGATGAAACCATTTCTCGCCCAGCTTGGTTTCAAGCTGACCGGAGCGCAGATGAAAGCGCTGCGGGAAATCCGCGCGGGCCTGTGCGGCGCGCATCCGATGCGGCGGCTGCTGCAAGGCGACGTCGGCTCCGGCAAAACTGTTGTGGCCGCGTGCTCGGCGCTGATGGCGTTGGAAAGCGGCTTCAACGTCGCGCTGATGGCGCCGACGGAAATTCTGGCGGAACAGCATTTCCGGAATTTTCAAAAATGGTTTGAGCCGCTTGGAGTGAAAGTGGAGTTGCAAACGGGAAGCCGGAAAACGGTCCAAAGTCCGGAGTCCAAGGTCCAAAGTCTGTTCATCGGAACGCACGCGCTGATTGAATCCGGTTTCTCGCCCGGAAATCTCGGCCTGGTCATCATTGACGAGCAGCACAAGTTCGGCGTGGCGCAGCGCGAGACGCTCGTGCGCAAGGGCAATTATCCGCATCTGCTGGTGATGACGGCCACGCCGATTCCGCGCACGCTCGGCCTGACGCTTTACGGCGATCTCGACGTTTCGATGATTGATGAAATGCCCGCCGGCCGCGGCACCGTGAAAACTTTTATTCGCAACGCCGGAAAATTGCCGAAGGTCTGGGAATTCATCCGCGAAAAAATTTCCGCCGGGCGGCAGGCTTACGTGGTTTATCCGCGCGTGGAGGAGCAGGACACGGCGAACGACATCAAGGCGGTGACGAAGGAGTTTGAAAACGTCCGGCGTTCGCTCGCGCCGTTCAAGATCGGCCTGCTGCACGGACGGGTGAAAAGCGCGGAGAAGGAAAGCGTGATGGCCGCGTTTCGCGCGAACCAGATTCAGGCGCTGGTGGCGACGGCGCTCATCGAAGTGGGCGTGGACGTGCCGAATGCGACGGTAATGCTGATTGAGAACGCCGAGCGCTTCGGGCTGGCGCAATTGCACCAGTTACGCGGGCGCATCGGGCGCGGCGCGCACGGGAGCTTTTGCATTTTGATTTCCGACACGAAAAGCGACGAGGCGCGGGAGCGGCTGAAAATTCTGGAAGAAACGAA
>Ga0181520_10012815_pt1 | contig 10709 bp, 10 predicted proteins | sample PEATcosm2014_Bin_29_FD_132451 | JGI IMG/M metagenome (GOLD analysis project Ga0181520, IMG submission 132451) | Peatland microbial communities from MTU Mesocosm Facility, Houghton, MI, USA - PEATcosm2014_Bin02_30_metaG | ecosystem: Environmental > Terrestrial > Soil > Wetlands > Peat | place...
CAAGACCAACACCCCGGAGCTGCTGGCCAGCTACGAAACCGACAACGCCATCACGGGCCGCACCAACAATCCCTGGGACCTGGAGCGCACGCCCGGCGGGTCGAGCGGCGGCGAGGCGGCCGCCATTGCGGCGCTGTGCTCGCCGGGCGGGATCGGGAGCGATGGCGGCGGCTCCATACGCGTGCCCGCGCACTTCTGCGGCATCGCCGGGTTCAAGCCCACGCCCGGCCGCATCCCCGGCACCGGCCATTTTCCCTCTCTGGGCTATCCGGGCGGCCTCACCACCGCGCCTGGCCCCATGGCGCGCACGGCCGAGGATCTGCGGCTGCTCTTCGCCGCGCTGGCCGGCTACGATCCCGAAGACCCGTTCTCCGTGCCGTTGCCGCTGCGCACGCCCGAAGCATCGCAGACGCGCCTGGGACTGTGGGAGCGCTTCTACGATGTGCCCGTGGATGCGGAAATCGCCGCCGCGGTACGGCAGGCGGCCAAACTGCTGGAGGGCGATGGCTGCGACGTCGGGGAGTTCGCGCCCGCCGGAATGGAACGCCTTCCCAACGTCTGGGCCGTGCTGTTCAATCAGTGGCCCTCCACGGCCGTGCGCGCGCTGCTCAAAGGGCGCGAAGCGGCCGCGCATTGGACGCTTCTCGAAAACCTGGCCGCCGCGCCTCCCACCCCCGAGCAGTTGCTGGCCAACCTGGCGGCCCGCGACCGCATGCGTGCCGCCATGGTGCGTCAGATGGATGGCCTGTCCGCGGTGGTGATGCCGGTCTGCGGAATCACGGCTTTCCGGCATCGCGAGCGCCGCTGGGAAATCGATGGCCGCGAGATCGGCCTCTTCCAGGCGATGATGCCGGCGGTGGTGGCTAACGTTTTGGGCCTGCCGGCCGTCACCGTTCCCATGGACCTTTCGCGCGCCGGCCTGCCTATCGGCGTGCAGTTGCTGGGCCGGCCCTTCGAAGATGAGCTGCTGCTCGAACTGGCCGTTCGCCTGGAGCAGGCCCGCGGCCCGGTCCATGGAACAGTGCCCGAGCCATAGAATAGAGGCATGTTCCGAAGACTGGCGATAGCCATATCGATGTGCGTTGTGGGCTTTCCGCCGCTGGCCCGGCCGGCACAGGCTCCCCAGAAGATCTTTCCGTATTCCTACACGCAGGAAGACCTGCCCAATGGCTTGCGCCTGGTGACCGTGCCCACCGAGTACCCGAACATCGTGGCCACTTACATCGTGGTGCAGGCCGGCTCCCGCAATGAGGTCGAGCCGGGGCACACCGGCTTCGCGCATCTGTTCGAACACCTCATGTTCAAGGGCACCCGCCAGTATCCGCACGCGCGCTACGAGGATACCCTCAAACGCATCGGCGCGGCCTCCAATGCCTTCACCTCCAATGATTACACGTGCTTCTACACGGTATTCTCGAAAGAGGACCTGGGGGCCGTGCTAGCCATGGAGGCAGACCGTTTCCAGAATCTCAAATACACCGAAGCCGAGTTCAAGACCGAATCGCTGGCCGTGCTGGGCGAGTACAACAAGAACAGCTCCAACCCCATGTCCAAGCTGAGTGAGGTTATTTTCGGCACGGCCTTCGACCGCGGCACTTACAAGCACACCGCCATGGGCTTCCTGAAAGACATCCAGGATATGCCGAATCAGTATGACTATAGCCTCAAGTACTTCGACCGCTACTACCGTCCCGAGTACACCACCATCCTGGTAGTCGGCGACGTGAAGGCCAAGCCCGTGCGCGAGATGGTGGATAAATACTGGGGCGCCTGGAAGCGCGGCGATTACCATCCCGCCATCCCCGCCGAGCCGCCGCAACAGGGTTCCCGCACGGCGCACGTGGATTGGCCCACCACCACGCTGCCCATCGTGGCGATCGCTTTCAAAGGCCCCGCGTACGACGATATCTCGAAGGAGACGGCCGCGCTCGACGCCCTGGCTTTCCTGGCCTTTTCGACCAATTCCGAGCTGTACCAGCGCCTCGTGGTCCGCGAGCAAAAAGTGGATACCCTGACCGGCTCGGCGATCGGCGCTGTGGACCCGTCGCTGTTCGACATCGTCGCGCGCGTGAAGCAGGCCGGCGACATGGATTACGTGAGGGAGCAGATCCTGGCGGCTATCCGCACGTTTCAAGAGCGGCCCGTGGAGGCCGCGCGGCTGGAGGCCGTCAAGAAGCGCCTGCGTTATCAGGCGGCCATGCGCATGGATAGCAGCGACGCCATCGCGCAGGTGGCGGCCTCTTACGTGGCGCTCCGCCGCACCCCGGAATCCATGAACCGGATCTACGAACTGTATGCCCGGCTGACGCCCGAAGACGTCCGCGAGGCCGCCTCCAAATACCTGGTGGAGAGCGGGCGAACCATCGTGACGCTTACCGGCCCGGCCCCCGCCGCGGCTTCGGGAGGTGCGCAGTGAAATCCCTGCTCATCGTCCTGCTGATGGCCTCGAGGGCGCTGGCGCAGATGCGCGTGATGGCGCTGCCCTCGAAATCGCCGCTGGTGACTTTTCGCATCGTCTTCACCGCCGGATCTGCGGCCGACCCAGCCGATAAGCCGGGCCTGGCCTACCTGACCGCCATGATGCTGGCGCAGGGAGGCAATAAGACCCAGACCTACCGCCAGATTCTGGACGCCATGTTTCCCATGGCCTCCTCGCTCAGCGCTCAGGTCGACAAAGAGATGACCACCTTCGCGGGCGAGACTCACGTCGATAACCTGGATGAATACTACGCGCTGGTGCGCGGGATGCTGCTCGATCCTGGCTGGCGCGAGGACGATTTCACCCGCCTCAAGGACGCCGCCATCAACAATCTGCGTGTCACCCTGCGCGCCAACGACGAGGAGCTGGGTAAGGAGGTGCTGTATCAAAACATCTACGCCGGCACGCCCTACGAGCACTACTCCGTCGGTACCATCGGCTCGCTCGAGAAGATGACGCTCCAGGACGTCAAGCACTTCTACGCCTCCCAGTACAGCCAGTCGCACCTGATTCTGGGCATCGCGGGCGGCTATTCGCCGCAATTTCTGGAGGCCATGAAGCGCGATTTCCGCGCTCTGCCGGAGGGCGCCGGATTCCATCCGCGCAACCAGCCGCTCCAGCCCGTCACGGCCAACCGCGCGGTAATCGTGGATAAGGATACGCGCTCGGTGGCGTTTTCGATCGGCTTTCCGATTCTGCTCACGCGGGCCGCGCCGGATTACCCGGCGCTCCTGGTGGCCACGTCGTTCCTGGGGCAGCATCGCATGAGCGGCGGGCGGCTGTACGACCGCATGCGCGAGCAGCGCGGCCTGAACTACGGCGATTATGCTTACATCGAATATTTCCCGAGCGGCATGTACCTGATGGAACCCAGCCCCAACCTGGCGCGGCAGCGGCAGATCTTCCAGATCTGGGTCCGCCCGGTCGAGCCGCCCACGGCTAAGTTCGCGCTGCGCCTGGCGATTTACGAGCTGCACCGCTTAGTCGAGCAGGGCCTCACGGAGGATGAGTTCGAGCGCTCGCGCGACTTCCTGAGTAAGTACGTCAATGTACTGACTCGCAATAAGAGCGCCGAATTAGGCTATGCCATCGACAGCATGTATTACGGCATCCCCAATTACAACCAATACATCAAAACGGCGCTCGCCAAACTTACCCGCGAGGACGTGAATCGCGCCATCAAGCGGTATCTCCGCGCGGACCGCCTGGTCATCGTGGCTGTGACAAAGAACGGCGAGGATCTCAGGAAACAGCTTGCCTGCGACGACCCGTCGCCGATGACTTACAACTCCCCCAAGCCGGCCGAGATCACCGCCGAAGACAAGACCGTGGAGCAATGGCCGCTGAACTTGAAGACGGAGAACATCACAGTGGTGAAGACAGACGGAGTGTTCCAGTAGACTGGTTACGGCGAGTTACTCCGGTTCATCGCCCTTGCGAGGCGCCTCTCCGCCCTTGCGCCGCATGATCTTGTCGAAGGCCTTGAAATCGGCTCGCGCCTTCCGGTCGGCGAAGAACCGGGCTGTTTGGAGCGCCGAGACTTTCTCCGCCACCGCCGTGGCAACGAACTGGTTGATACTGGTACGGTCCTCCCGGCTTAGGCGCTCGACGGCCTCTTTAAGCGACCTGGGGAGCCGCAAGGGGTAGGTTCGAGTCTCTTTCACCGCATTCTCTCCATCGCCTCCTTCGGAAGGAGGGCTTCGACCCCAAATCGTGCCGGGGCGCTCCCGAAGTCTCGCGCATTAAAGGTGACCAGAGCGTCCGCCCGGCCGTTTACCGCCGCCTCTAAGACCATTTCATCGTTGGGGTCCCGAAGTTGCGGCCGCCAAAGAAAGTGCGTCTCCACGGGGTGGGCCATGGCAATCACCGCGTCCACAAAAACTTCCACCTGAGTTTCTGGAAGCCCCGCCGCCAGCCGATGCTCGGCTCTGTGACAGACGGCGTCATATTCCAGAGCCAGCGGAACCGTCAGCAACAACGTAGCTTCATCCCTCCGCACGGCCCGCAGGAGCGCGGCCGAAGCGCCCGACGGGCTGCGCATCGCGGCTACCACAACATCGGTATCCATAACCAGGCGCATCTCGGTGTCACATCACATATGATATCATATGCCCGGAGGTCGGCCGGCGCCGGGCGGCTGCGGCATAGTCCCCCCGCGCCCGGATTGCTATGCTGTTCGTTCTATGGAACTCAAGACCGTGCCGCTCGAGATTCCCGAGGGCGGGAACCTGATCCTGGGCCAGACCCACTTCATCAAAACCGTCGAGGACGTCTACGAAGCCATCGTCAACACCGTGCCGGGCATGAAGTTCGGGGTAGCCTTCAACGAAGCTTCCGGTCCTTGCCTCACGCGCGTGGATGGCAACGACGCCGACCTTCAGGCCGTGGCCGCGCGCAACGCCACGGCGCTGGCCGCTGGCCATATCTTCGTGGTGGCCATGCGTGAAGGTTTTCCGATCAATATCCTGGGCCGCATTAAAGACGTCCCGGAAGTCTGCTCGATCTTCTGCGCCACGGCCAATCCGGCGCAGGCCGTAGTGGCGGAAAGCGATCAGGGCTGCGGTGTGCTGGGGGTGATCGACGGCTCCCGGCCCAAGGGCATCGAGACCGCCGGGGATGTCGAAAAGCGCCACGGCTTCCTGCGCATGATCGGCTATAAGCGTTGAGGCGCGCCGCGAAACCGGCCTGCCGTGTCAGAGCACCGAGGCGATCTTCTCGGCCAGTTGCCGCGAAGTGTAGGGCTTTTGCAGGTACGCAGCCACCGCCTTCTCGCTGAAGCGCGCCGCGGCCTCGCGGTGGTCGTACCCTGTAGAAACGATCACCCGCAGGTCCGGGCGCGCGTTCAGGATGCCGTCGATGGCTTCCTCGCCGCTCATTACCGGCATGGTGAAATCGAGCAGCACCACGTCGATCTCGGGATGCCGCTGAACCTTCTCGATGGCCTCCCGGCCGTCGCAGGCGAGCAGCACCCGATAGCCCCGTATCTGCAGCGTGGCCTCGGCCGTACGCCGGACCACCTCCTCATCGTCCGCCACCAGAACCGTGATCTGGCCCGCGGCGGGCTGCGCTTTGGTTTCGCGCGCCGGCGCCCGCGGGGTCGGCCCCGGTTCGGCGGCCGGGAAGGAGACGCAGAACGCGCTGCCCCTACCCGGAGCGCTGGTCACCTGGATGGAAGCCTTGTGCGTGCGCGCGATCCCCGCCACGGCCGCCAAACCCAAACCGCGGCCGGTGAACTTCGTGGTGAAGAACGGATCGAAGATGCGGGCTTTGGTTTCGGCATCCATGCCGCTGCCCGTATCGCGAACCTCCAGCACGGCGGCGCCATCTTCCCCCATGCGGGTTTCGACGTGGATTTCGCCGGAGTTCTCGCCGATGGCCTCGGCCGCGTTGCTCACCAGGTTGAGGACGATCTGCTCTACCTGGCTGGCGTCGGCATCGATGCGCGGCAAGCCGGAGGCCAACTTCACGCTCAGTCTGACATTCTTCGGAACGCCGGATTCGATCAGGTTGCGAAACCCCTCGACCATGCCGGAGAGATCCGTACGCCGCATGTAGTGGCGGGCTTTACCGGCGTAGGCCAGCAACTGGCGGGTAAGATCGGCCGCACGCTGGCTGGATCCCACGATGTCGTCAAGCCGGTCCCGGAACGGGCTCGCGGGGGGCAGTTCGCCCAGAATCAGGCTGGCATTTCCCAGAATTCCGGTGAGGAGATTGTTGAAATCGTGAGCCACCCCGGCCGCCAGCGTACCGATGGTCTCGAATTTCTGGCTTTCGCTGAACTGCTCTTCGAGGTGGCGCTTCTCGCTCACGTCGCTGGCAATGCACACGGCGCCGGTCACGTGGCCCGCCTCGTCGAAGATAGGGTCCACGCTGATATCGAGCAACTTCGCGGCGAACTCGATCTCGAGAGCCTCGCGCCGGCCCGTCTCCAGCGCTTTGGCGAACGGTTCCCGGACGGCGGGCAGGTACGCCCACAGAGTGTCCAGGCCGGGCGTCGAGGGGTCCGCCGGAGGCGGCGCCAGCCGCGAAAAGCTCCGGTTGAGCCGCTCGATGCGCCCCTCGGCGTCCACCAGCGCGACCCCATCGCCTATGGCATCGAAAGTAGCCTGCCATTCACGCGCCGGCTTGCGCGCCGATTCTTCGGCCTGGTGGGCGCTGAGCATCGCGCGGATGGTCTCCAAGAGCGCTTCCGTGTGCAACGGTTGGACTGGGACGGAAATCTGCAGTATTGGTATGCGGGAGGTCGCCGGGTCGGCTTTCAGCACGCGGCAGGCTTCGATCCCGCTTCCGGGGAGGCTGGAATCCAGCAGCACCAGATCCGGGATCTCGTCACGGGCCACACACAGCGCTTCGTCCCCGCCCGAAGCCTCGCGCACGCGGAAGCCATTACTTTCCAGAATGCGCGTCACCTCCGGCCGGTACTTCTCGTCGCCAACGTTGAGAACCACAGGTCGGGAATCTGACGGCATAAATACACTATTCGGAGACCGTTCGTTGAATGCAGTATATAACAGCACCCCGCGATTCCGACACGTGAGCTCATGCCAAAACCCAGGGCGGCTTACCTGGCCAGGTCGATTCCTAGTTTCTTCAGTTCCTCGGAGTAGTACCGCCTGAGCAGCAGGTCCCATTCTTCGGAGCCTTCCGCGATCTCGCGCTTCTGGGAGCGGATCTTCTGGCGGGCGGCGCGATCCACGCGATCTTCGGCTTGCAGCAGTTCCGTCAGCAGGCGGACGATCTCCAACCGTACGTTGTTGGGATCTTTGTCCTTCAGCCGCAAGTCGCGGTTCTTGCGGAGCATATCCACCAGCTTGTGGGAGATCTCGGACACCTTGTCCCGCGACAGCTTCATGGCATCCCCGGTGTCGCGGCCGGAGGCGCGGATGATCTTGCGCTGCGAGACCAGCGTGTTCTTGATCCGCCGGAACATCTCCTGGTAGCTGACGCCCTCGCGGCGCATATACTCGCTGTACTGGCCGAGCAGGTCGCGGACCTCGTCGTTCAAGCGATCTTCAACCGCCAGTTCGTCTCCGATGACCTGCGCGATGCGTTCGGCAACCAGATCGGGCGTGGACGTCTCGATAATTGTCGGAGAAAGTTTTCGGACGAGTTGACGGGATAGGTAGGCGACGAATTCTCTGGCCAGCAGCATTCTGAATAGGCGGTAATCTGTAGTCTAACACGCCCCACGAGCGTTCCGGAAAAGCCGGCCCCCGAGCCGCTCGCTACCCTTCACCGGTTCGGTACGTACTGTTCAGCACCCTGACGTCGAAAAACTGGATGACAAGGAACATTCGGCGGGCGATAATTTTGGAATAAAACCGGTGGAGCGAGAAAACGTACAAGATAGTGGAGGGTTCGGCATGACACGGATTATGGAACAGTCGCTGATGTGCGAGGATGCGCTGACGTACCTGCCGCGCAAGCCCCTGATCGAGTTTGCCAGGGGGCGCGTCATCTACGGAGGGCACCAGCCCTGCGAGAGCCTGTACGTGGTCATCCTGGGCCGCGTCAAGGTGAACAGCACGGGCGACGATGGCTGCCAGATCATATCGCGGATCGTCTGCGCCGAGGGTCTCTTCGGAGAACCGGCGCTCATCGGTGCCTCCGCGCGCTCGGAGGCTGCCGTGGCTCTCGACAACGTGAGCCTGATGTGCTGGAGCCGTGCCGAAATCGAACATCAGATCGACCGCGAGCCGCGCCTGGGGCTGGCGCTCTCGCAGTACCTGATCCGCCAGTGCCTGGAACTCGAGGACCGCATCGAGAGCATGGCGGTCTATAAGACTCCCGAGCGGGTGATGTTGTCGCTGGTTCAACTGGCCGGATCGCTGGGCACGCCGCTCGAGGATGGCTCCATCCGCATCGGCGCCCTGACGCATTCCACCATCGCCGAGTTCGTGGGGACCTCGCGCGAGATCGTCACTTTCCAGATGAACCGGCTGCGCCGCTTGGGTATGCTGCGCTATTCCCGCCGCCACATCGACATCTACTCCCAGGCGCTTTGCGAAGCCCTGAGGCAGCGCGGTGTCAGCGCACCTCGGGCGGCCGGCGTGCTGGTCGGGAACGCGAGCGCGTAGCCCGTTCAATCGTAAACGAAGTGGAGGATCTTTTTGAGATCCTCCCAGGCCTCGCGCTTGGCGTCCTGGTTATAGGGCCGCAGCAGATAGGACGGGTGATAGGTCACCAGCAGCGGGATCGTCCGCCACTCGAACCACCTCCCGCGCATCTTCGTCACGCCCTCTTTGTGCCCCGTGAGCGCGCGCGCGGCCGTTCCGCCCAGGGCGCAGATCGCCTTAGGGGCGATGGTCAGAAGCTGGCGCGCCAGGAACTGCCCGCAGATCTCCATCTCGTCGGGCTCCGGCGTGCGGTTCTCGGGCGGCCGGCATTTCACCACGTTGCAGATGTAGACATCCTCGCGCTTGAGTGGAATGCCTTCCTTGCGGGCTGTGCCCTCGATCATCTGGGTGAGCAGTTGTCCGGCCCGGCCCACGAACGGGATGCCCTGGGCGTCTTCATCGGCGCCAGGGCCTTCGCCGACAAAGACCAGCGGCGAATGTTCGTTGCCGACGCCGAAGACCAGCTTATTGCGGCCCGCGTGCAGGCGGCAGCGGCGGCAATCGCCGATATCTTCGAGTATCTGGAGCATGGTTTCGGTGGGGCATGCTTTAGCTTGCCCTTCCAGTGAGGCATCCTTTAGCTTGCCCGGCAGATCTGGCCCGGCTGCGCGGGCGGCCGCTGGCCGGCGGTAGAGCGTGTGGAATCCCAGATCCTGGTAAAACTCCAGGTATTGGCGAATCTGCTCGCTATCCATTGGCGGCGTGCAGGGCCAGGCGCAGCTTGAGCGCCTCGTCGAAGATCCGGTCGGCGATTTCGCGCTTGGGCGCGCGCGCCACGGGAATAGTCTCGCCGCTGCGCAGGACCAGCAGCACCTCGTTGAGATCCGATTCGAAGCCGGTCTCGCTTCCGCTGACCAGGTTGCCCACCAGCATGTCGCAGTTCTTGGATTCCAGCTTGCGGCGCGCCTCCCGCTCCAGGTTTTGGGTTTCGGCCGCGAAACCGATCAGCAGGCGGTCGCCCTTCTTGCGCCCCAGCTCGGCCAGAATGTCGGGCGTGGGGTCGAGCTCCAGCGAGACACGCGCGGCGGTCTTCTTCATCTTCTGATCCGGCACCTTGCTCAGGTGGAAATCCGCCACTGCGGCGGCCTTTACGACGATTCCGGCCGGTTCCAGGTGCGCGAAAACCTGGTCGCGCATTTCGATGGCGGTATGCACCGCAATCAGCTCCACGCCGTGCGGCGGCGCCAGGGTCACGGGGCCGGAGATCAGCACCACGCTCGCGCCTCGGGCCGCGGCGGCTTCAGCCAGGGCATAGCCCATCTTGCCGCTGGACCGGTTGGAGATGTAGCGCACCGGGTCGAGCGGTTCCTGCGTGGGGCCGGCCGTCACCAGCACCGTTTCGCCCTCCAGGTCGCGTGGCCGCAGCAGGCGCGCGACGTGCGCGGCGATGATTTCCGGGTCCGCCAGGCGCCCCGGGCCGGTCATGCCGCAGGCCAGGTAGCCGCTGCCGGGTTCCACGATGGTATGCCCGCGCTGGCGCAAAATCTCCAGGTTGGCGCGCGTGGCGGGGTGCTCCCACATGTTCACGTTCATGGCGGGCGCCACCACCACCGGGCCGCTGAAAGCCAGGTACATCGTGGTGAGAAAATCGTCGGCCAGCCCGTGGGCCATCTTGGCCATCAGGTCGGCCGTCGCCGGAGCGATCGCCAGGACCTCATTCTCCTGGGCCACGGCGATGTGTTCGATGGCGCTCTCGATGGCGAACAGATCGGTCAGCACTTCGCGCCCGGTCAGCGCGGCAAACGTGAGGGGCCGGACGAATTCCTGCGCGGCCGCGGTCATGACGACACGGACCTGGTAGTCCTGCTGCATGAGCAGGCGCGCCAGTTCCGCGGCTTTGTAAGCCGCTATACCTCCACCCACCCCCAGGATGATCTTCATGGCAGAAGCGGCCTCGCGGACTTGCGCGCCAACTTTAGAGCACCGGCTCCGCGGGCGCTTGGTCGGGCGCGACACCCGTGAGGCTATACTTCACCAATCCGCGCCGTACTTCTTCGACGGCAATGATTGTGGGTTTTTTGGACGACGTGGGTAGCACCGGGCGCGCGCCGCCTTGCAATTGCCGGGCGCGCTTGGCTGCCACGATAATGAACCGGTACGTGCTCTGCTCGGGA
>Ga0181520_10012816_pt1 | contig 10709 bp, 10 predicted proteins | sample PEATcosm2014_Bin_29_FD_132451 | JGI IMG/M metagenome (GOLD analysis project Ga0181520, IMG submission 132451) | Peatland microbial communities from MTU Mesocosm Facility, Houghton, MI, USA - PEATcosm2014_Bin02_30_metaG | ecosystem: Environmental > Terrestrial > Soil > Wetlands > Peat | place...
AAGCCGCATAGGGTGGCGCAACCATGGTAGCCGACGAACAGGTCATTATCGTCAAGAAGAAGGGCGGCGGTCACGGCGGCCATCATGGCGGTGCGTGGAAGGTGGCCTATGCCGACTTTGTAACCGCGATGATGTCGTTGTTTATCGTCTTGTGGCTGATGAACAGCAGCAAGCCCGTTCAGGAAGCGGTTGGAGGATACTTTCGCGACCCGAACGGCACTGGCCAGAAAAAAGGCACGCAGTTGGGCGGGGCCGGAGATGCCGGTGCGGTAAAAGAGCAGGACATGAAGAAGTTGAAGGAAGACCTGATGAAGGCCATGGCGAAGATGGCGAACTTCGACAAGATCAAGAAGCTGGTTGAAATCTCAGTGACTCCAGAGGGCCTCCAGATCGAGCTGATGGAGGATCCACATGGTACTTTCTTCGAGTTGGGAAGTGCGCAACCAACCCCAGCTCTCCAGGGTGTGCTGAAGGTTCTGGCTCCCGAAGTGGGCAAGCTGCCGAATTCGCTTTCGATCGAGGGGCACACCGATTCCAAACCCTACTCCGGCCAGGCGGTCTATGGGAACTGGGAGCTCTCGACAGACCGCGCGAACACCGCCAGACGGCTGATGGAAAGCAACGGCCTTGGTCCAAAGCAGGTGGTGCAGGTGCGCGGTTTCGCGGACCGCAAACTCCGCAAGCCTCAACAGCCGGAGGATGCCTCAAACCGGAGGATTACGTTGATCATTCAATCGATTCCCGCGCCCGAAGCACTGCCCGCGTTTGTCTCCAAAGGCTCTCTGCCGCCAGTCAATGAGGCGAGTTTGCCTCCTGCACAGGTAGGCAAGGCGCAAGAAACCACTGCGCATTGAGATGGTGATCAGATTTGCGGTGTGATGCGCGTCTTGATTGGGGCCTATTAAGACTGTTCAGACGGCGGCCTGAGTAGTCTTAACAGCGCTAGGGGAATTGAATCAGCATGGAAGCGGCAGCGTGGTTGGCGATAACGGCCATATATTCGGCTACTGCTGTGCGTTCCCTGGGCGTTTCAAAATCGAATATAAGCCCGACATAAAAACTGTCGATGTAGGCGACCTGGGCATCGACCTTGAGTGTGCCCATTGGATGGCGAAGTGTGAGGAGGCCGGAGTCGCCGACAACCACAGAGCCGTCAAGCTTGACGCGAATGCCTGTGTCGCTGACATCGCGGCAAAGACCGATGAACGTCTCATCCCCCACAATGAAATCAACGTCAAAGCCCGTTGTGATGCGGCAAGGCCTGTATTCGAAATTGCGGATGCCATTCAGTTCCGTCATTCCCGCAGACTCCTCTCGGTTCTGGAGGCAGGATGAACATGCCGACCAGTGGCTTTCGTACCTATCGGCAGGAGTGCCCCGGAGTTTCAACATTCGTTCCGAGAGCTGCCTTGACTATAACCAATTGCATTTTGCGCGCCAATTGGCAGCTTGATTCTTCAAAGTCGGACCAAAGCGCACTCTATGAGTGTAGGCGATGATTGAGTGCGAGGGAAGATCTCGGTAGGCTGATTTTCTTAGGATTAGTTCAAGCTGGCGTGGAAATTTTGTTAGAAGAAAATGTCAGACAGCTTACGAGTTAGAATTTACTATGAATTATCTTCTTTAGAATCAATGTATGAAATTTTGTAAACCTATTCTTTGTATAAATTAGAATTCGATGATAAGATTGCAAATCAAAGCCATGTGTCCTGAATCACTTATTTCGAAGTCGCTGGGAACCGGTGCGCATTCTGGTGGCTCTCAATCACAGCCAGAGGCAGAAGAACCCCTCCAAATTCAGCCTAATTCAACCGGGCAGAAGATTCTGGTGGTGGACGATGATGTTCCACTGGGGAAGTTCCTGAGCCGCGAACTTAAGCGCAGGCTTTTTTCCGTTGAGATCCGTTACGACGGTGAATCCGCACGCAACGACATCCGGGACTCTGTGTACGACCTCGTCATTCTCGATCTGAACCTGCCGAAGATGGACGGAATGGCCGTCTTGAAGCAGGTACGCGTGAGTCACCCGCGGCTGCCGATCCTGGTGTTGACGGCGAGAAATCACACGCACGATCTGGTGTCGGCGCTTGAGCAGGGAGCCGACGATTGCCTGATCAAGCCCTTTTCGTTTCTGGAATTGCTGGCGCGCATTCGCGGTCTGCTGCGGCGCAACTACACCGCCCCGGCGAGCCCGGCGAAGATCGGCAATTTGACGATCAACCGGGAAGAGCACTGGGTGCTGCGCGGGGATCGGCGAATCGATCTGACGGCGCGCGAGTTTGCCCTGCTTGAGTACCTGATGAACAACGCGGGCAAGGCTGTCTCGCGCCAGACCATCATGCAGGATGTATGGAACACGACGTTCGATTCCACAACAAATATCGTCGACGTGTATATGAAATATTTGCGGGACAAGATTGACTCCGAGGGGGAAGTCAAACTGATCCGCACAGTTCGCGGCGTGGGGTATGTTTTGAGCAACGATTAGCAGGAGTGAGTCCTGTGGGGGAATCACCAATGCCGAAGTCTGCGTCGGAAACACTTTTTTTTAACTTGTCGCAGTGCATCCATGCCACTGCGCAGCCGCTCTCGATTCTTCGGGCCAGCCTTGGCAACAGCCGTGTGGGTCAAATGAATCTTGAAGAACTCAGGGAACTAGCCACAAGCTCAGCCGCCGAGGTGGAGCGGCTGTGCGCACTCTTCGGTTGCCTGCAGCAACTCGTAGGCACGGAGAGCACAAAACCGCAGATCTCTGAAGTTCCGATCCATCCTCTGCTTGCGCATGTGGCCGACGGGGTCAACCTCCTGTTCAAGGAAGACAAGATAATCCTTCGTTCGATCGTCTCCGAAGATTGCCAGCCGGTTCTCATCGACAAGGCTCGCACGCTTCAAGCGTTGTCGACAGTATTGCTGATTGCCCATGCGGTATCCCGTCCACAGGACACCGTTGAATTGATTGCTTCGTCCTCATCCAATGCCGTTCGAGTTGTGGTGCGGAATTTGACCTCATGTGTTGATGCTGTGAATGCAGAAACGAGTCTTAGCATGGCCTTTGCAGAGGCCAATATTCGAAGCCAGCAGGCCGATTTTTCCTGGAGCCTGAAACCGTTTAGCGTGCAGATCGAGTTGCAGGGAGTTGCGCTCGCGCATTATTGCTGATTTTGGGGGCCGCTCAAATGATTGGGAGTCCGATCGAAACCATAGACGTTGCGGAAGGTACAGTGATGGGGTCGTCTTCTTTTCCGAAGTTTCGTTCAGACGAAAGCACCGTCATTAGCGTGTTGCTCGTGAGTCCAAACAGCAGACTTCGCCTGGCGCTCAGAGACAAGCTGCGCCAGCCTCGCTGGAATCTGACCGAAGCCGCGAGCGGCGCCGAAGCGCTTGAGTGTCTGAGCGAAAACGTGAGCGAGATTCTGCTGCTCGATCCACTTCTGCCCGATCTTGAGTCTGGCGAATTCAGCGCGATGGTTCGCGAACAATTCCCCAACATCCAGATTCTCTCGGTGAACTCGCATACCGGGCAGCTTGTTCTGGGTACCTCGTCGCCTACGTTGCTCTCAGCGCAACTGACGGAGCTGCTTTATGGCGGAGGCAATGCGCCCTCCAACGCCATCTCTCCCGAGCGGCTGCAAAGGATGCGGACGCATGAGGAGGGACGGCTCGGCATTCGCGGCATGATCGGAGACTCGGCGCCGATGCAGCAGGTTTATGAGCTCACCCACATGGTCGCGCGGCGGGATACGACGGTGCTGGTGACTGGGGAGAGCGGCACGGGAAAGGATCTGGTTGCGCAGGCGATCCATCTGATCAGCCTGCGGCAAAAGCAGCCTCTGGTGGTGATCAACTGCGCTGCAATCCCCGAGTCGCTGCTCGAAGCCGAACTCTTCGGCTATGTGAAGGGCTCTTTTACCGGCGCTGTGCAGTCGCGCATCGGCCGCATCCATGCGGCGCATGGCGGGACGCTATTCCTGGACGAAATTGGAGATATGCCCCTCTCACTGCAAAGCAAGATTCTTCGTTTCCTTGAGCAGGGAGAAGTGCAGAGGATTGGCGGCAACGACAATCTGAAGGTGGATGTAAGGGTGGTCGCCGCAACGAACGCCGATCTGATGAGCAGGGTCAAGCAGGGTTTGTTTCGCGAGGATCTGTACTATCGCCTTGCGATCTTTCCGATCAAGCTGCCGCCGTTGCGCGAACGCGACGGGGATGTTATTCAGCTCGCCGAGGCTTTTCTCGCGAAGTTCTCTCCTGGGGTCTCACTGGGCGTGGATGCAGTCCAGGCTCTCGAGCAGCACAACTGGCCGGGGAACGTTCGCGAACTGAAAAACGTGATCGAGCGGTCCAGTATTGTTGTTGGCGGTGATCGAGAGATCATGGCCCGGCACATTCTCTTTTAAGAAACTGCCCGCGGGGGCTAAACAGGCAGCGAAAGACTCGGGATTTCCGGTGATCGTGGCAGAAAGCGTCCCTCCGGGGCTGAAGCCCACGTTGATTTTGCTGTCTTATGCGGGGGTTAAAACCCCCGCCTCCCTCCGCATCGAGTTTCTCCGCTACCTGTAAAGCCCAATTTTTCCGGATCTTTTCGGCGCGCTTCGATGTTGATCAGGGCTGGCTTTGAAGTAGTGGCGAAAAAACAGCTCTTCACAGAGGCATTTCGCACCGTCCATACGGGACGGGGAACCTTCGTTGAACTCTGACCCAGGACTGTGCTGCGCTTGTACTCCACCCCACGGACGAAGACCTGTCCGTGGGGATCCCAATCCTGGGCTATGATCGATTCTCCCTCCGGGAGAAAATGCGTCGGCTGGTTTCATCTACCGCAGTCGGTGAAAGCCGGCGGGGGACTGAAGCAGCGCCCTTGATTCTTTTTGGTCACAGTGTGTTTAATTTTCGGTGGGTTGGCATTGAAGGTGGACGACCAGGAGAAGACCCGGCAAATCTTGCCCGACGGCTCTGGTTGAAGATTGCGGGCCAGCAGGTCGTTGGATGGTCTACAGGGTAAGAAGCGGACGAGTGTTTTTCGCTTTTTGCCTTTCAGAGCAGATATATGGATGCGATCTTCGCCTTTCGATCTCCATTTGAAAACGTAAATCAAGTTGGCCCTCATCTTGCATAGTGAATAGGCAGATGCTGCCTACTTCTCATCTCGCGCAAATAAATCCCCCGCTCACGGATGTCCCGAGCGGCGGGGACGAATTCGAGATGCAGGCCAGAAACGCTGTGCTGCTGGCCGGCGAGTTCGCCGAGTTCATCACGGCGGCATCGCGCCTTGAGACCTCTTATCGGGCACTCCAGGAAGAAGTTTCACAACTCGGCCAGGAACTGTCGGAACGGAATGCGGCTCTGAACACCAGCCTGGCCGAAAACGAGCGGATGCGGCAGGCTCTGCAGCAGATTGTGGACTCGATGCCTTGCGGCGTGCTGGTAATGGATTGCGAGGGGCAGATCTCGATGATCAACCCCGAGTGCCGCCGGTTGCTTGGACTCAAAGAAGCGGACTTCAATACAGAATCGAAGACGACTCTGCGGCAGATTTCAATCTGGAGCGGCGTTAATCTTGAAGCGTCCTACGAAAACGCTTCAAGTGGCGAGACGGGACAAGAGTTCTGCGTTCGCGGCTCGGGCGGAAAACGCTGGGTCGAGGTTCGCAATCGCCGGCTATTCCGTTCAACGGGTAAGCCGGGGATGCTGGCCAAGACAATTTTGATTTTGCGCGACATTACCGCCCAGAAGCGCGCTGAGCAAGAGCGTGAAGCCGGACGCAAAGCTATGGCTCTGGCGGAGATTACTACGACCCTTGCTCATGAAATTAGAAACCCATTAGCCAGCCTGGAGCTCTTCGCCGAGTTGATTGAGAAGGACGACGAGCGCCGCGGTGAATGGATCTCTAATCTGCGCGCGGGCATTCGTTCGCTGTCGGGAACCGTGAACAATGTGTTGAGCTTCCATGGCAACGGTTCTTTGGCGCTCGCGCCGGTATCGCTCTGCGAGGTAATTGGCAATGCGATCCAGTTCATTCAGCCGCTTGCGGATCAGGCAGCGGTGTCGCTGGATTGGCAGACCGGTCACGACGAGACTCAGGTGATGGGCAATGCAAGCGCACTTCAGCAGGTTGTACTTAACCTGGTTTCCAATGCCATTCGCCATACTCCGGCGGGCGGCAATGTTACGGTGTCGCTCAGGATTGAACAGAGCGATGCAATCAACAAGCAGAACGGAGATCAGGTCATCATTGCCGAATTCTCCGACACCGGTTGCGGCATCCGGACCGATCAGATAGACCGCATCTTTGAGCCTGGATTCAGCGGAAGTGGCGACACCTCCGGACTGGGCCTGGCAGTTTGCGAGCGAATCATGAAGCAGCACGGCGGGCGGATCTCCGCTACCAACTGTGCGCAATCAGGCGCTCGATTCACGCTCCATTTTCCAGTGCACCAGATGGAATTGGCCTTGGTATGAACAGCACGCTTGAAAGCAACAGTGAATCTTCGGTATTAGTAGTCGACGACGAACCAGGAATGCGGACCGCATTGCGCGCCAACTTCCTGCGCCACGGCTGGCGGGTGGAAACGGCCACCGGCGTTCGCGATGCGGCTCGGGCATTCGAACTCACCAGCTTCGATCTCGTGGTCAGCGACATTCGCATGAGGGATGGCGATGGCTTCGAGGTGATGTGCTCGGTGCAGAAGAACTCGCCGACAACGGCGGTGATTCTGCTGACAGCCTTCGGCAGCGTTCCTGAGGCTGTGGAGTCGATGCGCAGCGGGGCCTTCGATTATCTGACGAAGCCGGTCTCCTTCGAACAGCTCCAGGCCGCTGCGGCTCGCGTGATGCAGCGGATCAATGAGAAAGTCGTCTCGGTTAAAGCACCCGACAAGATTGTGAATGAAGAGATCGTGACGCCGGGGATTATCGGGCGCTCTCCATCCTTGTTAATGGCATTGCAGCGCGCACGCGCCGCGGCAAGCACCGATGCCGATGTGCTGATCGAAGCCGAGAGCGGCACCGGCAAGGAATTGATGGCGAAGTTTATCCATCAGGCCAGCGACCGCAGCCGCAAACCATTTGTTGCAGTGAACTGCGCGGCCGTGCCGGAACACCTGCTGGAGAGCGAACTCTTCGGACATGCCAAAGGGGCTTTCACTGGCGCAAATGGCGCAAAGGCGGGAAAGTTTGAACTGGCGGACGGCGGCACGCTGCTGCTCGACGAGATCGGCGAAATGCCCTTGAACCTGCAGCCGAAGCTGCTGCGGATACTGCAGGAGCGCGAGTTCGAGCGCCTCGGCGAGACGCGCTCGATCCACGTCGATATTCGCGTCATCGCTACCACCAATGCATCTTTGGCTTCGATGGTGGAGCAGGGCCGCTTCCGCTCCGATCTCTACTATCGGCTCAATGTCATTCCACTTTCTATCCCCGGTCTTCGCGATCGCCTGGACGACATTCCTGCACTGGCCAAGCACTTTGCAGATAGGTTTGCTGTCGAGACCGATTGCCAGGCGCCGGAGCTGGATGCGAGTTTCATCGAACGGCTTCAGGCGTATAGCTGGCCGGGGAATGTCAGGGAGCTGGCAAACTTTATGCGGCGCGTGCTTTCGCTCAATCAGGGCAGAACGATCGATGCGGAGTGCTTTGTCAGAGAGTTTCATCCGATGGGAAGCTCGCAGCCGACATCGCGCGCGCTGCCGGCTCCCGGCACGCCGATTTCATTGATTGAGAAAATTCATCTCGAAAACACGCTGGCGCTTACAAATGGCAATCGCACCCACGCGGCCGAAATGCTGGGGATCAGCCTGCGCACGATGCGCAACAAGATCAGGGAATATGGGCTCCCACCAAGGAGATATGCCTGATGTCCACGACACCATTGTTACCAACGCTGGAAAATTATTTGAAGCTGACGGTCACCCGGGAACAGGCGATCTCAGCCAACATGGCGAACGTCGATACGCCCGGCTACCACACGCACGATATCGACTTTCAAGGTGAATTGAACAGGGCCATGAGCAGCACCCTTAACCAGACCGAAGATGACGGAGTTACCGCGCAGTTGACTCCCGTGATTCGCGAGGTTCCCGGTCTCATGGAGCGCGCGGACGGCAATAACGTGAACCTCGATCGCGAGGGAATCTTGATGTCCGAGACGCAATTGCAATATCAGATCGGCGTTCAACTGGTGAAGCATCAGTTTCATCAGATGCTCAGCGCGATCAACGGAGGAGGCCAGTAATGAATCTCTTCGACTCATTGACAGTGAGTGGTTCGGCGTTGGCCGCCGAGCGTCAGCGCTCCGAAATCGTCGCCTCGAACCTGGCCAATGCCGAGACAACGCATACGGATACAGGCGGGCCTTACCGGCGCAAGGAAGTCGTTTTTCAGGCGCCCGGCGGTTCCGGTTTCCGGCTTGCTCTTGCGAGCACAGGCCACTTGATGGGCCCCGAGCCTGGCAGCGTGCAGATCTCGGAAGTTGTCGATGACCCAACACCGCCCGTCATGCGCTATGAGCCAAATCATCCGGATGCAGACAAGGATGGTTTCGTTGCCTATCCGGCGATCAATCCAGTGATGGAAATGGTGGACCTGATGAGCTCAGTGCGGTCCTATCAGTTGAATGCGTCTGCCGTGGCCGCAGCCAAGCAGATGATTCAGCAATCCATTGACATCCTCAAGAGTTAAGCAGGAGATTTGAAGATGAGCAGCCCAATTACAAGTCTCGGTTCCATTGGCAGCATCGGCAGCCTTCCTAAATTGCCGCAGCTTCAGCCTGCTCCTACAGAGGGGGGCTTCAGCGGCGTACTTAGTAATGTGCTTCAGCAGGTGAATCAGCTCAACAGCGGCGCCGAACAGCAAATTGGCAGCATGCTGACGGGTGGCAAGGCAGACGTGAGTTCGGTGATGATCGCAGTCGAAAAGGCGGACGTGGCCTTTCAGTTGATGATGCAGGTTCGCAACAAGATCGTGAGCGCTTATCAGGACATCGAGAAGATGCAGTTTTAGAGGTTGCGCCTTGTAAGGCGCGCGTACAGGAACAACGCATGGGGGATGCAGTTCCTGGCGTGAAGTTCTAAGAAAGCGGCAAAAGCGGGGACCTATGGCCGGCAAAACTCAACTAGCGACGACAAAGCAAGCGCCAGGCCTCGACAAGGCCATGGAACGCGCCAAGGTGTTCTGGACGGGCCTTCGTCCGCAGCAGCAGGCATATTTTGGCCTCGGGCTGGCCATTACTTTGGCTGCGGTTATCTTTGTTGTAAAGATGATTTCAACGCCGGATATGAAGCCGTTGATGAATGGGCTGGAACCGGCAGATGCACAGGCGATCTCAACAGAGCTGGCGGCCAAGAAGATCACTTGCGTGGTAGGACCAGACGGCACATCCATCAGCGTCCCTGCGGATCAGTTGGACGCGGCGCGGCTGGAAGTTGCCTCACATGATGCACCGCATAGCGGGCGCATCGGCTTTGAGATATTTGACAAGGTTTCCTGGGGACAAACGGAGTTCGATGAGAAGGTGAACTACCAGCGCGCTCTCGAAGGCGAATTGGAGCGCACGATTCAGACCATCAGCAACGTCAAGAGCGCTCGCGTGCACCTAGTGATGGCGAGTGACTCGGTCTTCTTGGACAGAGAGCGTGGCGCAAAGGCTTCGGTCACACTTCGCCTGCGTCGTGGAAACCTGTCACGGGAAGATTACGCGGCCATTTCCAGGCTGGTGGCGGGTGCGGTGGATGAGCTTAAGCCGTCGGACGTCGTCATCATCGATGCGGATTCCAATCAGTCGCTCGGCCAGGGAAATGGCGTTGGCCCCGGCGGTGAAAGTCTTGAACAGGAGTTGACGCGGCGGCTGATCGCGACCCTCTCACCTGTCGTTGGAACCGACCGCATTCACGCCAGCGTCAATGTGGAGTATGAAACCGGCAGCAGCGAAGAGAGCCAGGAGAAGTACGATCCTGCAGTAAGCGCCGTGCTCACCATGCAGCACTCAGAGGAAGCTACATCTCCGGGTGCTGGAGTCGGCGGGGTTCCTGGAACCACAAGCAACGTTCCCGGAGCCAAGCCTCCAACATCCGTTGCCGCCAAAGAGCCGAGCCAGTCTTCAAAAACGGATAACAATACCTATGGCGTGAATCGCACGACCCGCCACGTGATTGAACCGGCAGGAAGCATCCGCCGCCTGACAGCCGCTGTTGTGCTCGACGATGCGGTCGATCGGAAACAGCAGAATGGCAAGTGGGTTGAAACCCGTCACAAGAGGACGCCGGATGAATTGAAGCTGATCGGCGAACTGGCGCAGGCAGCCATCGGCTTCAATAGCGCACGCGGAGATGTGGTCAGCATCCAGAATCTTTCCTTCGATCGACCCGAGACGGAGGAGGTTCAAGCTCCGACGATTGTCGAAAAGGCACGGAAGGACTTGACCGACTACTCATTCGTCCTTCGCTATGCGGTATTGCTGGGCCTGTTTGTACTCGTCTATCTTCTTACAATCCGGCCGATCCAGAAGCGGATCCTTTCCATTCCAAATTCGCTGCTGGTCTCACATCGCCCCCCAGTGCAGGTCCCTGCGGCCGAGGAGGAGCCGGTGATTGAACCCGCCTCCAGTTTTGCCAAGCGCTCGGTTGTTCTAAAGAAGCAACTGGCGGAGTTTGTCCAGGCTGAGCCTGAGAGCAGCACCATTGCCGTGCGTGCGTGGCTGCGGGAAGAGGCTCAAT
>Ga0181520_10012817_pt1 | contig 10708 bp, 9 predicted proteins | sample PEATcosm2014_Bin_29_FD_132451 | JGI IMG/M metagenome (GOLD analysis project Ga0181520, IMG submission 132451) | Peatland microbial communities from MTU Mesocosm Facility, Houghton, MI, USA - PEATcosm2014_Bin02_30_metaG | ecosystem: Environmental > Terrestrial > Soil > Wetlands > Peat | place...
GAAGCCGAAGCCCTCCGGCAGGATTTCCAGCACGCCCTCCGAAAAGAGCACGCCCGCGCGCTCGGCATTTTTCTGGAGGACATGGAAAATGACCTCGTGCTTGCGCATCGTGCCGAAATTCTCCACGCCCAGTTCCCTCGCCATCGTGTTCAACTCGCTCATCTGCATCGCCTGGAGCTTGGCGATGTTCAGCGATGCGGCGATTTTGTCGCGCTGATAGCCGCGCCGTTCGCCGGGCTTCACTTCGTCCATGACCGGCTCGACCGGCGTGGACGGCGGCTGCAATTCCGGCGCGGGTTCGACGACGGCAACTTCAGCGGCGGCAGCTTCCGCAACGGCGGTTTCCGCAGCCGCGCGGCTGGCGGGGGCTGGCGCTTCGACGATTGGCGTTTCCACGACGTGCGCCGTCGCGGCCTTGGCCCTGGGTTTTCTGGGTTTCGAGACTCTTGGCATAAAATCAAAAATATACTGGTTTTGTCGGGACTGGCTGGAATTTCGATTGCTTCGCGGTGTCAACGGCCATAAATGCCGTCAAGCATTGGACGACGGGCGCCCGGAATGGTTCAATGGATTATATCAACCTGGTGTTCGAGGCACCCGCGCCTCAACACGACAAAGGCAATTTCGCAGTCAGTTCCGGGACACACTGGCGCACTTTGGGCGCGATGTCAAATTCGATTTTCCAAAATCCCTGTTTCATCCGCGCCGGTTCTGTGGCTTAATGGACGCCTGTGAAAATCATCGGCATCATTCCCGCGCGCTACGGCTCGACCCGGTTTCCCGGCAAGCCGCTCGCGATCATCGCGGGCAAGCCGCTCATCCAGCGCGTCGTCGAGCAGTGCCGGAAGGCAAAATCATTGGGCGAAGTCATCGTGGCCACGGACGACGCCCGCATCCGGGATCTGGCGCAGAAATTCTGCCGCGTGGAAATGACGTTGCCAACGCATCCGAGCGGTTCGGACCGCATCGCCGAGGTTGCCGGAAAAATCTCCTGCGACGCGGTGGTGAACATCCAGGGCGACGAGCCGCTGATCGAACCGTCGGTGATTGACGCCGTCGCCGTCGCGCTGGAGCAGAACGAAATGTCCACCGCCGCCACGCGCATCAAAAACCCCGCCGAGCTGGACAATCCGAACGTGGTGAAAGTGGTTGTCAACGCCGCCGGCCGGGCGTTATATTTTTCCCGGCGCACGATCCCGTATCTGCGCGAGGCCGCCAGTGGTTCGACGAGCGAACAGTTGGCGGCGTTTGCTTTTTTGAAGCATCTGGGCATTTACGGCTACCGGCGCGACACGCTGCTGCGGCTGGTGAAGTTCCCGGTGTCGCCGCTCGAAGCCGCGGAGAAGCTGGAGCAGTTGCGCGCGCTGGAAAACGGCGTTCCGATCGCGGTCGTGCAGGTGACTTACGACAGCGTGGGCGTGGACGCGCCGGAAGACGTGGAGTGGGTGGAAAGATTTTTGAAGAAACCCTAGCCACGGATGAAACACGGATTGAACACAGATTTCAAAAATGAATGAACAGGCCGACATAAAACTGTTCCAACACTATTTTCAAAATCCTGTGGGATGGCTGTGAAACAATTTTTAATTTTCATCCGTGTTTCATCTGTGTTCAATCCGTGGCTAAAATAAATTTAGAATGAAATTCATATTTGTAACCGGTGGCGTGGTGAGTTCGCTCGGCAAAGGTTTGACGGCGGCCTCGCTCGGCACGCTGCTCGAAAACCGCGGCCTCAAGGTCGTGCTGCAAAAATTCGACCCGTATCTCAACGTGGACCCCGGCACGATGTCGCCGTATCAGCACGGCGAGGTCTACGTGCTCGACGACGGCGCGGAGACGGACCTCGATCTCGGCCATTACGAGCGGTTCACCAGCGTCAAGCTCACGCGCCTGAACAATCTCACCAGCGGCCAGGTTTATCAGACCGTGCTCAACAACGAGCGCGAGGGAAAATATCTCGGCAAAACCGTGCAGGTGATTCCGCACGTTACCGACGAAATCAAAAACCGCATCCACCTCCTCGCCGAGAAATCCAAGGCCGACGTTGTCATCACCGAAATTGGCGGCACGACCGGCGACATCGAGGGGCTGCCGTTTCTGGAGGCGATCCGCGAATTCGCGCTGGAAGCCGGCGTGGGCAACACCTGTTTCATGCACGTCACCTATGTGCCGTTCATCAAGGCGGCGGGCGAGTTGAAGACCAAGCCGACGCAGCAGTCGGTCGCAAAGTTGCGCGAAATCGGCATTGCGCCGCATTTGCTGGTCTGCCGCTGCGAGCGCCCGCTGGACAAGGAGTTGCGCCAGAAAATTTCTCTGTTCTGCAATGTCCCTCTCGAGGCGGTCATCGAGGAAAAGGACGTGGACCATTCGATTTACGAGGTGCCGCTCATGCTCCAGCGCGAGCGCGCGGACGAGCTGGTCTGCCAGATTCTGCGCCTCGACACGCCGCCGGCGAACATGACGCACTGGCAGGAAATCATCCGCAAGCTCATCGCGCCGCAGCATCGCGTGCGCGTCGGCGTCGTCGGCAAATACATCGGCCTGCAGGACGCCTACAAATCGGTCTATGAGGCCATCATGCACGGCGGCGTGGCCAACGATTGCGGCGTCGAAATCGTGCAGGTGGATTCCGAGGAAATCGAAAAGAACGGCGCGGACAAAATGTTGAAGGGCCTCGGCGGGATTCTGGTGCCCGGCGGCTTCGGCGAACGCGGCATCGAGGGCAAAATCAAGGCGGCGCAATACGCCCGCGAAAACAAAATCCCCTACCTCGGCCTCTGCCTCGGCATGCAGATCGCCACGATTGAATTTGCGCGGAATATTTTGAAGTTGGCAAAGGCGCACTCGACGGAGTTCGATCCGGCCACGCCGCATCCGGTCATCGCCATGCTGGACGAGCAACGCAAGGTCACCAAGAAAGGCGGCACCATGCGGCTGGGTGCGCAGCCCTGCCAGCTCGCGCTCGGCACCCGGGCGGCGGAGCTTTACGGCTCGTTCGTCATCAACGAGCGCCACCGCCACCGCTACGAATTCAACAACAGCTACCGCGACCGGTTTGAAAAGGCCGGTTTTGTGTTCAGCGGCCTCTCGCCCGACGGCAAGCTGGTCGAAGTCATTGAACTGAAAGACCATCCATTTTTCATCGCGAGCCAGTTTCACCCGGAATTTTTGAGCAAGCCGCACCGCCCGCATCCGTTATTCAAAGGCTTCATCGCCGCCGCGCACGCCAAAACCCGCCAGAAGCCGCTCTGAAAATTTATGAGCGTGGTAGCCAACATATCGCGCGAAGCGGCAAAAAATAATCTGTCATTTCTGCTGATTGGCGGCTACGCGGTTTTGGCACATGGATTTGTGCGGACGACGGGCGACATTGATTTTCTCGTCCGAAAATCGCAAATCGCCGAATGGCAAAAACTCCTGGAAGGGCTGAAATTCACCGTCAAATTTTCCGGGCCGACATTTTTGCAATTTGATCCGCCACCGGAAGAAAAGTTGCCGCTGGATTTGATGTTTGTGACCGACGAAAATTTTGATCCGATGTTCTCTGCGGCCAAGCAAATTGAAACCGATGGCGTTGCAGCAAAGGTGGTTTCCTTGCCGCATCTTTTTGCGCTGAAATGCCATGCATTCAAAAATCGCCCGCATCGCGCGATGAGGGACATTGAAGATTTGGTGCAACTGGCGAAACTAAACAGGCTGGACTTGAACGAGCCGTCGCTCCGCGCTATTGTGCTCAAGCACGGCGGCAAAGAATTTTATGAACTCCTTAAACGCGAACGCGGCGCGCTTCGTCCTGAATGACGCGGCGGATTTGGAATTTCCCGACTGGAGCGGCATGAAATCGCACGAGATTCGCATGTCGCCGGCGGAGGCTTTTCGCTGGAACGAAGAAACGCTCGCGCTGTTTTCCGCGTCCAAAAAACTGCGGCGGGATTCAAATCGCTGTGCCGTTGAATTCAAATTGTAACCGTGACCTACGCTGAAGCGGTTCAATTTCTTTACAGCCTGCGTTTGTTCGGCGCCAAGTTCGGGCTGGAAAACACGTTCAAGCTCGCCGCGCTCGCGGGCAATCCGCAGGACAAACTTCGCTTCGTCCATGTCGCCGGCACCAACGGCAAAGGCTCCACCTGCGCCATGCTCGAAAGCATCTATCGCGCGGCCGGATGGCACGTCGGGCTGTTTACCTCGCCGCACCTGGTTTCCTTCCGCGAGCGGATCCAGGTCAACCGCCGATTGGTTCCCGAAAACGAAGTCGTCCGGCTCGTCGCGGAAATGCAGCCGTTGCTCAAACAATTCCCTGCCGATCATCACCCGACGTTTTTTGAGGTCGTCACGGTCATGGCGCTGAAATATTTTGCCGCGCAGAAATGCGACCTGGTGATTTGGGAAACCGGTCTCGGCGGGCGGCTCGATTCGACGAACATCGTCACCCCGCTGGCCAGCGTCATCACCAACATCGCCTTCGACCACCAGCAATGGCTCGGCGACACGCTGGGGAAAATCGCCGCCGAAAAGGCCGGCATCATCAAACCCGGCGTGCCCGTCATCACCGCGGCGGATGAGCCGGAGGCGCTAAAAGTCATTGAAGAGGTCGCAAAAAAACAAAACGCGCCGCTCATCAAGGTGGGACCGGCTGCGAGCCCACCCCCGTCCCAAAATGGAAAATCAGAAACAGTCCCGGTGCCCGCTCTGTCTTTGATCGGCGACCACCAAAAAATCAACGCTGCGCTGGCGCTGGCGGCGGTTGGGACTTTGCAGGACAAAATCCCGGTGAGCGCTGCCGCCATCCGCGGTGGGTTGGCAGCTGTGGACTGGCCGGGGCGCCTGCAGTTGATCCAAAAACCAAACGGCCGGAAAATTCTCCTCGACGGCGCGCACTATGTCGCCGGCGCGACAGCCCTGCGCGAAGCCCTGGAGAAAAACTTTCCGGCGGCGGGGTGCGTGCTGATTCTTGGCGCGCTTCGGGACAAGGACTGGCGGCACATTTGCGAAGTGCTCGCGCCGCTGGCCACACGGATTTTCACCGTGCCGGTCGCCAGCGAACGCACCGCCGAGGCCGGGGAACTGGCGGCGGCGTGTGGCCCGGCCAATCCGGCGGCGGCCACTTTCGCCTGCGCCAGCCTGTCCGAGGCGCTGGACCAATCGGCGGATGCGCCCTTCATCGTCGTCACCGGCTCGCTTTATCTCGTCGGCGAGGCGCTGGAAATGCGCGGCCTTTCGCCCGCCGGCGGGGGCGAGCGCGGGCTGAACGAATGGACGGCCCCGCGGCCGGCTTCAGTCCTACAATAAGTGTTTGGAAAGTATTAAAGAAGCATGGATTATACTTTTCCAACTGTATTGACGCTTCACATTAAAATAATTAAGGTTAATGACGTATGGCTTACGCAGACACGTTGCCGCCGCAGAGACCGTTCGCCCGGACGACGCGCCCCGACGCTTGGTGGGTGCCGCCGCTGCTGGTCTTCCTCGGCTTTTCCGCCTTCATCGTCTATTCCACCTGGGCGGCGTTCAATCCGACCTACCACGGAAACTGCGCCTACTGGTTCAATGGCAACGGCGCGGACTACCTGTCGCCATTTTATTCGCCGGAGATTTTCGGCGTTTCGCCGCACGCCATTTTCGGGGCGTCGCCGGGCTGGTGGCCGGCTTGGCTGCCCAAATTCTCGCCGGCCTTCCTGATTTTGTGGGCGTCGGCCGGCTTCCGGTTCACCTGCTATTATTACCGCGGCGCGTATTACAAGTCGTTTTGGGCCGATCCCCTGAACTGTGCCGTCGGCGAGCCGCGCAAAAGTTATCTGGGTGAACGCTCCTTCCCGCTCATCATGCAGAACATCCATCGCTACTTCATGTATGTCGCGGTGCTGTTCATTTTCGTCCTCGGATACGACGCGTGGAAAGGGATGTGGTTCGCGGATGCCACCGGCGCGACCCACTTCGGCGTCGGCGTCGGAACGCTGGTTCTGATTGTGAACGTCGTTTTGCTGGCCAGCTACACCTTCGGCTGCCATTCGCTGCGGCATCTGATCGGCGGTTTTCTGGACGAGCCGTCGAAGGTTTCGGCGTGCGCCAAAGGTTTTGGGTGCGTCAGTTGTTTCAACCGCCGGCACATGCTCTGGGCGTGGTTGAGCCTGTTCTGGGTCGGGTTCACCGATGTCTATATCCGCCTGTGCGCGATGGGCATCTGGCATGACTGGAGGATTTTTTGAAAACGACCCGTTCTGGAATGACTAATTCCTAAATCCTAATGACTAAAGAAATCCCAATGACGAATGTCGAATGCCGGATGGAAGTCCGGATACCGCTTTGCCATTCGTCATTCGGGCTTTGTCATTCTTTAGTCATTATGGTTTCGTCATTAGGAATTTTCCACGCCGGATTTTCTGATTTGAAAACAAATTAGTCCAACATGGCCACCAATTACGAAACATCTGAATACGACGTGCTCGTCATCGGCGCGGGCGGCGCGGGCCTGCGCGCGGCCATCGAGGCGTCGGCGGCTGGCGTGAAGGTCGGGCTGATCTGCAAATCGCTGCTCGGCAAGGCGCACACCGTCATGGCCGAGGGCGGCATGGCGGCGGCGATGGGCAACGTGGACGACCGCGACAACTGGCGCGTGCATTTCGCCGACACGATGCGCGGCGGCCAATACGTCAACAACTGGCGCATGGCCGAGCTGCACGCGAAGGAGGCCCCGGAACGCGTCCACGAACTCGAAGCTTGGGGCGCGGTGTTCGACCGCACAAAGGACGGGAAAATCCTCCAGCGCAATTTCGGCGGCCACCGCTATCCGCGGCTCGCGCACGTCGGCGACCGGACCGGGCTGGAATTGATCCGCACGTTGCAGGATCACGGCATCCATCAGGGCATCGCCATTCACATGGAGCACACGATTGTCACGCTGCTCAAGGACGGCGACCGCGTTGTCGGCGCGTTCGGCTATGACCGCGAGCCCGGACGGTTCAAGATTTTCAAGGCCGGGGCCGTCGTGCTCGCCACCGGCGGCATCGGGCGCGCCTACAAAATCACGAGCAATTCCTGGGAATACACCGGCGACGGCCAGTCGCTCGCGTATCACGCCGGCGCGGAGTTGATGGACATGGAATTCGTGCAATTTCATCCGACGGGCATGATCTGGCCGCCGAGCGTGATGGGCCTGCTCGTGACCGAGGCGGTGCGCGGCGAAGGCGGCGTGCTGCGGAACAAAGACGGCAAGCGGTTCATGTTCGACGACATTCCCGACAATTACAAAACGCAGACGTCGTCCGATCCGGAGGAAGGCTGGCGCTACACGCAGGGCGATAAAAACGCCAAACGCCCGCCCGAGCTTCTCACGCGCGACCACGTTGCGCGCTGCATCAATCGCGAAGTCAAGGCCGGCCGCGGCAGCCCGCACGGCGGAGTGTTCCTCGACATCGCATGGATCAAGGAAAAAATCCCGAACGCGGCGGAGCACATCAAAAAGAAGCTGCCGAGCATGTATCACCAGTTCAAGCAGCTCGCCGACCTCGACATCACGCAGGAGCCGATGGAAATCGGCCCGACGACGCATTACATCATGGGCGGCATCCGCGTGAACGGCGATTCGCAAATGTCCAACGTGCCGGGACTTTTTGCCGCGGGCGAAGCCGCCGCCGGATTGCACGGCGCGAACCGGCTGGGCGGAAATTCGCTTTCCGATTTGATTGTGTTCGGCAAGCGCGCCGGCGAATACGCCGCGAAATTTGCGAAAGATCACGGCGCCGGCCAGATCAGCGACGCGCAAGTCGAGGAAGCCGCACGCAAAGCGCTAGAGCCATTTGACCGCGGCGCGAAATCGGGCGGCAGCGCCGAGGGGCCGTATCAGGTGCAGCACGATTTGCAGGAAATGATGCAGAGCCTTGTCGGCATCGTGCGGCGCGAGGATGAAATGGTTCGCGCGCTGGACGGCATCGGCAAGCTTTCGGAGCGCGCCGGTCAAGTCGCCGTTTTCGGCCACCGCGAATACAATCCGGGCTGGCACACGGCGATTGATTTGAAAAATCTGCTCACGGTGTCGGAAGCCATTACGCGCTCGGCGATTGAGCGCAAGGAAAGCCGCGGCGGGCATTTCCGCGAGGATTTCCCGAACAAGGCCGCCGCCGATGGCAAGGTGAACGTCGTCGTGAAGCAAAATCCCGACGGCACGATGAACGGCCGGCGCGAAACCATTCCCGACATGCCGGTGGAGTTGAAACAGGTGATTGAGGAAATGAAGTAGCAGCAAACGTGAGTTCGCTCAAATTAGAATGAGCCGACTCACGTCGGCTGCTACGGAAAAACGATTTGAAATGAAAACGGTCACTTTCAGAATCTGGCGCACCGACGAAAACGGCGGCGGCAAATTCGTGGATTACACCACGGAGATGGACGAGGGCATGGTGGTGCTTGATGTTGTCCACAAGATTCAGGCGACGCAGGCTCCCGACCTCGCGTGCCGCTGGAATTGCAAGGCCGGCAAATGCGGCTCGTGCTCGGCGGAGATCAACGGCATGCCCAAGCTCATGTGCATGACGCGCATGAACACGCTGCCGACCGACAAGCCCGTCACCATCGAGCCGATGCGCGCGTTCCCAAGCATCCGGGATCTGGCGACGGATGTTTCCTGGAATTTCCGCGTCAAGACCCAGATCAAAAAGTTCAAGCCTCGCGCACCCGACGCGCCGGACGGCACTTGGCGGATGCAGCAGGAGGATGTGGACCGCGTGCAGGAATTCCGGAAGTGCATCGAATGTTTTCTCTGCCAGGACGTCTGCCACGTCTTGCGCGACCATCACAAGCACGACGAATTCATCGGACCGCGTTTTTTGGTCTACACCGCCGCGCTGGAAATGCACCCGCTCGACACGGAAAACCGGCTGCCGGAATTGAAGCAGGCACAGGGTGTCGGCTTTTGCAACATCACGAAGTGCTGCACGAAGGTTTGCCCGGAAAGCATCCACATCACCGACAACGCCATCATCCCGCTCAAGGAGCGCGTGGTGGATGAATACTACGATCCGTTCGGCTGGCTCTGGAAGGCGCTGCGGCCGAAGGCTTGATTCGCGCAAGCGCGCTTGCGGACGGATTGAAAACGGGTAAGTTGGCGCCATGAAATCCAGCCTGTGGGCACTTGGATTGCTGCTGCTCGCGGCCGCCGTTTCGCTGTCCGCGCAGCCGGCCGGCAACGGCGTCCTGATGTTCGAGGAAATCAAGGCGCGGGCGGAAAATGGCGACGCCGCGCTGCAATACCAGCTCGGCCTTTGTTACTTCAACGGCACCAGCGTGGCGAAGGATTATCTGGAGGCCGCGCGCTGGTGGCGCAAGTCCGCCGAGCAGGACTACGCGCCGGCCCAATACCAGTTCGGCCTGTGCTATTACGCCGGCTACGGCGTTGGGCAGGACTACGCCGAATCCGCGAAATGGTGGGCCAAGGCCGCCGAACGCGGAAACGCGCCCGCCCAATACAATCTCGGCTGCTGCTATTTTTACGGTTACGGCGCGGGCAAAAATCTGGTGGAGGCGGACAAATGGCTGAATCTCGCCGCCGCCGCCGGCAATGAAAACGCGCGCCTGCTCCTGCCACAGATCGAGGGGCTGATGGCTTCGGACCAGCTCGCCTTGGCGCAGCAGGCCGTGCGCGATTTCAAACCCGTTCCGTCGGCGGATGCCGGCGCGTCCGTGCCGGGTGGCAGCGCGGCGGACAACAGCCCGATGGCGAGCGGCACCGGATTTTTCATCACCGACGACGGATTTCTGGTGACCAACAATCACGTCGTGAAAAACGCGGCGCGCATTTTGCTTGTCACTGGCACGCGACGCATTGCCGCCAGCGTGGTGAAGACGGACGCCCAGCATGATCTGGCGCTGCTCAAGGCGGAAGGCAGTTTTGAGTCGTTGCCGGTGGTTCCCAGCGGCGCAGTGTCATTGGGCGCCACGGTGGCCACTGTAGGTTATCCCAACGTCCGGCTGCAAGGCCAGTCGCCCAAGCTGGCCAAGGGCGAGATCGCCGCGCTTTCCGGCGCGAACGACGACCCGCGTTATTTCCAAATCAGCGTGCCGTTGCAGCCGGGCAACTCCGGCGGCGCGCTCGTGGACGAACATGGCAGCGTCGTTGGCATCGTCTCGGCCAAGCTCGACGCGAACGCGGCGCTGCTCACCAGCGGGGTGCTGCCCGAAAACGTGAACTACGCCGTCAAAAGCGGCTACCTTCTCGACTTCCTCAATTCCGTTCCGGATCTGGCCGGCAAGCTCAAGCTGCCGGACGCCGGCCCGCGCGATTTCGAGGACGTGGTGAAATCCGCCGAGAAGGCCACCGTGCTGGTGCTGGTCGTTCACTGAATGAACCGGAAGCCTGCGCCTCGTTTGCCACCGGCTCAGGACGTGACAATGGCAATCAGGTTTGATCCAGACGATTCCTGACGGCTTGCGCGAGCTTGTGCGCCGTAAACGGCTTGGTGAGAAAATTGACGCCTTCTTCGAGAGGACAGTTTTTGCCGGCAACTTCGGCGCTGTAGCCGCTGGTGTAAATTACTTTTAATTTCGGATTTTCCTGCAAAAGCCGTCCGGCCAAATCCATCCCGGTCATGCTGCCGGGCATCACCAAGTCGGTCAGCAACAGTTGGATTTCATCATGGCGCTGCTTCCATGTTTCCAGGGCTTCAACGCCGTGGACGGCTTCGAGCACGCGATAGCCGAGTTGCGACAGGGATGC
>Ga0181520_10012818_pt1 | contig 10707 bp, 9 predicted proteins | sample PEATcosm2014_Bin_29_FD_132451 | JGI IMG/M metagenome (GOLD analysis project Ga0181520, IMG submission 132451) | Peatland microbial communities from MTU Mesocosm Facility, Houghton, MI, USA - PEATcosm2014_Bin02_30_metaG | ecosystem: Environmental > Terrestrial > Soil > Wetlands > Peat | place...
AGGTTGACCTGCCGCCCCTCAAGAAGCCGATCTCGCGGCGGTCCCGCATCGAACCGGGCGACGCGCACCGTCCGATCTTGGTCGATGCTCGTCGCCCGGTCGACTGAGCACCCGGTTACCCGTCATAAGCGCTTAGGACTTGGCCGGGTGCAAGCCGACGCAGCGCCCCACCCGAGAGGTAGGGGACGCGTTGAACGAACTGGGCCGCACTCGCACCAAACCATCGCCATAACAACCGCGGTTCAGCAAAGGGGCGACGCCTGATCATTTCTCGATCGGGGGACGACCGCGGTGCCTTGATTTCAACGACATACACAACAACCAATCGAAAGGGGAGTCCATCATGTTCAACGGGCGTATTGGTCATCGACAGGAGAAGAGGCGTCTGATTTCTCGAGCCGCTGCGGCCCTGTCGCTGTTCTTAGGTTTCGCGATCATCGTGCTCGCAGAAGCGACACCGGCGTCGGCAACGACGGTGAACGTTTGCCAACGGGGTTGCACATATACCCAGGTCGCACCGGCACTCGCCGCGGCCCATAACGGCGACACCGTGCTCATCGGTCCCGGTGCCTACGCGGGCGGCATAACGATCGACGACTCCGTCAACCTCGTCGGGTCGGGCCCGGGACGGACGGTCATCAGCGGCGGCGGCCCGGTCTTGACCATCGGATCGTCAACGAGCACCCCGACAGTCACGGTATCGAATCTGACGATAACCGGCGGCATGAGCAGCGGCGATCCGGAGAGCCCGAAGTGCGGTCCCGATATCCCGACGTGCGGTCCTGGTTACACGACGGCGGAGGCACTTGGAGGCGGCATCGAAACCTTCCCCGGCACGACAGTGACGATCGCCCACAGCGTCATCACGGGCAACCAGGCGGTACCGACGGTGACGGTGACAAGCGTGGCTGCTACGTGTGCCAGCGGAGTGATGTGCATGACCTCGGAGGGGGCAGGCGGCGGGATCGACGACTGGGGGACTATGACCCTCATCGGCAGTGCGGTCACCGATAACCAGGTGAGCGCGCTCCAGGCCGACGGTGGCGGCATCACGGTCGAGATGAACGCCTCTCTATCGCTGCAAGGCTCGGCCGTGACCGGTAACTCGGCCACAGCCCCATCGCCTGACGGACGCTTTGCCGCTGGTGGTGGCATCTTCGTCGACAGCGGTGGCTCGCTCGCGGTCGACGGCAGTGTCATCGATGACAACACGTCGCGTCTCTCGAACTTGATCGCGACCCCGTACCCCGAAGGGGGTGGCAACACCGACCAGGACAATGCCTACTCCGGCGGTGTTGATGTTGCCAACGGGTCGACGGGGACCATCCGCGACTCCGAGATCGACGGGAACTCGGTGACCGTGAGCACCCCGTTCGGTCAGGCATATGGCTCTGACGCGGCGCTCTGTTCCTGCGGCGGCGGCCCTCTGACACTTCAGGACGTGCGGATTGAAAGGAATGATCTCACCGTCGACGCCTTGACTGACGTTGCCAACGGGCCGAGCGGTCCGGGCACCTTGGAGGCTGATGGGAACGCGACAATCACAGACGTAGCGGTCGTCGGCAACGAGATGACGATGACATCGCCGAACGACAACGCCGGTTCGATCGGCGTCGTTGGCTTTCTTGGTGGTGCCGTGCCCGTGACGATCGCAAACAGCATCATCTCCGACAACAATTCAACGGCAGATGCTCCGAACGGGGCTGCCACGATCCAAGGAGCCGGGGTGACCAACGATTCCGATCTTGTCCTCGACAACGTGATCGTGTTCGGAAACAAGGGAGTGGCGAACGGGGAAAGCGGCTCCGCAGAAGGTGGCGGTATCTGGAACGGCCCTATCTTCGGTGGTCCGATACCATCGCTCGCGCTCTACGACAGCAACGTCCTCGGGAACGTCCTCAGCGGCACGCCCGCGATAACGCTTCAGGGCGCCGGCGTCTACACCCAAGGCGCCCCGGCCACGCTCACCAACAGCCTCGTGGCGCACAACGTCCCTGACCAGTGCTACGGCTGTTAGTCCTCCCACGAGCTTGACAGTGCTGCCACTGTACGACTCCACGTCAGCTCGTACTCCGGCTCAGGTCGACAAAATCGTCCGCGATGCGTTCGTATTCCTAATCGGTGCGCCAGAGCTCAACAGGCAGGCCCGCTCTCGGTTACGTCAAATGGAGGCCGTTTGGAGGCGGGCCGTTGCAGTCGAACTGGGCGTTCCTGAGATCGCGCCAGACCTTGGGCCGAGCATGGGTCGGTAGTTCGAAGCGAAGCGTCCAGGAGAACCGCCTCCATGCCTGACCTGGTGGGAGCCATAGAGCCACCGTTGCCTGCGGCGTGGAGTTTCACATATGGGTGTAACGCAGTCGCGGCTTTCCATGCGACTGCCAGATTTCGGCGCTAACGGAGCAATCAGGCGCGTTCGAGCGCCTCAGGGTGGTCTGCCGCGGGTGTTGATCTAACAGGCGTCGGGCGGGGTGTTCGCCGCTGGGCCCAGCAGGTCTGCGATCGTCTTTCTCTGGTGCTTGCGCGTCTTTGGCGGGAGCCAGTTCGCGATCCTGGGGGCATCGTCGGCCTGTCGCTCGTCGAATGCCCTGATGGCCCGTCGTTGCGCACAACAGAGACGCAGGCGAGCATCAACATGACTGGGGCGATCCCAGTCATGCGGCACCAGCCGCGGCTGACGTCGTTGGTGGCCGAGTCCTTCAGAGTGGAGAAGGTCCGCTCGACCGCCATGCGCCTCGCGTATGAGGGCTGGTGCCTTTCGAGGGATAGTCGTGCTTCTGCCGGGTCTTGACTTGCGGCCCGACGGTGATGGTTCGCTGGTAACAGCACGGCGGCGGGCTGTTAGGGGGCAAGAACACCTCTGGCCGCTTATTCGAGAGGGACATCGACTCTTCTCGTAACGGGCAGCAGAGCTTGCCCATAGCGGCCGGGCACATCACGGTGGTAGCCGTCGGCGTCGTCGCGGCCTCTACCTCCTGCTTGCTCCCCTTTATGGTCGCACTCTGGAAGGACGCTTGGGCTCCCAGTCCGGAACCTTATCCTGGACCCGTGGTGAGCAGCAGAGAGCTCTCCGAGTTCCCACTCTCGGAGTTGTTAGGAGTTCTGTCCTTCGGAGTCGACCTCGGCATGGGCCAGCCGATGGAGCATGTGCTCAGGCAGTGCCTTATCGCGTTGAGGATGGCCGAGAAGATCGGTCTCGCGGCCGGAGATATGGAGGCTGTGTACTTCGCTTCATTAGTCGCCTGGGTCGGCTGCCACGTAGACGCCTACGAGCAGGCTAAGTGGTTCGGTGACGACACTGTCCTCAAGGGCGATTTCCGACGGGTCGACTTGGCCACTGCGTCGTCAGGACCCCTGTTCGTGCTCCGCCATCTGGGGAGTGGCCGACCTTTGCATCAGCGCGTGGGCATGGTCCCAGCGTTCCTAGGAGCCGGGCGCCGGGTGGCAGAGTCGATGCTCGAGGTCCACTGGCGCGCCTCGGATGAGCTCATGGCGCGCCTCGGTCTCGACCAGCTCGTCAGGGACACAGTCGAGCAGAGCTTCGAACGCTGGGACGGGCGAGGAGCGCCCAAGGGTCTCAAAGGCAATCAGATCCTGATCACCTCGCGGTTGGTGAACCTAGCCGACGTAGTCGAAGTGTTCCATGCGTCCGCCGGTGTCGGGGCGGCCGTGTCGGTGGCCCGCGAACGGCGGGGGAGCCAGTTTGACCCGGATCTGGTCGAGGTCTTTGCTAACACCGCCGAGGATCTCTTCAAAGAACTCGACGCGCTGTCAGCGTGGGAGGCGATCGTCAGTGCCGAGCCAGCTTCACGCTACCGGCTGACTAACAGCGAACTTGAGGCGGCCCTAGAGGCCATCTCCGACTTCTGCGACGTTAAGTCGCCCTACACCATCGGCCATTCGAAGGGGGTGGCCAGTCTGGTCGCCGCCGCAGCACCGTCTTTTGGCCTCGATGCGGCACAGGCGACCTTGGTCCGGCGGGCGGCTCTAGTACACGACCTTGGGAAACTCGGGGTGCCGAACGTCGTCTTGGACAAGGTCGGGAGGTTGAGCCCCTCGGAACTGGAGCGGGTCCGCATGCACTCCTACCTCACAGAACGAATGCTCTCCTCGTCGACCGGTCTGATTCCGATGGCTGCGGTGGCTGGCCAGCACCACGAACGTATGGACGGGTCGGGCTATCCCCGAGGCCTGTCGGGCGGTGAGATCAGCCCCGGCGGACGGCTGCTGGCCGCGGCAGATAGCTATCACGCCCGACTCGAGCCACGGCCTCATCGCCCCGCCAGGACACGGGATCAGGCGGCAGAAGAGGTGAGGGCCGAGGTGCGCGCCGGCCGTCTCGACGGGGATGCTGTGGCCGCTGTCCTCGGCTCGGGGGGCCGCCGGGGCAGCCGCCGCCGGGAGTGGCCGGCCGGCCTGACGGGGCGTGAAGTCGAGATTCTTCGGCTGATCGCCCGAGGCTTGTCGAACCGGCAGATCGCCTGTGAGCTGACGATCTCGCCGAAGACGGCCAATGCCCACGTGGAGCACATTTACACAAAATTGGGCGTCAACAGCCGGGCGTTGGCCAGCCTGTTCGCGGCCAAGCACGGCTTGATCACCGTCGAGTAGCAGTCCTAGGCGGAAATCGGGTAAACGCCCGATGCCGGCAAACAAGCCTCTTCCTACGATTTCCTTCGTTCGCTCAACAAGTTCGGAGGATCGATCATGACCACGAGTACCGATGTCGACATGGACAAGCTGATGAGCTTCGTGTTCCGAGCCGTCGATGAAGTTGGTGCCACCCTGAACACGGCCTTGGTGGTCATGGGTGACAAGCTCGGCCTGTACCGGACCCTAGCCGGCGCCGGACCGTTGACGCCGGCCGAGGTGGCCTCCCGTAGCGGCTGTGCCGAGCGCTACGTTCGCGAGTGGCTCAACGCCCAGGCCGCCAGCGGCTACCTCGAATACGACCCTGGGAGTGGTCGCTATCTTTTGCCGGCCGAGCAAGCGGTGGCCCTGACCGACGAGTCCAGCCCTGCCTACTTGCCAGGCTTCTTCCAGATCGCCCTTGGTTCGGTACACGACGCCCCCCGAGTCGTGGAGGCCGCCCGAAGCGGCGCCGGAATCGGCTGGCACGACCACGTCGCCGATGTGCACGACGGTTGCGAACGGTTCTTCCGGCCGGGTTACAACGCCCATCTGGTCGAGGAGTGGCTCCCGGCCCTTCATGGCGTGGTAACCAAGCTCGAGGCCGGTGCCCACGTGGCGGACGTCGGCTGCGGTCACGGCGCGTCCACCATCCTCATGGCCCAAGCCTTCCCCGCCTCTACCTTCGTTGGGTTCGATTACCACCAGGCTTCGATCCAGGTGGCGGCGAAGAGGGCCCATGCCGCCGGGGTCGGTGCACGCGTCTCGTTCGAAGTGGCCCCGGCCGCCGCCTTCCCCGGCGCTGACTACGACCTCGTGACGATGTTCGACTGCCTCCACGACATGGGCGACCCCTCCGGCGCCGCACGACACATCCGGGCGGCCCTCGCCGCGGACGGTACGTGGATGATCGTCGAGCCCGCCGCTGGGGACCGGGTGGAGGACAACCTCAATCCGGTCGGGCGTGCCTACTACGCATTCTCGACGTTGCTCTGCACTCCGTGCTCACTCTCCCAGGAAGTCGGTATGGCGTTGGGAGCGCAGGCGGGGCAGGCGCGCATCCGGGACGTCGTGACCGGCGCCGGGTTCAGCCACTTCCACCGAGTGGCGGAGACACCTTTCAACATGGTCTTCGAAGCCCTGCCTTGAGCTCCCACATTTCCGAAACACGAGAGAGGAGGACCGCGGGATGAGATTCATCCAGATCTTCGAGTTCACGACTACCCGCATCGATGCGGTGGAGGCTCTCATGGACAACTGGGTGGCCCAGTCCGAGGGACGCCGCACGGTCGTCCGCTCGGTTCTCACCGCCGACCGAGATCGGCCGCTGACCTACGTGCAGATTGTCGAGTTCTCCTCTTTCGAAGGGGCCATGCAGAACTCCGCGCTGGCCGAGACCGCCGAGTTCGCTCAGAGGTTGGCCGAGCTATGTGAAGAACCTCCTCGGTTCCGCAACCTCGACCTTGTTCGCACCGACGAGTTCGCCTAATCGCACCTGGACTTTTGTGCGGATATCACAGTCAGCCATCGCTGCGGCGACCGCGTGCCCGGTCGTAGGCAGCGAGGGCTGAGCAATCCGGGGTGGCCAGCCACGTCCCGGCCGAGCGGAGAGCACGCGGCGATCTGGGAGCTCGTCTCAGCGCTGGGTCCAGGACTTAACCGGGCAGTCCGGCTCCTGGCAAAAGAAGCGTCGCTTGGACCACACGAGGCACCCCCCGGTCAAAGGCTGGCAGGTTTCTCACGATCACTCGGAGCCGGTCCTTGGTTCTGGCGATAACGCCGCAGGAAGGACACCCTGCCGCGCGACGGATCGTACCGATGCCGACGAGCAGCTCATCGCCGTCTTCGGTCACCGCCGGCACCCGGAAGCCGGGCAATTACACAACGCCTAATCGAAATTCGATACCGACACCCATGACACGGGTCTTCCTCTCTCGAAGCTTTCGATAGCCACGAGAATGGTGGGGCCCCTGGCCGCGCCGGTGGATACCTATCGGACCGCTCTACCCGGCCGGGTGGTTAGGACAGTTGAACATCCACCGGATCCCGTACCGGTCGGCGCAGGTCCCCCAGTACGCGCCCCAGGGCATGTCCATGAGGCCGAACTGATCGCTCCCGCCATCGGACAGGAGCCTGAACAGTCGCTCGGTCTCGGCGCGGTCCTCGAGCTCGAGGTTGATCGTCATCGAGTTGCCGAGGCGGCGCTCATGGCCTAGCGACTCGAGCATGTCGGTCCCCATGATGACGTGGCCCGCCAGGATCGGGAGCTCGACATGCATGACCATCTCCTTCTCGGCCTCGGACAGCTCGGGCTGCCCGAGGGAGGGGGGCATGTCGCCCATCCGGGAGATCGGCGCGAGGAACTCGGTGCCGAAAACCGACCTGTAGAAGTTGAACGCCTCCTCGGTGTTCCCCATGAAGTTGAGGTAGGTGCTGACTCGGGGCATCGGCTGTCCTTTCTGTCTCGTGGTGTCGTTGTTGGCTCAGGCTGACGCCGTTGCCAGGAGTCCGTCGATCTGGCTGATCGCCTGGGTCATCCCCTCGGCCATGCCCATGCCGAGCATCATGTCCATCTGTGCGAGATCGACGAAGCGCGAGACCACGGTCATCCTCGTGCGTGTCCCGATCGCCTCGAAGGTCACGTATCCCGACATCGGCGGCATCTCGGGTGCGGGCTCACCGTCGGGTCCGGCGAGGCCGTTCGCGAAGTCGATCCGGTTCGGCTTGTCGATCGCTCCCATCTGCCAGTAGCCACTGTGGGTCTCACCGTCGGGCCCGGTCATGTGATAGCGGGACTCACCGCCGACTACGAAGTCGTGGCGGGTGAAGGTGGCTGGCCACGACGGTGGCCCCCACCATCGCTCGAGCTTGTGCGGATCCTCCCACACCGTCCACACGTGCTCGGGTGTGGCGTCGAACTCGGCGACGAGGGTCAGGGTGAGGTTCTCGGGGTCCTTGGTGGTGCTGAACACGGTCACGGCTGTTCTCCTTGATCGGCTGTTGCGAGGACGTCGGCAATTCGGGTGGCTCGGTCGATCCATAGCGCCTCGTACTGGTCGAGGAGCGCGATCGCTTTCGCAATCGTGGGGCCGTTGGCGTGCACGATCTGCTCCCTCCCGTGGCGCTCTTTGGTGACGAGTGCCGCCCGTTCCAGCACCGTGATGTGCTTTTGTACCGCGGTGAGGCTGATCGAGTAGTGCCGCGATAAGGCAGACACCGACTCGTCACTGCGGATCGCACGGCTGAGGATGTCCCTCCGGGTCGCATCGGCGAGCGCGTGGAAGGTCCGGTCGAACTCCGCTTCGGTCAATGGTCTATCTACAACCATACGGTTGTAGATTAGCCATACGGGATTGCCCGCGCAAGAGGCGACAAAGTCGTGCCTTCGGCCCACCTGCCTCTCATGCCGGAGAAGGGGACGACGTAGCACTAGCCGGATCGGCTGGCGCGCGGGGGTGTCGACTTAGGTTTCGGGTGGGTGGTTGAGACCTTGGAATGGCCCGGGGTGGGACCAACATGGGGGAGTGGCGGCGGTTTCGAGGTCCCAGGGGACAGGGGAGTAGGCAACCCGCCAAAGCTCTGACCAGCCACCATCTGCTTCGAGGGGGCGGGGACCTAAGTTTGCGAGTCGGTCCTCCGACACTTGGCCTAAGCTGGGATGAGGTTTTGGTCATGAGCCAATCTGTACAAGAGATTGCGAATCTTGTACGACTTTCATCACGATCGCGATAAGTGAAGCCAGGGAACGACTCTCGGAGGCCGTCGAACTGGCCGGCGGCGAAGCGGTGTTCCTCGAGCGGTATGGCAAGCCGGCAGCCGTGTTGTTGAACCCGGAGCGCTACGAGGAACTCATGGAGGTCTTTGAGGACGCGGAGGACGTAGCTGCCTTTGATGCCTCGATGGCTGATAGGGGCGAGAACATCCCCTGGGCGCATGTCAAGGCTGATCTCGTCACCGAGCGGACGAGCACCGCCGGGACCAGGATGACCCCTTCCCGAGGGGCTCGGCAAAGTCCTCGTCTTTGAACAGCGGTCTCGTTGATCTGCCGGGAACGAGTACACCGTGCCTTCTTCGATGAGGGCCGCGGCAGAAGATTGTTGCGTCGAGGATCTGGCGGTCTGAGTAGGGTTTCCTTATAGGAAACCGCGAGCACCCTCGAAAGAGTGCTTAAATCAACAGACCTCTAGTGGTGGCAGGGCAAGCCTTCTCCCCAAGCCCCCTCTCACGCAACGAGGCGTAACCGGCGGCTGCCAGCTAGCCGTTACCCGGCCAACTCCGTGCAGAACTAGTCGCAAGGGTGAATAGGATGATCAGCCAACGGTATCATCGAGAGTCGGCCTCCTCGTCGGACGGCTCATGGACCTGGCTCGGGTCAGCCAGAAACCTCGAATCCCAAGTGTCTCCCTTTGACCAACTTGCTCCCGAATTCAACTCGCAAGTGAGCATGAAAGCAATCGGCACATCGCGATTTCAGCGAAAGCCTTTTGGGAATAGGCGCACCAGACAAGAGAATGGACCGAATGAGGGTAATGGGCCTCGAAGAAAGAGGCTCCGGGGCGGTCTAAGCAGAATCAGCCATCGGATCAAGGAGAAATGATCATGCAAAGTCAAACTAGCCCGCTCGACCTTTCCTTCGGCCTCCGAGAGAGGGTGGCAGTAGTGACCGGCGGAGCCTCCGGTATCGGCGCGGCTATTGCGAGAACCTTTGCGGTGAAGGAGGCTCAAGTAGCCATAGTTGACCTCAATGGCGACGAAGCCCAGAAGCGCGCAAGAGAGCTCGGCCAGCTAGGTGCCGCATTTCCATGCGACATAACTGACACGGCTTCGGTGATTTGTGCCGTCGATCAAATAATGGAGCACTTCGGTCATATAGACGTCTTGGTCAACAACGCTGGGGTGTCCTTCCTCGGCCCTGCTGAAGACCTCGCAGTGTCCGCCTGGGACGCGACGTTGGCGGTCAACCTCACGGGCGCCTTCTTGATGTCGCAGGTGGTGGGAAGGCACATGCTCGAAGCCGGCAGAGGCAAGATAATAAATATTGCTTCACAGGCGGCCACAGTGGCGATCAAATATCACGCCGCATATTGCGCATCTAAGGCAGGCATGTTGGGCCTTACGAGAGTACTTGCCTGCGAGTGGGCCGGTCGCGGTGTGACTGTTAACGCAATTTCGCCAACTGTGGTCATGACCGAAATGGGCCGCCGGGCGTGGGGGGGACCGGAGGGTGACGCCCTGAAGGCGACAATCCCCACAGGGCGCTTCGCCGAACCGGAGGAGATTGCCGCGGCGGCCCTGTTTCTGGCCTCTGAGGCTTCGAACATGATAAATGGTGCAAACATCATTGTCGACGGTGGCTTTACTATTCAGTAGAGATTATTTCGCCAAGATAGGAGCCAGCCCCCGGGGATGATAGGCATCGCTACTATTGCTACGGCTGAGGCCCGGGGCGTGGACAGCCCGGCGCGCAGACCGGCGTGATCTTGGAGGCGGGGCTGGACAAGCCGGGTGCTCGTATTCCGTGTCACTTTCTCGAGCCGCCCTTCCCCAAGGAGGGAAGCAGCACTAGGCACGGTGACTCTTCGCTGAAGAGCCTGCCATTGTGATGATGATCGCGGCGTTTGAAGCGGAGCGCGCTTTCAGGTCTATATAGTCTTGGTCGCCTCGTGGCACTGCCCCCGGCTCTCGTCAGGTTCGCGAGCACTGAGGATCCAGAGTTGGCCGCGCTTACGGACGAGGCAAGCTTGGGGCCACACCTAGGCCCTAACATCCTGAAAGACACGGTCGAACAGCAGACGTGTCCAAGCCTCCCGCTGCCCCGCGTCAGTTATCCAGAAGCGAATCTTGCGATTGTCGGCCCCGAGAATACGCTCCTATTCGGCGAACGGGTTCTCCGGATTATCAGGACCGAAGTGTTTCAGAATGACCAAGGGCTCAGAGTCGCTGGTGTTGGTGATTCGTACTCCCACCTTGGCGGCCTGTTCAGAGACGAAGAACTCATCCGAGGTGAGTTGCCCGTACCGGATCAACGTGGGCGTCTCCACCATCCAGTTTCCCAGTGAGCCTGTGCCCTGAAGGACTATG
>Ga0181520_10012820_pt1 | contig 10706 bp, 5 predicted proteins | sample PEATcosm2014_Bin_29_FD_132451 | JGI IMG/M metagenome (GOLD analysis project Ga0181520, IMG submission 132451) | Peatland microbial communities from MTU Mesocosm Facility, Houghton, MI, USA - PEATcosm2014_Bin02_30_metaG | ecosystem: Environmental > Terrestrial > Soil > Wetlands > Peat | place...
CGTCAGTCGCCTGTCCCATCGACCGGGAGCGCCCTGCGATGTCAAGGCCTTTCACAGGGCACAGTAGGGATTCTTTTGCCTTGACATCGCCTTCCCAGAGATGTCTCTGTGGTCAATCGCCGTCCATTTCCCTGCAGGGCATCTCATTGCCGAGAGGGTCACACAACCGGCGTAGTAATGCTAATGGTGTATTCTTGGTGCCAAAGAAACAGCAATCGCGCTGGAGACCGCTCCCAAAATCGCGTCGCGACCTTACCGACAGGCTCTTCCGCTGGTGGCAAATGGCGCACGCCCCCTCACCCCTCCCTCGGCACTTCCTCCACCAGCCACCGCGCTTCTCGCTCGGACCAGCCGATGCCGATGAGGTTCAAAACGATCTCCTCGTCAAGGCGGCCCTCCACGCGGGCGTTGCGGACGTATTCACGATCCTCGGGCCGGAACTTCGCGCGGGCTGCGGCCATCGCGCGGACCTCGGCCATCGCCTCTCGCGTCGGCCCGAAAAGCCCGAACGCCACGCCGCGCGACCGGCACCATTCGGCGGCGAGCAGCGTGGCCATCAGGAACATCACGGCGTTGATGCACGGGATCAGTGCGCCGAGGCCCCAGGCCCAGGCGACCGAAAGCCCGATTACCCGCGTAAGCCGGTGTGCATAGACCGCCATGCCGATGATGGCGCATATCGCCACGAACATGGCGACGAACCATGCGGTGGGCAGAAGGGGATTCTCGTGGTAGGGCGCGGTTCCAGCGTGCCGGCGCAGAAAGGCGGCGTGGGCCGCGATGTCGACGCCTGCCAGCAAAGCCAGGTACTCCAACACGAACCAGGTGGTGAGACGGCGGAACGCGTGCGCGACCGCCACCACCGCCTCGTGGTCCACCGGGCCCGGGCGCTTCTGTGACTCGTATTGCATCGTGGGTTGCCCTCTCGGCAAGTCAGGCGACCGACTTCCTGCGCCAGAACTATACCCTGTCGCCCTGACGGTGTACAGAGGAGCAGCGTCACTTCACCGTCCCCGGATCGACAATCGCCCCCACGAACAGGATCGTCTTCGTTTCGTCATCGCAGATCGCGCAGAGGAACGGGCGGTCGACAACCATGTTAAACGGTTGCGAGGGCGGGGGCGGCGGGGCCATGGCCACCCCCATCACCGCAGTAGCAGCGGCTGCCTTCGTGCCCTCCTCGGTCACCTCGACGAAGGTCTTATGCAACGCCTCGTCGATCCACACCGGGCCCATCGGCTGGCACATGCGGCTGAAGTCGGCGCGCTTCTTGTCGAAAGCCACCGTCATTCCCAATGCCGACAGCGCATCGTTGAGCTTGACGCCGCACTCGACGCGGAAACGCGGGAGGGTGATGCTGCCGCTACTCTCCTGCAGCTTCGACAGCATATCGGCCCAGCGTTGCGCAGTCAACGACCGGCAGAACCCCTCCAGGCCGGTGCCCCTGTCAGGTAAGAAGACATACATCGCCAGTATCTCCTGGCTGTAGGGGAGGCGGATCGCCTCCAGGCCGTCGCCCTTGAAGTGCCAGTACTCTCCGGACCGGGTCATCATCGGCAACTTCTTCTCGCTGCCGTCGAGCAGCGTGAAGGGGAGGTCCTTCGTCTCGGACTTACTGAAGGCATGTGTCCATCGGCCCTCGAAGTACACCGCATTGACGAGGGCCAGCACGATGTCAGGCGAGAACCTGTCCACGATGGTCGGGATCTTGCCCTCGGTCTTCTTGCTCACCCAGTCGTTGATGGTCCGCGCCGCCGAGGGGGCGCTGAAGTCCAGATTGGCTACTTCCGCCCCGTAGTACGTCCGGTTGGCCTGCAGGAAGTCCTGGATGAAGGAGACACCCTGTCGGGTCCATAGCGAGTTGGCGATGGACAGCCGGACCTCAGGATCGGGGTTCTCCAGGCCGGTTCGGAGTGCCGAGTTGGCCTCATTGAGTTCGCGCGCCGACATCCCGCCCAGCTCCAACGCCTTCGCCATCGCCTGCTGCGTGTCTCCGGCCGCGCCGTTGTATGTCATCGCCAGAGCCATCGCCACACTGGCGGGGGAGATGAAGACGTTCTCCTTCGGCTGCGCCTTCGCCAGCTCCCCGAACAGCTTGAGGCCAAACGTGGTGTTGGACGTGATAAGACGCGCATCGACCTTGGGCGGCGGGGCCGGAGGATCGCTGCGGCGTTCGGGGTTCGTCTTGCACCCGAGCATACACACAACGAGCAATCCGACTGCGATCAACGCGACGAGGTACCGATCAAACCACGAAGCCTTTTTCATCGGTCTCCCTCCGGGAGCACAGCTTGCGTTGTAAAAGACTTACCCTTCCTATGTAGTGGTCATGTCGAGCTGCAGTGTTTGAGGAATGTGCCCAACCCGGGCCTATCCCATCTTCCCCGGGTCCACAATCGCCCCCACGAACAGGATCGCTTTCGTCTGGTCATCGCAGATCGCGCACAAGAACGGGCGGTCGACGACCATGTTGAACGGGGCGGACGGGGCCTTCATGGCCCCCTTCGTCAGGCTCACGGCTGTGGCTGCCGCCGCGCGCGTGCCCTTCTCGTCGACCTCCAGGACAGTCTTGTGCAGAACCTCGTCGATCCACAATGCCCCGGGCTGCTTCTCCAGCGGCCCGAAGTCTGCGCGGTGCGGGTCGAACGCGATGCCCATCCCCAGCGCCGTGAGCGCCGCATTGAGTGTCGCAGCATATTCGATCCGGAAGCGCGGGAGCGTGATGCTGCCCTCGCCCTCGTCGAATTGCTTCAGCCGCGCATCCCACTGCTGCGCCGTCAGCGCCCCACAGAAGGCGGCGAGGCTGCTGTTCTTGTCGGGCAGGAAGACGTACATCGCGAGGCCCTGGTCACCGTACGGCAAGCGGATGGCCTCGAAGCCCTCCGCCTTCAAGTGCATGTACTTGCCCGATCGGGTCATCATCGGCAACTGCTTGGGGCTGCCGTCAAGTAAGGTGAAGGGCATGTCCTTCGTCTTGGACGGGTCGAACTCGTGGAGCCACTGGCCGGAGAAGTAGACGGCGTTGATGAGAACGAAGTCCCATCCCCCTAGCTGCTCCGAATCCACGATCTGGGGGATCTTGCCCCCGGTCTTCTTGCTGGTCCAGTCGTTGATGGTCTGCGCGGAGCGGGGATCGTGGAAATCGAGAGTCGCCAACTCGGCGTCATAGAACCGCTTGTTCGTGGCGACGAAGGTGTCGCTGAACTCGTCGCCCTTGTTAGCCCAGAGCGAATCGGCTATCGTCAGCGTGGCCCCGATGTCGGAATTGCCAAGGTTGTCCGTCAGCGCCCGGTTCGCCGCGTTGACATCCGCCGGCGTCATCGCCCCAAGCTCCAGCGTCTTCGCCATCGCCTGCTGGGTGTCGCCGGCCGCGCCGTTGTACGTCATCGCCAGCGCCAGCACCACACTGGCGGGCGAGATGAAGACGTTGTCCTTCGGCTGCTTGCCCCGAAGCTGCTCGAACAGCTTCAGGCCGAACGCGGTGTTGGCTGTGACGAGGCGGGCGTCGACTTTGGGGCCGGAGCGGGGCAGGAACCTGGGTCCGGGCGGCAGGCCGGAGTGCGTCCTCGGATTGCAGCCGGTGACGAGCAGGGGCACGACAGCGAAGAACACCGTTGCGGCGAACTGAACTCCTGATGCGGCACGCATGAGACTCCCTCCCTATCTCTGTCTACTGTAGTCCTGTTCTGAAGCGGGGGTAGAAGGCGGAGTGTCCCCCTTGCCAACACGGATGAGCGTCGGTAGTTCCCCCGCGGTCGTGGAATGAGGCGCATAGGATCACACGAGGAGGCCGCGTGGGGATGCTGGGATGTCCTTCGCCTTGTCGCGCGGTTCTCCTGCCCGACCGGCTCTTCCTCGATGTGTGTGGGTAGCTTGACGGAAGCCTCGTAAGCTCATCTCGATGAATAAGTGAGTGTCGTCAAGCCCCCAAAGGGGGCGGGGCGCCTATTGCCTGGCTGACGCTCGCGTCAGCACGGCGGAAGCCGGTGGAATGCTAGCATCTTGGCGTCCAAGAGCCCCGCAAGGGGCGACAGTGAGCGAGCAGCCTGCCGCCCCTTGCGGGGCTTGGAGAGCTTCCTCGCCGACGGAATCCACCGGCTGCCGCCGGTGGCAATTGGCGGACGCCCCTTCGGGGCTGACGGCAACGACTCGTCTTGTGCAACGCCCGAATATCGCCTGGCGACGATCTCCAGGACCAGTTTGCGGCATCTACCCACACACATTGAGGAAGCGCCTTTCAGAAGGACTATCGCCACTTCGGTACGAACTTTGTTTCAGCCAATCCGTGCGCCAAGGGAGGCCACTCATGCGCCCGATGCTTCGCGCCCGTCCAGTTGCAGTCGCACTCGTTGCCTTGTTGGCGATCCCGCTGTGGGCCGCCGCGTTCCCCGTGCCCCTCGATGGCACGTGGGCGACCTGGGAGGCGGAATCCGCCACCGCGAGCGGCCCCTGGCAGGCCGTCGCCGATCCGGCGGCAAATGGCGGCAAGTACATGGCGCTGACGGACGCCGCCGGCTCTCTGCAATTCGCCTTCACCCTCGACCGCCCGACTACCGTGCTGCTCAAGCCCATCTGGTGGCGCGACGGAGAGCGCAAGTCGGCGCGGCGCTTCCCATATCCGCTGGAGCGCCTGCCCGGGCCGGACGCGCTGGCCGCGTGCGGGAACACGATCCTGTTCACCGCCCCCGCCGCCGGGCGCGTCGGGTTCATGGATGACTGGAATGAGACCGCTCTCGGGTATCTCGATCTGGGCGGGTACATCACCGATTGCGTCGCCGACCCGGAGGCCGGCGTCTTCTATGTCGCGGATGCCGCCGCCGGGCGCATCTGGATCGTCGGGGCCTCCAGACACCGCGTTCTCGGGCAAATCGACACCCCCGCCGAGCCGTGGTCGCTCGCCCTGCAAGGCGGAAAGCTGTATGTCGCCTGCCGCGCCGCCCGCTGCATCGCGATCATCGACACCGCGCAGCGCCAGGTCATCGCCAAGATCGCCACCGAGGCGATGCCCATCGGCCTCGAGACCGACCCGAAAGAGCCGTTCCATCTCATCATGCGCTTCCAGCAAAGCGTGATCGACGCCCGCGACCTGAGCCTGTCGCAACCCGACCGCCAGCAGTTCGGGGTCGGCGGCCCGCGCCGGCTGGTCAGGCGCGAGGACGGCAAGACCTGGGTCATTGCAAGGCCGGGGACCGTCCAGGTTTCGGCGAAAGGCAAGTCCGGCGTCATCGACGTGACCCCGGTTACAGGCCCCGCCTCCGACTCCGGCCCTGCCGCCGGACCGGAGACCATCGTCCTCGCTGGCGACAAGCTGCTATTCACCGCGCCGGCGGCCTGGAAGGTCGGCGTCATCAGCGCGAATGATGACAAGCTGGTGAAGACGATCGCGCTTCGCGGGCGTCCCGGCGACATCGTGACCGACGGCGCGAAAGCCTACGTGACGTGCCGCTCGAGCAACCGGGTGTTCGTGATCGACCTGGTAAAGCTGGCCGTAACCGCCACCATCGAGATGCCCGCCCGCCCCGATGCCCTCGAACTCGTCGGCGGGGTCGCCCTGCAGCGCGACTACATCGTCCCGCCGATGCCTATCGACAAGCTGTTCGTCAGCTTGCCAGAGGCCAAATCCGTCGCGGTCGTCGATACGAAGACCGGCAAGTGCGTGAAGACGGTCGCGCTCGGCATCACCCCCCGGCGGGCGAAACTCGCCCCCACCGCCGACAGCGGCTGGTGGCCGCTGCTCGCCGACGACCGCATCCACTTCGCCCTGACACCGCGCCTCGCCGTCGAGCCGATGCCGGCCGCGCTCGACCTGGCGAGCGGCGCGCTCTCCCCGGCTCCGAACGCAGCCGAGGCCGCCCTCCGCCACAGTGCTGCCGAGACCACGATTGCCGCCGCGAGGAAGACCTTCGCCGCCAGCGATGAACTGCTCGTGCGCGTGGACGACAAGCGCGACGTCGATGTCAGCGCGATCTGCGACCCGCAACTCGCCGCCGACCGACCTCTCACGGCGGGAGAGCGCGGCAGCCTCACCGTGTCCTGCGACGGCGGATCGGAGTACAACTGGCGGCGAGACATCTGGCAGCGACCGGACAACGGCGTCTTCCTCGTCAACGATACCGACGAGTTCTGGCGCTGGAACGCCCCGCGCCTGCGCCTCGGCCCCGGCCGCCACACGCTCACCGTCCGCGCTGCCGGGGGCTGCGTGAACCTCGACGCCATCGCAGTCACCGCCTCTCCCGAGAGCGCGATCTCAGCCGAGGTGCGCCCTGAGCCGTGGAAGCTGCACTCACAAGTGCCGCTGACCTCGTACCAGGGCGTCTTCTACAACCGCGAGCCGGTGCGGTTCAGCCTGCGCCTCGCCAACCAGGCCGCCGAAGGCCGGCACGTGCGCGTCACCGGCGTCCTGCGCAACTACATGGACGAGCCGGTCGCGAGCATCACGCCGGTGGAGGTTGATCTCGCTCCCGGACGGCACTCCGAGGCCCCCATAGCCCTCTCGCCGACAGACACCGGCCGCTTCCAACTCGTGCTGACGGTAGCCTCGGAGGACGGCACGATGACCAAGGACATCCGCTTCGTCCGCCTGCCGAAACTGGAGCACCCGCGCATGTTCTTCCGCGAAGAGGACATCCCCGCGATCCGCGCGCGCATCGCCCAGCATCCCCAGTTATTCCGCCGCTATGCCGACTGGCTCGCCCGCATGAGCGACAAAGAGGGCCGCTTCCCCGACCGCTTCCTGCCGCCGGAGATCACCAAAGCGGGACTGGCGAAGTTCGCTCCGCCGGACAGCCAGTACCCCGGCGACGAGTGGGGCTGGCGGATGTACGAACTCGCCTTCCGGGCGCTGGCCTGCGAGTTCGCCGCGGAATTCATCCCCGGCCCGAACCAGGAGAAGCTCGCCGCGAAAGTCAAACCGCTGCTGGAGAAGCCGAACACGGATTACTGGTGCCAATTCCACCACCACGGGCCGTTCTTCCCCGGCGCGGTCGAGACCCTCATGGACATGGCCCCGCCCGAGGCCCGGACGAACTCGAAGCTGTGGACGCAGCTCAGCACGGCGCAGGGCGATGTCAACGTGCTGCCCTGGACCATCGTATCGCTGGAGGAGCCTGTGACGCCCCGGGAGCGCGCGCTCGTCTACAAGATCGCGACGCTGCACAGCAACTTCGAGCGCTATTTCCAGACGCACTCAGGCACGCGCGGCGGAACCCTATGGCAGAACCCCTGGAGCTGGTGCTACTGCCCGACTCAGGGCATCTTCCTCAGCTTCCTGTACGAGCGCAACCTGTTCGGCGAGAGCCGCATCTTCGACAAGAGCTTCTTCCGCGGTTACCTCACCTTCATGGAGTACGCCGATCCGATCACCGACCGGGACAAGCTCCTCCCCGCGCTGCGCCGGCCGAGCGGCGAACCGTGGCGGTGGATCCTGACGGCGGTCACGAAGCATCCGCTGGAGAAGATGGAGTACAGGTGGGACGACTGGGTAGGGAAGCTCGACGGCGCTCTCCCGCAGCCGGAGCAGAAAGCCGTCGATGAGCTAATGGCGCTGAAGGGGATGCCTTTCACCGGGCCGCTTTGCGCCGCGCCGCACCACTTCACCACCGGCGTCGCGGTGCCGATGGCGCTCGCGCTGGGCTGGTACGACCCGCAGGCTCCGACGGTCAAGTGGGATGAAATGCCGCCTACGACGGTGCTCAACGTCGAGGGCTGGGTGCCGATGCGCTCCGGATGGGACTCACACGCGACCGAGGTGCAGTTCATGTCCGGTACGCGCGATCACACCGCGCGCCACCAGCAGAACCACTTCACCATCGTCAAGTCCGGCCACTTCCTGATCGGCACGCCGGCCCTGTGGGAGGACGACGGCAACTGCACTCCGGCCTGGGGGAACACGGTGGTGGCGGGCGACAAGTGGCTGGAGCGCTGGCAGCTCAACCTCGAGCCCCCGCGGCAGGACGAGAACGCGCTGATCGACCGATTCTCGCCGATGACGTGGACGTATATCACCCGCGACCGGCGGATGTTCGACTGGCGGCCGGCGGAAAGTGGCTGGGGCGGGGGGATGGACCTACATGGGCATTCAGAAACGCTGTTTGCGAACGAGGGGCGGCTAATCGCCTACGAGACGCACCCGCAATACGACTACGTGGCCGGCGACGCCGGCAATGCCTGGCCCACCGACGAGATGCGCCAGCATTTCCGGCAGATCGTGTTCTTCAAGCCCGACACGGTGCTCATCTACGACCGCGTGAAGCTGGGGCCGAAATGCTCCGACAGCCGCTGGCTGGCCTGCACCGGCCCGGGGCTGAGCGTGGACGGCCAGCAGTTCCTGATTCGCACGTGGCCGACCGCCCTCGCCGGGCGGGTGCTGCTCCCGCGCGATGCCGCGCTCGCCACGCCGAAGCCGCCCCCGTACTTCAAGTGGAAGGGCCAGCGCTTGCTGGAGGTCCGCGCCCCCGGCAGCGGCCCGTGGGTCGAATACCTGGTGGTGATGAAGACCGGGGATGGCGACGCCGATCCCCCCGCTGCGACGGTCGAGGACACGGGGAGCACGCTGACCGTCAAGCTGATCGTGAACGGAAGCCCGGTGCAGTTGAGGCTGGACCGTCAGGGCCCCGTGGGCGGACATATCAGCCTGATCGAGGACGGTCGAACGCAGGGCCGAAGCCTCGTGGACAAAGTCGAGGACACCTACGCCAACTGGAGCGCGGACCCGCGCTTCAACAAGTGGACGACGGAGAGCCGGTTCGATTTCGTGATCCCGCCGGGGGATAGGAAGAGGTAGGGGCCGGGCAGGAGGGCCTGTGTGGAGGCACGGTGATGCTCTTCGCTGCCCCGAATCCGCAACGGGACGCGGCCGAGGCCAATTCTTCAGAACCAAGGTGGCCGCGCGATTCATCGCGCCCAGCCCGTTCGTAGTCTGCACTGCTTCCGAACAGAGCGACCGAATCGGGCGCGATGAATCGCGCGGCCACCTTGATTTATGGGACGGCGTGATTAGCGATTCCGATTGGAGAAGAGCATCCCTGTGCCCCTACATAGTAGGGTCGGGGATGCCCTCCTACCCCGCCCTGTACCTCAGCGTCCACGCGTGCTCACATGGCAGCGCATCGGCCGGCAGCGCCACGGTTGCGCGCCCGTCGGTGGCGCTCCACGGCAGCGGCGCGGCCCTCCCAAGTAGCATGACCTCGCTCCCCGGCGTGGGCGGCAGGCCCGCCAGGACCACTTCGGCCGCCGGGCGATCCTGGCCCTCATCCGCCTGCACGATGGCGTACACATCCCCGCCCTTGGTCGTGTACCGCACGTTCCCCTCGCCATAAGGCGCGATGGGCTGAGTGCCGTGGATCGCCTCGGAGTTCACCTGCATCCAGTCACCGATCTCCCGCAGGCGAGACAGCGCCTCGGCGGGCAGCAGTCCGTCCGGCTGCGGGCCGATGTTGAGCAGCAGGTTGCCGCCTTTCGACACAACGTCAATAAGAAGGTATATCAGGCTGCGCGTCGTCTTATATGTATCGTTCGGTTTAAATGACCAGCTCGTGCCCATCGTCAGGCATGACTCCCACGTGAACCCCAGCGGCTCGTCCGGCACCTCCTGCTCCGGCGTGAGGATGTTCTCGTACGCCCCGCCCACGGTTCGATCGGCGATGATGAGGCCCGGCTGCAGCTCCCGCGCCCGGGCGGCGATTTCGGCCATGCGAATGTCCTGATCCGGCGGCCGCACCTGCCCGCCATCGAGCCACAGCACATCCATGTGGCCGTAGTCGGACATCAACTCGCCGATCTGCGCGTGGACGAACCTGACGAACTTCTCCCAGCGCTCGGGGTTCGCGTGGGTGTCGTAATTCGGGTTGCGGTCGTGCGCAGGGAAGCCGGGGCGCCAGTAGTACGACGTATGCCAGTCGGACTTGCTAAAGTAGCACGAGATGCCGAAGTCCCGTTGCCGGAAGGCGTCGAAGACCCTCCGGGCCACATTCGCCCGTGGGTCGGAGTGGAACGGACAGTCGGGATGGGTGATCCGGTAGTCGGTGGTTGCGGTGTCGAACATGCATAAGCCGTCGTGGTGCTTGGTGGTGAAGGCCACGTACTTCATCCCCGCATACTCGGCGGCTTGGGCCCACGCGTCCGGGTCGAAGAGCGTCGGGTTGAAGGTCCGGTTGAGGGCGAAGTAGTCTTTGCGGAAGCGCGCGAGGTCCTTGCCACGTTCGGCCCAGCAGGCGAGGTCATCAGGCCTCGCCCACGTGTCCTCCTCGACGAGCGGCCAAGACTCGATGCACCCCCATTGTGAGTATACGCCCCAGTGTAGGAACAGCCCGAACCGCAGGCTCTCAAACCACTTGAGGCGCTCGGCCAGCCACTCGGACTGCGCGTCGGAGGCGGCTGTGGGGCTGGTGCTCTGGATGATGTCGGGGCGTGTGTTGGTCATGGTGAGTCTCCTTCGCTCTGCAGGGTTAGCCTGCGGCGGGCATCTACTTCATCCTCTTGCCCTGTCTGTGGACGCGCGGTTTACCGCGCGCAGCGCCATGAATGGCGCTGCCACATGGTGCAAGGGGGCGTGGGCAGGCCGTTGCCGTCGCTGCTGCCGTTCTCCCCTCTCCACTTGTGGCTATGCTTTCCCCACATCTTTTCAGATGTAGGGGCAACATTTTTCCCGGCGGAAGGAGGTTCTCAAGATTGATTCAAGAAGTACCCATGCTTGAGGTGATCAAGCA
>Ga0181520_10012821_pt1 | contig 10706 bp, 11 predicted proteins | sample PEATcosm2014_Bin_29_FD_132451 | JGI IMG/M metagenome (GOLD analysis project Ga0181520, IMG submission 132451) | Peatland microbial communities from MTU Mesocosm Facility, Houghton, MI, USA - PEATcosm2014_Bin02_30_metaG | ecosystem: Environmental > Terrestrial > Soil > Wetlands > Peat | place...
AATTTCTCAACCTTCTGGTGCGCGTCTCCGGCGCGCGCCGCATCCTGGAAATCGGACTGCTTGGCGGATACAGCACCATCTGGATGGCCCGCGCACTTCCCAAAGGCGGGCGCATTATTTCGCTGGAGGTCAACCCGCGCCATGCCGAAGTGGCGCGCGCGAATCTATTGAACGCCGGCGTTCTGGATCGCGTCGATATTCGCGTGGGGCGCGCCATTGACACGCTTCCCATCCTCGAATCCTCCGGCGCTGGCCCCTTTGATCTGGTCTTCATCGACGCCGATAAGCCGAGCAACGCTGACTACCTCGCTTGGGCGTTGAAGCTCTCGCGCCCCGGAACGTTGATCGTTACCGACAATGTGGTACGCGATGGGAGGGTCGTCCAGGCGAAGAGTACCGATGCCGACGTGCAAGGCGTCCGGCGATTCGCGGAGATGATGGCTGCGGAACCGCGCCTGAGTGCCACGGTGCTTCAGACCGTCGGAGTCAAAGGATATGACGGCTTTGCGCTGGCCGTAGTGCTGCGCTGAGCGGTCCGTCAAGCGTCCCGAACGATGGTTCCCTGATGGTAGACAATCTTCCAGCCTTCGGCGGTCTTCCGCCAGATCGTTGACCGTCTCGTCAGCCGCTGTTTGTCCTGGAGAAGCGTGTAAGTCAGCAGATAGGTATCCTCGGACAGCTTGCGGCACTGAAAGTCGCTCGTTTCCCAAACATCAGCTTGGGGGACTGAAAATCGTTTCTCCAATTCATCCAGCACGAACGACCGCGAGTAACGGCGCCCTGAAGCACCGACTTCCCAGAAATCCTCCGTCGTCATCTTTTCGAAATCGGCTCGCGTAGCCCCGAACTCAGGGTGGTGAAAAATAGGTTCGAGCCTGGAGAGTTTGGTGAGCACGCCTTGCAACTCCGGGGCGGTTATGAATGTGGGTTCCATGGGAGACAGCATAGCCTGATCTCCCGTCTTAACCGCGAAAACAAAAACGTGCGGAGACAAAGCGCCTGTTTTTTTACTTATCCAGTTTTGGTTCCATCATCGTTCGCAACGCGGCGGCATATTTTTCCGGCAGCGGCTTTTTCTTCATTTTCTCGTCGCAGACGACGTGGGTGGTTTCGCCTTCGGCCAGTAGCGCGGGTTCGGCTCCATCCGATGTCTTACGCAAGACGCGGTACGCAAATTTAATCAGCGAGCCCCGCACCACCACAGGATGGGTTTCGATGAGGATCTGTTCGTCGTAGCGAGCCGAGGAGCGGTAGCGGCAGCGGGCATCGACCACCGGAAGAATGCATTGGTATTCGTGTTCCAGCAGCTTATAAGAGAAGCCAAGCGCGCGGAAGAGCTCGACGCGGCCCACCTCAAACCATACGAAATAGTTGGCATAGTAGACGACGGCCATCTGGTCGGTTTCTGCATAGCGGACGCGAATCTCAGTGGTCACAGGCATGAGACAAACCTCGTAAACGTCTGATAATGAACAAATTTCGTACCCGGTTTTCCACGTGGAACACCGTTTTATCCACATATTGCCGGGTTTCTTCGGGTTTTATTCGCACAAGGTTAGAGAACAGGTTCGTAGTCTCTGCATTCCCACCCTTGCGCAAGAGCCGAAACGCAGATCCTTCGACTCCCCTTTGCTACGCTCCGGGTCGGTCAGGATGACAGCGAGGGGTTGGTCACGGCTTTGCGTGAGTGAATAAGGGCAGTTGGGTAATGTCGTTGAAGATGATGAAGGCAAAGAAGCCCACCAGAACGACGAATGCCGCCTGATAAATTCGCTCCTTGATGGGAATGCTGATGTCGCGCCGGATGGCGCTTTCGATCAGCAGGAAGAAGATCATGCCTCCGTCGAGAATCGGGAAGGGCATCAGATTGAGGATGCCGAGGTTGAGGCTGATCATTCCGGCGAGCCCGATCTTTGTCCCCCACCCCTTTGTCTCAGCTGCATCGCCAGCCATGCGCGCAATACCCACAGGCCCGGCAAGTTGAGAGACGGAAACCTTATGAGTGAAGAGGCCGCCGAGTACGTCGAAAATCATCAGCGATTTATCCGCGCAGAACTCTTTGGACTTGACCACCGCTTTGCCGAGGGGGAGCGGGTCGTTTCGAAATGCCGGCGCCGCGGCAACGAAGCCAAGTTTCCACCCGCCCTGGATTTTGGCGGGATGAGCGACGACAGGTGCGAGGGCGACGCCATTGCGCAAAATGACCAGCGTGAGCGGTTTGCCCTGGCCGGCTTTCATGTAGGCAAGCAGCGTGGTGACTGTATGGAATGGGTGACCATCCACGGACTGGATGGTGTCTCCTGCGCGCAGGCCGGCCTGGTCAGCCGGCGTCCCCGGTTGTACTTCATGTATGCCGATGGGGTCGAGCAGCAACTGCGGTAACAGGCCATCGTCGCCAGGATCAAAGCTATTGGATTTGGCCGAGGCGGGAACATGAAGGCTCAGCTGAAGGGTAGTGCCGCCGCGCTGGACCGTAACCGGAACGGCTTGGTCGGGGTTCAGCTTGTCATGATCGTAGATGTCTTCCCAATCGGGATTGTTTACCGTGTCGAAGTGCCGAATGATGTCGCCTGATTCGAAGCCGGCCTGGGCTGCTGCCGAGCCTGGAGTGACCCATTCCACGGTGGTGGATTTGACTTCGTTGCTGGGAACCTCGTTGAGCCAGCCAAAGTAGAAAACCATCAGCACAAAGGCCAAAACGAAGTTGGCGAAAGGACCGGCGAAGCCGATCAACATGCGCTGCCAGCGAGGGTGCGAAGTGAGTGCGCCAGGGTCCTCGGGTGGGGCCACTGTTGCTGTGCCGGTGGCTGCGTCTGTAAGCTCGCTGAAATTCTCTCCGGCCATTTTGACAAAGCCGCCTACGGGCAGCAGGCAGACCTTGTAGTCGGTGTCGCCGTACTTGTAGCCGAAAAGACGCGGGCCAAAGCCGAAGGAAAACTCCTCAACGCGGACCTTGCACAGCTTGGCCACGGCAAAGTGGCCGAACTCGTGCACCACGACCATCACGCCGACGAGGACGATAAAGGCGGCGACAGAAACCAGAAATTCATGCATAGGTTTTCGATTTATCCCTTGAAAATGCGCGTGGCATCGCCAGAGCCGTTGCGTGCTTACGCCAACAGCGCGCGAGCAGTCTGGCGTGCCTCCCGGTCCGCGGCTAACACGCCGGCAATGGTGGCCGGATGCGCCTCGGTCGTGGATGCGAGCACCCTCTCAATTGTACGCGGAATGCCTGTGAAGGGGATGCGGCGCTCGAGGAAGGCCTCTACGGCAACCTCGTCCGCGGCGTTGAGTGCGATGCAATGCGCACCGCCTTTTTCAGCGGCCTCGAAGGCCAGACGGAGGCACGGAAAGCGCTCGAAGTCGGGCTGCTCGAATTCCAGATGGCTGAGCGCGGTCATGTCGAAGGTAAGCGTGGAGGCCGGGCGCTCCGGGTAGGCGAGCGCATAGAGGATAGGCAGGCGCATGTCTGTGACGGAGATTTGTGCCAGGATGGAGCCGTCCACATACTCCACCAGCGAGTGAACCGTGGATTGCGGATGAACAGTGACTCGGACCTGGCCCGGAGTCACGTCGAAGAGGCGGCAGGCCTCAATGATTTCCAGGCCTTTGTTGAGCATGCTGGCCGAGTCGATGGTGATTCGCCGGCCCATCACCCATGTGGGGTGCTTGAGAGCCTGCTCGGGCGTAATGCTGGCGAACTGGTCGAGCGGCAGCTTGCGGAATGGCCCGCCGGAGGCAGTCAGCCAGATGGTTTTCACCTCCAGGTGCGCGCCCACACGCAGGCATTGATGCACGGCATTGTGCTCGCTGTCGATGGGCAGAATGGGGACGTTGCGCTCACGGGCTGCCGCGGTGAGGATTTCGCCGGCGGCTACCATGCACTCCTTGTTTGCCAGGCCAATGGGCTTGCCGGCAAGGATGGCCGCGTGCGTGGCTTCGAGTCCAGCAACGCCAACGATGGCCGAGACCACAAAATCTGCGTCCGGCAAAGTGGCGCAGGCGACAGTGCCTGCGGTTCCGTAGACCACTTCGATGCCGGAAGCGCCGGATTGCTTGAGCTTTGCGGCGAGCTGCGCGGCCAGCGCTTCAGTTGCCATGGAGACAAGACGCGGGTGCCAGCGAACGGCCTGGGCAAAGGCTTCGTCAATGTTGTGCCCGGCAGCCAGCGCGGCCACCGAATAGCGGTCGGGGAACTGCTCGACGATGGAAAGGGTGCTTTGGCCGATGGAGCCGGTGGAACCGAGTATGGCGAGTCGTTTCAAGATGTGCTTTTCTTTCCTCTGACTTTAATTATCTCTCCGGCGGCCAGCGTTGAGATGAGTGCCGCTCGGCTCGTCTGACTCTTGATTAGAAAGACAGATGAATCAATTGCGCGTACCAGAGTACGGGCGCGGCCAGCAGCAGGGCGTCGATGCGGTCGAGTACGCCGCCATGGCCGGGCAGCAGGGAGCCGGAATCCTTGACACCGGCCGAGCGCTTGAGGGCGGACTCAGCCAGATCGCCCACCTGTGCGGCGACGTTCACTATCACAGCCAGCACCAGCCAATACGAGACACTTTCGGGATATGAGAGACCCGCCGTATCCCACTTCTGCAACAGATAAGAGAGGCCAAGCAGAAAGCCGGCTGCGAGCAGGCTGCCGGCCACCGATCCGAGCGTGCCCTCCCAGGTTTTGTTCGGGCTGAGCGTGGGCGCCATCTTGTGCCGGCCCAGGGCGCGGCCGACGTAAAGGGCTGCGGTGTCTCCCGCCCAAACCACGCACAGCAGGAAGGCCAACAGAGACGGGCCGTTGCCCTCCGGGTTTTCGCGCAGGGAAGGCAGCGCAAGCAAGGTGAATCCGATGTAAAGCAGGCAGAAGATGGAGGATGACGCGTCGGCCATCAGCTTCTCGACGGGCCTGAAAAATGTGCAATAGACGAGCAGGGCCAGGCTGAGAATGCCGAATATGGCTGCGGTCTGGCCGGGCCACTCGAAGTAGCCAGCAAAGAGCGCAACAATCGCCACAAGCACGGCTACGCGTGGCGGGTTTGCTCCAGTGTGCTCTGCGAGGCCCAGATATTCCCAGGCAGCCAGCGCGGCCACCGCCGCAACGGCCATCGTGAACAGCCATTGCCACCACGGCCCCAAAAAGACCAGGACCAGAACCACAGGGATCAGGATAAGAGCAGTGATTATACGTTTCATTCAGGGTTGAGAATACACTGCCGGGGCGGAGTGTGCAGCGACAGACAGACCACCGGCCAATAGATACCAACGGATATTAACCGTATATTGCGCGTATGGACGGCGTGGGAGTGGTCGCGAGGAACGCTATGTTTCAGCTTGTCCGGTTCAACTGTTACTCCACCTCGCCGCAATCTTCGCTCAGCCCGCCATAGCGGCGCTCGCGGCGCTGGTAGTCGGCAATGGCTTCCAACAGATGGATGCCGCGGAAGTCGGGCCAGTAGCGCTCGGTGAAATAGATCTCGGTGTAGGCGATCTGCCAGGGCAGGAAATTGGAGAGGCGCATCTCGCCCGAAGTGCGGATGAGCAAGTCGGGGTCGGGCATGTGCGCGGTGTAGAGATGGCGGTGAATATCTTCCTCGGAAATTTGCTCCACGCTCAGGTGCTTTTGTTTCATCTCAGCTGTCAACCCACGGAAGGCGTCCACCAGTTCCGAGCGTCCGCCGTAGTTGAGGGCCAGGGTGAGCGTGGTGCCTTTGTTGCCCGCAGTGGCATCCTCAGCCCAGCGTATCTTGTCCTGAACCTCGGGTGGCAGGCTGCTGACACGCCCGATGGAGCGGAACCGAACATCGTTGTCCATCATGCGCTGGACGTTGGACTCAAGGTAGGACTGGAGCAGGCGCATGAGGAAATTGACCTCGGCGCGGGGCCGGCGAAGGCTGTTTTCAAGCGAAAAGGCGTAAAGAGTGAGCCATGGCAGGCCGATGCGGGAGGCGGTCTCCATGACCAAATGAACGCTCTTGGCGCCCTGTTGGTGGCCGAAGAAGCGCTTGAGCGAACGGTGACCTGCCCAGCGGCCATTGCCGTCCATGATGATGGCCACATGCTGAGGCAGCCGTTCTTGCTTGAGCGTCTCGTACACGGCGCGCTCGTCGGCCGGCAGCTCATCGATGCGCAGTGTGGCAGCAGAAAACAAAAGACTCGCCTCAACAATTGCTTTTGGAACTCCGGCTTCGCGCCGTAGGGACGCGGGCTTTGCATGGCCCGTGCCAGGGGTCCAGAGCGGTCACGCCCGGTTCTGAATTGCTTCAGAGCGCCAATTTCTCAGCCGCCGGGAACCAGGGCGCTACAATCTCGACCGTAGCACAAGCGCCCAAGGGCCGCAATTGACCCCGCCATACGAAATGAACGCACGCGAACGTGGTAGGGCTCTGAGCCAGTGCGCGATGGACATTCGCCGCCTGAACGAAGGCGAGATGTTGCTGGCTCTTCAACCTTTATGCGATTCGCCGGCGGCCCATTGTCATGTCATGCGCCGCGCCCAGGACGAGAGAACGGTGCAGAGAGTCCAGCGCTGGGAGCAACGCCGCAATCTCGGCCAGCAATGGGTCGGCCAGAACCGAGGCCACTTCTTCGTCACGGAGGCTGCGGGCATCGCGGAGAAGTTGCCGCACGTCCACACCGAGAGCAGCGGCCAGCCGCTCCAGCGAACTGAGAGTGGGGATTGCTTTGCCATTCTCGATCTTCGAGATGTAGGTGCGGGGCACCTGCATCCGCCCGGCCAGTTGGCGCTGGCTGAGATGGCGCGCGCGGCGAATTTCCTTCACCTGTCCGGCGACTTTCAAGCCGGCTTCAGTGGAAGGGTCGGCAGGGCGATTCTCGACCGCAACCGGCCCGGGACGAACCGGCTCCTCGATGTCCAGGGGCCTATGGCACCTTCGGCAAAGGGAGTTGCTGGGTTTGAATTGAACCAGTTTGCAATCGGGAAAATTGCAGCGGACAACTTCGCGTGCTTCCACGCTCGCCAGGGTAGCTGTGATCTGTGGTGCGCGTAGTGCCAGAGCAGGAACCCCGCGTTGCATTGCAGCACCACGTGTGTGTTACTTTCTGGGAAGTGAACCATAATTGTCAAGTGAAAAGTTGGATACAAACCCATGTCTCACGGACCAGACCGCTAGAATAGCCGGTGAAACCGTGAGAAGCACGAACCAGATTGAGCAACATCAAGGGGCAGGAAATAATGAATAACTGCACTGGAAACGATGCATTGGGCGACGGATTCGGACGCGAACAGGCATGGCAATTGCTGACCGAGTGGACCCAGAGCGAGAGCCTGCGCAAACACGCGCTGGGAGTAGAAGCCTGCGTGACGGCATGCGGCGAGACGGAAGCTGGCCGCCTCGGGATCGAGGGGGAAGCTCGCAGTGCGTTCATCGAACTTTATGCGACCACGGCCCTTTTGCACGACTTCGACTACGAGCGCCATCCCACGGCCGAGGAGCATCTGTTTGTGGGAGTGCGCGAGTTGGAGCGGCTGGGCTGGCCCGAAGAACTGCGCATAGCCATCCTGGGCCACGCACAATACAGCGGAGTACCGCGGGTCACGCATCTGGCGAAATCTCTTTTTGCGTGCGACGAACTTTCGGGGTTTCTGACGGCCTGCGCGCTGGTGAAGCCGACCAAGGCGATTGCCGATGTGGAAGTTCCCAGCGTGCGCAAGAAGATGAAGGACAAGGCTTTCGCTCGCGGCGTAACCCGGGCTGACATTTTGCTGGGCGCGGCGGAACTGGGCGTCGAACTCGACGCGCACATTGCATTTTGTTTGGAAGCGATGAAGAAACGGGCGCCTGAACTGGGGCTGTGAAAAAGCGTCTATTGGCTGCCTGCGCTCAGTCTAGTGTAGCGATCAGCCGTTCATACGTTACAAGCTCAACTCGCTGTGGGAGCCGAGCCTGACCAACTCCAGCGATTCGGCATCCGGCATACGGTAGATAAGCACCAGATCGGGCTTGATGTGGCAGTCGCGATGGTCGGTCCATTCGCCGGTCAGCGAGTGATCACGGAATTTTTCTGGGAGCTGGGCATCGGTGACCAGCAAAGAAACGGCGGCCAGCAAATCCGCATCCAATGTAGCCCGGTGCTGGCCTCTCGACTCGCGCTTGTAATCCTTCTTAAATCTGCTGGTCCGGCTAATCGTCCGCATGGAGGTCAGCCAGCAGATCGTTTATGCTGCCGATCTTGGTCAGTTCGCCCCGCCGCGCAGCCTTCATGGCTTCCACGGTTTCAGCGTTGGGCATCAGTGGCTCGAAGGGAAGCGCCCGCTCGGCAACCGTCCGCATGAGCATCATGCGAAAAGCGTCGGAAAGAGTGAGACCGGCAGCCGCATAGATAGCTGTGGCCTCCTCCTTCACGCGAGCATCAATTCTGGCGCGGACAACGGCGTTGGCGGGCATGAGTCACCTCTGAGCTACATTGTAGCCCAAGAGACCGAAAAGAGCAATTTCAAGCCTTCAATTATTCAGGCCTCTTACTGAATCGGGTTTTTCGCTCTCAGCTCCGCCACAATTTCAGCCGCAGCCACGCGAGCTTTGTCTGCCTGATCCGGCGGGAAGCTGATCGCTCCCACGCGGGCATGGCCGCCGCCGCCGTAGCGCTCGCAGATCTGCGCGAGGTTCGTCATCTTGGCCGGGTCGGCCTTGGTCCAGGGATTCGATCCAACCGAAACCTTGGTGCGGAAGCTTGATTTCGAGAGGCCGATCGAATAAGTGGCCTGGGGATGGAGATAGTAAGGGATGAACTTGTTATAGCCATCCAGTGGCAGATCGGTGACGTCGAAGAAGATGGTGCCGTTGCGCTCCTCGGCTCGCTGGCGGATCAGGTCGATTGATTTCTCATGCCGTTCAAGCAGGGGCGGCAGCCGATCGGCCACAAAAGGCTGGCTGAGCACCTCGGCCAGGGGCATTTGTGTGAGCAGAGGAATGAGGCGCGGCACGAAGACATCATCCTGCGAAGATTCGATGATGAGGGTCAACTTCATGGCCGGAGCGGCCATCTCGACGGCAGCCTTGGCGCTCTCGTATTTCGCTCCGTCCACGATGTCGGCCCAGTGAATCAGTTCGGCGACAGGCGCGGTATCAAAGCCGAAACGGGTCGAGCCGATGTGCGCCAGGAAGCTGGTGCAGGACGTGTAGTTCACATCGAGAAATTTGCGACTGCCGCAGTCGGGGTCCTGTTTGCAGGCGAGGAAATGCTCATGGTCCTGAGGGGTGAGAAAAGCAGACAGGTGATGGTCGAACCACCATGTAATCTTGGGCGATGTTGAGTACTTGAAGTCGACGATGGCATTTTCGTCGCCGGTAAAATCGCTCTCGTCAAAGAGAGCGCCGGCGCGATGGACGAGGCCGTGGTACTCGTAGCTGGCGCCGCTGGTAACGCACTCGCGGTGGAAGCGAGTGAAGAGCGAAGCCGAGCAGGCCCCGTCGAAGCATTTATCGTGATAAAAGACGCGAACCCGCAAGGTTTGAAGCCCTCCATGCGCAGGAAAATTGAATTGCCGGAACTGTCTAGCATCAACGCCTTTGCCCACGATGTCAAGGCGGGCGGGGAAATCCCGCGCGCTATTCCGCATCTCAGCTCGGAGATCGCCCATGGAAATGGGGCTATGGAACTGTCCACGCAGTATTTGCGTAAAGTATCTTTCCACTAGTACAAATCAATAGACAAATCTGCTTTCATTTGAAGGAGACTCCATGGAGCCGGAGATTCACCCCGCTAAGCCGCAGGCGCCAATCGCCCCCAGTGAGGTCACAACATCATTAGCCCCGGACCCGGAATATCGCGGCCTGCGCTGGGTTTTCATCGGAGGCCAGGGTCTGCGGGCTGGCTGGTCGGTGCTGGTTTTTTTCTTACTGCTTGGATCGATCGGTGCTTGTGTAGGATTTGCATTTGTCCATCTCCATCTTGTCGATTTCAGCAAGAAGAACGACTTTACGGCCTCGGCGGCATTTTTCAACGAGTTGATAGCCTTTCTGGCGCTGGTGGGCGCAGCGTCGGCGATGGCTCTGCTGGAGGGCCGTCGGAGCCTGCTGGCCTTCAACCTGAGCGGACCGCGGCGCGTTCCCCACTTTGTCAGCGGAGTGCTGGCAGGCTTCGCGGCGCTCTCTGCGCTGGTGGGAGCGCTGGCCTGGGGTGGCTGGCTTCACTTTGGCCCCATCGCGCTTTCGGGGGCGACGATCTTCAAATTTGGCGCGCTGTGGGCCGGCGCATTTCTGCTGGTGGGCTGCGTGGAAGAGGGACTCTTCCGCTGCTATTTGCAATTCACACTGACGCGCGGCATCAACTTCTGGTGGGCGCTGGGGATTGTCGGCCTGATCTGCGGAGAATTGCTGTTTAAGAGCAAAGGGAGCGGTGTTTGGGGTGTCTATGTGGTCGCGCTGCTTGGGCTGCTGCCGTGCTTGCTGCTGCACATTCGCAAAACGCCACGAAGTGAGTTCTGGCAGGCAGCCTGGGTCACCTCGACTCTTTTTGGCTTTATCCATACCGGCAACGGCGGCGAAAATTGGATTGGCATCTTTGCCGCAGCTTTGATTGGGTTTGTCTTCTGTGTGAGCGTGCGGGTGACGGGTTCGGCGTGGTGGGCGATTGGTTGTCATGCCGCGTGGGATTGGGCGGAGACCTTTTTCTACGGAACCGCCGACAGCGGCATGGTCGCTACCGGCCATTACCTGACCACCAGCGTGGCAGGTAACACCTTTTGGAGC
>Ga0181520_10012822_pt1 | contig 10706 bp, 4 predicted proteins | sample PEATcosm2014_Bin_29_FD_132451 | JGI IMG/M metagenome (GOLD analysis project Ga0181520, IMG submission 132451) | Peatland microbial communities from MTU Mesocosm Facility, Houghton, MI, USA - PEATcosm2014_Bin02_30_metaG | ecosystem: Environmental > Terrestrial > Soil > Wetlands > Peat | place...
GCCGCGAAAGGGGCCTCGCAACGGGCCTTGAGCCCGGAGTTGCCCAAGCCGGACGCTGGGACCTGATGCCCCCCGCGCTGATCTCGAACCTGGCGCAGGAACTGCTCGCCAACCGCAACCTGCTCTCCGCTCTGGCCGGTCCCTCGATCGCGCTGACCCTTGATGTGGAGGGCGGGGCGCTGCCGGTGCGGCTGAACGCCGAAGACCTGACCCGGGTGCTGGTCAACCTGGTGAAGAACGCGGCCGAGGCCATGCCGGGAGGCGGCTCCATCCGCATCGGCCTGCGCAGGCGGACCGGCACGGCCGAGGCTGGGTTCGAGACTGGCCCCCAGGTGCTCTCACTGACCCTCGAGGACAGTGGCCCGGGCATTCCGCGCAAGGCTCAGGAGCGCATATTTGAGGCCGGTTTCACTACCCGCGCGGCAGGGACCTCGGCGGCGAATCAGCCCGTCGGAGGTTGGCTCTTCGCGCATCGCGGCCTGGGCCTTTCCATCACCCGTTCGATTGTGGAGGCGGCGGGCGGGCGCATCAACGCAACCAACCTTGAAGGGCCTGGCACCCCGGGACGCGGGGCGCGCTTTGAGATCGTCCTTCCTGTCCGCAGCCGCTGAGGCCGGACAACCCTCAAGTCCAACTACCGGCACCGCGAAGGTGTCGGCCTATGCCAGCCAACACACTGAACCCAGCGCGAGGCGACTACAATGCTCGATACAGTCTTGAACCCGGGGGACGCGGCCCTAACCGTGGGAAGCACAGCCCTGAGCAATGGGGCCAATGTCCTGAAGCAAGGAACATCGGTCCTGAACGGACGCGGCACTTTCCGAAACAAGGTCGGCGTGGCCCTCAAGGAACGAAACGCGGTCTTCAACGCACGAAGCATCAACTCACGAACTATGGACTTCCTCCCTCAACTTGCCGAGCCTGCAGTGCGCCTTCACCTCCTCGTTGTGGATGGCGATACCGCCGTTCGCTCGGCCTGCGCCGAGATCGCGGCCAGCCTGGGCTACGCGGTCGAGAGCACGGGGGACCTGGGGCACGCGCGCACACTGCTGCGCGGGAAGGCCGCCGACATCCTGCTGGTGAACCTGCCGGCGGGGTCCAACCAGGGCCTTGAGCTCATCTCCGAGGTCAAGGCGCTGTACCAGCAGACGGCAGTGATCGCCATGACCTCCTCGGCCTCGGTGAACGTAGCTGTGGAAGCGATGCGCTCGGGCGCCACCGATTACCTGACCAAGCCGTTTGCGATGGATGAGCTTTCAACCGTTCTGGACCGCGCCGCCGCCGCCCACCTCACCGACACCGCGACCCGCCAGCTGCGCGAGCGGATGCGGCTCTCGCAGGGGTTGGGCGCCATGATCGGCCGCTCGGCGGAGATGGAAAAGCTCTACCGAATCCTGTCCAAGGTCGCACAAAGCTCGCACCCGGTCTTGGTGCTGGGCGAGAGCGGCACCGGCAAGGAACTGGTGGCGCGGACCATCCACGCCTACGGGCCCAACGCACAGAAGCCGTTTCTGCCCGTCGACTGCGGGTCGCTGGTGCCCACGCTGATTGAAAGCGAGCTCTTCGGCTACGTGAAGGGAGCCTTCACCGGGGCAAACCGGTCCAAGGACGGTTTGCTGGTCTCGGCCGAGGGGGGAACCGTCTTTCTCGACGAGATCGGCGAGCTCTCCGTCGATCTTCAGGCCAAGCTCTTGCGCGCGCTGCAGGAGCGCGAGGTGCGGCCGGTGGGCGCGACCCACCGTGTTCCCATCCGCGCGCGGATTGTCGCCGCCACCAATCGCGACCTCGCCGAGATGGTCGAGAAGGGGACCTTCCGCAAGGATCTCTTCTACCGGCTCAACGTGGTCAACCTCAGGCTGCCGTCGCTGCGCGATCGTCGCGAAGACATTCCTCTGCTGGCCGCTCACTTTCTCGACCGCTTCAGCCGCGAACACTGTGTCAAGTTCACGCTCAGCGACGAGGCGCTGCGCGTCATGATGCGCCATGACTGGCCGGGGAACGTACGCGAACTCGAACACGCGGTAGAACGGGCCTGCGCCCTCTGCTCCGGGCCGCTGATCGAACTGGGCGATCTGCCCACCCAGCTGCAGCAGCAGGGTCTCGAGGCGCAGCGGGCACATGCGCCGGGGGGCGAACCGGCCGAATACGGGCCCGCTCCGGGCGTGCAGACGCTGGCCGATCTAGAGCGGGAGGCGATCCTCGCAGCCATTCGCACCCTGAACGGCGACAAGCTGCAGGCAGCAAAACTCCTCGGCATCGGCAAGACAACCCTCTATCGCAAGCTGAAAGAGTACGGCATCGCCGACCCGCTGCGGGACGACTAAAGCAGCTTCTAGCTTCTAGCTTTTAGCTCTTAGCTTCTTGCTTGCGGGTGCGGCCTCAAGTGCAGTTCCTGCGCAGCCCGCAAGCGGAAGAGTCCCGTCCAAGACGAACGGCCACAAGCTGAGAGCTGAAAGCGAATAGCTAACGGCTAAAAGCCAAAAGCTGACCACTGACAACTGGAATTCGAGATCGGAGAACGAACATGAGCATACTCATGGTGACCGGAGTGGAAGGCGCTCGCAACTGCGCCGAAGTGGTGAGCGCGCAACTGGGCATGGAGGTGGAGGTGGCGGAGGGGCGCAAGGCCGCCCTGGCCGCGCTCCGGCGCAGAGAGTTTACTGCCGTGGTGGTGGATGAGACGCTGGCGGAGTGCGATCCAGCGGCCGCCGAGGCGATCTGGGAGCGCGCCGGCCTGGCGATTCCTCTGCAGATCAGCTTTGCCCTCTCCGGCGCAGCCCGGCTGATTCGCGAGATTCGGGCCGCGCTGTATCGCCGCGAGCGCGAGCAGACGCTGGCGCGCCGCGCTGCCGAAGCGGCCATCGAGCGGGAGCTGAAGTCGACGGTCGCCGGCCTTCTGCTCCACTCCGAACTTGCTCTCTCGGTCGGCGATGTGCCCCCGCCCCTGGCCGACCGCCTGCGCGTCGTCGCTGACCTGGCCGGAAATCTTCGCCAGCAGCTGAACTCGCCGTCGCTGCCTCGCGGGGAGAACCGCGCCTGAGTGCGGGCGCGTGGCGAGGGGCAGCGGGAATCAGTCGAAGACCACCGTCTTGTTCCCGTAGCAGAGAATGCGCTGATCGAGATGCCAGCGAACGGCGCGGGATAGCACGATTCGCTCCAGATCGCGCCCCCGGGCAACCAGATCCTCGACCTGGTCGCGGTGCGAGATGCGCGCCACGTCCTGCTCGATGATGGGCCCGTCGTCCAACAGATCCGTCACGTAGTGGCTCGTCGCGCCGATCAGCTTCACCCCCCGCGCGTGCGCCGCGTGATAGGGCCGGGCCCCGGTGAAGGCGGGCAGAAACGAGTGATGGACGTTGATGATCCCGGCAGGATACCGGGCCACGAAACCGGGCGTTAGAATCTGCATGTAGCGGGCCAGGACGACAAGGTCGATCTTCTTCTCGGCGAGAACCGCGAGCTGCCGGGCTTCCGTATCACTCTTTGTTGCGGTTGCAATCTCGACGAACTCGAACGGGACCCCATAAAACCCCGCCAGCCCCTCCACGGCGCGATGGTTCGAGACGATGACCGGAATCTCGCACCGCAGCTCGCCCGTGCGCCATCGGTGCAGCAGGTCGGCCATGCAGTGAAGATATTGCGAGCAGAAGAGCGCAACGCGCGGCCGTTGGGCCCGCGAGGTGACCCGCCAGCGCATGCCCAGCTCGGCGGCCAGCGGCGTAAAGGCCGCCTTGAACGCATCGAGGTCAAACAATCCTGCCCCGGATCGTGTTGGCGAGCCGCCCGCTCCGGGCCTGTCAGAGCCGCCGGCTGGGGACTCGTTGCCTACTCCATTGTCGCGCCCATCCAGCGCCCACTCGACGCGCATGAAGAACAGGCCGAGGTCGTGGTCCTGGTGCTGGTCGGCGTGGAGGATGTTGGCGCCGTGCTCGTAGAGCAGGCCGGAGACGCGGGCCACCAGGCCCTTACGGTCCGGGCAGTCAATCAACAGGACAGCTGAGTCGCTCATGCTCCTTCCAGAGTACGACAGGCAGGCGCTGATTTTGCGGCGCGCCGGGCATCGCCATGATCTCGGCAGCGGGGCAGCTTGATGGGTCGAGACAGTCAAAATACCCGAGAAGACCCAACACAAGGTCGGTTGGACCGGAATCCGACCCGAGTATACTTGGCGTTGATTTGAAGACTCGACATTTCCACTCCTTGTAGCCGCGGTTTGCGGGCAGGGGCACCTTCGAGGGTGAAACATGATCACTCGCCTCGTAATTCTGTTCGTCTTGCTCTGCACGGAAGCATTGTTCGCGCAGCTGTCTGAGCCGATTCCGAAGGTCTCCGTGACCGCCGAACCAATTCGTGGTTCTGTGCATCTTCCCGACGGCTCCCAAGCGCGGCACACCGATCATTTCGATCGCAATGCGCGCAGCGAGCAGGTTCTCGATGGCGCCGAATGGCGCATGGGGTCTTTTGCGCCGGGCGCGGGCGAGGCCGTCAACGCCTATGCGGAGAACTTCGCCGAAACCGACTTCCGCAGCGTCGTTGTCCCCGGAGACACGCAACTGCAGGCAGGCTTCACCGGGGTCGAGCGGTTTCGCGACTCCAAAGAGTTAATTGCGGTCAACCAGAAGGAATGGTGGTACCGCAAGCACTTCGAGGCTACGCCTGCGACAGCGGGAAGCATCACCCGGCTGGTCTTCGATGGCGTGGACTACTTCGCCACCGTCTGGCTCAACGGGAAACTGCTTGGCGAGCACGAGGGCACGTACACGCCCTTCTCGTTCGATGTCACCCACTTGCTCCGCACCGGCGGAGACAACGTGCTCGCCGTGCGCATCACGCATCCGTGGATACCGAAAGGCCGCGCGCTGAACGAGTACCTCAACGGCGACTTCACCATGTCGAACCCCTGGAACAACGTGGAGCTCAAGCAGCCTCCTTATTACATTGACATGGCCTGGGACGCGCTGCCGGCGCAGGGCAATGCCGCCTACGACATGGGCATCTGGCGCAGCGTTCGGCTCGAAACGACCTTGCCGGTGTCCATTGAAAACCTTTTCGTGCGCACGGTGCAGATTGCCGCCGACGGCTCGGCGACATTGCAGGTCACAGCCACTCTCGAAAACGCAGGCAGCGAGCCCTTCTCCGGAAAGCTGGCCCTGCTTCTGCGCCCGAGCAACTTCACATGCGCCGCTCAGGAGCTGCCCTCGCTCGATTTCACCGCCGCGCCCGGCAAGACGAGCCTGACCGCCGAGGTGACGGTGGAACATGCTCACCTATGGTGGAGCTGGGATCAGGGCGCGCAGGATATGTATGAGCTGGACGCCCGGCTATCCAACGGCGACGCGCAAACGGCGCGCTTCGGCATCCGCACCATGACGCGCGATGAGGACCTCACCTACCGGCTCAACGGCCGGCGCATCTTCATCAAGGCCTCGTGGTTTCCCATCGCGGACTACTATCGTTCAACGCCCACGCGCCAGAGCTACGAGCGCGACCTGCGCCTCTTCCGCGATGCAAACTTCAATCTCACCGTGAATTTCACCGTGGTCGAGAAGCCCGAGTTCTACGATCTTTGCGACGATTTTGGCATCCTCGTCGTCGAGGAGCTCCCCATCCAGCAGTTCGGGCCCCTCCACGTGCTCGACGCGAACAGCCCGCGCCACGCGGCCTTCATGGAACAGGCGACAACCCAGTTTTCGCAAATCGTTCGCATGAATCGCAATCATCCCTCCATCATCGAGTGGGCTCCGCTGGCCGAGGCGCACGACAAGAGCGGAAAGTGGGGATTCGGCGACCTGGTTGTCGATCAGAAAGGCTATCAGGACTTCGCTGACCGCATCGCGAAGATCGTGGCCGAACTTGCGCCGGGCGCCATCTTCCATCCCTCCCTCTGCGACTTCGGCGAACAGCACTTCTGGCTCGCCGGCGGCCAGCGCTACGACTCCAAAAGCTACATGGACCACTTCGATGCATCCGCAAAATTCATCTCCGAGTACGGCGGCTTCTCCATGTCGTCTGCAGAGAATCTGGACAAGTACATCGCGCCCGACCGGCAGTGGAACGTGAAGCAGAACGATGCGCTGCGCTGGTTTAATCTGCCCATTGACGTGCCGGAATACAGCTATTGGACCAGCTTCATGGACGACGGCCTCTGGGGGATGCTCTTCCGCTCGATGCACTGGGTAGACCGCTCGCCGCATTCGCCGAGCGAGCTGGTCGCCTCCACGCAGCTTTATCAGGGTTTCCTGCTGAAATACGCGACCGAGGCTTACCGGCGGAAGAAGAACGCGCCCGTCCAAGGCATCCGCTCATGGGATTTCGTAGAGCTTGCGCCGGGCTTCCGCTTCGCCATCGTTGACTACGATCGAGTGCCCAAGACGGCCTACTACTTCATGAAGCAGGCACTGGCGCCCGTGGCCGTCAGCTTCGCATTCAAAGAAGCGCTGGAGTCGCAACTGGCCGGCCGTCCCTGGTCGGCGCCGGTGTGGGTGGTCAACGATCTTCGCACTCCGTTGGAGGGCACAGTGGGTGTCGAACTGGTGCGCGTAGACGGCACGAGCGTGGCCGCCACAATCTTTCCGGTACAAGTTGATGCCGACGACAAGGCCGAGGCCGGCCGCTTCGCTTTCACTTTGCCGGCGCAGGCGGGCGTCTACATCCTCCGCGCCACGCTGACCGCGCCGCAGCTTGCAGCCCCGATCGTCGAAACCTCCTACATCAAGGTGGTCGAACCTGCCTTCGCGCAAGCGCCGCGCGTGCTTCTCATTGGCCAGCGGAAGTATGCCGAGCCGATCGTCGAGATGCTCAGCGCGCTGGGCGCGCAGGTGGATGTCTACGACGAGAATCGGTTGGAGGCGATGGAGCGGGATCTGCGCGATGGTGCCGCATTGCACCTGAAGTACGACGCCGTCTGGCTCGCCAGCTTTGAGGCCCTCGCCAAAGTGCTCCCCGGACGCTCGGCGCAGGCAATCGCCGATGCGGTGAAGCAGGGCACGGGGTTCATCCATAGCGGAGGCGATGGCAGCTTCCACGGAGGCCACGGCCATGCATCCATTGTCGAGGCAACCGCGCTTGGCGATGTGCTGCCGGTTTCCATCAGCGGCAACAGCGACGTCATCTGGGGACAATACACACTCGCCAACACGCTGCGAGATCAGCCCGCCATTCATGAAGTAGAAGCCGTGAGTCCTGACCCCCCATCGCTCAAGGCACTTGCGGGCGAACTCAACCAGATCGGCCTAGCCGGCTTCAATCGCACCCAGCCGCGCGCCGGCAGCCGCGTTCTGATCACTGTCGCGGGCGATCCCTTGCTGGTCACCGGCAACTACGGGCTGGGACGCACGGTTGCATTTACCGGCTTCACTCCTGCGACCGACGAATTCTCCGGCACCACAGTGGACAACCAGTGGGCCTATCGCCCCGCAACCCGCACCCACATGCAGAGCGTTGCGGAGATGCTGGCGCTGGCGCTGCCCGGCGCTGCGGAGTGGAAGCACGAGGTGCTTGAGCAGCGCGCCACGCCGCTCTTTGAGACCTTGAAGAATCTGCCCCAGGCGAAGCTGGAAACGACACCCCTCGGCTGCGAGCCTGCCGAGGGCGGCGGCCTCTGTCGCCTGCGCATCCATTCAACCCGGGGCTTCTCACACCTTGTGCATCTGCGCGTTGAGTGGAGTTCCGCGCCGCCCTACAGCGCTGAGTTGAGTGACAACGACTTCGAAATGCTTCCCCTCGAGACCCGCGTGATCGAGCTTCGCTGGCGCGCCACCGATCCGCAGGCCGCGATGAATGGCGCGTGGGTGCTGGATGCAGCCAACGCGCCGGTGTCCCGGCGGGAGTTTTAGACGACGAAAGCCGCTTACTTTCCCACCAGGACGAAGGCGGCCCAGTAGTAGGGCAGGTCGTGGCCGTCGTGTTCGCTGCGGACGCGCTGGCGCATCTCGAGCTGGGCCTGTTTGAGGGCCTCGTGCTTTTCGGTGCCTGCGAGCCACTTGGCGTAGAAAAGCTTCATCAGCTCGAGCGTCTCCTTGTCGGGCACCGACCAAAGCGACATCATCACCGACTGCGCGCCGGCTTCTTCAAGCGCGCGCCGCAAACCGAAGACGCCTTCGCCGTTCTTCACCTCGCCCTGCCCGGTGTTGCAGGCCGAGAGCACCACCAGCTCCGTGCCGGTCAGGTCAAGATTCCCGGCCTCGAGCGCGGTGAGCACACCGTTGTCGAGGGCGTTGCCCGCGACGTCGTCTGCCGCGGTCGCCACGTCGTTAGTGCCGCCTTTGCCCGTGCCAGTTGCTGCGCCCTGCGGCGAGGCCGCCCCGGCCAGCGTCCGGTTGGCGACGGCGAAGTAGAGTCCGGAGCGCAGCATGGGGTCCTCAAAACCCGATGCTGAGAATGCGGCTGATGCGCGCGGGCCTGCGCCAGACGCCGCATTGCCGTCTGCGTTTGAACCTGCGCCTGCCTGCGGGCCCGACGGCGTAAGGCCGGGCCGCTGGCCTGCCTCTACCTGCTGGTCGGGCAGAAAGAACCCATGCGTGGCGAGATGGACTACCCGCGGGCTGCGGGCCTCTGCAACGACGCGCTTGAGCGCCATCTGCTCTGTGAAGAGCTCGGTCTTCCATCCGGCCGACTCCATAAGCGCGGCTATGGCCGCGACCTCGGCTCCGGTCCCAGGCAAGGGTGGCAGCTTCTGCCCGGCAGCCATGTCGCGCGAGCGCCCGGAAGCAAGTAAATGCGCTGAATCCGAATCAAGACTATGCGACGGCTGAGCAGCGGCCGGCGCCATCAACACGCCATTCGCCACGTCCGTCGCGAGCTTGCGCTCCGCCGCGACCTGCTGCTCCGCGCTCAAGTCGAAGAGCGGGTTGCCAATCAGCAGTGCGGTCTTCTGCGCAGGCGCTGATTGTGCCCGCGCTGCGGACGTCGACATCGCTGGCGCCCTTCCGCCCTGCGCCCCACGCCTTAGCAAATCTTTCGTGCTCGAGACCAGCCGCAGGTCGTAGCGCTCCATCAGCAGCTTTTCGTCGGGTGCGGGGATGATGCCGATGGGAATTGTATTGAGCACGCCATCGGGCGCAAGGTCGATGCGCGTCATTCCGCCCAGAGCGGCCTCAAGCGGCTTCCATATCAACTCATACGCGCGCGCGCCGGGCAGGACCGCCGACTGCTGCGGCTGCGCAAAGCCACGCGTCTCGAGCGCGTTCTTGAAGCTCGCCAGCGCATCCTGCTCAATCTGCTTGTCGTCGCCAAGAAAAATGTACGCTGGCTCGTCGCGCGTCGCGGCCGTTACCACCAGCGCCACGTAGTAAGTCGACTTAGCCCCTTTTTCGTCGTAGTAGAGGAAGCGCGCGAACTCCACCGCTGCTTCGCCAGGCGCGAGCGCATCGCGCACCTGCTGCCACGTCGCGCGCTCCATTTGCTTCGCCGCCGCAAACGCCGAAGACCGCGCCACCAGCGCCTTCTCGACGGTGTCGGCTTCCGCGCCCAGCTCGGCCACCTGCTTGCGCCACAGCTCGCGATTCGGCGGGCTCGAGTTCAACAGCGCCGCCAACTGCGTGCGCGTGGCCGTCAGCTCACCCAGCAGCCGCAACGCCTCTTTATCCCCCGACGACTCCACCTTCCGCCGCATCTGGGCAATGCTTCCCGCAATCATCCCTTTCTCCCACAACAGAAGGTCGTACATCTCGCCGATCAGCGCCGGATCCTGCTCTCGATAACGATGAACAAAGCTGAAGAACCCCGGAAAGTCATCCGCAATCGATTCAAGGTAGGTGAGGCGCTCGGCCTCGGTCATGTAGGTGAAGTTGTACTGGAACTGGTGGTAAAGGTTGTCGAGGGCGCGGCGGTAGAGAGGCTCGGCGGATGCGGGCCGGTGCTGGAAGTCGTAGAAGACCGCAAAGTTGATGAGGGTGGGGACGATGTCGGGATGATCGGGACCAAGGGCCTTCTCGCGGATGTCGAGCGCCCGCTTGTAGAGCGGCTCGGCCTCGGCTGGGCGGCCCTCGGTCCGATAGAACTCAGCCAGGTTGTTGAGGTCGGTAGCAACATTGATGTGCTCGGGGCCGAGGAGCTTCTCGTCGATCTTGAGGGCGCGCTGGAAAAGGGGCTCGACCAGATCCATCTTGCCGAGGTACAGGTAGAGGTCGGCAAGGTTGTCGAGCGAGGTCGCAACGAATGTGCTTTCGGGGCCGTAGAACTTCTCGCGGATCGCCAGCGCGCGCTTGTAGAGGGGTTCCGCATCGGAGTAGTGCGAGAGGTGGTCAAGGACTGCGGCCAGGTTGTTCAGATCGGTGGCAACGTCCGGGTGGTCGGGGCCGTGGGCCTTCTCGTCGATGCTCAGGGCGCGGCGAAGGAGCGATTCGGCCTCGGAGTACTTTCCTTCGTCCTGGTAGATGGAGGCAAGGTTGCTCAGGGTTGTTGCGACATCGGGGTTGTTGGGGCCAAGAGCCCTCTCTTCGATGCGCAGGGCGCGCTCAAGCAGCGGCACTGCGTCGGCATATCTTCCCATGTAGTCGTAGTGGAGAGCGAGCGAACCGAGGGCGCGGGCAACGTCGGGGTGCTCGGGACCCAGAGCCTTCTCGCGGATCTTGAGAGCGCGCAGGTGGAGCGGCTCGGCCTCGTCAAAACGGCCCTGGTAATCGCATATCTGGGCGATGCTGCTCAGGTCCGTGGCGACGTCCGGGGCTTCGGGTCCGAGCGCCTTCTCGCGGATGGCAAGCGCA
>Ga0181520_10012824_pt1 | contig 10703 bp, 10 predicted proteins | sample PEATcosm2014_Bin_29_FD_132451 | JGI IMG/M metagenome (GOLD analysis project Ga0181520, IMG submission 132451) | Peatland microbial communities from MTU Mesocosm Facility, Houghton, MI, USA - PEATcosm2014_Bin02_30_metaG | ecosystem: Environmental > Terrestrial > Soil > Wetlands > Peat | place...
AGTGAGCGATCTGAATGTGGGGATGCCGGACTTTTTCAAGGCGGAAAACCAGGTGATCGCGGATGAGAGCCTCGATGCGCTGAAGGCCTATCTGAAGTTTCACGCGATCAGCGGAGTGGCGGCATGGCTTTCGAAGCCATATGCGGATGCGAGCTTCAACTTCTTCCAGAAGACGCTGCAGGGGCAGGCAGAACAGACAGCTCGGTGGAAGCGGTGCACGGCGGCAACGGATCGGGCGCTGGGCGAGGCGGTGGGGCAGGACTGGGTGAAGGAGAATTTCCCGCCGCAGGCAAAGCAGAATATGGAGCAGCTGGTAGCGGCGCTTAAGAAGGCGCTGGCCGACGATATTCAGGCGTTGCCGTGGATGACGGACGACACGAAAAAGCAGGCGGAAGAGAAGCTGGACGAATTCCGGCAGAAGATCGGCTATCCGGAGAAGTGGAAGGACTACTCAAAGTTCCAGGTGACGCGCACTGACTTCGTGGAAGACCTGGACCACTCGGCTGAGTTCCAGTTCAACTACGAGCTGAACAAGGTGGGCAAGCCGGTGGACGAGAAGGAATGGGGAATGACGCCGCCGACGGTGAACGCGTACTACGATCCGCCGATGAACGACATCAACTTCCCCGCTGGAATCCTGCAGCCACCTTTTTATGATTTCAGCAAGGATCCGGCGGTGAACTTCGGGGGAATTGGGGTGGTGATCGGCCACGAGATGACGCATGGATTCGACGACGAGGGAAGCAAGTACGACGGGCACGGAAACGTGAAGCCGTGGTGGACGGATGCGGATCAAAAGGCGTTCGACCAGCGCCTGGACTGCGAGATCAACGAGTATCACGGGTTCGAGCCGGTTGCCGGCGTAAACCTGGACGGAAAGCTCACCCTTGGCGAGAACACAGCAGACAACGGGGGCATCCGCATCGCGTGGCAGGCGTTGCTGAGCACGCTGGCGCAGCAGGGCAAGAGCATCGACGACAAGATCGATAACTACACGGAGGCTCAGCGGTACTTCATCGGGTTCGCGCAGATTTGGTGCGAGAACCGCAGCGAGCAATACTCACGGATGGCGGCCAAGGTGGACCCGCATTCTCCTGGGCAGTTCCGGGTGGACGGGGTGGTACGGAATTTCGACGAATTCGGGAAAGCGTTTGGGTGCCACAAAGGCCAGCCAATGATGCCGGAAGACGCTTGCCGAGTTTGGTGATCTTACGTCTAACGTGCAGGACTTCGGGCCGCCGTTTCTCCCCTGGCCGGCCCGGCTCTCCCTGATCGCAACGCAAGACCCCCGTTCCATTTACAATGGTTCGGGATTATCCCTACAGCTTGTCGCGGTCGTCCTGCGGGGCGGCTCGGCGTGAAGGAAGCGCATGAAGTTCAGGAAATTCGGCCGGATTGCTCTGGCTCTCGCGGCATCCCTTGTCATCGGATTTGGGACTCAATCCTGCCATTATGACTACACCGAGGCCTACGTGTTCGTCACTGGCTCTCAGTACAACCAGATCCAGTCCTACAAGGAAGACAACGAGACCGGGGTGCTGAGTCCGGCGCCAGGAGGCGCGATTAGCACGGTCGGAAGCAACCCCATCCGCGCCGTGCTGCTTACCGGCGGGCGGTACGTTTATGTGCTGAACGAGGGCAGCCCCAGCAAGGCCGCCGATGGAACCATCACCTGGACGGGCGGCAATATCGCGTTGTTCAGCGTTGGCGGGGATGGTTCTTTGTCCTATCAGCTTACGTATCCAAGCCAGGGGCTTGGATCGATCCGTTTGGCGCTTGGGCCGGGAGGCAATCTTCTTTACGTCCTCGACGAATATCAGCCCGGAACGACGCCCAACACAACACCAGCGTCGAGCAGCATCAGCTCGGCCACGCCGTGCTATGACTCGACGAGCGGAGTCTATCGGCCTGCTGGAGATGTCACTGTATACAACATCGATTCTTCGACCGGCCGGCTCTTCCTGGTACAGAATCAGCAGCAACAAAATGCGCTGGGCACGCCGCTGTCGTATTTCCCGGTCGGGTGTGGCCCGATCGACTTCCATCTGGCGGCCGGGTATTTGTACACAGCTGAAGCCAGCGATCCGGCGAGCGGCAACACGCAGGTGGTTTACGCGTACTCTGCGAACACCAGCGGGCAGCTGATTCAGGTTCCGGGCGGGGCGCAGCCTATCACGGGGGCCACGAACATCAGCTATATCGGGGCCAGCGCTTCGGGCAGCTATATCTACATTCTCGATAACGGCACAAACCAGATCTTTACCTTTACACAGGGTGGAAACGGTCTGCTGTCGGCCATTTCGGGCGGGGCTTTTCCGAATTTCTCCGGGGCGGCCGGCATGACTGCGCTGACGACAGATAGTAGTTCGAAGTTCCTTTACGTAACGAATACACAGTCGCCCGCGCTTTATCAATCCGGCAGTGTGATTACTGCTTTCAATATCACCACCAGCACGGGAGATCTGACTACGCTGGCGCCGGGATACTTCGGCACGGGAGCGACGCCGGTCTGTATCTTCGAGGATCCTTCGCACCAGTACCTCTATACCGCCGATGCGGGATCGAGTTTGGTGACGGGTTCGCTGATCGATCCTAATACTGGCATTCTCAGGAACCTCAACAAGGGTTCTTCATTCGCCACCGTAGGCACTCCGACCTGGTGCCTGTACAGTTCCAACACCGACTGATGCGAGCAGGATCTCGGCGTACGATGTTTAAGCAATGGGGCGGGCGGCTGCTGGCGGCCGCATCGACAGCGGGCTTGTCGATGTTCATGCTCTCGTGCGGGGCGAGCAACACGGTCGACTATCTCTATGTGACGAGCAATCTGCAGAATCCTGGGCAGATCAATGTCTATAAGGTCGATTCCGAGTCCGGCGCGCTGCACCAGATTGCCGATTCGCCTTATCCTTCGGGCGGAAGGAATCCTGTATCCGAGGTAGCGTCGCCGAATGGCAAGAACCTCTACGTCGCCAATCACGACGACAACACGATTGTGCAGTTCGCCATCGGGACGGATGGGAAGCTGTATCCGCTGACGACGACGAATACTCCGGGCACGGAGCCGGTGGCGCTGGCGATCAATGCCACGGGGACTGCGCTGTACGTGCTGGATTACTACGAGCCGGCGGCGCCGGGGCAACCGTCATTCACCGATCTCAATCCTGGTCCGGGCGCGCTGATCGTCTTTCCGATTAATACCGATGGATCATTAGGAACGGCATTGAGCGTGGGAGCTGCGAACTATTTTTCGGTGCAGTGCTTCCCCACTAATCTAACCATCACGCCGAACGGCAATTTTGTTTACGTAACTAATACAAATGCGGTGGTAGTGACGACGTCGCCTCCGGTCACGGGAACCGTGCCTATCTTACCGGCTTCGTGCCCGGCCTACGGGACGGTCTCGGCTTTCTCGGTCAGCTCGTCCGGTGTCACGCCGGTTACGGGGAGCCCGTTCTCAACCGGGGCCAGATCCGAACCAACGGGGATAATCGCCGATCCGGGCAATGGCTCGATTTACGTGACTGACAGCAGCTTGAACCAGCTTTATACATTCTCAGTGGGGGCGGGCGGTGGGCTGTCATTGGCGTCGACGGTGGGTGCCGGGACCATGCCAATGGGAGGCACGGTGGTGACGAATTCCGCGTCCAGCAAGTATCTCTACATTACCAATTTTAAAGACGGCTCCCTCAGCATTTACACGCTCAGTTCAGGAGTGCCGTCTCAGGTCGCGACCAGCAATGCCGGGTCTTCGGGACCGCTCTGTGTTCTTGCTGACCCGGATACTCTGCGATTCCTTTACACTTCGGATTACATCGGCGGATCGATTGGCGGGGCTGAACTGGATCCGTCCACCGGAATGCTGATTACCAATCAGGGCGCTCCCTACGCGTCGTCAGGACAGCCTACCTGCGTGGCGGCTGTGCCCCATGCAGGCGGCAATAAGAATGGGACTTAGGCCGCGGCACCGTTGGCCGCGGGGGATTTCTCAGGCGAGCGTGCCGGAATTTAAAATGTTACGTGGTTCCCGCGAGGGACGAAGGATAAGCATGAAGTTGACGAGAATCGGTCAGGGTTTGCTGGCCGTTGCAGCGTGTCTGGCACTGGGGTTGGGTATAACCTCGTGCAGCCCCAGCGACACGATCGATTATCTCTTTGTTACCTCGAACAGCAGCGCTGCCGGCAGCAGCGGGAACGGCCAGATCAACTCGTATCACGTCGATTCCCAGTCGGGGGCGATCAGCCCGGTCGCCGGCTCGCCGGTTTCGTCGCAGGGCGCGAATCCTGTCGCCGAGGTTGCGTCCCCCAACGGGCAGCATTTGTACGTTGCGAATCACGGGAGCAATAACATTGCGGAGTTCGCCATAGGCACCGACGGCCAGCTGGTGTTTGCCAAGTCATACTCGACACCGGGATCTGAGCCGGTGGCGCTGGCCCTCAATAATGCCGGGACGCTGCTCTTTGTTCTCGACTACTACCAGGCTGGATTTTCGGACACTACGCCCGGTCCTGGCGCTCTGGTCGTGTTTCCGGTCAACGCCGATGGCACGCTCGGTTCGCCGGTGGCGAGCGGCGGCTTGAGCTACACGGCTCTTCAGTGCTTCCCCGGCGGCGTGGCGGTTGCTCCCAATGGCAGTTACGTCTTCGTCTCGAACACTAACTCTGTGGTTGTGACCACCTCCCCGCCCAGCACGGCGACACCGCCTCCGACACCGGCCGGCTGCCCGGCGCAGGGCACGATTTCAGAATTCTCGGTGAGCTCGTCCGGCGCACTCACGAGCGTTCCTGGCAGTCCATTCGCCGCCGGAACCACGCCGACGGGCATCGCGGTCGATCAAACCAGCCGCTTCCTCTACACGACGGATAGCGTGCAGAACCAGCTCATCGTGTACGACATCCTCGCCGGTGGAACGCTGCAACCGCTGACGAATGGACCGTTCGCGACGGGGACTTTTCCGGTTAATCTGGTGGTCGATCCGCGCGATGAGTATCTGTACGTGACGAATTACAACGCATCGACGTTGAGCGAATTTACGATTTCGCAATCGAACGGCGCGCCTTCGGCGCTGGCATCGAATACGTTCTCTACGGGCGACCCAGGGCCGACTTGCATTCTGGTCGATCCGGCGCTCGGGCGTTACGTTTACGCTTCTCTTTCGCAGTTCAACGCGGTAGCTGCGGCCCAGCTGAATCCAAATACGGGAGAGCTGACCGGCGTGCAGAATTCGCCGTACTCGGTGACTGGCACCGCGACTTGCGTGGCGGCTGTTCCGCATGGCAACCATGCCAGCCAGTATGTGTCGTCAACCGCTGGGGATTAGCAGTTCTTCGATTCGTGAAGAGGCCGCCCATGGAGGCGGCCTTTGTTGTTGCCGGCGGGTCACAGACCCTTGCGGCTGCGAAATTCACGGACCACATCCGCGGGATCGCGATGGCGGCCGTCGACTGCCTCGTTCATGGCACGCATCTCGTCGGCATCGATTTGACCGGCAAGGGCACCGAGAGCCGTTGCGATCTGCGGCCAGTGCCGGAGGGCTTCGTCGCGAAAGAGCGGTACTGGCTGGTAGGGCGGGAAGTAGTGCTTGTCGTCCTCGAGGGGGGTGAGGCCCAGGGCCTGGATGGGGCCGTCGGTTGAGTTGCCGGCGATCATGTCGACCTGGTGCACATCGAGCGCACGGTAAAGCAGGCCAAGATCCATGGTTCGGGGCGGCCCGTTGAACCTGAGACCATAGGCCACGCTCAAGCCGGGCAGGCCATCGGGACGTTGCTCGAATTCGTAGCCTACACCGAGGCGCCATTGTGGCGTAAACAGTGCGGCCTGGCTGAGAGTGGTCAGGTGCAGGCGCTTCGCGTCGTCTCCGCGGATGACCATGGCAAAGGTGTTTTCGAAACCGAGCGGGGGCCCGACGGTAATTTGATACTTTGACTGATACATTTGGCGAACGGTCTTCAGAACCGACTGCGGATCGCGGTCGACGGGCTGCTTGAGGATCGCTGTGAGCGCCGTGCCCGTGTATTCCGGGTAGCCATCGATGCGACCGGCGAGCATGGCTTGCTGGCAAATGTAACTGCCGGCGAGATAAAAGCGGCGTTCGACTTTGAGGTGGGACCTGGCTTCGATTTCCTGGGCCAGGAGCTCCCCGAGCACTACCTGCTCGGTGAAATTTTTTGCTCCGATGACGGGGTGGCCGGGGCGGGGCGGGGCGCATCCCGCCGGAACCAGACAAAAAGCCACCGCAACGGTGACGAATTCCCTTCTCATCGCGCCGCGTCCGCACTCGCACCAGGGCCCGGCACGCGAAACCACCGTTCCAGCAGGCCCAGCGCGCTATCGCATGCAAGGGCCAGAAGGGCGGCGGGAATCGCACCCGCGAGTACCAGGCGATTGTCGACCGAGGCTACGCCGCGAAAGATCAGCTCACCCAGGCCGCCCGCGCCCACGGCAGCGGCAATCGTGGCGATCCCCACGCAGGCTACCGTCGCCGTCCTAAGCCCTGCCAGGATGAAAGAGGCAGCAAGGGGCAGTTCCACTTTAAAGAAACGCTGCGCGCCGGTGAGGCCAAGCGCGCGGGCTACCTCAATCAGCGCGTGGTCGATGCCCCGTATGCCTGCATAGGTATTACGCAGAATCGGCAAGAGCGCGTAGGCCGTGAGCGCGATGATGGCCACGCGGGCGGCGCGCTCGCCCAGCCATGGCAGGGGCAGCAGGAATCCAAACATTGCCAGCGAAGGAATCGTCTGCAGAACATTGGCTGCGCCGATCACGGGCTTTGCCCAGCCGGGGCGCCGCGTGAGCCACACGCCAACCGGAACTGCGATTGCCGTGGCGAAGAACATCGCCGCGCCGGTGAGCCAGAGGTGCTCGACGGTGAGCTCGGCGATTTCGCCACCGTATTCGGTGAGGAAGCCGCTCAAGCCCGCTTTTCCCCGACGCTGGCCGCGCTTTGTTCACCGCGATGAAAGGCCCGGATGTAGGCTTCGATCTGCGGATCGCGCGAGCGGAGGAATTCTTCCGGCTCGAGATTCGCGACCAGCTTTCCTTCGCTGAGGAGGACGATTCTGTCGCCGAGGTAGAGTGCTTCATCCAGATCGTGGGTCACGAGCAGGACTGTTTTCTTCAGCCGCGCGAGCAAGGCGCGCAGCATGTCCTGCATCTCAGAGCGGGTGAGAGGATCGAGTGCGCCGAAAGGCTCGTCCATCAGCAGGACGCTCGGCTCCGCGGCCAGAGCGCGCGCCAATCCAACACGCTGGCGCTGGCCGCCTGACAACTGATAAGGATAGCGGCGCGCGAATTGCTTCGGATCGAGTCCCACGGCTTCGAGCAACTCGTGACTCCGGCGGAGCCGCTCGGCGCGCGGGCGGGCCTGCGCCTCCAGCACCAGCGTGGCATCACGCTCCGCGGTCATGTGGGGGAAGAGGCCGGTTTCCTGGATGACGTAGCCCACGCTGCGGCGGAGACGAATCAGGTCGGCGTCGCAGACGCTTCTTCCGTCGACCAGCACTTCGCCGCTGGTGGGCTCGACCATGCGGTTGACGGTTCGCAACAGGGTTGTTTTGCCGGAACCGCTGCGGCCAAGGACGGCAGTGGTCGTGCCTTCTTCGACTTCAAGCCAAATTCTGTCGAGAAGCAGCCGGCCGCCGGTTGTCGCGAAGCAGACGTTGCGGAATTCGATGGCTGCATTCATGGTGATTCGGCGGAGCGAGCCTGCCTTCGGCGCCTGATCCAGTGTAGGGTCTGACCGCTGTTCCGGAAAATCGCATCGCTGCGGCCGGGAACTTTACGGCGAGGCTGAGACGCGTGCGGCTTCAGGACCGCAATTTCTTCCGCAAGCTGCGAAGCCGCGCCCCAGTCAGCCGCTATCTTCCGATCACGATCACTTCGAAGCTTCCGGGTATCAACGGCGGCCGCGCGCGCGGGTTATCGGCTGTTGGCGCGGGGCGGGGGCCAAACTCCGCGGTAACGACATAGATACGGCTGCCGTCGGGATCCATGGCCAGAGTGCGTGCTCCTCGCTTCGTGGTTAGGTTCTGGACCACAGTGTAATGATCGGGATCGTCTTCATGGACTACGGTCAGCGTGCCGCTCTGGCCATTGGAGCTGAAGGCAAACTGACCCGTTGCCGAGAAGCGCGCGGCGTCGGGGCCATCGCCGATGGCCGGGGTTGCCACGACCTTGCCGGTTTCCGCATCCACCACCGCCATCTTGCCGCCATCGCAGACCGCGAACAACCGATGGTGCGCCCCATCGATTGCCAGTCCCGACGGGCTCTCGCAGGGGGCCACCGGCCATGTCGCCGTGAGCGTGTGCGTCCTGGCATCGATACTCACGATTTCGCTCTTGTCCTCGATGTTGTCGTAGACGAATCCGTTTCCGTCGGTCACTGGAAACTCGGGTCTGCCTGGAAGCGCGACGGTGGCCACTACCGCATTTGTCGCAGTGTCAATTACGGATACGTCATGGCTGCGCCCGTTGAAGGCCCAGACCGTTTTCGTGACTGGCTCGAAGACTGCGGCGTCGGGGCCTGTGCCGACGGGAATAGTCTTCTCGATGGTGTTGGTGAGGCGATTGAACTCCGCGACCTGGTTGGCGCCGCCGTCGGTGATGTATCCATGAATGCCGTCTGACGAGAAAACCACAGCATGCGTGCCGTGGAGGCCGGCGATGTCGGCGACCTGCTTGCCGGCATTTGTATCAATGGCGATTACGTGACTGCCGCGGGTGACGTAGAGCAACTTCGACTGCGGATCTACGGAGAGGTAATCCCAGCCGCCATCTCCGCCGATCTTCCAGTCGTTGACTATATGAAAGGGACCGGCGGCCGGGGTGGTGGCCTGGGCGTGCGCAACCGCGTTAACGCAATAGAGCGCGTACAGAGCAGCGACGGGTGCTCGGAACCGGAGAAGCCTGGAGTTGATTCTTGGTGTTCGCGTGGGCATTTCTCTCCTTAAGAAAGTCCCAGACTACTCCAGGTTGCTGAATTTTCGCTGAAAAGGGGCTATTTCAGTCGTCCGCAATGTAGTGGCGAAGAGCGTCTGGCAGCTTTGTCGCGCTGCGCGGCAGGACCGCATCGCCGGTGAGTCCGCTGGTTTCGAGGATTGGGTCGGCAAGGTAGCCGACAAACTGCCGGGCGTCTACGCGCTTGACACGCAACGCAGCGGCTACGGCCGGTTCGACGGCGTGTTCGCCAGTCACTTCGAGCAGTACGACGTCGTATTTCTGTTGGTTGAGGCGAGCGTCGAGCTGAGAATAGTCACCTGCATAATCAATGGAAAATCCATGCTGCTGCAAGGCACGGTGAATAGTGGCGCCGTGCCGCTCGGAATCGCTGACCAGCAGGATCGATCGATCCCCAAAAGGCTGGTCAGACTGCTTACTGGATTGTCCTGTCGTCGTGGGCATGCTTGCTCCTCTTTTGTTTTCCCTGGGTGGGTCGGAAACATTCAGCGAGTGGCCAACGGGGGCTTTCCGACTACCGTGGGTTGGGAAGGGGCAAGGGCATGGCCAAAGCGGATATTTGCCGGAAAAATGGGAGCTAAACGGCTCAAAGAGGGAGGGTTGTGGGAAAATCTGGAGCTGGACAACCAATGTTGGAGGGTAAGGAAGTTGTGGGGAAGGTGGCAAAATCTCCCGATTGGGCTTGCGCCGGGAGCCTGGGCCGTGCCTGGCGCATCGAAAGCGTTGGGGTAGCCTGAAAGAATGCACGCCGAAGGTCAATTCATTCAGTGGGTTGCGGGACCGGTTGGGGCGGCGATCATGTCGCCGGCCAGCGCGGCTGAGGAGGCGCTGAACTCGACCTATGTCCGTTTTTCACTGTTGGCGCTCAGTTCGATCTTTTTCCTGGTGGATCCGTTTGCGGCGATTCCCTCCTTTATTGCAATCACGGCGGGCGTGGAACCCGCGCGGCGGCGGCGGATGGCGTGGAAGGCCGCGCTCACCTGCTTTATTGTTCTGATTTCATTTGCACTGGCGGGGCAGTTCATTTTCTCGCTGTTCGGGATCAAGCTTCCGGCGTTTGAGATTGCGGGAGGGCTGATCCTGATGCTAATCGGGATCGACATGATGGAGGCGAAGCGCTCGCCTACGCAGGAGTCGCAGCATGAGACCGAGGAGGCTGCGGCGAAAGAGGACGCCGGGATCGTGCCTCTGGGGATTCCGATGTTGGCGGGGCCGGGGGCAATTTCGAGCGTGATGGTGCTGGTGGGGCAGGCGCCGAACCACTGGCAGATGATGGCGATTCTGGGATCGATCACGATTACGGCGCTGGTGAGCTTCTTTGTGCTGAGCGGGGCGGACCGGATTCGGCTGATTCTGGGGGAAACGGGTATTCGGATCCTGGTGCGGATCATGGGGCTGCTGCTGGTGGCTTTGGCGATGCAGTTCTTTGTGAACGGACTGACGGATTTGGGGGTCATCCACGGAAAGTGAGGGGCCCCCCCGATATCGGTAAACAGCAAGTTGTTGCAGCGACGAAACTTGCTGATGTTATCGAATTTGATATCCCCCTCGGTTGCCCGGGCTGCTCGTACTGATTTGAGAATTCGGGGGTTGCGCGCTCGAATTTCATTCGACGGAGTTTGCATTGGAGTTTTGGGTGCAAATGAAAAGGACCGTCCCGTGGACGGTCCTTTGGCTACTGTATCTATGGTTGCAGGGTGGGAGTTGGAGTGCAAGGGAAATCGGTGGGTGCGGGGTTACGTAGGTA
>Ga0181520_10012825_pt1 | contig 10701 bp, 5 predicted proteins | sample PEATcosm2014_Bin_29_FD_132451 | JGI IMG/M metagenome (GOLD analysis project Ga0181520, IMG submission 132451) | Peatland microbial communities from MTU Mesocosm Facility, Houghton, MI, USA - PEATcosm2014_Bin02_30_metaG | ecosystem: Environmental > Terrestrial > Soil > Wetlands > Peat | place...
ATCTTCTAGCGATACAAAAAAATGCGACGAGCCGGGATCGCCCTGGCGCGAGCAACGCCCGCGCAACTGGCGGTCAATGCGGCGTGATTCATGGCGCTCGGTGCCCAGCACGTGCAGGCCGCCGACAACCTTGGTCTGCGGTGTGAGGTTGAAGACACTGGCGGCGGGACTGTCTGAATCAATCTCCCGGACCTCCCCGGTCGCGGAGTCCGTCAGCTTGTACCGGTATCCTTTGCCTTCGGGATGCGGTTTGCATTCCACATTCCAGCGCACGCCGGGACCGAGCTTGATGTCCGTGCCGCGGCCCGCCATGTTCGTGGCAATGGTGATGGCGCCGCGCTGGCCGGCGCGCGAGACAATTTCGGCCTCCTGCTCGTGATACTTGGCGTTGAGAACGGAGTGAATGAGCCCCTCCTTCTTCAGCATCCGCGAAAGCATTTCGCTGGTCTCGACCGAGATGGTGCCGACCAGCACCGGCCGGCCCTGCGCGTAAAGCCCCTTGATCTCCTTGGTGACGGCGTTGAATTTTTCGCGCCGGGTTTTATAGACGGAATCGTCGGCGTCCTTGCGGATGTTCGGCTGGTTGGTCGGGATGGACATCACGCCGAGCTTGTAGATGTCGAAAAATTCCGCCGCCTCGGTTTCCGCCGTGCCGGTCATGCCGGCCAGTTTGGTGTAGAGGCGGAAATAATTCTGAATGGTGATGGTCGCCAGCGTCTGCGTTTCGCGCTCGATCTGCACGTTTTCCTTCGCCTCCACGGCCTGATGCAAGCCGTCGCTCCAGCGGCGGCCCGGCATGAGGCGGCCCGTGTGCTGGTCCACGATGAGCACCTTGTTTTCCTGCACGACGTATTCCACGTCGCGCTGGTAAAGACTGTAGGCCTTGAGCAGTTGTGAGATGGCGTGAATCTTCTGCGCCTTGGCCTCGAAATCGGCCTGCATCTTGGCCTTGGTCTCCATCCGCTTGCGCGCGTCCGTTTCCGGGCCCACGTCCACGTCGTGCAGCATCGTGGTCAAATCCGGCAGCACAAACGCGTCGGGGTCCTGCGGGCTGATGAAATTTCTGCCCTTCTCCGTGAGGTCCGCGTCATGGCTCTTTTCGTCCATCGCGAAAATCAACTCCTCCTTCTCGCGGTACAAATCCACCTTCTTCTGGTCTTTGTGCAGTTCCAGCTCCGCCCGGTTCATCAAACCGGCGTTCTCCGGATTTTCCAGCATTTTCATCAGGCCTTCAGATTTCGGCTGTCCGGTTTTCACGCGGAAAAGCAGCAGGCCAATCTCGCGTTCCAGTTCGTCCGCATTCTGAACATTCGAGCCGTCGGTCGGGCGCAATTTTTTGAGGAGGTCATCCGCTTCTCTCAGGTAACGGTTGCAAAGCTGCTCCTGGGCGCGCACCAGATTTTCCACCAGCGGCTTCCATTGCGCATATTGCTCGTCAAACGTGTGCATGGACGGGCCGCTGATGATGAGCGGCGTGCGGGCTTCATCAATGAGAATTGAGTCCACCTCGTCCACGATGGCGAAATAATGGCCGCGCTGCACCTGTTCCTCCTTGCGGAGCGCCATGCCATTGTCGCGCAGATAATCAAAGCCGAATTCCGAGTTCGTGCCGTAGGTGATGTCGCAATGATACTGTTCGCGACGAATCTTGGGCGGCTGATCGTGCAAAATGACGCCGACCGTCAGGCCGAGATACCGGTAAATCGCCCCCATCCACTCCGAATCGCGGGCGGCGAGATAATCGTTCACCGTCACGACATGCACGCCGCGCCCGGAAAGGGCGTTGAGATAGACCGGCAGCGTGGCAACCAGCGTCTTGCCTTCGCCGGTGGCCATTTCGGAAATTCTGCCGGTGTGCAGGGCGTAGCCGCCGATTAGCTGGACATCGAACGGGATCATTTCCCACTTGAGCGGATGTTCGCGCACGATGATTTCCTGGCCGCACAGCCGGCGGCAGGCGTTTTTGACCACCGCGAAGGCCTCCGGCAGGATTTCCTCCAGCTTGCGCGCCAGCTCCTCGTTGTCCTGGATCTGGGCAAGCTCCGCCTTCCACGTGGCGGTCTTGGCCCGCAATTCATCGTCCGACAATTTCTGCAGGCCGGCCTCCAGTTCATTGATTTGGGCCACGACCGGGAAGATTTTCTTCACGTCGCGGTCGTTCTTGGTCGGGAAAATTTTTCTGAAAAAATTCACAATTCTCTTTCCATTACATTGGTTAAAATGAACGGATACGCTACGCTACCCGGCGCGCAGCGTCAAAGCGAAACGGGAGGGAAATTCGGAGGGATTTGCTCCATCCGGCTTTCCATCGCTGGCCTGATCGCATAGGCTGGGCAAAATTTTTTGATCATGCCTGAAGCCCCACCACCTTCCGCCGGCCGCTGGCCGCCGCAGATCAAGTACATTGTCGGCAACGAGGCCTGCGAACGCTTCAGCTATTACGGCATGAGGAGCATTCTCGCCGGCTACATTACCGGCGCAGTGCTCAAAGGCGGTCTTGGCCATACCGACGACTACGCCACGGAAACCATCCACCTCTTTGTCTTCGCCAATTATTTCATGCCCTTGCTCGGCGCGTGGCTCTCGGACAAGGTCATCGGGCGCTATCATACAATCCTTTGGGTTTCGCTGTTTTACTGCGCCGGTCATGGCGTGCTGGCGTGCAGCGACTTTGCGGGCAGTGTTCACGGCAAGACGCTCTGCCTCTGGGCTGGGCTGGCGCTGATTGCGTTCGGCTCCGGCGGCATCAAACCCTGCGTGTCGGCGTTCATGGGGGACCAGTTCAAACCGGAACAGTCGCATCTGCTCCAAAAGGCCTACGGCGCGTTTTACTGGGCGATCAACTTTGGCTCCTTTTTCTCGTTTCTGGTCATTCCGTGGATCAAAAATCATCACGGCTACAGCCTGGCGTTCCTGGTGCCGGGAATTTTGATGGCTATCGCCACGTTCATTTTCTGGCTGGGAACCAAACATTACGTGCGCGTGCCGCCATCGCGGGTGACTCGGCGCGCTGGATTTTTTAGAGTCTTGTTTGCGGCACTGTCCGGCACACCCGAACCCGGCAAAGGTTTTTGGAGCGGAGCCCGTGGCCGGTTTAGTGCCGCGGAAATTGATGCCGCGAAATCCGTGGCGCCAATCTTGATGGTCTTTGCATTGATTCCCATTTTCTTCTCGCTGTTCGACCAGACAAATTCGACCTGGGTATTGCAGGCTGAAAAAATGACCCCGGCAAACATTCTTGGCTTCACCGTTGGCGCGGAGGAAATGCAGTCCATGAACCCGTTAATTGTGATGATTTTGGTGCCGTTGTTTACGCTGGGCATTTATCCAGGCATCGGACGCCTGGCCTCGCCGCTCAACCGTATGACAATGGGCATGTTTCTGGCGGCAGGTTCGTATCTTGTGGTGGCCGCGCTGCAACTGCGCATTGAACACGGCGACCATTTGAGCGTATTGTGGCAGACCCTCCCTTATTTCATCCTCACGGCAGCCGAGGTGCTGGTTTCCACCACGGGCTTGGAATTTGCATTTCGCGAGGCAGCGCCCGAAATGAAAAGCATCATCATGAGTTTCTGGCTGCTGGCTATTGCCTTGGGCGACCTGTTTATAGCGGTGCTTACCAAACTCTTGTCCAACGGCACCGGTGATGCTGCCGTAAGCACGCACCGTTTCTTGCAGTACGCCGGATTGACGTTTGTGGTGGCCATCCTGTTCAGCCTCGTCGCGGCGTTCTATAAATATCGCGACCCGTCGGCAGCTCAGGGGAAATGACGGAGCGCGGGCAGCTCGCCCGCGTGTTCCCGTTTAAACCACGCGGGCGGGCGGCCCGCGCTCTTCAATTTACTGCTGCGACCCGTAATGCGCGTCCACTTTGGCCGCTACGTCACGATAACCGATGTCCGTTTCGTAAATTTGCAGGAACTGCTCGATCGCTTCGGCTTTCTTGCCCATTTTTTCCAGCACGCAGCCGAGATGATAGATTAAATCCTTTTTTTCCTCGTCAAACGCAGGCTTTTCCTTGATGGCGTTTTGCAGCGTGCGCACGGCGGAATCGTTCATGCCGCGCTTGGCAAAGCACTGTGCCAGGTAGCTCATGGCCGGGATGCGTTTGTGCGGGTTCTGCTGCGCCTTCTGAAATTCCCCCATGGCCTCGGCCACTTTGCCGGCTTCGAAATATAGCTGCCCCAGTTCAAACCGGATGCCGAGGTCAGTCGGGTATTTTTCCACCCGCTGCTGGCATTCGGCCAGCTTGAACTCCACCTTCGCGGCCTGGAGCCGGGCGATCTGGTCCGCGTTATCCGCGGCAAACGGGTTTAACTGGGCCAGTTCGCTGTCCATCTTTTTCACCGTCGTGTCGGCGATGGCGCGGTCCAGCGTCGCGTCGCCGCCGTGCCCGGTATTCTTGATGCGGGTGTAAAGTTCCAGGGCGCGGTCAAATTCCTTCTTCTGCGTGTAAAGCTCCGCGAGCGAGCGCATCATCTTCACATTGTCCGGCTCCGCTTCCAGACGGCCTTCGTATTCGGCAATGAGCCGCGCCGCGGTGTCCTCGGTTTTTTGCACACGGTTAGCCTGTTCCAGCGAGACCGCCTCATCCTTGTTGCGTAAAACGTCGCGAAAAGAACCTTGGCCTCCCTCCAATCCGGAGTAGCCGCCCTCGTCCATGGTCTTGCGCGCGGACAAATTTTTCTGCGCCTGCGCCAGGTCAGGATCAAACCCCGAGCCGCGGGCCAGTTCATCCAGCGCCGCCTCGGCCGATGCCGACGCGGCTCCGCCCGTCTGCGCCGCCAAATCGGCAAATTCGATCACCAGCGCCTTGTCCTTCGGCGAATGCCTCACCATCACTTCCAGCGACATCACGGCGGTCTTGGGAAGTTCCAGCGCCAAGGCCCCGTCCACAATGATACGGTGGGCGTAGGAATTGTTCGGATCGGAGTTCAAGACCTGCTCGGCAATGGCCATGGCCTCGGCGGGATTTCGGCTCAAGGCCATTTTGGCCCTGGCGATTTGCGGCGATGCCCCCGCGCCGCTCATCATTTTCTTGAAGAAGCCGGTGGTCGCGCCAGCGGCTTTTTTGGCCTGCTCGATGCGCAACGCGCGGCGGCAGTCAAAAAAGCCCGGCTCCTTTTCAAGCACCTGGCAGAACAGGGTCATGGCATAATCAGGGTTTTCCCGTTGGGCGGCTTCCGCCGCCTTGAGGTAGAGCCGCCGCAAATCGGACGGAATTTCGTTCACAAGTTTTTCTGGCATAAAATTCAGAGGCAAATGCCTCGGTCCAAGTTTCAAATGTTCGCACATTGCGCCCGCTGCCGCAGGGCGTGGTCCACCAGCACCAGCGCGGTCATGGCCTCGACCATCGGCACCGCGCGCGGCAGCACGCACGGGTCGTGACGCCCGCGGCCTTTGAGCGTGGTGTTGTGCAAATGCGTGTCCACGGTGTCCTGCTCCTGCATCACGGTGGCCACGGGCTTGAACGCCGTGCGGAAGAAAATCGTTTCCCCATTCGAGATGCCGCCCTGGATGCCGCCGGAGCGGTTCGTGGTGGTAAAAATCTTTCCGCCGCGCGCGCGGATCGGATCGTTGTGTTCCCGGCCGGTCAGCAAAATTCCCGCAAAACCGTCGCCGCTCTCAAAGCCCTTGCACGCCGGTAGGCTCAACATCGCCCTGGCCAGGTCGGCTTCCAGCTTGTCGAACACCGGTTCGCCCCACCCCGCCGGCACCCCGCGCGCAACCCCTTCCACCACCCCGCCGACCGTGTTGCCCTCGCCCCGCATTTTTTCAATGAGGCGGATCATCTTTTCCGCCGCCTTGGCGTCGGGACAACGCACCATGTTGGCTTCCACCTCCTTGAATTTTACGGTCTCGGGATTTACCTCGCCAATAATTTTTTGGACCTGTTTGACGTAGGCGAGAATTTCCACGCCGAATTGTTCGCGCAGAACTTTTTTGGCCACCGCGCCGGCCGCCACGCGGCCAATGGTCTCCCGCGCGCTGGCGCGTCCCCCGCCCTGCCACGCGCGGATGCCGTATTTGGCAAAATAGGTGTAATCCGCATGTGACGGGCGGAACTTGTCCTTCATCTCAGTGTAAGCCTCGGAGCGCGCGTCCTCATTTTTAACCCAGAGACAAATCGGCGTGCCGAGCGTGCGCCCATCACTGGACAGGCCGGACATGATTTGCACCCTGTCGGCTTCCTTGCGCGGCGTGACGATGCTGGACTGCCCGGGCCGGCGCCGGTCGAGCTCCGGCTGGATGTCGGCCTCGGAAAGTTTCAGGCGCGGCGGACAACCGTCCACCACCACCCCCACCCCGCCGCCGTGCGATTCGCCCCAGGTCGAGATGCGAAACAAGTGTCCAAAGCTGCTTGCCATGACTTGATAATGTGTAAAATTGCCCGTTTGGTCAATGCGCCTGCGTGGCTGCCGTGGCGGGCTTGTGAACGCGCGGCAAACTGTATGCTGCTTGCCGCGCCTTCTCAAACCTGCCCAGACCGTCAACTGCTCAGTCGTTCGAACCTGAACGCCCACAAACAAAATTGTTCCGGTTTGGCGGTCTGATTATGAAGGCAGTTTTAGTCCTCCCGTAATGGCATTGCAACTCAAAAGACAGGTGGAGCCATCAAATGACACGCATTCTTTGGAGTCATGCCCGGCAAAACACAAAATAAGCCAGCTTTCGGCTTTTCGCGGCTGCGTTCGCGGGGTAAATTTTTGCATGGCTCTCTTTCGGCGATGGTTTCTGATTTTATTCGCGCTCCTGCTGGGCGGCGGACAGTCTTTTGCCGCGTCCGGCGAACAACGTGCCTATGGCGCTGCCCTGCAGGCTTTTCACGACAAATTTTATTCCGTGGCCGAAACCCGGCTCACGCAATTCCTCCAAAATTATCGCAAATCCACCAATGCGCCCATGGTGGTGCTGTTGCTGGCGCAGTCGGAATACTACCAAAAAAATTATTCCGCCGTGACCAACCGGCTCGCCGACCCCGTCAATCTGGCCAGGGCAAGACTCGCCGGCATGACCGATTCTTATATCTATTGGCGCGCCGAGGCGCAGTTCGCCCAAGGCGACCTGGTGGGCGCGGCGCGCACCTTCGTATCGCTGACCGAAAAATTTCCCCATTCGCCGCTGGCCTTGAATGCGGCGGTGGAGGCGGCGGCTGCGTTTGCAAAACTGGGCCTGTGGCCGGAGATAGACCGTTTGCTGGACAGCCCGAACGGCCTGTTTCAGCACCTGGCTGTGCTTGACCCGGCCAACGAACAGGTGGCCAACGGACGGCTGCTGCAGTCGGAATCAAAATGCATGCAACAGGGTTTCGCCGCGGCCCTCGCAATTTTGAACCAGTTAAATCCGACGACGCTGACCCCGGAACAAGATTGGAAACGCGCGTATTTGCTTTACCGCGCCAATCTGGGCATAAACGATCTGGACGCCGCGCTGGTGGCCACCACCAACCTGCTCCAGATTGCCCGCCCCGCTCATGGCAACACCTGGGCCACCAATCTGGCGCAAAGCGTGGCCAGCCATGCCAGTGTGCTGGAACAGCAAGGCCGGCTGGCCGAAGCCGCCGCCGCCCTGCAGGAAAATCTTTCGAACACTGTTCCCGTCGGACAACAACAGCAGACCATTTTAAAACTCGCCGATCTGGCCATTGCCCAAAAGAACCTGACGAACGCGGAGACGACACTGGAATCATTTCTGGCGCAATTTTCTGATTCACCCGCGGCGGACATTGCCCTGCTGACGCTGGGCAAACTGCATTTGGCCGATTTTATCGCGCAGCCTTCGGCCACGAATCACCTCGTAACCGCCCAGGCCGACCTGGATCAATTCCTCGCCACCACCAACAGCCCGCTTGCCGGCCAGGCGTATTTGGCGCGCGGCTGGTGCAACTGGCTCGCCAATAAATATCCCGAAAGCCTGGCCGACTTTCAGTCCGCCGCGCAACTTCTGCCCGTCTCGGAAGATTTGGCGGTGGCCCGTTTCAAAATGGGTGATGCCCAGTTTGCCTTGACGAATTACCCGGGCGCATTGACCAATTACCAGGCCGTGCTGACGGACTTTTCCGACCTGCCGCAAGTCACCAATTCGCTCGCCAGCCGCGCGCTGTATCAGATTTTGCGCGCTCAACTGGTGCTGCACGATGTCACTGGCATGGATGACTCCATGCGCCAGTTGCTGGAGAAATTTTTCACCAGCGCGCCGACGGAAAGCAGCATGTTGCTGGCCGGCCAGGGCTTTTCCGACTTCGATGCCCCGGCCAAAGCCCGCAGTGTGTTTCTCGGGTTTGAATTGGAACATGGCCATTCCCTGTTGCTGCCCGAGGTGGCGTTTGCCGCCGCCCGGACTTATGAACGGGAACAAAACTGGCCGGCAGCCGTCACCAACTATCAGTCCTGGTTGGAGACCTATCCCACCAACGAACTGCGGCCGCAGGTGGAATATGCGCGCGACTGGGCGGTTTCCCAGACCGGCGACGAGTCTGCGGCCTTCAAACTGTTCAGTCAGTATCCCACCAATCTCCCTTCACTCACGCCGCTCGCGTACTGGTGGATGGCGGACCATTATTTCCGGCTCGGCGGAACAAATTTCACCACCGCGGAATATTACTACCAGTTGATTTTTCAGGATTTCCCGGCCCACGAACTCGCCTATCCCGCCCAGTTGCGGGCCGCCCGGGCCGCCATGGGCCGGTTCAGCTATGAGGGGGCGAACCGTTCTTATCTGATCCCGCTTATCAACGACACCAACTGCCCGGCGGATGTGGCGATGCAGGCGCGCTTCGCCTACGCTGAAGCCCTCGGGCGGATGAAGGACACCAACACCATATATAATCTGCAACTCGCCACCAATATCCTCGGCCAGATTTGCGCGGCGTATCCGACCAATGAGCCCGGCGCGCTGGCGTGGAGCGAAATTGCCGATTGTGATTTGCAGCTGGGCGCCTACGACGCCGCCACCAATGCCTGCGCTCAAGTGCTGAATTCCCCGGGCGCCAGTCAGGAATTGCGCAATCGCGCGCGCGTGGGGCTTGGCAATCTGCTTAAAAAAAAGGCGGAAGTCCTCCCGGCCGAAGCTCAGCGCCCCCTGCTCTCGCTGGCCCTCGGCTATTATACCGATGTGCTTTATACCACCAATTCCGTCGCCGATGCGTTTTGGACCAAGGAAGCGGGTCTGCAGGCGCTGCCCCTGATGATGACTTTAAAGGAGGGCGATGTGAACGCATTCTTCAACAGCCTCGAACACTGGCTGCCGTCGGCGACCGGCTCGCTGGAGAAAAAACGGGCGGCATTGAACAGCTCCCCAAACAACTGACGCCAGTTGACTTGGCGGCCCAGTGAAACTAACTTGCCACAATGAGCGCAACCACCACGGAAACCATCCTCACGCTGACGCCCCGCGCGGCGGCGGAGACGCGGGATATTTTGAGCAAGGCCGAAAACGCCGGAAAAAGTTTCCGCGTGTTCGTGGAACGGGGCGGCTGTTCCGGCATGCAGTACGGCATGGTTTTCGACGAGTCGCGCGACGGGGATTTTGTGTCCGAACAGGCAGGTGTGACCGTGCTGGTGGACGCCATCAGCGCCCAATATCTGCGCGGCACCGTGGTGGACTTCAGTGACGCGCTGACCGCCGGCGGCTTCAAGATCACCAATCCCAACGCCAAAGAAAGCTGCGGCTGCGGCAAATCCTTCAACGCGTAAGCCCATTAACCGAACACGGTCTGTTCCATACCATTTCAGTTAATTCTGTCGCCACCAAGGTGCAAAATGGATGCCCGGCGAGCGTCAATGCCCGGGGAGCGCGCCCGCCCCGGGCGCCGTTTTCCGCGCCCTCGCGGAAAACCACGCGCGCAAGCGGCGCTCCCAAGTATTCCAACCACATGGCTCGTAATCAACGCCCGCCGGTCTGTGGCTGCACTAAAACTCGAAACGCTTAAATCCAGTTCTTTTTGACCATCCACGACTTGATGACCTGCGTCAGTCCCACGTAGCAGAGCAGCGTCACCGCCAGCAGCGGCCAGAACTGCCACGGCAGCGGCACAAAATGCAAAATCGGCGCCAGCGGCGAATACGGCAGATAGGCGCCAATGCCCATGATCAGAATCGTCGTCATCGAAAGCGGCCAGCTCGCGCGTGACTGGATGAACGGAATCATATTCGTGCGGATGACATGGATGATCAGCGTCTGCGTCATGATGGACTCGACGAACCAGCCGGTTTGAAACAGCGACGCGGCGTAAATCTTGTCCGGATCAGTGACCCCGGCGAAACGGCTGGCCATGTCCGCCGGCAGCAGGGTCAGGTTGCTGCATTTAAAGTAAAACCACATCGCGGCAAACGTGGTGTAGTCGAAGATTGAACTGATGGGGCCGATAAATATGATGAACCGCGCAATCTCTCCCATCGCCCACGGACGCGGCTTGGCGATTTGCGACGGCGCCACGTTGTCGGTTGGAATCGGCACCTGCGAGAAATCGTAGAGCAGATTGTTCGTCAGCAGTTGAATGGGCAGCATCGGCAGAAACGGCAGCCATGCGCTCGCGCCCAGCACGCTGAACATGTTGCCAAAATTTGAGCTGGCGCCCATGCGGATGTATTTCAAGATGTTCACGAACACCTTGCGCCCTTCGAGCACGCCTTCTTCCAGCACCATCAGATTTTTTTCCAGCAGGATGACATCGGCGGATTCCTTGGCGATGTCCACCGC
>Ga0181520_10012826_pt1 | contig 10701 bp, 6 predicted proteins | sample PEATcosm2014_Bin_29_FD_132451 | JGI IMG/M metagenome (GOLD analysis project Ga0181520, IMG submission 132451) | Peatland microbial communities from MTU Mesocosm Facility, Houghton, MI, USA - PEATcosm2014_Bin02_30_metaG | ecosystem: Environmental > Terrestrial > Soil > Wetlands > Peat | place...
CAACCTGCTCAAAAGCGAAACGTCAAAAAGCAAACTCAGCATCCGCTCCAAAAGACTCTGGGCGTCTTGGAAACCGGACTACCTGAAAAAGTTGCTCGGAATTTAGATGCGTTCGCCCTGGCGGTTCATCTTGACACCAGGGACCAAGAAAAAATATAGTGCCGCCACTGAATTCTCTCCGTAGCGACGGCCGTTAGCCGGGAGCGCAAATGACGATTGCTAAGTCGCGGGTTATTTTTGCGGTTTTCTTCATCCTCGTCGGGCTGGCTGCGGTCGCGCAGGCCGACACCCTGAGCAGCATCATGGGCGCGCCGTACGCCGCCGGCGACGGTCCGGGGTACAACTACGCGCACGCGCCGACCTACGGCGCGAATCCGATTCCGGCGCGCATCACCGCGATCGAGTACCCGGTGCTGGGAATGCCCGAGATCGTCGAACCGGCCGGCGTGCTGAACGTCGTCGTTTACGACGTGAACGGCGACGAGTATCCCGACCCGGCCGATTGGCAGGTCCGCCTGACGACTGCTTACGCCTATCCGGACGCCTCGTACGCGCACGTGGGCGACCCTGTCGCGCAAAATTACGACGCGGTCGTCTCCGACGTCGCGTACGACGCAACGCTGAAGGCCTATCGTCTCACCTGCGCGGTCCCGGACGGCGCGCCGGCGGACGTTTACGGCCTGGCGGTCACCTGCGCGACGATCGTCGATTACCAGCCGGCCGCGGTGGCGATTCGCGACACGATCGGCGGCACGTACACGTTCGCCCACCTTTCCGACATCCAATTGGCGGACCTGGCCGGCTATTCGACGGGCAACGAAGAGACCAGCGGCGATTACCCGGGCGCGACAACCGAACAACGCAGCGTGGCGATCTTCCAAAACGAGATTCTCAGCGAACTGGCGCTGCTGCGTCCCGATTTCGCCGTGATCACCGGCGGCCTGTCGTATGGCGACAATTACCAGACGGACATCGCGACGTTGGCGCAGATTCTGGCGAGCACGAAAACGCCGCTGTTCCTGGCGCCGGGCAATCACGACGGCTACGCGTATTACGGCAGCACGACCGTCCTCACCGACGGGCTCGAGTCTTACGGGCAATCGTGGGGGCCGCTGTATTACAGCTTCGACTACGGCTCGCTGCACTTCGCGGTGGCCAACAGCTACGACGGGTCGACCGCGCGCCGGCAGGGGATCGCCCTGGGCGTCTTTGCGGTGCTGGCGGAGAATGCGGGCGGGTTCATGGGCCCGGCGCAATACGGCTGGCTCCAGGCCGACCTGGCGGCGGCGACGCACGCCGGCCAGCGGACGATGCTCTTCATGAACCACGATCCGCGCGGGCCGTACAGCGCGGACATGCCCTTTTCGACGAATCCGTCCGATCACGCGGAACAATACTGGAACTTCGATTCGAGCGCCTGGGATTCCGACCCGACCGACGGCATCCAGAACGAGACCGCGAAAAGCAACACGGGCACGAAACTGCTGACCGCGGCGCTGCAGGCGGACGTGCCCTTTCTCTTCATCGGGCACAGCCATTGGGACAGCGTGTGGCAGTATGCGGCCGGCGCGCCGATCCTCGATCGCGACAACAACGTGTTGGACGTGCCGCTCCCGCAGCAGCCGTTCAACGTCGTGCAGACGACGACGGCGGCGGCCGGGGTCGCCTCCGGAACCGGCAAACGCGAATACAACGGCTATCGCTTGATCAGCGTCGAAAACAACGCCGTGACGAGCCTCAATGCGATCGACCCGGCGTCGCCCGAGCGCAGCGTGCCCGCCGGCAATTTGTGGTTCACGCCGACCAACAACGACGGGACGTCCACCTACGCGCAGATCCAAGTGACCAACGGCTTGCCGGCTGCGCTCCCGATCACGCTGCAATTCTTCGTGGCGGGCCTGCCGCAGGGTTACGAGATTGTCAACGAGAAGACCGGCGACCTCGTGCCGATCACGGACCTCGGCCTCGGCGACAACGGCGTCGCCGTGTTGTACGCCAAGACGACGGTCAACGGCGTCGATCCGGCGGCGTTCCCCGTGCCCGCCGGCAAACAAGTCCAGGCGCACTTCGCGGCGCGTCCGCTGCCGACCGGCGCGGCGCCGACGGCCGCGTTCAGCGTCACGCCGGCGACCCCGCCGACTTCGTTCAACTTCGACGCTTCGGCCTCGACCAACCCCGGCGGCGGCAGCCTGCGGTGCTTCTGGGATTTCGGCGACGGCTTCACCGGCGCGGGCAAGACGATCGCGCACACGTACACGCTGGGCGGGGAGTTGGTCGTCACGTTGACGGTGATGAATCAAACCGGCGGCAGCGCCACGACGCAATCGACGCTGGGCGTCTCGGATTGCTGCCCCGACCGCAAACATAAGATCGATCACTTCGGCTGCGGCGAATGCGACGCCGCCGGCCCCGGCTCGCCGTGGTCCGGGTTGGCGTCGATGCTCGTCGCGGCGCTGGCCTTGTTTTTGCTGCGCTTCGTTCTCGTACAGAGGAGAGGCAAATGAAACGGATCGCCGTCCCGATCGTCCTTCTCGTTTTGGCGGCCGGGGTCGCGGCCCACGCGATCGATGTGGAAAACATCGTGCCGGCCATGGGTCCGCAGAACTTGGTGTCGTTGTACACGAGCGAGCCGCTCGGGACGTGGCAGTTTGCGCTGGGGATGGTGGCCAATTACGCGACGTCGCCCTTCATTCTGAAGACCGAGCAATCGGGGAACAATATCGGCGTCGTGCAAACGTTGATCGAGGACCAGTTCTACGTCGCGCTCGGATTTTTCAAACGGGTCGATTTGATGATCGGCTCGTCGTTCGCGCACGCGGCCGGCAATATGAACAACAGCCAACTCAACTCCATCACGGGCTTGCCCCACGATTCCTTCACGTCCGGCTCCGAGTTCGGCGACACCAACATTGCCTTGAAGATCGCCATTCTGGAAAACAAGCCGGGCCTTGTGGGCCTCGCCCTGAAGCTCGACGGCACGCTGCCGACGGGCTATTCCCCGTTGTTCATCGGCTTGGGCGCTCCGGCTTTCGGCGGCGCCTTGATTCTGGATAAGCGCTTCGACCGCGTGAACATCGTGCTCAACGGCGGCCTGCGTTATCTGCTGCCGCAGAAAGATCTCCAGGCGTCGATGCAATTCGTCGGCGGGGTGGGCCTGGACGTGGCGATCGCCAAATGGGTCGGCGTCGGGGCCGAGTTGGCCGCGCGCACGGTCGATTACGGCTTCAAGGGCATCGCCGCCACGGCGCCGCTGGAGGCGCTGGTCGGCGCGCACTTCAACACGCCGGTCGGCCTCAATTTTCTGCTGGACGCGGGCTTCGGCCTCAACAGCGGCATCGGCAATCCGACCTTCCGCGTCATCGCCGGTTTGAATTTTGCGTATCCGCCGGTCAAATACGGGCCGCCCGAGCCGAAACCGGAGCCGCCGCCGGCCCCGCCGCCGCCGGCCGCCCCGCCGCCCGCGCCCGCGCCCGCGCCGCCGCCCCCGGTTGTGGAGGCGCCGCCGCCGCCGATCGTCGAGGCGCCGGAAACGATGATCGCCAAGAAAGACAGCGGCGTGGCGCTCTGGCCCAGCCAGATTCTCTTGCCGAACCCGCTGGTTTTCGGCGGCGCGGCCAGTTCGAAATTGACGAACGACGACCGGGCCGAACTGGATGACGTCGCCGATCTGCTGCAGCAGTACCCGAATGTCCAATTGCAGATCGAGGGGCACATCGCGACCGGCACGGCGAACGCGTTGCGGTTGAGCGAACTCCGCGCCGCGGCCGTGCGTACGTACCTGATCCGCAAGGGCGTCGCCGCGAGCCGTCTGAAGGCCGTCGGCTTGGGCGACCAGGTGCCGATCGCGCCGAACACCACGGCCGAGGGCCGCGCGAAAAACACGCGCATCGACTTCGTCGTCACGGCCCGCTGACCGCGAATGGACACACCCGCAATTTTGCGCGTCACGCACGTCGGCGCCGCGACGATGCTGCTCGAACTCGGTTCCCTGCGCCTCTTGACCGATCCGGTTTTCGACGCGGCAGACACGAAATACTCGTTCGGTTACGGCACGCATTCGCAAAAGACGAGCGGGCCCGCCATGGCCGCCGCCGACATCGGGCGCATCGACGCGGTGCTGCTCTCGCACGATCACCACGGCGACAATCTGGATGACGCGGGCCGCAGGTTGCTGCCGGCGGCCCGCGTGGTGCTCACCACCGTGGCCGGCGCCGCCCGGCTGGGCGGAAACGCCCGCGGTCTCCCCGCCTGGCACGAGCACCGGTTGCTGGGCGCCGACGGCTTCTCGCTGCGCGTAACTGCCACGCCCGCGCGGCACGGCCCGCCCTTGGCGCGCTTCCTCGTCGGCGAAGTGACGGGCTTCCTGCTCGAAGCGCCCGAGCTGACCGGAGGCGCGATTTACATCACCGGCGACACGGTGTGGCATCGCCGGCTGACCGAGATCGGCCGCGGCTGGCGGATCGGCACGGCGTTTTTTCACATGGGCCAGGCGTCGTTCGGATCGACGGGGCCCATCCGCTACACGATGAGCGCGAAGGGCGCCGTCAAGCTCGCCCGCGCGCTGCAACCGGCGCGCGTCGTCCCGATTCACTACGAGGGCTTCTCCCATTTCGCCGAGGGCCGCGCCGAGATCGAACGCGCTTTCGACGCGGCCGGCCTGTCCGCGCTGCTCTATTGGCTGCCGCTCGGCAAGGAAACAATTGTGCCCTGCTGAGCGATGCATTTTCGCCGGGCGATGTGCGGACGCCTTCGGCGCCGCACCCTCTCGCGGATTGTCAGCCGAGCCTCTTGCAACAACGGCAACACGATTATTGGCGTCTCGCGTAGACCTCGCCCCCGGGCCACGCCTGGCGTGGCCGCGCCCGGCCCCGCCACAGGGTGGGGCGAGAAGACACCGTGGCGGACCCGCGTTGCGGAGAGGCTTTCCTTCGGTCTATCGTCGGCTCAAATCTGACTTTTTTGGATTCGCCCAGCGGTCGGCGCAATTAAATAACAGCAACAGGTGATATTTTTCTTGACTTCCCCCCCCCTCTTAACTTACAATCGTGCGGCTAGTAGCCGACCGCACCACGATTTTTCACCAAAGAACCTCGGCGAAGGCGTCCTTGTATTCACGCGCCACGGCGACCCAGTGTCGCCGGACGATTAGGGACCAGCGAGGCATCGGCCGTGGCCGATTTGTGCAACCACTTTCAGAAATAAGGAGGATTTATTATGCTAACAGACTATTACCTCGATGCACGGTACGGGAACGACTCGACGGGGACGGGTGGGCAGTTAAGCCCTTGGAAAACGATTAACCAGTTGCTCACCGACGCGACCGGCTTGAAGTCCGGGCCGATCACGAGCGACGTCACGATTCATCTCGCTGGGACACAGAACGGGCCGGATCTCCAATATTACGATTACGTGAGCTTGGATCTCACAGGCGTTCATTGCTTGCCGGGGGTCACGTTGAATTGGCAGCCGTGCCTTTATCCGCCGGGTCCTTCTTATTCCGCCGCCCCTCAAGAGTGGAATGACGGCAACTATTATGAGGCCGGTGATCCGTTCTCGACGACCACGCCGCCCGCCCCGCTCGACGTCTTGGCCGGCATGCGGCCGTGCCAGTTTTCCCAGGGAATCCTTTGCACCGGCGGCATGAACAACGTTTTCCGCGGCATCTGTTTCGGCGCCGCCGCGAATTGGGACCCGCTGATGAGCATGGGCGTTACTGCCGACACGGTCGGCGTTCATCTCATCTATTGCGCGGTCGGCCCGTTGCCGCCCGCGCCGAACTCGATCGGGATTTTCGCCGTGGGCTCCGCCATGGTTAACGTGGAAAACAGTCTGGTCGCCAATTTCAACACCGGCGCTTTGGCGGCGGAGGGGGCGTGGTTGCTGCTGTCCGGCAATAATTGGTTTGCCGATTGCGGCGCCGTGGGCGTGCAGGCGTGGGCCGACGCTCGGGTGCTCATTCAGCCGTGGTATGGCCCCGGCCAGCCTACGTGGCGCACCACGACGATTGTGACGACCTCGCCGCGCGCGGAATACAAGGCGGTCTGGGCATCGGCGTCCAAGATCATGATTTCCGACCTGACGCCGATTGGATTGCGTTACCGCGGCCAATTGCAAGTCGTTAAGCAGGATCTCCACGGCAACGACGAGTACTACGGCGTCGTCCTCGAGGCGCAGTCGCTGCTGCTCGGCGCGAAACTCGTGATGTTCACCAACCCGGCGCTGGCGACGACCCAGCCGGCGTTCGAGACCGTGCCGGCGGGGCAGCAGATTGTATTGAAAGCCGGGGAAGGGTGCGTCCGGGTCAATTGAAACGACGTTGATTCTTGACGAGGGCCGGTTTCCGGCGCAGTCTTGATTTGCCATGGCGACCGGCCTTCTGTTTTGCGAAATGGAGAGATTTGAAATGAGCGACTTCGAACTGAAGAAATATGTCCCGGCGCGGCCGCCTGCCCTTACTCCCGCGGAACGGAAATATCTCGAACAGCATCCCCGCGCGCGGTACGTGCCAGCTCTATCGCCTCAAAGGGACGCCGACGAAATCGCGCGCCGGGCCAAGAATGGGAACAGTCGATACGTGCCGGCCGGTCCTGCGCCTACAGTCGATTTCTATCCCGTGGGCCCGATCGACACGACGCCCAACACGAAACCTCAGAATTTCCTGCCGACCCAGTGGGTCGGGACGAGCGAGCCATGGTGGCATCGGGCGATATTTGAATCCCAAACGCTCGGTAATGTTGTCGTATATTACTACGTGCCACAGCGCCTCGATTCGACAAAGGGCTCCGCTGGAGGTGGTTCGGTCGCGCAGCAAGGGGCGCCGGGGAGCGGCGCCAGACCACGGCGGTTTGTCGTTGGCATCCCCGGGGCCGGGGCGGAGCACTATAGAGGCGGTGCAGTTCATATTCAAAACATGGGGCTCATCGACATAAACTACGATAATCTCGACAGTCAGAACCCCTTAATCGGAAAGTCTTTTGCTGATCTGAACAACACGATCATCATCGTTCCTTGTTTCGACCAGTGGTACGGACCGCTCAAACTCGGTTCAGATCCACCGGCATATCTTCCTTACCGGCCGTGGTGGGTGGCACAGGGTTCGCAGGAAGACTGCGCATTCCTTTTTGAATTCTTGAATTATCCACCCGTCGTGTTTCAGGATCGGGTGGCGGATTTTCAATTCAATCTCACCGACTTCTATCAAACAGTGGGTTGGCTCGACCCGTATCGGTCAGATCTCGTCTTAAATAATATCATTGATCAATTTCAACAAGCGTTCGCCGCAGCCGGCGATCCGGTCGAAGAGACATTTATGATTTACGGGCACTCGGGCGGAGCCCAATTCGTATCCCATTATATGTTGATGTGGCCCGAAAGGCTGGCGGGCGCCGCACTGTCATCGGCCGGGCACGTGCTCATGCCGCGTACCGATTACCGCTTTCCCTTCGGTATGGATGTTTTTATTAAAGACGGTGCCTTATACGGAGACCACGGCGCGATTTGGCCAATCGGCGATAACTCCGATCCCAACGGCGACAAGTTTCCAACAACCGATCTCACGCTGCTTACCGATTTCGCAGCCAACCCCGGACTTTGGTACGAGAAGATCCGTGACGCCTGCAAGTTCCCGAAAATTATGACCGTTGGTCTGGACGAGGGAGCTGACCCAAGTCTAAGGGACACTGGATACGGTGCGTTGCAGGGGGCCGATCCCGTCGACAAGGCATACAATTATTTTCTCGAAATAAATCGAGCAATCGTGATCGCTAGAGGCGCATATGGGGCCGACTGGCCGCCCGACGCAATTCACGACAACATGGCGTTCTTCCAATTCAATGTGGAGCATGGCGACAATCTTACAGATACTTGGAATTGGTTGAAACATTATTGGCTTGATTATCCATCAATAATTCCCTATCGCATGACGGATTATAGCCAAACGCCACCACTGGTGCAATGGATGCCGCGTCCGGATGGACCCGATTCGCCACCGGGCAATCCCTAATCGCAGGAGTCGCAAGATGAAAAAAGCAGCTTTTTTTTTCGTACTATTAATAGCGGCTTTGCAGACCGCGTGCCATGGCGCAAACAGCAATTCGGACCACGATAATTCCGGAATCGACGACGACCAATCGCGCGCTGACGACGATGACGACGACGATGATTCGACGCCAGACGATGACGACAACAATGACAACGACAATGATGACGACGCCTCGCCGCCGGACGACGACGACAACGACAATTTTACTCCCGATGACGACAACGACGACAACGACGACATGGTTTGGACGCCGATGAGCAGCGGGACGACGGCCGATTTGCACGGCGTTTGGGGAAGTTCCTCCTCCGACGTATTCGCCGTTGGCGTTGAGTCCGATGGTTTCCAAGGCGTGATATTGCACTACGAGGGTTCCTCGTGGTCGGTCATGGAACAGACGACGACGGGCGCTGAATTGTACCGGGCTTGGGGAACCTCCGGTGAGGATGTGTTCGTCGTCGGCGGCGATCTGGATACATTTTACGCGCTGGTCCTCCATTATGATGGTTCCCGGTGGTCGATGGTTGAGATCACACCATGGACGAACGCTTTTTGGGGAGTGTGGGGAAGTTCTTCTTCGGATGTGTTCGCTGTCGGCAACGACAATATTTACCAATATGACGGAACATCATGGTCGGAAATGTCGAGCGGAACCTACGCGGAATGGAGCGGTATTTGGGGAAGCTCGTCGTCAGACGCGTTCGCAGTTGGAGCCGCAGAGGAAGTTGACGGCACTGTCGACCCCGTGATCGTGCGCTATGACGGTTCTTCATGGTCGTTGATCCTGAGCGGGACAAAAGCGTCGTTGAGCGCCGTTTGGGGAAGCTCAAGCGGAAACGTGCTCGCCGTGGGCGCGAAGTTGGATAATCCTAATTACCCCAAGGAATTGATTTATCGCTACGATGGCTCCTCGTGGTCGGAAGTGACGAGCGGATCTACGGAGTGTTGTCCTTTGGATGTGTGGGGGAGTTCGGCCTCTGATGTATTTGTCGTGGGCGAACCAAAAGTTCTTCATTATGACGGCGCCTCGTGGTCGGAAATGTCGAGCGGAACGACGCCGCAATTCGATGGCGTTTGGGGAAGCTCGTCGTCGGACGTTTTCGCGGTCGGGTTTGGCGGCACGATCTATCATTACGGCCCAGCAAAATGAACCGCACGGAATTTCGGGGACACAATACTTAACCCTTCGAGAAAATGGCGTAACGTTCGTTACGACTGCTTAAACGAGGAGCCATACAGCACAAGCGGCCACGCAACCTCGCCTCAAAAACATCATTTATTGGATCGAAAAAAAGCTTGCAGAAACTCTCCCTTGCGTGGGCGGTCGCCGCGCGAGGCGCCGAAATCCGCCGAAGCCCGCATCAACTGCGGGGTCCGACGCGGTTGGGGCGGCAAGGGCCGCGATCGGCGGCGACTTGGCGCAAGGGGAAGGCGCAAGCGACCGCGGGGTCCGCGGCGACGCGGAGGATGCGGGACGGCGGCGATTCCGCCTGTGGAGCTCACGCGGAAGCGGTCGGTTCGCCGCATGATACGGCAGGACGTGATTTCGCGGCGGGCGCCGGCGGACCAGGAGCGAGTGAAATCGTGTGTCCGGAATTCTCCCGCCCGCCCGCCCCCCGGTGTCGGGGCGGGAAATTTCGGGAACCGAAATTTCCGGGGAGAGGTCGGCGCGTGACGCTGCTTGTCGAATCCCGTATTTTTTTGCAAGCGACTCAGCAGTTGCAGCCGCCCGTGCCTCGCTCAATGAGGATATACCCGTCGCCGCTGTTCATCGTCAGCGTGCCGGCATTGAGCGGCGTCAGCGTGTTGTCGGCGCCGACGCTGCAATAATCGGCGGCCAAGGCCACGGGCACGGCCGGGTTGGTCCCGTCGGCGCGCACGAGGACGAGAATTGTCTGGCCGAGCGAATTCCGGTAGGCGCGCGAGAAAACGCCGTTCGCGCCGGCGGTCGACGGCCCCAGGGGTTGGCCGACGTCGCGGCCGAACACCGCGAACCACGACGTATCCATAAACGGCTCGTACGGGCTCCAGGACGGCCGGACGATCAGCGCGTCCTGACCATTCTTGAAGTTGTAGTACGCGGCCAGAAAAAACATGATTTCCGGCGCGGTCGGATTGGCGCCGTCGTTGTAAAACGTTTCCAACGCCAGGAAACTGCCCTTGGCGGCCAGCGCTTGCGAAAAGCCGATCAGCGCCTGCAACCGATCGGCCGTGCCGAGCGGACCTTCCGACGGAACCTGCAGCGCGTTTTCGCACCAGACGCCGACGCCCTCGTTCGCCAGCGCGGCCTGCTGCGCCGTCGAGCCGTCCCAACTGCAATACGCCGCGCCGTTGAAGACGATCGTGGCGCCTGGGTTGACCGCGCGCGCCTTGTCGCGCACCGCGGTCAGGAACGCGGCGACCGTCGGGTAATACCAGCCGTCTTCCGCGGCGACCGACGTCTGCGCCGACGCCGGCAACTCGACGATGTCGATCGGGTCGAGCAGGGCCGGCAGGTAGTAGCCGTCGGCCGTCGGGCTGCCCAGGTTGTCGTACCCCTCGCCGCTCAGGCCCTGCTGGATGAACTGCTCGGCCTGCCACGCCGCCAGATCCTGCGCGCACGGCGACGCGAGGTTGAACAGCCACGTGTAGCCGTCGTAAACGATTGTCCAGAGGCGCGCGTC
>Ga0181520_10012827_pt1 | contig 10700 bp, 8 predicted proteins | sample PEATcosm2014_Bin_29_FD_132451 | JGI IMG/M metagenome (GOLD analysis project Ga0181520, IMG submission 132451) | Peatland microbial communities from MTU Mesocosm Facility, Houghton, MI, USA - PEATcosm2014_Bin02_30_metaG | ecosystem: Environmental > Terrestrial > Soil > Wetlands > Peat | place...
CTTGATTTTGCGACCGATGTCTCTGCAGAAATTGATTTTCTGAAGACACAAAAAGAAATTGACTCAACAAAGATTGGGCTCGCCGGTCACAGTGAAGGAGGATTGATCGGACCGATTGTGGCGTCCGAGCGGGAAGATGTTGCTTTTCTTGTTCTTCTTGCAGGTCCCGGGGTAACTGGTGACCGTATTCTCCTGGCACAATCAGCGATTCTCAACAAACGAGCAGGTTTTACGGAGAAGGAACTCGCGGATGATAATCTTTTAAGGACGAAGATCTATACTATTATCAGAAAGAACTCTGATAATGATAAAGCAGGAGCAAAAATAAAGGCGATCATTCATTCATCGAACAAGAAGAACCCTAAAGGAAAAGGACTTTCACAATTGGACGATCAACAAATTGATCTTTTTATTAAACAATCTACTTCGTCCTGGTTCCGGCTATTCCTTGTGCTTGACCCTGTCAATTACCTCTCAAAAGTTCATTGTCCTCTTCTGGCATTGAATGGGTCGCTGGATGTTCAGGTACCTGCAAAAGAAAACCTGGAAGCTATTGAAAAAGCCTTGATTTTTGGTGGTAATTCCAGCTATTCCATTGAAGAAATTCCTGATCTCAATCACCTTTTCCAGCATGCGAAAACGGGAAATGTCGACGAATACAGTAAGATAGAAGAAACCATGTCTCCGGAAGTCCTGGAGAAGATTGCCACGTGGATAAATAAAATCAGAAACAGATAGGATCCCGGATTATTTTTAGTGCATTACCTGCATCATCCTGGTCTGAAGAACACTGCCATCGCTTACAAGCCTGTAAAGGTAAAGTCCGTTGCTAAGGCTACCTACGTCCAGTGTGATGGCTGTCGATCCTGAAGTAATTTCTGTCTGTATGAGAAGCCTGCCCGTCAAATCAACAATTTCCAATACCATATTCTTATCAATATTGTGCAAATAGATTGTTGTGCTGTTACTTGCAGGATTAGGGAAATTCAGGCTCATATAATCCCGGTTGGGTTCTGTATTCGGTTTTATTCCAACTGTCGAACTGCCAAACCAATCGTGCGAAAGCTTGATAATGTCCCTGCTGACAATCGTATCTCCTATCATTTCCGGGGCCGGGGACAGATAGACAACTTTCCATGTTCCATTTGTTGAACGAACTCCGGCAATAACTGAATGCGATGCATTGTAAAAAAAAGTCTCATAGCCTGACACACCTGTAGCGTTGTGTAATTGGATTTCATCCGGGAAGAAATAGGAACTCCCATAAACAGGGATTAGCGCTGAGGTGCCAACCGCCCCAAAAACACTGTCAGTTGGATTGGCAATGAGTTGATTGTCACTTGAAGAACCGTCATTCATCCAGTTAGCATCCATGTAATTATTATAAAAACTCTGGGTATTAGGGGTAGCATGCCCTCCATTTGATTCCGAATTAAAAACATCCCAACCAACGTCCTGGCCGGAGATGAACAGGTTTTTCCCTGCATTGAGTTCTGATGTGAAACAAGCAACAGACTTGTCGGTGAGTGCAGGAAATGTCCAGCTTATATTGAAATAATAATTCCAGACTGTCGTGAGTGCATTATTTGTGTATCCTTTTTCTAGTGGGCCTATTCTTGTAATAGCTTGATAATCCGTATTTCCTGCATAGGCGAGGGCGTTAACATAGATCTGTTGAAAATCGGAGGGTGAATAAGTATTGAGGCCATCACCCCACATCCCATCATTATTCACGATCAACTCATGAATCTGGGAAATGATATAAGTATTCAACCTTTGAGGATCATAACTTGTATCCGACACAGATCTCATCGAAATTGTGTAATTGCCCAGACCTGGTTTGTCACCAAGCATCATATTGACATGCATGAGTAATGATGATTTAGCAGAAATGGGCAGATTCACTGAATCCGTATAAGTGACCCCATTGATTACAAATGAGGTGCTCCAGTCCGAAGGCTGGTCACTCAAAACCTTGATCATAAAATTATCACCTGTACTTTTAAAGTTGATCAGGGAAAAATCGAAGGTCTTGACATCTCCCGGGAGTCCGGCAACAAATGCATTTTGCAACGGGGCAAGTTCCCAGCCCGGATCAAATGAAGAGCCGGAGTTGATGATCTCTTTTGAGGTCTCATTCTGGATAAAAGCGATTGAATAGATTTTCGTTGTGTCCCAATGTGTCAGGTCAAGTGTATAAGTGTAAGTGAAAAAAGCGGTATCACCTACTGAGGCAGGTGTATAGACATCGCCGGAAGAGCTTGGGATCATCTCCCTGAAAACATCAGGAAAGGATTTTTCACCATTCGACCCGGGAGGTGTGGCATAATTGATCACTTTCTCACAGACAGCCACCCTGATTTTATAATTCGCAGTTGGAATTGTATTTAGGGTGATGACCTTGATGTGAACAGTACGGGTCACACCATTCGAAGTTTCATTGACCAGCACTCTGAGGGAATCAGGATCTGAGGCAGCATCATTGATCATATTCTGTGAAAAACTGGCAGGCCCGCCATGAAACTGGTTGCCAAGCATGAAACAGTCGGGAACACCTGTCACTCCATAGTATGTCACACGATCAGCTACCTGGGTTGGATTATAAGCATTCATCGGGTCCACCCCGGGCCAGCTTGTGTGATAAGCAATATGATGAATGCTTCCACGGTTTACATTCAGAAGAGCCTCAAGAACAGGATTTTGCTCGGCACATGGGGTGCAGCTTGCCTGGGTAAAATGTTCAATCATTACATACTTTCTTGCCTGCGGGAAAGCATTAAACGAACTTCCTGTGATGAACATCACCAGGAACAGAAAATGTAATTTTTTGTCATAAGGTTTGGGGGTTTAGCTGAATTTGAATAACAAAAGTAGCAATTTTTCACAACTTCACCAATTCGCCTCTTATCTGCGTTACGCGTTACGAAATATTTCTGAAATTCCTTATTTTTGCAATAATTACCAGTATGGTGGATAATTTTATTAACCCTGATTTTATGGATTCAACACTGAGTGCAATTTCACCGATCGATGGCCGTTACCGCAGAGTGACTGAACCTCTGGCCGTTTATTTTTCCGAATCGGCTATTATTCGTTACCGGCTGAAGGTAGAAGTCGAATATTTCATTGCCCTTTGCAATATTCCACTACCACAGCTTAAGGAGTTCAACAAAGATCTATTCCCGGAAATCAGGTCGTTATACGAGCATTTTGAAATGGAATATGCCATCCGGGTCAAGGAGATTGAGAAGATCACGAACCATGATGTAAAAGCCATTGAATATTTCCTGAAGGAAAAATTTACCGGACTCAACCTTGGGAGATATAAGGAATTCATACATTTCGGACTCACTTCTCAGGACATAAACAATACTGCCTTCCCGCTGGCCCTGAAGGAAGCCTTCCTGAATGTTTACAAGCCTTTGCTTGATGAGATCCTGGTAGCGCTGAAACATAAAAGCAGGGAATGGAAAAAAATACCCATGCTGGCCCGTACTCATGGACAGCCAGCCTCCCCCACCACTATTGGCAAAGAGCTTTATGTTTTTGTGGAAAGACTTGAAAAGCAGGCCAGCCTGCTGCAAACGATTCCTTCATCGGCTAAATTCGGCGGAGCAACCGGGAATTTCAATGCCCATCATGTTGCTTACCCATCTATAGACTGGATACAATTTGCAGACCGGTTTGTTCAGGATGCCCTCGGACTGGAGCGATCAACCACGACAACCCAGATTGAACATTATGACAACCTTGCCGCTTTTTTCGATAATCTGAAAAGGATTAATACCATCCTGCTCGATTTTTCAAAAGATGCCTGGACTTATATCTCTATGGATTATTTTCATCAGAAAATGAAGAAAAATGAAGTCGGCTCCTCCGCTATGCCGCACAAAGTCAACCCCATCGATTTTGAAAATGCAGAAGGAAACCTCGGTTTAGCTAATGCCCTTTTTGAACACCTCTCTGCCAAACTTCCCATATCCCGTTTGCAGCGTGACCTCACTGATTCAACCGTTATCCGGAACATGGGAGTACCCCTGGCACATTCCATGATTGCATTCCGGTCGCTCATGAAAGGAATTGATAAACTGATCCTCAACGAGGAAAAGATGTCGAAAGATCTGGATGATAACTGGGCCGTGATCTCCGAGGCCATCCAGACAATTCTGCGCAGGGAAAACTATCCTGATCCCTTTGAAGCCCTGAAAGACCTGACCCGCGGCAATGAAAAGATTGACAAGCAAAAGCTTCATCAATTCATAGATGGTCTTGATATCTCTACCCAGGTGAAAAATGAGTTGAAGAAAATTACCCCGGCCAATTATACAGGAATAATAAACTTTTGAGGTGTTTGACCCCACCCCCAGCCCCTCCCCCAGGAGGAAGGGGAGTTGAAACAATACAAATGAAATTGTAAATAGAATTATAAGTTGTTCCATATGAAAGTCAGCGGTTTTACGATCGTCCGTAATGCGATCAAATATGATTATCCGGTCGTGGAATCGATTTCCTCCATATTGCCGCTGTGTGATGAAGTGATTGTGGCTGTCGGACATTCTGAAGACGGAACAAGATCATTGATCGAATCGATAGGATCACCAAAAATCCGTATAATCGATACTGTATGGGATGAATCCCTTCGCAAAGGAGGTGAAGTTCTTGCCGTCGAAACAAACAAGGCATTTGACGCCATCGCTGCTGACAGTACCTGGGCTATCTATATTCAGGCAGATGAGGTGTTGCATGAGGAAGGGATCGGTAAAATTAATGAGGCAATGAAAAAATGGGAGACAAACCCGGAAGTGGATGGATTTGTTATTAAATACCTTCATTTTTATGGTTCTTATGATTTCATTGCAGATTCGCGGAAATGGTATCGTAAAGAAGTTCGGATTATCAGGAATGATAAAAAGATCAGGTCATATAAAGATGCACAGGGCTTCAGGAAAGAAGGAAAAAAACTTAAGGTATTACCAGTAGATGCTATCATGTGTCATTACGGCTGGGTAAAACCACCTGAATATATCCGGTCGAAATTACAATATTTCCATACCCTCTGGCACGATGAGGAATGGATGAAGGGGAAAAAATCAGAATTGGAATCCTTTGATTATTCCGGGATTGACTCTCTTGCACTTTTCCAGGGAACACACCCTTCGATCATGCAAAAAAGGATCAGTGAAAGGAACTGGAAGTTCGATTTCGATCCGGCACATAAAAATTCTTCCGTTGTTTCCCGTTTGTTACATTGGGCTGAAAAGAAAACAGGGGTATCGATAGGAGAGTACAAAAATTATAAGATTCTGAAAGAATTTGAGTAAAAGCCACTCCCCCAACCCCTCCACCAAGAGGGAGGGGAGTTAAAAATGAAAAATGAAGAATGAATTATCAATTGTCAGTTATCAATTATCAATAACTGCGAAGTTTTCTTAATTTTGTAAAAAAATGTCGTATTTATGGATTTAAGCAAGATTCTATCGATTTCTGGGAGAAGTGGATTATTCAAGGTTGTTTCACAACTAAAGAATGCAGTACTGGTTGAATCTCTGTTGGATAAAAAACGTTTTCCTGCATTCGCTCATGAAAAGATCAGTTCTTTGGAGGAGATTGCGATCTTCACTGCCACTGAAGATAAACCGCTGAAAGATGTTCTAAAAGTGATTTACGATAAGCTGGAAGGAAAACCTGCTCTTGATTCGAAATCTGATAATAAGCTTTTAATAGCATTTTTCCTTGAAGTTGTTCCGGATTATGATTCCAATCGTGTGTATATCTCCGATATCCGGAAGATCATCAGTTGGTACAACCTCCTGATTGAAAATCAGCTCCTTGATTTTACAGAAGAGGAAGAAGAGAAACCTGAGGAAAAGACAGAAGAAAAAGTTGAAGAGAAGACAGAGGAAAAGATTGAAGAAAAGCCGAAAGAAATAACCGAAGAGCCTCCTGTAACTCTTACGGCAGCAAAGAAAAAGAAGCCTGCTGTTAAAAAAGCCAAAGGCGAAGAGACAGCAGTGAAAAAGAATGAGACCGTTACGAAAAAGAAAACAAAAGACAATCCATCATAAACCATTTTAAGACAAACACTATAAAAATATTTGTTAAAGGATTTTTGCTGTTTCTTCTTTTGGCCTTGGTCAATTCAGCGACATTTGCCGGAAAGAAGGTTTTTAGCGAAATCCAGACCCGGTTGACGAAATAACAAGGATCTGCGAATGAAGGAGAAAAAAGTTCTTCATGACCTTATTGTCATAGAGAATATACAACTAAACAAACGGCATTTTATTCTGGAACTGCAGGCGCCCGGATTGCTTCCTCAATTTTTACCGGGCCAATTTGTACAGGTTCTGGTAAAAGACTCTCCTTCCACTTTTCTTAGAAGACCTTTTTCTATCCACGCTTTTGATACTGTAAAAAACTCTTTTCGCCTCCTGATCCAAATCAAAGGTGAAGGCACCCGGCACCTTTCACTTTTAAAGCCAGGAGAAAAACTAAATGTGATGTATCCCCTTGGAAATTCTTTTACCCTTCCTAACGGAAAGAATGTTTTACTTGTGGGCGGAGGCTGCGGGGTAGCGCCGCTTCTTTTTCTTGCCAGATGGTTGAAAGAACAGAATGTTAATGTGACAATGCTCACCGGCTGGAAAAGAAAGGAAGACATATTCGAGAAAGAGGCCTATCAGCAGTGTGGAAATCTGCTTATAACAACAGAGGATGGATCGGAAGGAGAAACCGGAATGGTGACTTCCCATTCGATTTTTAAGTCAGTTAAGACATTCGACCGGATATACTGCTGTGGCCCTGACCGGATGATGAAAGCCATTTCACACATTGCCACGAGAAAAGGTGTTGAGTGTGATGTTTCACTGGAGAATACCATGGCCTGCGGATTCGGCGTTTGTCTTTGCTGCATAACCCCGACAACTAAAGGAAACCAGAGGGTTTGCATGGAAGGGCCGGTATTTAATACGAAAGAACTAAAATGGTAATTGATAATTGATAATTGATAGGTTAATACTCGCAAGTTCGCTAATTCGCCAATTATGGTTGACCTCTCGGTAAAAATAGCTCATCTTAATCTGAAAAATCCGGTGATGACGGCTTCGGGGACATTTGGATATGGGGAGGAGTTCAGGGATTTTGTGGACCTTGGACGGCTTGGGGGGATCGTAGTGAAAGCAGTTACAGGGGACAACCGGGATGGTAACGCATACCCAAGGATGGCTGAGACCCCATCCGGAATGCTGAATTCGGTCGGACTTCAAAACAAGGGGGTCGATTACTTTATTAAGGAGATCTACCCTGCTATCAAAGACTTTGACACCAACGTTATCGTTAATGTCTCCGGATCAACCATTGAAGAGTATGTTGCTGTTGCCGAAAAGATCAATGAACTGAAGAAAATCCCTGCCATAGAGCTGAATATCTCTTGTCCGAATGTTAAACAGGGTGGGATGGTATTCGGAACCAATCCCTCTATAGCCACTGAAGTGACTTCTGCCGTTCGCAAGGTTTATAAAAGAGACCTCATTGTTAAACTTTCTCCCAATGTAACTTCCATCCAGGAAATGGCTAAGGCAGTAGTTGACGGAGGAGCGGATATTATCTCTCTCATCAATACGTTGCTCGGAATGGCCATTGATGCTGATAAGCGTAAACCTATACTTTCAACAATTACGGGTGGCTTATCGGGACCTGCTATAAAACCGGTTGCTTTACGCATGGTTTGGCAAGTCTCAAATGCCGTGAAAGTACCCGTCATCGGAATGGGCGGTATCATGAATGCCACGGATGCTATTGAGTTCATGCTTGCGGGCGCCTCCGCCGTACAGGTGGGGACGGCTAATTTTATCGATCCAACGATTACCATGAAGATCATTGATGGAATCGAAGCTTATTGCAGGCTATATAAAATTAGAAGCGTGAAAGAACTTATAGGAGGGCTTAATTAAATAGCGGACAGGCGGACAAGTTAATTTATGCGATGGTGAAACGATTTTATTTTTCTTTTTTCTTTTAAAGAAGAATTGATGAATAGTTTTTCCGGTGAATTAGCACGAAAGAGCCGAGCTTGTATTCCTTATCGAAACTGGCGGGCAATTTACTTTTTTCTTTCGGCCCCCATTTGAATTCATAAGCATCAAATATAGTATTTTTCTCACGGATCAGATCAATTTCCTGCTGCTGATGATTACGCCAGAAATAATAAGACGCTGTCTTGTCTTCGTATTGATCTCTTTTTATGATTTCGCTTACCATGAAGTTTTCCCATAATTTCCCGATATCATCTCGTAATTCAAGTGGATTGAACTGATTGATCAGGGCATTTCGAATTCCATTGTCCCAAAAATAAATCTTCCGGCTTTTTTTAATTTCATTCCTTTGGTTACGAGCCAATGCAGGAAGGGCAAAGATTACAAAAGTTTTCTCCAGAAGATCGATATACCTGATCACAGTATTCCGGTCGCAACCTGCTGTTTCGCCTAATTCAGTTAAGGAAACCTCTCCGGTTATCTGCAATGCCAGTGCTTGTAAGAGCTTTGGAATAATACTGGGTTTTCTCACCGAATCAAGTGACAGGATATCCTTGTACAGGTAATCTCCGGCAAGTTCATTGAGAAGCCTGCTTTTATCTAATGTTGTCGTCACAATCTCAGGATACATACCGTAGAGTAAACGCTGTTCAAGCAACCTATTTTCCACGGTTTCCGTCGAGTCTTCGGCCAATTCTGCAAAAGAGAACGGATGAAGCTGAAATTCCAGCTTCCTTCCTGTAAGCGGTTCATGAACAGAATCGTGTAAACCCAGGGCGGATGATCCTGTAACAATTACCTGTAGCCGCTTTATGTTATCCGTGATCAATTTAAGGGTTAGGCCAATATTTTTAATACGCTGTGCCTCATCGATGATCAATAGTTCCGTCTCCCCGATCCTGTGCTTTAGTTCATCCGAACTTGGCCGGTCGAGGTATTGCTCAATGTCGGGTTCATCACAATTCCAATATAACCATGACTTTTTGGTGGACTTTGCCAGTTCCTGCACAAGTGTTGTCTTTCCAACCTGTCTTGCCCCGGTAATAATAATGGCTTTCCCTTTAAAAAGGTACTTTTCTATGACATTTTGCAGTTTCCTTTGGATCATGATTTATGAATTAATTCACAAAATTAATATGAATTTTATGAATACGTTCATATTTTTTAGCCTTTTTGAAGGATTTCATGTTCGACAATCAGAGGACGGAAGACAGAGGATGGAGGATGGGGATGGAAGATGGAGGATAGAATAATAGTATACTGGTGAACTGATGAATTGCGAGTTAATTAATTACTTTGTGAGTCTGTTACTTTGTAACTCTTTTGAATAAAAATTCAATGTTTAAATTTCCTCCAATAGTTCCTTCCATCGTTTTCTATTGTTCGGCTGAGTATTATAACGATTTAATTGATTGCCAACATTTTTGATAAAATCAATCCTACCCACTTCTCCTGTGAGAAAGAGACCAACAGATATGAGATCCTCAATTGTAAGTCGGTAAATATTTGTTCCTGATGCCCATGAACGAGTAATGAGCTTATCAATTTGTCGCCTATCGTTCTCTGTAACACCTGGAGTGTTCAATAATAATTCCTTTACGGAAAATTTTCTTGCTTTTAGAATAGCACTTCGTACATCTGTAAGGGTCAGGTTTCTTTCTTTCACTTCGATGGATATCTTTAAATTGCCAATTTCATCCACACACTCAATATCCCCCGAGGAACCAGTAGATTGATCTGATGCGTTAATGTAATTTCTCCTAACTTCTGCAAATAGTCGAAAGAAACTGCCGAACGTTTCAAATAGACCTGTAGCTATTGCTAAACCTCTATCACCACCGCTTGATTCTGATAAAAATTTTTGCACTAATATCTTTGTTTGCTCAAGGCTGAGCCTTTCCGGAACGGTATACTCAAATAACAATTCCGATAATAACTTATGGATACTTCTTAATGATTCTAACATTTTAATCCTTGTGAGTTTAGGATCACCCTTTTCTTCTACCTCATTAAGAACCTTATAAAGTAAAACCCATTCATCTTCTCCCTTGACATTGCCAGGAGATTGCTCAAGATACTGTTTACGTAATGGCTTACTTACATATGGATCATTACTTGTTCCAAGAACCGATTGATTTTCTGCAACCCACGGAACAATCACCTTAGAAGCGAAACCTCTTGGATCCCATTGTGATTCATCATCTGCATTGCCTTTTTGAAGACATAGACAATTTAATCTGCTGTCCGTTAATTTTCCAAGCAATTGTGTCGGCAAACAAAAACGGATTGAAACGAACTTACTGTTGATGAGTCGATCAATTTCCTGATCAATCTTATTTTCGGGTTCATTTGTAACAATTTCCCATAACCCTTTCAGTATTCCACGGGCATCATTATAATTAGGAGAGAATGATTTTTCAGCCATTGTTTGAGTTTACAGTAAAATTCATCCATAATGATTCTTGCCTCTCACTTTTCGACGAGTTGCATATTTTTATTGGTGCATCAATCCTTATCCAATCTTTGAACAATTTCTCATAGAGGCTGGAACGGTAACCAGAAATTACTGCACGGCCTTTAATTTGATTAAGTAAAGTCGCTAACTCAAAATGTTCAGCATCTGTCATCTCATATCCGTAGGCATTTTTATCGCCTCTGCTTTCATGAACA
>Ga0181520_10012828_pt1 | contig 10700 bp, 7 predicted proteins | sample PEATcosm2014_Bin_29_FD_132451 | JGI IMG/M metagenome (GOLD analysis project Ga0181520, IMG submission 132451) | Peatland microbial communities from MTU Mesocosm Facility, Houghton, MI, USA - PEATcosm2014_Bin02_30_metaG | ecosystem: Environmental > Terrestrial > Soil > Wetlands > Peat | place...
AATTTGGCCACCTGATCCGATGCGATGGGAAGACGTCCTTGCCTTACCCACCAGTGACACAGCAGCCAAATGACCAGGCCTGCAAATATATACATCAGGCCGTACCAATGGAGTCCAACATTGCGGAAATAGTGTATGGCGATGGGGTCTATGTCGTCGATCCAGTATTTTCGATTCGGAACCTGATCGAAGCCAATCATCTTCATTAAGAGCAAATAAATGGATACTTTCACTTCTTTGCCCCCTGAATTTCAAAATCCAATACAAATGCTGGAGCTGAGCGATGCTTTAAGCTAAGTCTTCTCCGCGCTGCGAGGCCAAAAAGCTGTGCACAGAAAAGAAGCAGTAAGGAGACTAGCACGCAAACGCCGGCAAAGAGATCGCCGTGAGCGGTGTAGAAGGTCATGTCATGCTCGTAGCCGAAAGGAGCGGTGAGCGCTCCTGCCCGGTGGCGCGCGATGCTGGCGGTAACTCGGCCGTTGGAATCGATAACCGCGGTAACGCCGTTGTTGGTGCCGAACAGAATCCAGCGGCGGTTTTCGAGGGCGCGCATGCGCGTTATATTCAGGTGCTGCCAGGGAACGGAGGTATCGCCCCACCAGGCGTCATCGCTGATTTCAATCAAAGCTTCCGCGCCGGATGCCGCAAACTGGCGGACCTCATCCGCAAAGACCGCCTCATAACAGATGAAGACCCCGTAGCGATGGCCGTCCGTGTTGAAGACCTTGCGCATGGTTCCGCGGCTGTAGTCCCGGAGATCCTGCATCGGTCCGCCAATGAAAGAGAACAGGCCCCTGAGGGGTGTGTATTCGCCAAAGGGAACAAGATGGATCTTGTCGTAGCGGCCAACGATCCTTCCATCCGGCGCGGCTATGGTTGCTGAGTTGTAAAGCCGATTGCGGTATCCGCCGGGGCCGCTTGCAGTAACTCTATCTTCGCCCATGCTGCCGATCACAGCGGTTGCGTGGGTCTCAGCAGCGAGCCGGGACACGGCGTCACGGAAGCGCGGGTCAGAGTCGGGAGGAGGCGAAGGCGCCTCTGGCCAGACAAGAATGTTCGTCTTGCCGGGCAGACAAGATTGATTGGGCTCCATGGAAAGGCCCGTATCTGGAATCCCCGCCATGAAGGGAAGGCAAGTGACGCGGCCGAGCGTGTCCATCGCTTGCAGATCTTTCCGCCAGCTTCCCCTGTCGAGGGTCTTGATTTCGGCTACTTCCAGATTGGGTTGGATGAGAGTCGCGGTGGCTGTGGCGGGGCTGGCCGGCTGCGGGCGGAAGATGGGAACCAGGCCTGTGCCGGGCAGAAGCACCGCGGCAAGGAGCGCCATCGTGATCGCTCGCGACGATCTCCTGGCCTTAAACCTGTTTTCCGGCAGCAGGAGCAAAGCAATCCCGGCGTTTTCGAGAATCAAAACAAAAGTGATGCCATAGACTCCGGTCCAGGGCGCCAGCCAGTTCAAGCCCGCGTTGTCCACCTGCGAATAACCAAGCTGGCCCCAGGGCATGCTCGTGAAGTGGTAGGCCAAAAAGTCAATAGCCGCCCATAGGATGGGTGCAGCCAGAAGCGCAATCGCCCGGCTGTTGAACCGGCGTCGAAGAAAAGCCATCAGGAAGCCAAAGAGCGCAAAGTATCCGCCTTGCAGCATCGAAAGCCCCAGCAGGATCAGGCTGGAAGGCGCCGGCGAGATGCCGCAGCAGAGGCGCGTTGTGCTGTAAATCCAGTAGAAGTTGCCGGCATTCCAAAGTACTCCCGCAAGATAGCCAAGGAGCGCGCCCTGGAGCGGGGAGACGGGCCGGTCTTCCCTGTCACAGCCCAGCAAAGCCGCCAGCAAGGGAACAACGGCAAACCACGCAAACAGGCCGCGCCAGGGCGGCATGGGGCCGGCGATCGGAAAAGGCAGCTCTAACAGAATTGCAGAGAGTATCGCCAGCAGCCACGGAGTCAAGGCTTTTCCGCGCATACGAAGAGTCCACCTGCGGAGTATTTCCACACCATTCGCGGCTGTCAGACTCACAGCGGCTGTTTGAATCGGCGTGGACTACGCGCGTGGCGGCATTGCTCCTCTCCAACCAGGCCGAGGCCGATGCCGATGCCCGGAACGATGGTGGCACGACGCTCTCGACCCCGGCGCCGAGAATGTTCGATGACCCGATGGCGGATCTGTTGAGCAAACATGGCGGCCTCGGATATCGCTCAAGGCAGTGAGATCTCTTCCACGCGCGTTCCGGCCGGACATTCCTCGCGGCCCAGCCATGGCTTCTCTTTTTTCCCCGCGAGAATCTCCCTCACTGCGCCGCCGATCTCCTGCAGATTGAGGCTATCGAGGCAGTGATCGTGCCCCTGCGGACAAGGCACACAACACAACTCTCTGCTGCCCGAGCTCATGCAGCCCTGCTCAAGCCCGCACCCCGGCGCCGCTTGAAAATGCCGTTGTCCGCTGTAACCGGAAACCCTGTGGTCGGTCGGGCCCCATAGCACCACGGCCGGAACGCCGCATAGGTGCGCAGCGTGCATCGCGAAGTTGTCCACCGTAACCACAGCATCGAAGCGCTGAAGCAGCGGGATCAACTCCCTTTCGTCTGCAAGGCCCAAAAGGCTATAGGTTCCACGAATGTAAGGCGCCGAGCGCTTGCCTGCTTGGACGATGAGGGTGTCGCTGCCTGAAAGAAGCTCGACCAGCTCTTCCCATTTCTTGATCGACATCTGCTTCCTCGCAGAGTCCGCCGCCGGACAGAGGAGCAGACTCTTCGCTTTCCAAGGCAGTCCAAAAGAAATTCGATTCTTTTCGGCGTGATTCGCGGTCCAAAGACGCTCATCCACCGGCAACTCCAGGCCGAACATGCGGGCAAGTGTTTGATAGGCGCGCCCCGCTTCAGAGCCACGATTGCCATAGCCCGGCTCTTCCCAGTAATCTGCGCTCATGATCCGCGCGTCCGCCGGCGGATGCCCGATCTCTCCGATCGCGGGGTGACCGCGCAGGATCGGATCCAAGCCGGCTCTTGAAACCAGATTGAACTTCCGCTGCGGAAACCTGTCGGCCACCTGCTTCAAAACTCCCGAAAGCATCAGCGCGTCCCCAGCGGTTCCTCTCAGGTTGATCCATATCGCGCCGTTCTGCTTCTCATCGGCATCCCCGGCCGGGCGCGATGCGCGCGCCGCTGGTACGGCAACCCGGCAGTTTTCGACGGCCTTCTTTTGGGAGCCGTCGCCGTTGACCGCCGGCTCAAAATACTTTTCGAGAAAGATCTTCTTTGCCGCGCACATCCGCGACCGGCTCATCAGCGACCCGGTTTTCAGCCAACCGTCCAGCGGGCATCCGCCGTGGCACACATCCCAGTACCTGCACCCCTTGCACTCCGTCTCGCCGAGGAGTTTCGTCCTCTTCAGCATCTTCGCCTTTGCGGGGTCCTCCAACACGTCCACAAAGCTTCTTTCCCGGATGGACCCGAGCCCCAGCAGGCCCCATTCCATCGAGCGTCCGCACTGAAAGAAAGCGCCATCTGGAGCCACTCCGAAATGCGTCTTGGCGCAAATCCCGGAGTCGCAACAGATCATTGCGCGACTGCCCCGGATCAGGCTTTCCTCCATCATCCTGAACGGCTCAACCGTGGGCATATGCCATCTGTTCTTCCACCATACCGGGAAGATCGCGCCCAGGAAATCCGCGAATTCTTCCGGTGTGATATCCAGGTAAGAAAGTTTCTTGTCTCGAAGATAAACGGGGTTGAACATCACCGACCCCAACGGATTCAAATTCATAAGGAACCAGAAGATATCGAGCGGACGGCTCAGCGAAAGCTTCGTCACCACATAAATCATTCCCCAACTGAAGCCTTCTCTCTCCACCAGCCGCGCGCTCTCGATAAACTTCCTCTTATAGAGGTTGGCGTCGACCGTCGCGCCGATGCCCCGCAAATCGGTGTAAGGATCGTAGCTCGTGCCGAAGTTGGTAACTCCCAGCTGCTTGAATACCGGCACATATTCCCGCTTGAAAAGGGTGAGATTCGTTTGTATGTTGTGACGGATCCTGTGCGCGGTCTTTTCGCAGTGCTTTTGCTGAAATTCGAGGGCTTTGGCAAAGTAGTCCGGCCCCAGCAGCAGCGGCTCTCCACCATGCCAGGTAATTCCCATCGTGTCGTCCGGCTTCGCCAGCAGGTAGTCGTTGATCCGGGAGAAGAAAAGCTCCAGCATCTCGTACGGCATTTTCTCGCGGATGGCGTTTTCATTGTGCGCCACATCGCAATACACGCACTGGGCATTGCAAGCATCCGTGGCCTTGAAGATTACAGTTGCCATACGCGCTCCTTCCCGGCTCTGTCTTTTTGCGCGTAAAGTTCTCCAAGAGTTTCAATCGTCTCAGAGAAGAAGGCCTTGCAGCCCTCCGTTTTTCCGTCTTCCGGACGAAAGCTGCCCATGCAGATTTTGAAGCCTTCGCAGGTGGCGCAGGGGCTGTTTCCGGTAAAGTTGCGCGACCACGCATCGGCTCGCTGCGCAATCTCCTCCGGCTCCGCTTTTTCAATCTCGTCAAGACGCCCGATGAATTGCCGGGCCAGAGCTTCTTTCGCTGAAAGAGCGACGTTCTTCTCTTTATCCAGATGAAAATACTTCTCCGCATCTTCGAGATATACTCCGCCCCACTTCAAATGCTCTCTGGCGTCGTACTTCCGGGCGATGTAGTCGAACGGATCGATCGGCGCATGGGGAGCACGCGCGCAGAGAGCATAGGTCATAAGGTCCGTCAGCGCCTCCCAATCGACGGCCCCTGCCTCGATCCTGAGCACGCAAGATACGCCGAGAGAGGAAAGAATGCGCGCGTCCCTGATATTCTCGTCCGTCGCGCTCAGGTAAATTTTCAGGTTCAGGGTTTTCAGTAAAGGCAGCTTATGTACGAGTTTTCTGAATTCCCCGGCCGCGGGCGCTGTCAGCAGGATCGGAATCCCTTTCCATGCGTCTTCCCACGGCACTGCTTCCACTGGCTGGGTAGAGTCCAATATCACGCACAAGAGCCGATTGCCGGAGTTTCTCACCATCTCGGCAGCCCGGCTCACCAGGGACGCCGAATCGACCCGGACCCCAATCTCCCGGTTCGAGAGGCCGTTGATCAGCTCCGGATCATACGGGCAGATTAGCGTTCTCAAGTTCACTCTCAGTCTCCAGAAGCCTCACTGCTGTTTCATTCTTGAATATGTTCAGAAGCTGGCAGGCGCCGCCGCCAGAGCAGATTCCCTTGTTCATCTGCACGCAGCCGTCGCACTCCGGATAGATGTTCTTCGCTTCCGCTCGAATCTTGCTGTGTGTCTCCGCAAAGAAGTCAGCCACCTGGCCCAGGGTGTCAAACTCGAATATCGATCTTCTATCGAGGCTTGAAAGCGGGAAGCAAGAATATACGCTCATGTCCGGCGTGATATCGATCACCGGACCGCACTTGAACCGCATATCTACGCCGCCCATGCGATACAGCCAGCCAAGCTGCTCGTCGCTGAACTTGCAAAGCGGAAATCCGCAGTCCGGCCCGAAGTCCAGCTGGTAGCCTTCAAACAGTGCGCGATAGGAATAGAGTCTTTCTATCGCGAGCCCAATCTCGCCCGGCTTGATATACGCGGAACTTGCTCCCGGCACGGGATGAGCAAGACCCAGGCGGAGCCTGCGCTTCATTCCATAGAGATTCACAAGATCGAAAAGAAATTTTAGATCGAAGTCCACGCGGTAGATATTGAATCCCGGCTGGGTCCAGGGGCCCATCGCCCCAAGAAACTCTTCCACTCTCTTTTGTTGCTCTAGAGGCGCATCGGTCTGTTCGGGGTTGTTCAGGTTGCAGACAAAACTCAGCCTCTCGTTCGGAACCGCCCCCAGTTGCTCCTTCAGCTCCAGCAATCGATGAGAAGACATGATCCCGTTGGTAAATACGTTCACCCTGAATTCGCGCTGCAGCAGATATAAGACAAAATCCACGAATTGAGGGTGAAGCGTGGGCTCACCTCCCAGAAGGGAAATGGCTCTTTCGCCGCTCGCCGCCATGAAATCGGCAAGATAAATCAGGTTTTCCCAGGATAAGATCTGATCTGGCGAGCTGCTCATCTCCCGTTCCGCAAAGCAATAGGGGCAGGAACGGGTGCATTTCGATGTCAGAAGGATGTTGGCCATAAACTCCAGAAATCCAACGTCATATTCTTAAGCCAATCGCCGCCCTATGGAGCATCAACCTTGAAACGAATCGCGCGCCATTCCGAACCCTGTCGATCGATGAGCGCCCTTTTGCATCTGGCCCGTTTGTGACAACTTGTTCGAAGGCGCAGAATTCCGCCTCCACCCGCGTCGTAATTCATCGAACACCGGTTCTTGACCCCGTTCTCCAGCAGCACTCCCGGGTTAGTTGTCTCAGCGGTCGTGGCCGTCCCCATAATGGGTGTAACCCAGCGTGTGATCGCTGTACGTATTGATGTAGCGATGAGCATAGTTATCATAGCGTGAAGATGAGTCCCCATAGTAGTTATTCGAATAGGAACTGCCCCCCGCTCCCGGAGCGCAGGCGGTCAGAATAGTCCCAGCCGCCACAGCCCCCGCCACGGTTCCTGATATAGCCAGGATCCGTCTCAAGGCAAGCCGCCTCGTCATTGTCCCCACAACGGTCCTCTTTCTTGAATCGGAAAATTACGAGCGATCTTATCCCGGGTAAAAAGTGCTGTCAAGGGTGATGAAATCAAGAAAGCCTGTCAGAAGGTCTAATCACACGCATCAGTGCTCGAAGTCACAATTTGGACGTGACCTGGATCACGCATTTAAATGCTTAATTTGGAACACTGGCGTGATTTGAATAACCATCAGTTCTTAGGCTTTTTGCTCTTCTTTGCGGCGCCTCCAGCGCCAGCACATAGCTCGGAAGATGCGTCAGCATCAAGCAGTGCAGCAGTGAGAATGTACGGTTACTGTGACGTCAATGAGCGCTTAGGAATTGTTTCAGCAGGAGGGAAAGCATGAACGCTGAAAGGACGCAAAAGTGTGTGAAGAGATCCTCTGCTCTCTCCTACTCGTACCGCAGGGCTTCGGCGGGCAGAATGCGTGATGCCGCCCACGCCGGGTAAAGCGTGGCCAGGAGGGAAATGCCGATGGATAACGCGGCAACCAGAAGACCGTGTTCGGGGCGCGAGGCAAACGGCAGAGTGTCAAACGCGTAAACCTCTTGCGAGAGGTGAATGAAGTGGTAGTGACCACCGGCCCAGGCGCCGAGATAGCCAAGCGCCAGGCCCAGAGCGGTGCCTGTAACGCTGATCAGCAGTCCCTGAAGAACGAAGATGCGACGGATCTGGCTTGGTTCCACGCCAAAGCTCATCAGCACGGCAATGTCGCGCGTCTTCTCCATCACCATCATCGTAAGAGCGATGAGAATGTTCAGTGCGGCCACAACCACAATGAGCGAGACCACGATAAAGATAACCGTCTGCTCCAGCCGCAGGGCGCGAAAAAGCATGCTGTTCTGTTCCATCCAATTGGTCGCGATGAAGTCGCTGCCGGCTGCATCCTCCACCGCCAGGCCGATCGCACGAGCCTGGTACACATCGTCCACCTTGAAAGTAATCGCAGAGACAATGTCCGGTTCGCCGAATAAGCGTTGGGCGTCTGCCACGCGCATCAATGCCATCCCTGTGTCGAATGCGGAGAAACCGGAGTGGAAGATGCCGGCTACTCGGCAGCGCTGGTATGTAGCAGTGAAGCCATGAGGCGTTGAACTCCCATTGGGACTGATTACCAGCACGTCGTCTCCCACATGCGCCCCGAGCCGTGTTGCCAGGCTCGCACCCAGAACGAGCGAAATGTCCGCGCCTGCCTCGCCGGGATCAAGAGGCCTCGCCGAGCCGTCGGTCACAAAGCTCAGCAGATTGCTTACTGTCCGTTCCTCGGCGGGAACAATGCCTTTGATGACCGCATACCCGGCGCGCGGACCGCGCGAAATCAGCACCTGACCGTAAAGGGCCGGCGCGGCCGCGGAAACGTGCGGCACCCGGCGCAGCCGCTCCAGCAGAGGACGCCAGCTTTGAATGCCGCCCGGTTTTCTACTCACCAGCTCCACATGCGGAGAGGCCCCAAGAAGCCGATCCTGCAAGTAGTGCCTCATCCCGTTGGTAATCGCGAGCGCGATTACCAGCGACGCCACTCCGGTCGTCACTCCAGCAACGGAGACGAGGGTGATGACGCCCACCATGGCCTGACGTCGCTTGGCCTTGAGGTATCGCGCCGCAACAAAAACCTCGAACCGCATGAAACTCACCTTCTCGCAATGCCAGAGGCTATGTGAGCCGATTGTAAACCGCTCTAACCCGTGTTGTTCTTATTCCCAAGCCGCTTTTGTCGAAAAACCTGCGGAGCATTTTCTATCCGAAACGCCGGAAGGAGCCACTTCAAACACATTCGATGACAGACGCGTTTAGGAAGGCGGAGCCCTTTATTCCGGTTGACTTGGTATTACAAGCCCTGCGCCTCAATCTTGAATTGCTCGGTACGCATCGTGACAATGCAGTTCATTTCTATAATGCTTCACATTTTGGAACAGTAATCTACGCTTTGATGCAAACGAGGATTCTGAATCTGCGAGATATGATCAGAGACGAGTTTGAGATGGACCTGCGGGACGACATGACTTGGCAACTGCTTCCTCTCGGCCTGGATACTCCTATCGATCCGATAGATTACATCTCGGGCCGGAAAACAATCCGCACAGGTCCTCTGCGGGCCACTTGCCGGCAGAAGGTGAAGTAACTATGAAGCGCGGATTCCCACTCATTGAGATTGCCCCTTCAACGATCTACTAATACTGGATTTGCTGAGGGACCTGCCCTTGAAATAACGTCCCACCTGGTGAGGCTTTAATGCGCCGATAGTAAAGTGTCGGCGCTTGCATCGCAAGTGAGTGCACACAACCTCACGCTAGATCACCCCAACGACGGAGGCCTGTCGTTGGGGTGATCTAGCCGCAGAGACAAAAGCGCGGCGAGGGTGGGGCATCCGAAATAGAAATGCGTTAGTCCTTCAGTACTTGGTCGACCGTTGCGATATCCACTAATCCCTTGCATCCGTAGATTGCTGGAAGAACGCGATCGGCGGGATAGGTTCGCCGCAAATTGGCGACCTTTTCCGTGCCGCAGCGATAGGCCGGGAGATACATTCGGCCCAGCAGGGGATGGCGTCCCCATGCGCCGGACAACTTATCGGCGCGCTCTTCTGTGACCAGGAAGTCGCGGCGCAGCGTGGCAGCAACTTCCGGCTGCGGTTTTCCCTCGCCCCATGTGAGATAAGACGACTGGTTCTTGGCGTCGTCTTGCAACAGGGCCAACAGCACGCCGATTTGCAGGTCTTCGTCTGGTAGCTGATCCACTTCAGTGACGCCATGCGCGATCAGAATCGCGTTGTTGGCGATGCCCTCGAAGAGCGTGGCGGCACGGGTGTTCATGGTGAGGATGGTGGCCTCGAAGCCGGCCTTCCCGCGCACGTACAAGTCTTGCAGGTAAGCGAATGTGGTGACGTGGCCGGGCACGACCTCGTGGCTTACGAGCTGCTCAAACTCCGGATAAGAAATCTGCAAGGAAGCGTTGATCTCGTAGTTGGCTTCGTATTGCGGAGAGTCGTCGGCGTTGCGCGCGCGGCCGATGTAATTCATCGAGCCGGAAAACCACGCATCCTTGATGGCCTGGAATTCGATGTTTGCACGCGGCACGCGCGCCAGTTCCTTGGGAAGATACGGCGACAAGTTCTTTGCGCTGAGAGTATCAAAACGCGCGATTACGGCTGCACTCAGAGCGCGCACCGTGGCCATGGGCGCCACACGTTCGCGGCGCCACGCATCAACGGCTTCGAGCAGCCCGCTGGCATCGGCAGAAGCGTAACCGGCGCGGCCCAGCAATTCAGCAACGCGCTCGCGCTTTTTCTGTGGCTGAGAGGGCTCCGGCGGCTTGGCCGTTGACGCTTCGACGCAGCGCGCATAGGGCACGGCATCGCCCTTGCCTGCGACTTCCATAGCAAGGTCCCACATGGTATCAAGAGAATTTGCCATGCCGATCAGAAATGCCTGGCGCAGACCATCCATCTTTTTCGCTTCCGTGCGAACTCCTTCGATGGCCGCGGGCAGGTCAACCGCGCGCAGGTACTCTTCAACCGCCTCGCGATTCTTGACCGATACGCCGCCCAATTGACGCAGTTGTGCGGCAGCCGGGTGCGTGTAGGCTACAGGCAGCGGGAAATCGGAAAACCATGAATCTGCGATGAAGCGGCCCACGCCCGAGGGATTCATCACGTCACCACCCCAGAGCGTGTCAATGCCTAAAACAGCGTCAGCAATAAAATTATCTGCTTGATTCATCACTTACACCTTCTCCTTCTTTGTGGAGCGAAACCAGACGTAGAGACAGAGGCATACAAACAACAACGCGGAAATCGATTGCGAGACAGCATCATTTGAATAGAACGGCGTTTTGATCAGATCCGCGCTATACCAGGGGAAAAGGTGCAGGGCCGCGCCTAAGACGCCACCCAGCGCGCCACCGGCCATCAGCCCTGAAGCAAGGATAACGCCGCGCTCGCGAATTCTGCTGCCTTGTTCGCCACCGGTCTTTTCTGAACGCTTGTTGATGAAGTGCGAAAGGATGCCACCGGCCAGCACGGGCGAGGTGAGTTCCAGCGGCAGGTAGATTCCCAGGGCGAAGACCATG
>Ga0181520_10012829_pt1 | contig 10699 bp, 5 predicted proteins | sample PEATcosm2014_Bin_29_FD_132451 | JGI IMG/M metagenome (GOLD analysis project Ga0181520, IMG submission 132451) | Peatland microbial communities from MTU Mesocosm Facility, Houghton, MI, USA - PEATcosm2014_Bin02_30_metaG | ecosystem: Environmental > Terrestrial > Soil > Wetlands > Peat | place...
CAAGAGGGTAGGTCTCCACTACAACGTTCTGGAGAGAGAAAACGACGCTGGCGTCCCGGCATCGCCGAAAATCGGCCCGAAAAATCTCAAAACGTGCTCAAAGTGCGAAGGTTGGGCTAGTTGTTGGTCACATTTGCGATTATGCCTTTCTAACCGCCCGCGGGCGTGCCGGCGGGCGGGGGACTGGGGCGACGGGAAGGGAAGGGTGGGAATGGCGAGAGTCGGTTCCATGTCTTTACCCGGTTGGCTCCATCCGGACAGGCCGGATGGAGATTGTTATCAAAACCTAACCGGTATCTTACCCGGCGGTGCGTATCGTGCAAGATGAGTCCGCCGATCCGCAATCGGAGGGCAGATTCTTACCCTGTCACCTTGTCACCCTGTCACCCTGTCACCTTGTCATTTCTGTCACCCCATGCCGCTCGGGCTCGGATCAACAACAGGCCGCGGGAGCGAAATCCGGCGTACCTCTATTTCTGCTCCCCCAGCAGTTTGGGGCTGAGCTTTCCATACAGAACACTCGTTCCCATAAGCAGCAGGCCCAGGCCCATCGAGGAAAGGATTTTGTAACCGGTCCCCAACTCGCTCATGTCGACCAGCAGGACTTTCAGCAGGGTCACGCCGAACAGGCCCAGGCCGAAGAATCGCAGCGATGCCCGGCGGGCCCTGAACCCGCCGACCACGCAGGCGATGGCGAAGATCGACCAGAAGATCGAGATCACGACCTGCTTGGCCCGTTGCGGGTCGGTGAACTGGCCGCTGGGCGCGTGCTCGAAGCTGCGGTCGATTTCCAATGTGCCGATCCACAGGAGGATCAAGACCGACAGGAAACCGCTGGCGCGCCGCACAAAAGTCAGCGGCGCCCCCCAGCATTGCACGGTCATTGCCGCCACCAGCCCCAGGCCGGCCAGGGCCTGGGCGTTGAACAGCACCGTCACGTCCACGGGCGGACGGTCCACCCTGCGGATGAGCGTGTCCAGCAGCAGGAATTTGCACGCCAGCAGGGCCGTGAGCCACTGGGCGACCTGGGCGCGGGTTTCGATGGAACTGGACCGGTCCACCCATTTGCCGGCCGCCCACAGCGCGGTGGACGCGGCCGTCCAGAGGATCGTCAGCAGCAGCCACTCATATTGATCGGCGGGCCAGTCCAGCGATTGGCCAGATTTGACAGCGCTCTGCACGAGGAGGTCGACTTGCAGCGACAATCCAACCGTGATCAGTGCGATGACCGCGCAGCAGATCGCGTAGATCAGACTGGCCTCGCGATAATCCTGGCCGGCGTTGGCCAATGCCTTTCGCAACGACGCCCGCCGCAGCCAATACATCGCCGGCAGAGACACCGCCAGAACCAGGGCCATTTCCATCGTCGTGTTGAACCACGGCGACTGCTGGACCCAGGTGTCGGACATGCGACCGGCCAACGCGTCAATCACCGCCCATTTCACGCTGGCCAGCAGCAGCACGGCCACGCCCTGCACAGCCCAGGCGATGCGATCCGACCCGATGTCCGCCAGCACCAGAATCCACGCCAGAACCACAAGCGACAGTGTTGCGCCCAGGTACGGCAGCATCATCATTGACGCCGTCGCCCACAGAAGCACCGTCGCCGCCCCCATACACCACGACCAGCTTCGCTCCGGCCGGCCGTCGATGGCGGGCGTGCTGGTCAGCCACGCGATCGCCTGGCCCATCAGCGCGACGATCCAGCAGACCGTCAAAGCCGGAGTGATCCCCTGGCCGAAGATCGCGATCCACGCCGCCGCGTGGGCGCTGCCGGCGAAGATGCCGTTGAGATTGCCCAGGGCATCGAAGGCTGCCAGCATCCATGCGGCGATTCCGGCGACGCGGGAGATCTGGCGATCCAGCACCGCTCCCAATGTCGCCAGGGCAATGCCCAGCACCGCCCAACCGATCACCAGCCACAATCCCGACAATGCAACCGGCAGCGCCACGATCAACAGCGCGGCGGACTGCACCGCATATCCCATCGCCAGCGGCCAGGCCGCCCGCCGTATTCCCGCCGACAATGCCGCGCACACCGCCGCCGTCACCAGCACGGCGCTGGTCCGCGTGACGGTCGATTCATCGCGCAGGAGCCACAGCACGGCGGCCGTGAGCAATCCGGTGACAACGGTGCTGAAGTTAGCCCCGGCGTCGGAGAGCATGACGCCCGGCGCCCAGTCGGGGGTTTGGTCGATGCGCCGCCGGAATGCGGTGGCGACGAGTTCCGCTTGAAACGCCAGTGCGAAGATGGCGCTGAAGGCCAGAAGCGTGGTGGTCTGGTCGGCGTAGCGGTAATCGTTCATGACGGCCAACATCCAGAACGACGTGGTTCCCAGCGTAAGGCCGCGCAGCGTCCACCATCTTCGCGTCGATCCCAGATACGCCAGGCTCAGGCCGACGATTTGCATCATGAGCAGATAGCTCAGGAACCCGGCGAGTTGGGGATGCGCATTGCTGACCAACAGCGGTATCAGACTCCCGCCGACGATGGACAGCACGGCGATGCTGACCAGATTTCCCCACCACGCGACGGCGGCGCCGATCAGCGTCACCAGGCAGGTGAGCGCCAGGGCCATGCCGGGATCGTAAAGTTTGTAGTAAGCGTTCCCCGCATAACTGGCCAGGAAGAGCGTCGCCACGCCCGCGCCCATCAGGCTGGCCCCCGGAATCCGGTCGATCCGCCGCCGAACCCATTCACCGGCCGCCAGCAACGCCACGCCCGCCGCCGCGATCATGATCAGCTTCACCTCCGGCGGCATCTGCTGGAGCCAACCCTGATCGTAAATGAACTTCACGCCCAGCGCCGCCCCGATGACCAGCACGATGGCGCCGATCCATCCCGTCCATTTCAACCCCAGCGCCCGCTCGAATTCAAAGCCGAGAGTCTTGCCCGCCGCCTGCACCGGCTTATTCACTGGAGCGATTGGTGCTGCAAATCCCGGCGCCGGCCGGCGCGGCTCAAACAAACTGACCGGTCGCGCGGGCTGCGGCGCGTCGGCATGAGGCGCATTCGCCTGGTCGGGCAGGCCGACGGCAGGACGCAGTTCGGGCTTGAGGGAATAGCGTTCCGGCAGCTTGGCGGGCCCGGCCGGCTTTGCAGGGGCAGCCGCGGCGATCGGTGCGGAACCGGCCGGGCGCGACAATTCGGCCGCGGGTTTGGCGGGGCCAATCGGGGTGACCGGCAAGGGCGGCGGTTGGGTTGTGGCCATCGGCGCAGCGTCGGGCAGCGGCCCGTGCGATTCAGCGGCACGCAGCTTGTGGAATCCCTCCAGAAGCGAGGCGGTCGGCGATTGCGGAGTTTGCCGCGTGAGCAGTTGTTCCTCCAGCCGTCGGACTCTCGCTTCCAGCGCCTCGATCCGGCGATCCGATTCCGTGTCCGCCATGTGCCATCCTCGCTTCCCGCAGTCCCCTTTTGCATCGGCAATGCCGGCGGCCGCCCGCGAGCGGCACTTCGATCCGGCCGGTAGATGTTAACGGCCATTATATATCCCCGCGTCTGCCGCACCAGCCCACATTGCCCGAATTGCCGCGCCCGATCGCCGCAGTCTCCGCCGCACCGACCTCGTCGATCCCACGGCGTTCTGACTTACTTATCGTCGGAAAGCCGAATTTTGTTGTGGCCCAGCGCCCCAAGCCATGTTAATATGCCCTTGCAACGCACCCATGTCTGATTCAGTGTGTGTGCTTCGCCAGGAGCCTTGCATGCGCAATTCACGCCGAAATCAATTACCTGCCGCCTGTGCACTGGCAATTCTGGCCGCCAGCGGATCGACGGCGCTGGCGGCTTCCATAGGCGACGTTTTTGTCATCGGCCTGGAAAACCACAACTGGACGCAACCCGATCCAACCAGCGGCGTCCAGCAGCTCATGGGCAACCCCGCCGCCCCCTATATCAACAGTCTCATTGTTCCCAACACACCGGCGTCCGCCCAGGTGTCTTATGCCTCCGACTATTACGGCGTCGCCGTCGGCGCCCATCCGTCGGAGGGCAATTACGTCTGGTCCGAGGCCGGCACGGACTTCGGCGTTCACACCGACAACGATCCCAGCGCGGCCAGCGGAAATATTTTCACCGCGCCGCATCTGGCCGCGCTGATGAACGCCAATGGCATCACCTGGAACAACTACCAGGAAGATGTCCAATTCAGCCCCAGTCCCACGCAGAGCGCCTCGGGCACATCCACGACCACCATCAATCCCTACTACGGGACCGGGCAATATGGATACGCCGTCAAGCACAACCCGATGGCCTTCTTTTCCGACACCGCCACCGAAAACGTCAAGACGTTTGACCAGCTCCGCACCGACATCACCAACGATACGTTCGCCCGCTACAACTGGATCACTCCCAATCTGTACGACGAGATGCACTCCGCACTGGACACCGATTTTGTCTACAATGGAGTCACATGGCCGGCCGGCACGGACCAGGAAGCGGTCGCCGAGGGCGACAACTTCCTGTCCCAGATCATTCCCGCGATCCAGGCGACAAACGCTTACAAGAACAACGGCGCGATCATCATCTGGTTCGACGAAACCGAAGGCGGCGATACCACCGCACAGACGATTCCGGAGATCATCCTGTCCCCATTGGCCAGGGGAAACGACTACGCCAGCACCGTCGAAATGAACCACTCATCGGACCTGAAGACCATGCAGGAGATCTTCGGCCTGGGGCCGTATCTGGACAACCCGATTCCGGCCGGGGAGACGAATGTGTCAGGCGATGGATACAACACCGTTTCATCGGTCAATGATCTGAGCGACTTGTTCCTGCCGGGCGTGATACCCACGGAGGTGCCGGAGCCGGCATCGCTGTCCGTTCTGGCCATTGCCGTGGCGGGGGTGCTGATGCGGCGTCGTCGCGGCGGATGTCGGTCCGCCAGAACCCACCGAGAATAACGGACCGGGCCCGTGACTGCGGACCAGCACAGATCGTGTTGGACCACCGCGAGCGCGCCGGCGCAAAAACCAACCGGTGTTTCTAGGCCACGGCGCGTTTGCTGGCGGCGGGGGGGACGAAGATCTTGACGCAGTTACGGCCGGCTTTCTTGGCGGCGTAGACGGCGACGTCGGCGGCCTTGAGCAGGTGTTCGGGCCGGCGGAGCGGGCCATCCGGCTCCATGCACGCGACGCCGATGCTGATGGTGACAACAATCGGCGATTTGCCGACGGAGGTGTTATGGCGGGCGACGGCGCAGCGGATCTCCTCGGCCGCCTTGGCGCCCAGTTCGCGGGGAGTGTTCGGCATGATCAGCACCATTTCCTCGCCGCCGTACCGGGCGGCCAGATCGCCGGATCGCGCCTGCTTTCGGATCATCATGGCGACGGCGCGAAGCACCTGATCGCCGGCGGGATGGCCGAAGCGGTCGTTGACCGATTTGAAATGGTCGATGTCCATCATCAGCAGCGAGAGGGGCTTGGCGCTGGCGAGATGGCCGGCGACTTGTTCGGCCAGAACCTTGTCGAAATGGGCGCGGCAAAACAGCCCGGTCAGGCCGTCGGTGGTGGCCTGATGGGCCAGGGTCCGGTTCTGCTCCTGGAGCTCGGTGGCGTGCTGCTGGGTTTGCAGGGAGATTTCCACGAGGGTTTCATTGGCGCGCTTGAGAATCGCCTCGAAATTGTCGCTCTTTCCGATCTGAATCTCAAAGAGGGTGGCCACCTCCTTGGTGCGACGGCCGATTTCCTCCAGCAGGACGTTGGTATCGGTTTCGGTCGCCTTGAAGCGAGCGGCACACAACTCGTGGACCTTATTGATTGCCGCGGCGGGCGATTCGTCGACATACACATCGGCGCAGCGACCGGCCAGATCAATCAGTTCGCACACCTTGCGCAGGGCGGGATCCTTGACGCTGTCCGGGTTGCTGCTGGAGGCGATGGGAACGGCCAGGATGGGCGGCAGTTTCCACACGTCGGCCAGAATGGCCCCGGCGTCGGCGTGGGTCAAGCCCAGGGCCCTGGTCTCCGCCTGCATAAGATCTTCGTGCGACGCCGCGCCGCCGCATATTTCGCCGTATTGTTCTCCGAGAACCTGATCCAGGACGAGCATGCCGATGTCCCTGAGCAGCGCGGCCAGGAAGGCCTCCTCGCATTGCACGAGGTTCATCTTCCCGCCGATCGTGCGAGCGGCCGTTGCCGAATAGATGCTGCGCTTCCAGAAGGCCAGGATATCGAACCCCCGGGAATTGTTCTTGCGCAGGTTGTTGATGAGCGAGAATCCAAGCACAAGCGTTTTGACACTCTGCATGCCGAGAATGACCATTGCCTGGCTGATGGTCGAGACGTGCGAGCTGCGGCCGTAAAAACTGCTGTTGACCGTGCGCAGGATTTTCCCGCTGAGGGCGGGATCCTTGCTGATAATCGCGGCGATTTCGGCGATATCGACATCGTCCTTGCGCGTGAGTTCAAGGACTTCCATGGCGATCGTCGGAAGCGACGGCAGGGTCGGGCACTGGCGAATTCGGTTGACGAGTTCGGCGTTCATCAATGGACTGCTCTCGCTGAATCAATGGACAGGGTATGGCAGGGTTGCCGTTGGCATACGCATTATGACTTATATCGGAGCGGGACCGCCGCGAAATAAATTCAATTTTCTTGCGTACGGGGCGGTTATCGGCCCGCGGCCATCGCGGCCTGGATCTCGCGGAGAATTGATTCGGGATCGGCCCCGACAATCACCTTGCGGATGCGGCCGTCGGCGCCGACGATGACCGTCTGGGGAATCCCCAGCACGCCGTAGGCGCCACCCGCCGTGGAACTATCGTCCAACAGCACGGGCATGGTAAGGCCCTTGGCGGCCATGAACGAGCGGACAGTCTGCTGCGACTCGCCCTCGTCGATCTCGTACCAGCACAGTCCCTGCGAAGCGAATTGGCGGTACATCTTGTCGAGCTCGGGCATTTCGCCGACGCACGGCCCGCACCAGGTGGCAAAGAAATTGAGCACCGCCACCTTGCCGCGCAGGGCGGTCGAACTGACCGTCGTGCCGTCGATCGCCTTGAGGCGAAACGCCGGCGGCGCCTTGCCCACCAGCGCCGTGGCGTCGTTGGCCGGGTGGCTTTCCCGCGATCCCGGCGGCGGCGTCCAGGCAAAGGCGTCGGCGGTGATCGAGGCGTCCGGCTCGATCGTCGTGTAGGCGATGGTCAGCACGGCGGATTTCACCGTGCGCGCTCCCTGGCGCAGGAAGCCCCTGGTCATGTCGATCGCGACGCTCTGCACGAGTTGCGTCTTTGGATCGATCGTGACGGTCATGTCGCTGTCGGATTGGGCGATGCGCAGGGTCGGGCAGCTTTGGCCGTTTACGATCGCGTCGTCACCTCGATCGACGGCCGTGGCATCCTGGGTGAGGATGGACGTGGGATGCTCGCTGGCGGCCATGGCCAGACTGGGGTTTTGTTCATTGAGAACCTGAACGACGAGGCTGGCGGAATCGTCCGGCGTCATGCGTCCGGCCGGTCCGTCGTCCAGGACGTATTGGTTGCCGGCGGGTGCATACATGTAGAGCTTTTGCCCGGTCGCGCCGAGTTGGATGTCGGATTCCGATTCGTGCTCGAAGCGGTTGGGCGCCAGGAACGATCCGGTGATCCTGACGCTGGGGTTGGATGTACGGCCGTCAACGTCGAAGCGTCCGGTGATTGAGCCCGCGACCCGCAACGAATGCAGGGCGGCGTAATGGTTGCCGAGCGAATCGAGAATTGCCGAAGCGGCGGGCGACGGCCGGGTTGTCGATGCCGGGCCCGCCGACAGGTCGGTTGGTCCGGCGGAGTTGTCTGTCGGCAGCGTGGCCGGAACGGCCGATAACAGGTCGGCCGGCCCGGTGGCGGGCGCGATCAGCAATTGCGTTCCCGGGTTATCGCACCAGGCCGCACGGCCGGCGCCGCCGAGAGTCCATGCGACAACCAAGCACACCGCCGCGCAACGGAGCCTGTACATTGACATACGACCTCCCCGGTCACCCCCACAATTGGGCACAATCATACAGTTGCCACGGCCTTTTGGAAACGCCAAATTGCGGCCGATGCACAATAAATTACATCGCGGCGTGCGGAGCATCGCAGGACGAACCTCACAGGGCCACCGTCAGGGTTGAACCGGCGCTGATGGAATCGCACCACGCCTGCCACATCTGGCGATAGGCCCGCTCAATCTGGCGAGCGTAGGCCGGGCCATCCATCAGCGGCGACGACCGCATCCGCTGGCGAAGGCTTGACCGCAATTCCGCCAGTCGCTGGCGATCGCCGGCCAGTTCGACGGCGCTGCGCACGTATTGATCCTGATCCACGGCCGCCAAATCACCCAGGCCGATATTGCTGAGCAGGCTGAGCCCAACGCGCGACAGGTGGTCGGGTCCAATGAGCGAGACAACCGGGACGCCCATCCACAGCGCCTCGCAGGTCGTCGTCGTGCCGTTGTATGGATAAGTGTCCAGAGCGATATCCATGTCGGAAAACATCTTGAGATGTTCCAGACGCAGCGGGCAGTTTCCGCGCAGGTCAAGCCGCTGGGGGTCGATTCCCATGCGCTGGAAGGTGCGGCGCATTTCCTGCTGGACCAGCGGCTCGGTCAATCCGCCGGATTTCATCAGCAGCTTCGACGACGGCGCCGCGCGCAGAATCTCCGCCCACATGCCCAGCGTCGTGGGGGATATCTTGGCGTGGTTGTTGAAGGAGCCGAACACGATGGGAGCGTCCGCCGGCCGCTCCTGGATTTCCGGCGCGTCGGCGGGGGGGTCATAACACCACGCCGTCGGGCTGAGCCGGTACAGTTTTTCCGAATAGAAGCGGTCGTGTTTACCCGGCGGATCGGTCCACTCGTCGGTGAAGCGCCAGTCGATGGCCGTCAGGCCGGTGGTTCCCGGATATCCCAGCGCCGTGACGAGCACCGGCGCCGGCTTGCGGGCAAAGACCAGCAGGCGTTCGCCGGCGGTGTGGCCGGACAGATCCACCAGGATGTCGATCTGGTCTTCACGAATCCAGTCGGCGACGCGCTCATCGGGCACGTTGAGGATTTCGCGCCATTGGAACGCGCCGGCGGCAATGCGGCGTTTGATCGGGTCGGTATGCGAGCGTTCGTAGTTGGAATAGCACGCGTATTGCACCGCCGATGGGTCGTGCGCCTCGACCAGCGGCAGGAGAAAATTGGCAACCGAATGGACGCGAAAATCGGCCGACACGTAACCCACGCGCAGCGGCCGATCCCTGTCGGAAGTGTTGGCGAATCGCGGCGGCGCCGGCAGGAGTCGTCGGGCATGGCGATCGTTGTACATCCGCGCCTCGGTCAGGATGGCTTCGGGGCGGTCACCGCGCGATGTCATCGACAGCAGCAGATTGCTCTGGGCCGTTGCGTCGTCGTGGTAGATCAGCGCCCCGCGGTAGGCGGCGACGGCTTCGTCGAGCCGGCCCATGTCCTTGAAGTTGGCCGCCAGCGTGTTCCGGGCCGCGATCAGATTCGGCTTCTGCTCGAGCATGATGCGGCACTGTTCGATGGACTCCTCGAACCGGCCCTCCAGCCGCAGCGTGTTGGCCAGATTCGTGCGGATTTCCAGACTCCGGGGGCGGATGGACGCCGCCTTTTCCAGCGTCGTCAGGGCACGCCGGATTTCGCCCTTCTCCAGCAAAGCCGTGGCCAGATTGTTCATCGTCTCGTATCGCTGCGGATCGGCCGCCAGAATCTCCTCGTAACAGGCGATGGCATCGTCGAGCCGGCCCATGGCCTTGAGCGTCACGCCCAGGTTTGTTCGCGCCGGATAGCACAGCGGATTCATCGCGATCAACTGGCGCAGCAGCGTTTCGGCTTCCTCGAGCCGGCCCTTGATGCGGTAGGCGTTGCCCAGATTGTTGATGGCTTCCTGGTAGGTCGGCCGAAGCTCGACGGCGCGGCGGTATTGCTCAATCGCTTCGTCGATCTTGTTCTGGGCCTGTAGCACCAGTCCCATCGTGCAGTGGATTTCCGCCTGGCCGGTCGAATGCTTCAGAGCCTGGCGCACGAGATGCTCGGCGATGGGGATTCGGCCGGCCTGATAGGCCATGAACCCCAGCAGATGCAAAGCGCCGGCGTGGTCGGGCTCGCGAGCCAGAATCTGATTGCAGATCGCTTCGGACTGCGGGAACTGGCCCTGGCTTTGATACCGGGCCGCCATCTCGTAAGCCTGTGGAATGGAAAGCTGCGTCATGCCCTTTGCCGCCTGCAAAAAACCAGCAGCGCGATAAACAAAATTCCGGCCCCGCTTGGTCACCCGGAACGTATCGCTATACCGCGATTCCTGCCTGGCGTTGTCCCTCTGTTCAAAATTCTATCCCCCGCCGACATTGCGAAATCCACGCAATTGCCGCATGTCGATGATCATCGCTCCCGGCTCGGCTGGCAAGGCGCTGGTGGAAAAATCCACCGGCAGGTCGCGGTACGCCGGATGCTGCTCGGCCAGAAGCAGGCGGATCATCGACACGCCAGCCCACGGCCGATACGAACTGGGCTGGCCGAATTCCTCATAATACACCGCCGGCGCCACCGTATCGGACCAGTCCGCTCCAATCAATTTGACGCGCGAGGCGGCGGAAAGTTCCGGTCCATTCAATAAATGTTGCGCTAAGCCCAATTCCGTCGTCTGCGGCCGCACAAAATACACCTTCACGAGGTCCGCCGCCGCAAAGACGCTCGCACCGGCCAACAGGGCCATCCAAATCGCCGGCAGCCATGA
>Ga0181520_10012830_pt1 | contig 10699 bp, 10 predicted proteins | sample PEATcosm2014_Bin_29_FD_132451 | JGI IMG/M metagenome (GOLD analysis project Ga0181520, IMG submission 132451) | Peatland microbial communities from MTU Mesocosm Facility, Houghton, MI, USA - PEATcosm2014_Bin02_30_metaG | ecosystem: Environmental > Terrestrial > Soil > Wetlands > Peat | place...
AGTCACCGAGGCCCTCTACGACCACGAGGGGCGCTTGGTCGTGGTGCTGCAGCCGGTAACGGCCATCGGCAATCTACGCCCGCCCGGTGGGAAGCGGCTGATGCAGATGCAGACAATCCTCATGCGCGAGTGGGACGATGTTCGGGTCATCCCCCAGGTGCACAAGCTGCTGAGGGTGCGGTAAATGGCGCGTGTGGGCTTGACGACGACAATCCCGGTGGAAGTGCTCCTCGCCGGAGGGCACACGCCGGTCGACCTCAACAACCTGTTCATTGCAGCCGAGGATGCCCCCGCGCTGGTCTCCCGCGCGGAACTGGAGGGCTATCCCCGCAACGTCTGCGGGTGGATCAAGGGCATCTACGCCGCGGCTCAGCAAGCGGGCCTCGACGCGATTGTGGCGGTCACGCAGGGGGATTGCAGCCAGACGCACGCGATGATCGAGACCCTCCAAGAGCAGGGGATGCGGATCGTGCCCTTCGCGTACCCCTACGACCGCGACCGGCCGCTGCTGGAGCTGCAGATGCGCCGCCTGGCCGAGCATTTCCAAGCCGCGTGGGCCGATGTGGAGGCGGTGCGTGAGGCCTTGCGCCCGCTGAGGGAGAAGATCGCCCGCCTCGACCGGCTGACCTGGGAGCAGGGACGCGTGACCGGCGCGGAGAATCACTTGTGGCAGGTGTCCTGCAGCGATTTCGGCGGGAATGCGAAAGGCTTCGAGACGGCGCTCGACGCATTCCTGGCGCAGGTCGAGCATCGGCCGCCCGCTGCCGACAACCGCGTCCGCATCGGGTTCATGGGGGTGCCGACGATCTACGAAGACCTGTACGAGGTCCTGGAGGGTTTCGGTGCGCAGGTCGTTTTCAATGAGGTCCAGCGGCAGTTCACGATGGCCGACAGCCTCGACGATGACATCGTGACTCAGTACCAACGGTATACCTACCCGTACGATGTCTTCGGGCGGATCGAGGATGTCCGGCGGGAAGTCGCTCGGCGGCGGATCGACGGCATCATCCACTACACACAGTCCTTCTGCTTCCGGCAGATTGAGGACATGATCATCAAACGCGCGTTATCGGCGCCGGTGCTGACGCTTGAGGGCGACAAGCCGTCGCCGGTGGACGCACGGAACCGATTGCGAATCGAAGCGTTTGTGGAGATGCTGCAGGTGGAGGCCGACTATTAAGGGAATAACGGTTCTGGTGCCGGGGCGCAGTGTGCGACCGCCGACATCCGGACCGATGCGCTCGCACGCAACCAGTCGTCGAGCGACAGATAATGAGGTGAAGGCCGTGAAGAGGACACATGGGATCACTATCGCCTGTCTATTCGTGGCGGCTGCATTCTGTGCGGCGGCGCTCGCCGATGACGCCGCGCCGCTCACCGGCAAGATCACCTTCAAGAGTGGTCAGACGCTCGCAGGCACCATCCAGTTGGCCGAATTCGGCGTCACCGACGGGTCCGGCGTCGGCATGAAGTTGCCTGCCGGCGGCTACATGCTGCTCGCGAACGGCGACAAGGAAGTCAACATCCCTGCCAGCCAGATCGCCAGCATCGAGGCGACGTGGGTACAGAACCCTGACGAGCCCGCGCCGAACTGGGAAATCAAGGAGATCAAGGTGACCGACAAAGCCGGGAAAGTCATCACCGGCAAGCCGACCTGGATCATGCACGCCAGCGCGGCGATGGTGACCCTCCCCACCGGCGAGAGCAAGAGCCTGAATGCCTTCCCGCTGATGGGCCAGAGCTTCAATCCCGACAACTTCATCGCCCGGATCGATCTGACCGGCGGCTCCGCTCCGACGGCCGTGACGCCGACACCCACACCGGCTCCCGCGCCTGCCCCGGCTCCGACGCCGACAGTGACGCCGACCCCGGCTCCCACACCAGCCCCGGCTCCGGCTCCGACGCCCGCGCCGGCGGTAGCGCCGACCCCGGCGCCAACGCCGACGGCTGTGGTAGTCACAGGCAAGACCCTGGCCGACAACACAATGACCTTCACGATCATCTGCCCGGAGTGCGGGAAGAAGATCCTGGTGACGATCAGGGCCAACGCGGTCGTCGCGGTAGAGCACCAGTAGAAGAACGCGCAGCGGGTGGAGAGGACGACACCACGGCTGGCAATTGCCGCGCCGTTCGTCCCGAGATGCTCTTAACCAGCTCAAACCCAAGCCCCGGCGGTGCCGTCCATGCGGCATCGCCGGTCGCGCCTTCGGTCGAAGTGACGCATAGCGAGGTAGCAAGCCATGACGCCCGAGCAGCAACTTGAGATCCTGTGCGGCAACGCCGTCGATGTCATCTCTCGCGCGGAGCTTCTCGAGAAGCTCCGCGAGGGCCGGCCTTTGCGCATCAAGTACGGAGCCGACCCCAGCGCGCCGGACCTGCACCTCGGCCACTCCGTGCCGCTGACCAAGCTACGGCAGTTCCAGGACCTCGGCCACCAGGTGGTCTTCATCATCGGCGACTTCACCGGCCGGATCGGCGACCCGAGCGGCAAATCGAAAACGCGGCCCGTTCTCGACGAGGAGACGATCCAGCGCAACGCCGCCACTTACGCCGCGCAGGTGGGCAAAATCCTCGATGTCGGCAAGTGCGAGGTGCGCTACAACAGCGAGTGGTTCGGCAAGATGAGCGCCGGGGACATGCTCGCTCTGGCCTCGCACTACACCGTCGCCCAGATGCTCGAGCGCGATGACTTCGCCAAGCGCATGGCCAATGAAACGCCGATCTCACTGTTGGAGATGATGTACCCGCTGGTCCAAGGGTACGATTCCGTCATGGTGGAGGCCGACGTGGAGATCGGCGGCACCGACCAGACCTTCAACTTCCTCGTCGGGCGCGTGCTCATGCGCGCCCACAATCAGACTCCGCAAGTCGTGATGACCTGGCCGCTTCTGGTGGGCCTCGACGGGCACGACAAGATGAGCAAGTCCTTGGGCAACTATGTCGGCATCACCGACGCCCCCGGCGACATGTTTGGCAAGCTCATGTCGATCCCGGACAACCTCATGCCCAACTACTACCGCCTGCTGCTCACCTACGACGAGGCGGCAGTGGCGCAGATGACGGGGGAGATCGAAGCCGGGCGGCTGCACCCGAAGGCGGCGAAGGTGGAACTTGCGAAGGCAATCATCGCCCGCTACCACGATGCCGCGGCGGCGGAGGCGGCGGAGGCAGAGTTCGAGCGCGTCTTCGCGCAAAAGCAGGTGCCGACCGACATGCCGGAGGTGGCGCTGTCGGCAGCGGACCTGGCTGAAGGGAAGATCGGCATCGTCGCGCTGATCGTGAAAGCCGGCCACGCGGACACCAACGGCGAGGCAAGGCGGCTCGTGCGCCAGGGCGCGGTGACGATCAACAGCGAGAAGATCGCGGATGAAAACGCGCTGGTAACGGCGGCGGACGGGGACGTGTTGCAGGTCGGGAAGAGGCGGTTTGCGAGGGTGCGGGTGGGGTGAGAGGTGGCGCCAGGAGGCCCAGGTAACTATGAGTGCATCCAGCGCAGACCTCTGCCCCATCTGCGGCGGGCATAAGGAACCCGGCACAACCACGTACGCGGTCGATATCGGCACGGGCGTGGTGGTGGTGCGCAATGTGCCGGCCACCGTCTGCCAGCAGTGCGGTGAGGCATGGATCGCCGACGAAATCGCCGAGCAGCTCGAGGCGCGAGTGGCTGATGCGCGGGAAAAGAAGCTGCAGGTGGAAGTCGTGGCGATGTGACGGCAGAGCAGGCCCCACCATGCCTCGGAAGACGCCGCTGATTGTGCGACCTGTCCGGCGCTTGCTGGCAGTCCGGTTCGCCGATGCCACCCCTTGACCCATGACGCGTCGCATCGTCCTTTCTGGAATTCCCCTCTGTCGTTCCCCCCAAGGTGATTTGGCCAGGAGTGGTTTGAATTGTTGACATTCGGGGATAACTACTATAAGATGTAGTAGTATATACTACATTGCGTAGTACCCAAACCGACAGGGGGTGTCACCGTGCTCAACGCAACAGTTTGCAGCAACATCCGCAGCCTTCTGCTGGCCGGTGTCGCGCTGACGGCAGGCATCTGGATTAACGGTTGCGGGGGCGGTGAGACCGCCGGGTACGACATTCCGGCCGACCCGAGTGTGATCTACTTCACCCCCATTCTCAAGGTCATCGACGACGATGGCGCCCCTGTCGGGAATGCGCTGGTATACATCGACGACGAGTTCGCCCAGCCGATGTATACCTGTCACGCGTTTGTCACATTAGGCGATGGGTACAGCGACTTCACCGGCCGGGAGGCCAACTGGATCAGCGACATCTACCAGGTCCCACGGCCCGACACCGGGAGTTCGACCTGCATCTACCTGAGAGTCTCGAAAGACGGGTATTCCGGGGACAGCACCTACTTCAACATCAACTGGGACGCCCCGAATCGGCTATTCGGATACGACACACTGACCCTGAGCGCCAGCGGGCCGCTGAGCGCGCAATCCGCGACAACTCCGAAGACCCATCACCCCGAGTTAGCGGCCGGCCCGCCGATACCTGCGGGCGCCAAGACCATCCCGCTCCCGAGGAAGTAGACATCGCTGCCCGAGCGGAAAGCTGGGAAGAGAGCCCCTCCGGGGGCTCTTTTCCGTTTGGGCAAGGTCATTCGCTCATTTTCGGCGAATGGACCCGCTGTCGATCAGGCCCGCTGGAGCAATGCCGCGTCGCGTCACGCGGGGTCAATGCGAGCGCAGAGAGGCATTGCCGCGCCTGATTCGCCAACTCCGGCTTCGCGGGGAACCGCGATTGCCCGGCCCATGTTCAACAAACCTGCAACACACTACCGGAGGAACCCGATGCCCGTTACCGTGCGAATACCTACCCCCATGCGAAAGTTCACCGGCGGCCAGGGGAAGCTGCAGACCGAGGCGGGCGCTTTGCGAGACATTCTGGAGACGCTGGGAGCACAGCACGAAGGGCTGCGGGGGCGGTTGTTCGACGCCTCGGGCGAGCTGCGCCCGGATGCCCGCATCTTCGTCGGTGAGGACGACATCCGCGCTCTGCAAGACCTCGACACGCCCGTCGCCGACGGCGGCGTGGTTGCGATAGTTCCTCCAGTTGCCGGCGCATAGCGCCGCGTAAGAGCCGCCGCCGTACCCAGTACCCAGTACCCAGTACCCAGTACCCAGTATCCAGTATCCAGTATCCAGTATCCAGTATCCAGTATCCAGTACCCAGTATCCAGTACCCAGCATCCAGCATCCAGGATCTGCCTCCCATGGACCTGTCCCGCTACGCTCGACAAACGGTGTTCTACCAGATCGGCGAGAAAGGCCAGCGCCGGCTCGCCGAGGGCCGCGCCGTGGTCGCCGGCTGCGGTGCCCTCGGCAGCGTCATCACCTCGCTGCTGGTGAGGGCCGGCGTCGGCTTCGTGCGGATGATCGACCGCGACTTCGTGGAACTAAACAACCTCCAGCGCCAGGTTCTGTACGATGAAGACGACGTGCGCGCGGGCCTCCCGAAGGCCGCTGCCGCCGCCGAGAAGCTGCGGCGGGTGAACTCCGACATCGAGATCGAGGGGATTGTCGCCGATCTCAACAGCTCGAACGCCGAGCGCCTTCTGTCGGGCTTCGACGTGGTCGTGGACGCCATCGACAATTTCGAGGCACGCTATCTCATCAACGATGTGTGCGTGAAGACCGCGACCCCGTGGATCTACGGTGCCGTGATCGGCTCCTACGGGGTGACGATGAACATCCTGCCCGGCGAGACGCCGTGCCTGCGGTGCCTGTTCCCTCAGCCCCCCGCCCCCGGGACGGTCGAGACGTGCGACACCGCGGGCATTCTCGGCCCAACGGTAAACGTGATCGCCTCTTTGCAGGTCACCGAGACGATCAAGCTGCTCACCGGCGCCCGCGACGACCTGAACCCCGGCCTGCTCCAGGTAGACGTGTGGGACGGCGAGATGCACCGCTCGGCAGTCCCGCGCCAGGAAGCCTGCCCGACGTGTGTGGACCAGGAGTTCGCATATCTGAGCGCCGCGCACACCTCCCGCACGACTTCCCTGTGCGGTCGCGACGCCATCCAGATCGTCATGCACGGCGACCAGAAGCTCGACCTGCCTGCCCTCGCCATTCGCCTGCGCAACAGTGGCGAAGTCATCGAGAACCCCTTCATGCTGCGCTTCAAGGTCGATGCCTACGAGTTGAACGTCTTCCCCGACGCCCGAGTGATCGTCAAAGGCACGACGGACGAGACCGTAGCCCGAACCCTCTACGCCAAATACGTGGGCCTGTAGCCATAGTCGTCATGTTGCCGTACAGCACCCTGGACAATGAAAATGAGCCGGAACGACCCTACCCCGCCCGCTTCGCGGGCACCCCTCCCGTACCGGGAGGGGAGAGGCAAACGGCGATTATCGAAGCAGATACTACCGTCGCCGTGCGTCGTTGCCGTCACCAGTATCTAGTATCAAGTACCCAGCATCCAGCATGATCTACCTCGACAACGCCGCCACATCCTATCCCAAGCCGCAGGCCGTCTATGATGCGATGGACGACTTCCTGCGCAACCGTGCGGGCAATCCCGGACGGTCCGGGCACGGCCTCGCGGTCGCCGCGCAAAGCGTCATCGACGACGGACGCCGGCAGCTCGCGGCGCTGTTCAACGCGCCTGACCCAAGGCGAATCGTCTTCGCCCTGAACGCCACGGACGCCATCAACATCGCGCTCAAAGGCCTGCTTCGGGCCGGAGACCACGTGGTCGCGACCAGCATGGAGCACAACGCCGTGGTGCGCCCCCTAACGCGACTGCAGCGTGAGGGCGTCGAGGTGACGTGGGTGCAGTGTGACGGCACGGGACTGCTCGATCCGGCGGATGTCGCCAGGGCGATCACGCCCCAGACGCGCCTGGTTCTCGTCAACCACGCCTCGAATGTCTGCGGCACGATCCAGCCTATCGCCGAGGTCGCGAGGGTGGCGGCGGCGCGGGGCGTCCTGTTCGTGGTCGATGCCGCACAAACAGCGGGCTGCCTGCCCATCAACGTGCAGGCCCTGGAGGTTGACGTGCTGGCCTTCCCCGGCCACAAGAGCCTCTTCGGCCCGCCGGGCACGGGGGGCCTGTACGTGGGCACGCGCGCCAACATCGGCAGCTTCCGCGAGGGCGGCACCGGCTCGGCGTCGGAATCGCCCGAACATCCGCTGGAGCTGCCCGAGCGCCTCGAGGCGGGAACGCTCAACTCCGCCGGGATCGCCGGTCTCGCCGCCGGGGTCGCGTTCATCCGCGAGGCCGGGACCGAGGCCATCCGCGCGCACGAGGAACGACTTGGCGAACTGCTGTGGAGCGGTCTGTCTGACATCCCCGGCCTGCGCCTGTATGGGCCGACGGCGACCACGGCACGCACCAGCGTCGTCAGCTTCACGCTCGAGGCCTGGGAGCCTACCGAGATCGGCGCGATCCTCGACAGCAGCTTCGGAATCGCAGTGCGCCCCGGCCTGCACTGCGCCCCCCTCGCCCACCGGACGCTGGGCACCATGCCCCAAGGCACCGTGCGGATGAGCTGCGGGTATTTCACCACCGAGGCCGACATCGAGGCAGCGGTCGCCGCGGTGCGACAGATCGCGAGGGCCACCGTGTGAGCGGAGGTTCGCGGGCCCGGTCATCGAAATGCCTACCGCTGACACACGGGCGCCCCCCCGCCGTTCCCACTGCCGCGCGGCCGAGAGGAACTGCAGATGCCTTCAGCCAGTCAACAGCGTAAGCAGGGACTTGCCGGTCGCCTCCTGCGCTCGCGCTTCGCGGCATACGCAGTGCAGGGATACGGTCCGGTGCTCTTGGCGGCTGCGCTGGCTTACTGGCATCTCATGGGCAGCCTGCCGTACCGCCACCCGGACGAGAGCCTGTTCGTCTCCATAGCGCTATCGATTCTCCGTGGCAAGCCAACGAGTTACATATACGGGCACTTCGCGCCGATGGTGACGGATGTCGCCTATGCAGGGTATTTCGTGTGGCTAAGATGCGTCGGCAAAGTGTCGTCAGCGAAGGACATGGTCGCCTGGCTCGCCCTGTACCCTGTGCCCTTCTACTTTCTGCCGCGTGTGGTATCTGCCACTGCGGCGGTTGGCAGCGTGTGGCTGACGATGCGTGCTGCCAGAGCGTACATGCCCGAGGGCACATCACGGTTTGCCTCGGTCGCAGCCCTGGTCGTCGCGGTAAGCCCGACTGTGGCCGAACGAGCGCATCTGGGCCTACCCGACACAATGCTGCTCTTCCTGTCAAGCTTGCTCCTCGTAGCGCTACTGGCCGCCGCAAAGCGCCCGACGCACTCGCTCGGCTATGGCGTCGCGGCTCTGGTCTTGGGGCTCGCCTTTGGCACAAAGACGTTGGGCATCGCACTACTACCTATCTTCTGCCTGGTGATCGTCACTTCGCTGCTGACGCAGCCGACTAAGCTGTGGGTGAGGGCGGCGGTGTATGTCGCGGTGGGCGGCGTGTTCGGATTGGTCGTCTCGCAGCCGCTGGTCTTCCTGCATCTTCGGGATGTCTACCGTGATCTCTATACGTTCCAGTGGCAGGCGTATATGCAGGGCAATGGAGCCCCGTTTACGTCCCGCATCGTGGCGCTGACTCACGCCCTGGTGTCCCCTGCGAGCGGCGGGATCGGCCCAGCCGCCCTGCTGGCGCTGCCGGGAGTTATCGGTGCGTGGCACTACCGTCGCCACACTCCCGAGCTCGCCGCATTGGCAGTCGGGTGGCTGTTGGGTCTCGCTCTCCTCGCCGCGATGAGTCTTTTCCAGACGAACTGGGCGATCGTGCTCCTCCCGGCATTCGGGGTACTTACCGCCGCAGGATCGGCGCGTCTGTGGGCTTTACAGCCCGGCCGTATGTGGGCGAAGGCGCTTACAATCATATTGTTGTTGGGGCTGTGTTGGCCGCTGACGTGCGCCGTGTCATCGGTGCGACACTTTGGGTTACCCGACACCCGTCTGGTGGCACAGCGAACGATCGAAGCCACGATACCACCCGGCTCGAGCCTGTTGCTGGCCGACCAGACCTGGACCCTGCCGATTTTGCAACCGAACGAGGCATCGCTTCAGGAGCAGCTTCGCCGGATAGGCGACGCCGAGCGATGGGCGAGTCTGCGCGAGTACACTCAGGGCAGACTGAAGGCCCTCTCCCTGCGCAGCGGGCCGACGTACCGAATTCGCGAACTGCGGTACACATGGTGGTCCGCCGACGAGCAGGCCGGGCAGGCGACGAAGGAGGTGGCCCCGGCTCCGCCGATCTATGATTACAGCCCTCGCCCCCTCGACGAGTACCGGGCCCTCGGTGTAGAGTATGTCATCCATACTGATGATGCTGTGTCACGTTTCGATAGTCCGGAGTTCCCGTCCGTGCAGGCCTTCTTCCGCGAATTGCGGCAGCAAGGGCGACTGGCCATACACATCGAGCGGCCGCCTGAATCACAGGGCCGCGAGGTCTTCGTCTGGGACATACGCGGGCGACCACTCGCTGGCCTCGCACGGTAGCCCTCTGATTCGGGTGCAGGCTGGATCCGGCACTCAGAGGGTCATCGTGTCTGCGTGCATCTCCCCCGTCGGCTCCACCGACGCCGCGACCCATCCCGAGACTACCCCCCTGCCGCTTCGTTGAGCGACCCGCGCTCTTCGGGATGCGAGTGCCACGCGACAGGAGCACCGGGTCCACTCAGGAACACCACAGCGAGGCCAACTGGATGTCCACGTATATCTCCATCGCCACCTACAACGAAAGCGAGAACATCGCTCATTTGCTGACCAGCATCTTCGCGAGCTGCCCCGAGGCGAACGCCATCGTCGTCGATGACGACTCCCCCGACGGCACAGGCAGGATCGTCGACGAGATGGCGGCATCCGATCCCCGCATCGTCCCCGTACACCGCCCTCGCAAGTCGGGCTATGCGAGCGCTCACAAGCAGGCCATCAGGATGGCGGTCGATCTCGGGGCCGGCGCGATCGTCACCATGGACGCCGACTTCTCCCACGATCCGACGGTGATCCCCGCTCTTATATCCGCCCTGGACGACGCCGACATCGCCATCGGGTCGCGCTATGTCCGAGGCGGGGGGACGCGCGACTGGCCGTGGCATCGTCGCGTCCTGAGCGCAGGCGCGAACGCCTTCACCCGGCTGCTTCTCGGCATCACCGCCCACGACTGTACGAGCGGCTTCCGGGCCTACCGGGCGGACCTTATCCGCAAGCTGAACCTCGACGCGTTCACCACCGAGGGGTATGCGTTCCTGGAGGAGTCGCTCTTCGAGTGCCGCCGCCTCAAGGCGCGCATCGCCGAGGTCCCGATCATCTTCACCGACCGCCAGTTGGGCAAGTCGAAGCTGTCGCGCGGAGTCGTGCTGGAAGCCGTCTGGAATCTCGCTCGATTGGCCCTGCGCAGGCTCCGACGTCGGTAAAGCGCGTTGTGCCCAGGCAGGTCCCAACACAATCCCCCTGGAGGGTTCACTCATGCTCGTCGTCATCACAGGCGCAGCCGGGGTCCTCGGCTCCAACGTCGCCCCGCTCGTCGCCCGAAACCACCGCGTCCGCCTCGTGGACATGCTGCCCGTCGAGACCGACTTCGAGTTCGTGCAGGCAGACCTGTCGGACTACGACCAGGCTCTCGCGGCGGTGTCGGGCGCGGACATCGTCGTGCACTGCGCCGCAATCCACCCGTGCAAGCCATACACGGACGACCAGTATCTCGACTGCAACATCA
>Ga0181520_10012832_pt1 | contig 10697 bp, 8 predicted proteins | sample PEATcosm2014_Bin_29_FD_132451 | JGI IMG/M metagenome (GOLD analysis project Ga0181520, IMG submission 132451) | Peatland microbial communities from MTU Mesocosm Facility, Houghton, MI, USA - PEATcosm2014_Bin02_30_metaG | ecosystem: Environmental > Terrestrial > Soil > Wetlands > Peat | place...
CAGGCGTTAAAGGTGCGGACCTCAAGAAGTGGCGTGTTGAAGCGCCGCTCAGCTATTTTGAAAACATCCGCAAGAAGTTTGATGACGCGGGCATTCTCATCTACGCCTACAACTACAGTTTCCGCAAAGATTTTAGCGATGCAGAGATCGAGCGCGGTTTTCAAATGGCCAAAGCGATGAAAGTGAAGTATATCACCGCCTCCTCCAACGTCAGCGTGGCCCCGCGCGTGGACAAGTATGCGCAGCAATACAAGATCATGGTGGGATTCCACGGGCATGACCAAACCTCCAATCCCGACGAGTTCTCCACGCCCGAGACTTTCGCGCGTGCCATGCAAGGCGCATCACCTTACATCGGCGTCAATCTTGACATCGGCCACTTCGTCGCGGCAGGAGGCGATCCCGTGGCATATATCACCGAGCACCACGCGAAAATGGTCACCCTGCACCTGAAAGATCGTAAGAAGAATCATGGCGCCAATCTTCCTTTTGGCGAGGGCGACACACCCATCATCGCGGTCCTGCAATTGCTGCGCGACAAAGGCTGGAAGATTCCCGCCAACATCGAGTACGAGTACGGAAAATCTGGCATGGACACCATCACTGAAGTCGCGAAATGTTTCGAGTACTGCAAGAAGGCGCTGGAAAGCTAAGCCTGCCTTCCTCTTTGACTGGCTGGCGAGGGTGGGAGAATCGACCGCCCTCGCCGGCCTCGACCGCATCGCGGGAACCTCCCTCCTTCTTCTTGGATGACCAAGTCTCCCGTCCAACCCTCCGTGGCACCAGCCAGTCTCGCGAAAAAACCATTGACAACAGACCTCACTGATTTTATTGTGGTTGAGGGTTAGTTAGTCAACCAACTAAACTAGCGACGTGATTTTCGATCCAAGGGCCAAGTTCGGTCCCGTTGCGGTGATTCTCCCAATCTCCAGGGTTGGGGAACACTGATTTAGATTCATGGCCTCGAAATGAGTCAGCAGTCTCCAACTCGCGAAAGGCTGGTGGAAACGGCCCGAGTCCTCTTCTGGGAGCGCGGCTACGAAGCTACCAGTCTGGCCGATGTGGTTGAGAAGGCCGGTGCGCGGAGCGGCAGCCTCTACCATTTCTTCCGCACCAAAGAGGAGCTGCTCCTCGCCGTCCTCGACCGTTATGTGGACCTGCTTTGGCCGATCGTCATCGAGCCGGTGTTCTCGCGCGTCAGTGACCCCCTTGAGCGCGTGTTCGGGATTCTCGATGGATACCGACAAGGTTTGGTCTACACGGGCTGCACCCATGGATGCCCCATTGGCAACCTGGCATTGGAAGTGTGCGATGACCTCCCGCGCGCTCGCGAGAAGATCGCCAAGAACTTCGAGGGATGGAGAGGCTGGATTCGGAAGTGTCTCGACGAAGCCAAGGATCGCTTCCCCGCGAAGGTCAATCGTGAGCAGTTGGCCATTTTCGTTTTGACGGTGATGGAGGGCGCTGTGATGCAAGCGCGTGCCCAGCAAAGCCTGGAGCCATACGACGCGTCCGTGGCGCAACTTCGCGATTACTTTGATCGATTGTTAGCGGAGGGAGCCCGTAAACATGTGCTCCAGTAGAATCAGGGTCATACTCAAAACTGAAGAAAGGTGGATCAATCCCATGCGCATTCGTGTATTTGTCTCGGCGGTGGCAGTCTTGATAGGCCTTGCGGGCCCGTTAAAGTCGCAAAGCCAACCGGCGCCGCAGAACCCGTTGGACCAAATGGCCTGGATGGTCGGAGGCACTTGGACGGCCGGAGGTGACAAGGGCCCGGACGGCAAGCCCTTTCACGTCGAGTCGAAGTTGAACTGGACTGAGAACCATCGCGGGATTAAGTTCACCACCTGGTTTTTGATCGATGGCAAGCTGGTGCCGGTTTACGAAGGTTTGTATGCATGGCATCCCGCCAAAAAGAAGTATGCCTTCCTCTACACGGACAACGAGGGAAACTTGACGGAAGGGGAAGCCACGGTGACTGGCGACCGCCTGGAGCAAGAATTCCAGATCGTAAACGCCGATGGAACCGCGCGTACGTTTCGCTCCACTGTCGTGCACACCGGACCCGACGACTACGACTGGAATGTCCAGCACCAGAACAAAGACGGCGAGTGGGTTGTCGTGTTCGGGCTGAAGTACAAGCGCAAGCCTGCCTAACCCGCAGGAGTTATTCGGCGGGGCCACTCTGCCTGGTTTCTTCCGGGATTGCCCCGGCCTGATGATTTGAACCTCCGTGTTCCGACGCACCATCAGCCTCAGGGAAAGGGGACGTGATATGAAACGAGCCATTCTGGCTTTCGTGGTTTCGCTGGTTATCTACACGGTGTCGAACTTCGTGATTCATGCGGTGTTGTTGCAACCACTCTATCAGCAAACTCCCCAGCTTCTGCGCGCCCCCCAGGATGGCGCCGCGCACATGCCCTTCCTGTTGCTCAGCTTCGTGATCTTCACCGTGCCATTCGTTTGGATCTATGGGCGCGGCGTGGAACCGAAGGGCTGGCTGGGCCAAGGGCTTCGTTACGGCATGGCAATCTGGCTGATTGCCACCGTCGCCCGCTATCTTACCTACTTCGCCATCCAGCCTTGGTCAGCCACCGTGGTGGCGGCGCAAGTGGGACTGGAGTTGATCGCAACCCTGCTGCTCAGTCTTGTACTTGCCGCCATCTACAGGAAGCCCGCTTAAACGTGTGAGCCTTAGTTGCTCGCCGCAGCCGGTGGGATCTCAACGAGAATCACGGTGATGTTGTCGGGCCCTCCGCTCTCATTTGCCTGGGTGATCAGGTGCTTGGCTCGTTCGGCGAGGGGGATTTCCATTTCCACGGTCTTCACGATTTCTTCCGGTGAAACCATTTTGTACAATCCGTCGCTACAGAGCAGAAGCACATCCTCCGCTTCGATATCGATGGTGGTCATGACGACGTCAAGTTCCGCTTGCGCCCCCATGGCTTGGGTCAGGAGCTCGCGGAATTGCGGGCTGATCACCCCGGGGTCGGAACCCCGCAGCCGCAGCCGATTGCCGATAGTCTGGTCTTGTGTTAGCAGGATGAGATTGCCCTCGCGGAACAAGTAAGCCCGGGAGTCTCCCACCTGGGCCACGTCGGCGCGCGCCCCGCACAGGAGCGCCGCGGTCAGCGTGGTGCCCATCGCCTGGTATTCCGCGTGTTCGTGGCCGTAGGCGATCACCGCGTGGTGAGTGGCCACGACCGCGCGTTGCAGGGCCGCCGCCCAATCCGTCTGGCCCGTCGCGGCGGGATGCCTCTGGGCGACGATTTCCCGGGCCATGTTTTCCACGCACAGCCGACTAGCCACCTCGCCTCCATGGTGGCCGCCCATCCCGTCGGCGACCGCTAGCAGCAAGCCGGGTTCCGCGGTCGACAGATGGCCCATCTCACCACTCTGCGGTGCGCCGCTGCCATCGAGGGGAAAGATCAGGAGGCTGTCTTCATTGTGCGTCCTCTTCCGGCCCACGTCCGTGACGGGAGCGACGCGAGCCGAGAGGCCGCGACTTTGGACCGGCATCGCCGAGGATTGCGCGCCTTCAAACGACATGTATATGCCCTTCTCTTTCTCCTGGCGATATCAAGCTGAATGCGGTAGGTGCATCACCTTGGCGTAGTTTAACCCCGCCCGCGAGATTTTCAAGCCAGCGCCTGCTCCGAAGTTCGCCCGCCACCCGCCAGTCCGCAATGCGCTTTGCGGTGGATTGTGGTAGACTTGCTCTCGCTGTAGTCAACAGGGAAAACCTTCCAGTCGTTTCGGGGGCGCTCGAGTCCGGCCGCCGGCAAGGGTGGCGGATCGCCAGGCCTTTCCCGTTTGACTTTGAACGCCAACTCTTGTTAGTTTGAAACGCTATGAGACAACTTCAGCCGGTGATCTGGGCGAAGGGGACCTTTCTCACCCCACAGCACATGCAGCTACAGGACCGGTTTATCGAAAGTGTGTTGGAGTTCAAATTAGGCGCCCTCCGGTTCTGCCCGTGGGGCTTCGCCGAGATGCAAATCGACCGGGAAGCTCTTTCCACCGGGACTCTGCTGTTGCCCCGCGCCACCGGGTTGTTCCCTGATGGTTTGGCCTTTGAGATTCCTGACTCCGATCCTGCCCCTCCGGCGCGATCGCTCGAGCAAGCGTTTGGACCCGACCAGGACGCCCTCGACGTCTACCTCGCTATTCCTCAGTATCACGACCGCGGCCTTAACGTCGCCATGGGGCAGCGCAATGGCGACACGCGCTATCAAGCGGAAGTGGCCTTGCTGCGCGACGAGAATTCAGGCCTCGCGGAAAGACCCGTGCAGATCGCCAAGAAGAATTTCCGATTGCTCCTGGAGGACGAGCCACGCCAGGGAAGCACTTCCCTGCGCATCGCGCGCATCAAGAAGACCACGGCCGGAACCTTTCAGTTGGACCCGCAGTTCGTTCCTCCCGTCATCGATCTTTCCGTGAGCGAATACCTGACGGCAGTTTTGCGGCGGCTGGTTGAAATTCTGGCCGCCAAGACCAATGCGCTGTCGGGCATCCGCCGGCAAAGAAACCAGAGCCTGGCAGACTTTACGGCGGCGGACATTGCGAACTTCTGGCTCCTTTACACCGCCAACAGCTACTTCCCCATTTTGCGCCACCTCTTTGAATCCAAGAAGGGGCACCCGGAAAGCCTCTATACCGCCATGCTTGCCCTGGCAGGGTCGCTCACCACTTTCTCCACCACCGTGCAGGCGCGCGACCTGCCGCTCTATGATCACGATAATCTTGGCGCGTGCTTTACCGATCTTGACGAAAAGCTTCGAGCGCTTCTGGAGACCGTGGTCCCGAGCAACGTTGTCTCCATCCCGCTGAAGCTCACTCAGCCCTCGATCTATGCGGCGGCCCTTGCCAATGACAAGTACCTGTTCAACACGCGGATGTACTTGGCGATCAGCGCCGACCTGGCCGAGGCCGACTTGCTGAAGCGAGTTCCCCAACTGGTGAAACTCTGCTCCGCCACGCATATCGAAACGCTCATTCGCCAGGCTCTACCCGGGATGCCGTTGACGCACGTTCCGTCGCCGCCGGGTGCCATTCCCATCAAACTCAACTACCACTACTTCAACGTGAATCAATCCGGCGTTGCCTGGGATGCCGTGCAGCGCGCTCGCAATATTGCCGCCTACATTCCCGGCGACATCCCCAACCCCCAATCGGAATTGATCATCCTACTGCCGCAGGCGGAATGATCCCGCGCCTAGTGCTTGTGCAGCGCAAAGAACAGGATCAAGACCACCGCAATCAGGAATAATCCTCCCAGACCCAGAACCAGCACCCAGAACATCTTGGGCTTCTTGCCCCCTGCGGCGGCGGTGGACGGTTTGGGCGCGGCAGGAGCGGGTGCGGCAAAAGCCGGAGCCGGGGGCGGCTGGAATTGCGGCGCCGCGGGCGCCGGGGGCGGCGCGAAGCCCGGCATGGCGGGGGCAGCCGGGGCGGCCGGGGGGGCGGGCGCCGCCGGAAAGCCGTAGCCTATTTGTGGAGTGGCGGGGGCAGCCGGCGCCGCCGGCATTCGCGGCGCCTCAAACATGCTGGTGTAGGCGCCGGGCCTGGAAGCGGCCGGGGCGGCGGGTGGGGGTGGCGCAGGAGGTGCGCCAGGGGGCGCGGCAGCTCCGGCCGTCGGCGGGCCCACTTCCGGCGGCCGGCTGAACATCATGGTGTATTCGCCGGGGCCTTTCTTGGGTTCGGGAGCCGCGGCACGCGGCGCAGGCGCTTCGAGGGCAGGCGGCGGAGTCGCTGCTGCCGCTCCCGTGGGACCCTTATACCCTTGCATCAAAGCCGTCAGTTCGCCTTGACCTTTCTTCGCGCCGGGCAGCGGTGGGGCCGGTTGTGACGGTGCTCCAAAACTGGGAGACGCGGTCGGATTGCCGACGGTCGGGAATGCTTGCGTAAATCCCCCAGGACTGCCGGAAGAGACAGGAAGCGGCGCCGGAGGCTTGGCGGGGCCGAGGGGGGAATCCCCAGCGGACTCCACACCCACTGCGGAGGCCTGAAACATTTGGGTGAACGAACCCGGGGCTTTCCCGGCCGGAGGTGGCGTGGACGGGGCGCTCGAAGGTCCAGAGGGCAGAGGCGCAGGCGGCTGGCTGGCCATCGGTGACGCTGGCGGCGCGGGCTGAGAGGGAGGGATGTGGCCCGCGGCCGAGAACATTTGCGTGAACCCGGAGGAATTTGGGCCCGATGAAGCGGGAGCACTCGGCAAACTGCTGGCCGCCGGCGGCGCGGGAGGCAGAGGCTCGGCGGGGGGAATTTGACCTGCGGCTGAAAACAATTGTGTGAAGCCGCCCGACGAGGATCTTGGACCTGCGGAAGGATGAGCACCTGGTATCGGGCTCGCCGCCGGTCGCGGTGGAGGCAGAGGCTCAGGAGGGTCCAGGTGGCCTGCGGCTGCGAACATCTGGGTGAATTGGCCCGGCCCCGATTTCTTGCCTGCTGCAGGAGTTGCACTCGGCGCCGGCTTGGCCGCCGAGGCCGGAACAGGCTGGCCGGCATTGGGCTGGCCTGCGGCTGAGAACAATTGCGTAAACTTTCCCGGAGGCGCATTCTGACCGGGGGTGGGAGCCGCGCCCGGCGGAGTGACGGCCGCGGGTGTAGGCGCTGGAGCCGGCTTGCCCGCATCGGGCAGGCTAACCCCCGAGAACATTTGCGTGAACTTACCCGGCGCCGGTTTCTGCCCGGATGCAGGGGGCGCGCTCGGCGTCGCGGCCGCCGCGGGAGCCGCCGGCGTCTTAGCGCCCGCTCCCCCAAACAATTTATCGAACTCGTCTTCGCTCCCTGCCTCGGGCCCTTGCGTCGAAACCACGCGGGTGGGCGCCAGGGAGTCCGGGGACGGTACCACCGGTTTCGGGATGGCGTGTGCCGATGTTTGCTTGCGGCTCTGGTAAACCACTTCAAAACCAGCGGGAACATGCCCTCGGGCGGAACCATCCGCCGCCTTCTCCGGCTCCGCTCTGATTTCGGGTTTAGCGGGTGGCGACGGAGGGGTCGCGGGCCCTGCGGCTGCGGCGTCCTTCTGCGGCCAAGCCGCTTGAACCTCGGACGGTTCGGGGAGAACTCCCTTATCCGGCCGAGCGGCTGCAATGGTATACAGCCACTGGCGAAGGTCCACGCACTCCGGCACATCCGCGGTGACCGCGAACAGTCGGCCTTCGTCCTGCCCAACCTCCCGGTAATGCTCGGTCCCCGGCTCGCCCGCTCCAGGAAAATAGCGCGACAGCATGATCGCCAATGCGGGTTCCTGCGGAGGAGTCCGCTCGGGCAGGATCTGGTGCAGCAGAACGTGCTGGCCCGTCACGGTGTCTTGCGCTCGGAACGACATTGTTTCCCCCGCCTCTTGGAGCTTGGAGGCGATGAGGTATTTCTGTAGAAAGCTCATGATTTAGGTCCCGCCTGCCCCGCATTCTATCTCAACCTAAACGGGGTTCGCAAGCAATCTGGCCCGCCGGGAGCGCCACTGGGCGCGCGGGCATCTTGCCCGCTGTCACGGGAGCGTCCCGCTCTCGTTGTCGCGCGGGCAGGACCCCGATTCATCGGGGCAGGCTGCCCGCGCTACTCAAAGTATCCGCGCCGGTTTTCCACGATCCGCCTGCACTATTGCCCGGTATTGGTTTCGCGTAATTTGTTTGGGTTGACATCTTACCCAAAACATGGATACTGAGGTTATATGTCTACCCAAAAGGAAAAAGAACGGCTGGAACTTTTGCAAGGCACGCTCGACCTGCTGATCCTACGGACGCTTATTTTCGGCCCGCAGCACGGCCAGGGCATCGGTCGCGCCATTCAGCAGACGTCCGAGGACGAACTCCTGATCGAGCACGGGGCCCTCTACCCCGCGCTCCAGCGCCTGGAAGAACGGGGTTGGATCGCCGCCGAGTGGGGGACCTCCACGAACAACCGCAAGGCGCGTTTCTACACGCTCACGCGACTGGGCCGCAAGCAGCTTGTCAAAGAGACCACCAAGTGGCGGCGACTAGCGGCGGCCATCGGGAGGGTTCTCGGACCCGAGGTTGGGAAGAGTTAGGCCGGCGTAGCGCGGGCGCCTCTCCCGCTGTAGCGGGAGCGCCCCGCTCCGCCAGGAACGCGCGGGCAGGATGCCCGCGCTACGAAGTACGTTTCTGGGGGGAGGTTTAATTCGATGTTCTGGCGAAAGCGCAAACCGAGCGATTTCCGGGCGGAGATCGAAGCTCATCTCGAACTTGAGACGGAGCAATTGAAAGAGCAGGGTTTGAGTGAAGAAGAGGCGCGCATGGCGGCACGGCGTGCCTTCGGGAACGTGGCCCGTGCGCAGGAACGCTTTTATGAGTCGGGCCGCTGGCTGTGGTGGGACCACCTCATGCAAGATGTCCGCTTCGGCCTGCGCATGTTGGCCAAGAACCCGGGCTTCACGGCGGTAGCGGTTCTCACCCTCGCCCTCGGCATCGGGACCAATACGACATTCTTCAGCATCATCGATGGACTGTTGCTTCGTCCCCCAGCTAATGTCGTAGCGCCAGAGAGGTTGGTCGCACTTTACCAAACCGTAGCCAAAGGAGGAGTAGGTGGCTACATGCCGGTGTGGTCGTATCCTGACTATTTGTACTATCGAAACAGGAATACGGTTCTTCCTGAACTAGCAGCTTACTCCCCTATTCCCGTCACGATCGGCGCAGAGGGGTCGAACGAGCGAACGTTCGGTGACATTGTATCTGGCAACTATTTTGCGGTGTTGGGAACAAAGGCTTATGTCGGCCGAATGTTGGACCCTACAGATGACAACCCAGGATCTCCGTTGGTTGCAATCGCGAGCTACGAATTCTGGCAAAGCCGCTTGGGAAGGGACCCGAGTGCGGTGGGCAAGCCCGTAACGATAAACGGACATCTTTTCATCCTGATTGGGGTGGCTCCCAAAAGTACGACAGACGTTGGTGTGCAAATGGCTCCGGCGGTATGGGTGCCGCTGTGCGCCCAACCTGCCATCAACTGGCCGGAACCTGGAGCACTCGCTAGCCGCGGAACCGGCTGGCTCACCTTGTTGGGCCGCCTGAAGCCGGGGACTACCAGACAGCAGGCCCTCTCGCAGTTGAGTTCTCTCGCGCTACAACTCGATCGTGAGCATTCAGCCGCGGAGCAAGGACGAGGGATTGCAGTCGAAGCTGCCATGAGACTGCCGCCATTTTTACGGGGGGGCGTGACCGGATTCGTCGTGCTTTTGCAGGTGCTGGGAGCGTTGCTATTGCTCATTCCGTGCTCGAACCTCGCCGGCCTCATGCTGGCACGATCTTGGCCGCGCCGGAATGAGATCACGATTCGACTGGCGATAGGAGCAACCCGTGGCCGGATCATTCGGCAGCTGCTCACGGAGGGTATGCTTACGGGATTGCTCAGCGGAGCGGCGGCTGTACTGTTGGCCTTCGGCGGAACGACGTTGCTTACGCACCTCAAACCTCCGGTGGGGCTGCCGATTGCCATCAACTTCCAGCCGGACCTGCGCATCCTTGCTTTTACTTTGGCCGTGGTGATCGTAACGGTGTTGCTGGTGGGAGCGGCACCCGCAGCTCGCCTTTCGCGCACGAGTCTTGCGCCCCAACTCGGGCGTCGGAACGATTCGGGAGATGGTCGGCGCTCCAAGGGGCAGCGTCTACTCCTGCTGGTGCAGTTGAGCGTCTCGTTCCTGTTGCTTGCGGGAGCCGGTTTGTGCGTGCGCAGCTTGCGCAACGCTGCGCACATTGATCCAGGGTTTGAGACCCAGAACATTCTCACGTTTTCTATTTCTCCCGCCTTGAACGGCTATTCGAGGGCAAGGGAGGCCATATTTTACCGGCAGCTCGGGGAGCACCTGAAATCCTTAGAGGGCGTGCGGTCCGTAAGTATGGCGGCATCTCTGCCGCTAAGCTATGGCGAAATTCAAACCCTGGTCGGAACAGCGGGGCCCGGAGGTGCTGCAAGCCAGCCAGTCGCTCTAGACGAGAACCTGGTTGCGCCTGGCTATTTTGAAACGATTGGAATCCCTATCCTTCGAGGGCGAGGGTTTGTTGATGCCGATCGTGACCAGAACAGGGTGATTATTGTTAATGAGACGTTGGCCCACCGATTTTTCCCGTCACAAGACCCCATTGGCAAGCAATTGGCACTCGGCGATCTTCAACACACGCGCTCCGCGCAAATCGTCGGCATAGTCCGCGACAGCAAGTATCGCACTTTGGGGGAACCTGCCCAGCCGTTCTTGTATGAGCCATTAGGAACGGGCTTTGAAGGGCCAGCGGGCACAACGGTTCTGGCGCGGACATCGGTGGCGCCTCTCACCTTGATATTGGACATCCGCAAGGAACTCAGAGCACTCGATAAGGACCTGCCTATAACGAAAATGGAAACGATGGGAGAACACATCCGATCGGCGCTCTGGTTGGCTCGCACGACCGCGGTACTTTTCGGTATCGTGGGGACAATAGGGATGCTTCTGGCGATGATAGGCCTATACGGTACGGTAGCTTATTCAGTTGCTCGCCGGACAAACGAGATCGGTATTCGCATGGCGCTGGGTGCCCAACGCCGGGACGTGCTGAAAATGGTGGTAAGGGAGGGATTTTTGCTCACGGTCGCCGGCATGGGCATTGGGCTGGCAGTTGCTCTTGCCGTCACCCGTTTTGTCAGCAGCTTGCTCTACGGAATCAGCGCAGCTGACCCGCTCACGTTTGCGGCGG
>Ga0181520_10012833_pt1 | contig 10697 bp, 11 predicted proteins | sample PEATcosm2014_Bin_29_FD_132451 | JGI IMG/M metagenome (GOLD analysis project Ga0181520, IMG submission 132451) | Peatland microbial communities from MTU Mesocosm Facility, Houghton, MI, USA - PEATcosm2014_Bin02_30_metaG | ecosystem: Environmental > Terrestrial > Soil > Wetlands > Peat | place...
GTCCCGTAATACTGAACCAGATCTGCCATTCTTTTCCTCGTTAGCTTCCAGCTCCGAGTTCCTAGCCTCTAGCTAAAAACCCAAAGCCCCATCATCTTGAATGTCGAGCTAGCAGCTAAAAGCCAGCAGCTAGCGGCTGCTCTTACGCCACGTCCAATGACACCGGCCCCTGAGCCTGGTGAGGATGCTTATCGCCGCGATAAACCTTCAGCTTGGTCGCCATCTGGCGGCCCATCTTGCTCTTCGGCAACATGCCCTTGATGGCCTGTTCCAAAATCGCTTCCGGCTTGCGGTTCAGCAGTCGAACAAAGGACTCTTCGCGCAACCCGCCTGGGAATCCCGTATAACGGCGATAGAGCTTCGACTCGGCCTTCAGGCCGGTCAGCCGCACCTTCTCCGCATTGATGACGATCACATGATCGCCCATGTCGATATAGGGAACATACTGGGGATTCAGCTTGCCGCTCAGTACGCTGGCCGCCTTGGTCGCCAGACGTCCCAGCGTTTGACCGCTGGCATCCACTACGTACCACTTGCGGTCGATATTCTTTCCACTCGGAACAAAGGTACCCATTTCTCTCCTGCCTTCAAAAAACCTGCCAACAACTGCCAGACCGGTGAACCAGGACTTGACCTGCCCCGGGTAAGCTATCCGGCTACTGCAAATCCCTGACCCAAAAAACAAATTTGCCCACGCAAAGCGCACGGGCCCTGATTCTACCCACGTCCAAACAATCCTGTTCGGGTGAGAACTGCGGGAGCTGGCCTTCAAAAGGCTCTGGGTCGGCTGGACTCGTTCATTTGTCCAACAGCCGGTGGCCTGCTCCAGCCGACCCCCATGTGGGGAACCGACCAGTTGGTCCGGATCAACGCCCCATCGACCAAAAAACTGCCGGTGGGGACCCCATACACAGACCCCAGGCGCAACACCGCGCAAGGTCTCCAGAATACCCGAATCCCGGTACAGAGTCAACGAAAGAACTGCCCCATCACATCGCGCGTCGGTGGATTCGGCGTAGAATCGCCGGTCGGCGGGCAGGGCCGCCGCCTGACCAGGAAGATCGCCCATGCCAAACGTCTTTATCCCTACTTCCCGGGGTCAAATGCCCGCGTATCTTGCCCTTCCCTCCGCCCTCAACCCAGTTCCTGGTGTCGTCGTCCTTCATGACGTCCTTGGCATGTGCCAGGACCTTCGAAACCAGAGTGATTGGCTGGCACAGGCCGGCTTTCTCGCCCTCTCCCCAAATCTCTACTACCGGGGAGGCCTTCTGTTCTGTCTCCGCTCCGTCATCCGGGATCTGATGGCCTACACGGGACCCGCCTTCGACGACGTGGAAGCCGCCCGTGCGTGGCTTCTTTCACATTCGGGCTGCACGGGAAAAATCGGCGTGATCGGCTTCTGCATGGGCGGCGGTTTCGCTCTCCTGCTCGTCTCCGGACACGGCTTCTCTGCCGCCAGCATCAATTATGGCGGCCCGATTGACCCCGCACTCGACGACTTCCTCAAGACCGCCTGCCCCGTCGTCGGCAGCTATGGCGGGATGGCCAAGTGGGAGCAAGGCCACGCCGATCAGTTGCAGAGAGCCCTCGATCGAGCCCTTATCCCCAACGACGTAAAGGAATATCCCGAAGCGGGCCACTCCTTTATGAACAACCATGTCCCCTTCGTCCTCAAGATCTTGCGCGTAAAAAGCATCGGATATAACGAGCCCGCCACCATGGACGCCCGTTGCCGAATCGCTGCGTTCTTCCATTCCCATTTGGGAGGCTAATCGGCAATGACCTGTGAACATGAAACAAACTGCGCAGTCCCTGGGTCGCCCGGAGATCTGCGTAGCCTCTGCAGGATCGGTGCCATCGCCGCATTCGTACTAATTGCCTATTCGTTGGAAATGATGGTTCAGATTGTTGCTCTTGGAGGGCAGCCGGGCTCTGCTGCCGAGGCATTCAATCTTCTGCAGCACCACCGGGCCCTGGCGCTGCTCCGTCTCGATCTGCCCACCATCGCCGTGATGCCGGTCTACTACCTGCTCTTTCTTGGACTCTATTCCGCGTTGCACCGATGCGACCGGGCCAATGCACTGCTCTCCACAGTGCTCGCCTTTGCTGGGCTCACTTTGGTGCTCGAAACGCCCACGGCACTCTCGTTGGTCCCACTCAGCGACAAGTTCGCTGCCGCAACCACCGACGCGGTGAGATCGCAGATGCTGTCCGCGGGAGAAGCACTCATGGCTGCCGATATCTGGCACAACACAGGGGCAATCCTGGGAGGAATTCTCATCCAGTGCGGAGCGGTGCTGATCTCTGTTGTGATGCTTCGCGGCGGCGTCTTCAGCAAGCTGACGGGCTGGCTGGGAATCGTGATGCACGGGCTGGACCTGGCCCACATTGTCGGCGGGCTCTTTCTGCCAGTCTGTGGCATCATTCTCCTCGCGATTGCCGGACCGCTCTATCCAATCTGGTTCTTCATGGTGGGTCGCAGGTTGTTCCAGCTTTCAGCGCGATGCGACTTCAAGCTTCCATGAAGACGCCGGAATAGCCACCATCTCCCCAAAAAGGCAAATGCCCCACTTCCAGAGGAATATCTCCTGCTTGAAATGAGGCATTGGTTTCCTGAACTCAGAGCTGAGCGCTGAAAGCCGAGAGTTCGAATTTAGTAGCTACCAGCTGCTTCTCAAGCCGCGTTCAAATCCGCCGAACGCACCCGGAACCGCTTCATCGTAATCGCCAACGTCTTCTCGATCTTGCGCAGATCGTTCCGTTCAGCCGGGCCGGCAAACGTCGAAGCCACCCCGTGCGCCGAGGCCCGACCCGTCCGCCCCACGCGGTGGACAAAGTCCTCCGCAACTTTGGGCATATCGAAGTTGATCACGTGCGCCACATTGGCCACGTCGATGCCGCGCGCGGCAACGTCAGTCGCCACGAGCACCCGGTGTCGTCCCTCGCTGAAGCTGCGAAGCGCCTGGTTCCGTTGTGCCTGCGAACGGTCGCCATGAATCTGCGTCGCCGAGTGACCGGAACGAACCAGTCTCCGCGCCACGCGATCCGCGCCGTGCTTGGTGCGCACGAAAACCAGAAAGCTCCCCGTCTCCGCGCCCAGCAGGTGTTCCAGAAGCTCCTGCTTCTTGTCCGGCTCCACTTCAAACGTGCGCAGCTCAACATTTTCCGCCGGCTTCAGAATCGAACCAATCTCAATGCGCGCCGGATTGTTCAGGTACTTCCGCGCCACTTCCTTCACCGAGCCTTCGAGCGTAGCCGAGTAGCAGAGCGTCTGCCGCTCGGTCGGCAGCGTCGCAGCAATCCGCGCAATCGCCGGCTGGAAGCCCATATCGAGCATGCGATCAACCTCGTCCAGCACCAGGATCTTTACACCATCCAGCCGCACCAGCTTGCGCTTGAGGAAGTCCTCAAGCCGTCCCGGTGTGGCAACAATCAGGCGCGCGCCGCGACGAATGGCCTCGAGCTGCGACCGTTCGGCCAGGCCGCCTACCACCAGAGCTACGGTTTGCGAGGAGCTGGTCCGGATAGTGCGATAGGCATTCTCCACCTGCATGGCCAATTCGCGCGTGGGCAGAAGAATCAGTGCCTGCACGCCTTTGCTCTCGCTCTTCTGCATCTGCTCCACAATCGGAATCAGAAAGCTGAGCGTCTTGCCCGTTCCCGTCTGTGCTGTAGCCAGCACGTCACGGCCCTCCAGAGCAGGCGGAATCGCTCCGGCCTGCACCGGGGTCGGGGTTTCAAATTTGTTTGCGTCGAGCCGCGCCATCAGCGGGGCCGACAAAGAAAACTGCGAAAACTGTGTCGTCAAGGTGTTCAAATTTCCTAAGGGGTCCGCGAGCTGCCCTTTTTCATGGGAGCCTGCAATCGGAACCGGACATGAGGCACGCGCACAAATTTTGCTCAGGCGCGAACCTGCTTATCGATATGCGTAAGGGAGAACCAGAATCGTCCACGGGACTGGCCAGGGAGCATTCAAGGGGAGAACGCCAATGGCCCGGAGCTGCCACACGCTACTTGTTTGCCAAACGGTTCATAGGCCGTCCGGCTACCCGCTCCAAAAACTCCCGGTTTTCATCTGCGATCCAAAGCGCCAATCCCATTCAAGGGGGCGAGTCAAAGGAAGCTGAACCCATTCAAGGTTCGTCGCAGAGCCGCCGGGCAGGAGACTCATGGGCATACGCTGTAGGGGCTTGGGGGAAAATCTGTGCCGGGCAAGCTTGCCATCTAAGGGCGATCCGCCGCTCACGGCCAAATCACTGAGCGCAAACCCAGTGTACCACACTCTTCGCTTTTCCCTCGCCTTGTGCCGCTGACAATCGCGGATCAGGTATAGACTCTTCTCAACTTTCCCGCAGGTTGGGTTGGACCTGATTCTGCGGGAACGCTGTGAGAACCGAATACGTGTGATCGGTCTGGTGCCCAATCCATCTTGCTCAGCGGTCAAGGTGGAGCCGGGAAAGGTGGGTCACCAGCAGTTGAAGCTTCCCCTCACCCGCGTACAGAGACCCCGTCGCCACCCCGGAGGCCATGAATGCTCTGGTTCTACGAATCTTTCTTTCCCGTGGTCTGGGTTATCTTTGTTGTCTACTGGCAGATCAAAGCCATCAAAACCAAAACAACGCAGCGCCTTGAGCCGGCAGCCTCGCGCATTCTGCGTGTCGTCATTTTCCTGATTGCGATCGCCCTCCTCGTGACCACTCGCATCCCGCTACCCTGGCTTTACCTTCCGCTCTGGCCGGTTGGCCTTTGGCCATTCTGGCTGGGAGCAGCAGTCACCGTCGCCGGCCTGCTATTCGCCGTCTGGGCGCGCGTGTACCTGGGTAGAAACTGGAGCCGTTCCGTCACCATCAAGCAGGACCACGAGTTGATCACCACCGGCCCCTATGCCCTGGTTCGTCACCCCATCTACACTGGCCTTCTGACCGGGCTCCTTGGCACCGCGATCGCCCTTTCCCAAGTGCGCGGGATCATCGTTTTGATTCTCTTTTTCCTCGCATTCTGGTTTAAGCTGCGCATGGAAGAACAGTGGATGCGCTCCCAATTCGGCGAGACGTATACCAACTATGCTCGTCAAACCGCGGGTCTGGTGCCTTTTCTCTTCTGATCGTCGGGTCAAAACATCAGCTGCGTTGCTCATGGTTTCACAAGCCGAAGGCGGCTGCCCCCACCACAGGTGGCCGAAGGCGAATGCCCCGCCGCAGGTGGTCAGTCCCGTGCTTCTAGCCGCGCCACTACCTGCTCCACTAGCTGTTCGAGCTCGGCCGTGTGCTTCCCTTCGCCTGTTACGGCGGTCTCGGCGATCCGCCCCATCCGCGCATCCGGGAAGCCAAGGCGCCGCTTCAGCGCCAGAATCTCCTCGATCTTGCTGTCAGGAATAAACTTCAGCGGCTCGCCAATCTGTTTGGCAATCAGGTAGGTCTTGCAATAGGTATCAAGGATCTCCGCCAGCCATTCTGCGTGGGTCACTGTGTCGGCCCAGCATACAATCCCGTGATTGCCGAGAAGGATCGTATTGTGATCCTGAACGTACGGCAGCACTGTCTCGGCAAACGCCTGGGTACCGGGTGTCTCATAAGGAGCCACCGCCGCCGGCCCGATAAACACTTCATACTCCGGAATCAGCCCGTTGGGCGGTATCGTCCCGGTGATCGCAAAAGCCGTTGCGTAAGGCGGGTGACAATGCAGCACCGCCCGCGCCCGCGAGTTCGCTTTGTAAATCTCCAAATGCAACAGGAGTTCGCTGGTCCGCGATCGGTCGCCGGCAAGAATGTTCCCATCCAAATCTGAGAGGCAGATATCGGCAGGTTCCAGGTCGCCTTTGCTTAACATAGTCGGCGTGCACAGCACATACTTTGACCCCAGGCGAACACTGATGTTGCCGCCGTTTCCATCTACATATTGGCGTTCCCAAAGCTTGCGGCCCACGCGGATAATCTCCGCGCGCAAGGCATCGGCTTCAAACGAGTTGGCAGCCACCAGCGGCGAAATCTCATCGACTTTTGGCACCTGCAAAGCCTCGACCACAGCCTGCACTACTTCCCTGACCTGGTCTGCAACCGGAACCGCTGTCTGCTCCATGATCAACCTCACACAAGAGTAGCTGCACCGCACTGCCAAAAGCCCGGCCACGCCACACACAAATTATATATAGCGGCAATTCCGGCTATCGGCCGGTGATTGAGGTCACGAATGAACTTTGTCTTACGAGCCTAATCAGCCGCCACGAGCCTGCGCTGCAGCGCCTCAAGGGTTTGCCCCTTGGTCTCCGGGTATGCGATCAGCACTACGACGAATTGTACGAGGGTCATCACCGCGAAAAACACAAAAGGTGTCTCGGTGTTCAGCAAGTGGACCACCACGGGAAACTCGAGTGCGATCACGGTATTCATGATCCAGTGGCTCGCGTTGCCCACGCCCTGGCCTTTGGATCGCACTGAATTCGGAAACACCTCGCCAATGTACACCCAGATCACGGCCCCCTGCGAAAGAGCGAAGAAGGCAATATATGTCACCAGGATCCATACCAGCGCGCCAGGATGAGAGTGCGTCTTGAAGAGCCACGCCACGCCTGCCAGGCAGCCCGCCGTCCCTGCCGCACCAACCAGCAGAAGCGTCTTCCGCCCCAGCTTGTCGATCACGCTCATACCCACCATGGTGAAGACAAGATTCGTGAAGCCTATCGCAATTGCCTGCTGATCACCTGAGATCTGGCTGAAACCTGCAGACGAAAAAATGTTGGGAAGGTAGTAAAGAATCGCGTTGATTCCGGCCAACTGGTTGAATGCGCCAATTGAGATGGCCAGAAAAAGCGGATAGCGATATTTCCATCGAAACACCGGCTCATGGGCCGATGCATGCTCTTGCTCAAGCGCCGCGCGAATGTCATTGAGCTCACCCTGGGGATTGGGCTCACACATCAGCTTCAACACCGCCAATGCATCGTCGGTCTGGTTGCGGGATGCGCTCCAGCGCGGGCTCTTGGGAATCCCAAACAACAGCAGCACGAATCCGAGTGCCGGCACTACCGATACCCCAATCTGCCAGCGCCATTCCGTCGCACCCAACTGCAAGGTGCGAATCAACTAATTCGATACGTATGCCAGAAGAATCCCGGTCACGATGTTGAACTGAAACATGCCAACCAGGCGTCCGCGCCACTTGGCCGGGGCCAGTTCCGCAATGTACACCGGCCCCAGAACCGAAGATGCGCCGATCCCAAGCCCTCCAACAAACCTGAAAAGCATGAATGAAGGCCAACTCCACGCCAGGCCGCAGCCAACGGCAGAGACAACATAAAGAATTGCTGTCAATCGAAGGGCTTCACGCCCTCCCAACCGTTGCCCCACCACGCCTGCGCCAAGTGCGCCCACCACGGTGCCAACCAGCCCAATGGCCACGGTGAGGCCCTTGCCCTGTGCGCTCAACCCGTAGAGCCGTACAAGCGCGTCAATCGCGCCGGAGATCACAATGGTGTCAAATCCAAAGAGCAGCCCGCCCAATGCTCCGGTAAGAGTTGCCTTCATCAGGTGAAGATTGGGTCGCATGGTCTTAGGTCTTTCAAGTTCCAAATCATCCTACAGACTGCTTCCGGAAACCGGCAATTCACGCAGGAGTCATGGAACGTGCGCACAGGAAGAGCCTCGGAAAGCCTTACTCCGTGGGGCGTGCAGTTCCGGGCATCACCGCCAGCACTCTGCAGCGATGTTTACCAGCCGCGCTCCAGGCCAGTGCCATACCGCTCTCCATGTAGGCGCAATCCCCTGTTTCCAGCACTTCCTGCATCCCGCCCGCATCCAACTGCAGCCTGCCTTCCAGAACATAAACCAGCCCGTTCATCTCAGAGAATGAGCTCATCCCCATCGATGCGCCGCCAGCTGGAAACTCCACCATCTGTGCCTTCAAACGCGCGCCTTCTCCCGCCGAGCTGAGCGGGACAAACTTCACCGCATCCGTTCCGCGGCCTTCACCCTCCAGGTGGGCCTTGCGCGTGATCGACAAACTGTGCCGGGCTGGCTCCGCGAAGAAGTACCCCATCCCCACTCCGTACACCCGGCTGATTGTAGCCAGCGTCGGCAGCGTCGGAATCATTCTGTCGGTCTCCAGCTTGGAAAGCAGTGCTGTCGAAAGCCCGGTTTCAGCAGCCAGCCTCGAGAGCGTAAGCCGTTTTTGCGTGCGCAAGGCCCGGAGTTTAATCCCGATGCAATACGGTGCCAGAGCCCACTGTGCGTACGAAACACTCTTTCCCATCGATGGTCTCCTCTTTCACCTGCTGCAATCAGTTTGCCCGCCGGCCGCTTTCTTTCTCCTGAAATATCTTTGAAGCTTGTTCGATGTACTCTTTTTGCCCGGCTGCCTGCCTCGCGCTACCATATTCGAGAGGATGCGGCCCGAGAATCGGTTCTCCTCAGCTGGCCATTTCAAGAGCATTTCCTCATGAAAAGGACATCCCCTCCGCATGCCTTTGCATCTTCCTCTTCGCTCATCCGCGCTCTTCCTGGCGTTCGCACTCTTCGCGACTTATGCCGCCCCACTTCTCCGCGCCGACACGGTGGTGCTCAAAAAATGGCGACCGCCTTACGGGAAGGACAATCATGCTCGATTCCGGCAAACTCACATTTAGGACCGCTTATGCGGCCGACCCCATCGCCATCGCCTGGGACCAGGTAACCAGCCTCACCACAGCCCAGCCAATGATCTTGCCCACCGCCAAAGCCACTCTGACCATCACATCCATCGAGCACTCGGACTCTGGCCTGATCGTCGCCACCTCCACAGGGCCCGCTACGCTTGAGCCCGCAGCTGTCACCGTCCTGCGCACGCCCGCAGATCAGAAAAGCTACGCAGCCTCCCTCCATCCCGGCTGGGATCACGCCTGGGCGGGCGCGACCACCGTCAGTCTTGCGCTTGCACGTGGAAACTCCGAAACCGCGACCTTTGGCGCAGGGTTCACCGCAGCTCGCACCACTCGCACCGACAAAATCTCGCTCTACGCCAATACCCTCTACAGCACAAACGCAAACGCTGTCCCCAGCACCAGCGCGAATACCACCAATGGCGGTCTGCGCTACGACCACAACCCCAACCCCAAACTTTTTGCATTCGGCACAGGGGATTTCGCAACCAACGCGCTACAGGACCTCAACCTGCGGTCGATTGTCGGAGGCGGCTTCGGATAGCACCTTAGCAAGTCTGCAAGGCAGACCCTCGATGTTCTTGGCGGCGCGGTATAGACACATGAAACCTATTCGCCCGGACCCACCAACAGCTTTGCGGCCCTCAACCATGGCCATGTCTATACCAGGAAGCTCGGCGCAGCCAGCGTTTTCACTGAGCAGACCTATTTCTATCCCGACCTCAGGCAGACCAGGAGGTACGAACTCTCCGCCGACTCATTGTTTACAACCAGGCTTGGAAAGCTCTTTAACTGGAACACCGCTTTCAGCGATCGGTACACTTCGTTCCCACCTGCCGGAACCCTGAGCAACGATGTAATTCTCACCACCCGCTTCGGCGTCACTCTCGCGAGGCACTGATGCTTTGCGAGCAGCGAACAATGACTGTGCACGCACTCAATTGGTCGCGGTTCGATTCCTCTTGGTCCCCATCTTACCCACCAGCCGCCAAACTCCCACGCCGCCGAGACCAAAAAGCATCGGGAAACATTCCAGCGTGTAGCGGGCTTCAGGGGCCTCGAGGGTCATCAGCAGTCCGCTGCGCAGAACCATGTAAGCCACCATCCATTGCCAATACTTTGGCCTGAACCAGAGTCCCGCCAGCGCTAACAGCAGATACAGCGCATTGAGCCCTGCATAAGCCCAGCTGATCCGGGTCTCCTGGTTGTGATGTGCATACACCCACCAGTCCAGGTCAATGGGAAGATTCTCTACGCGCGGCCGCAGCCACATGTCCGCCAATCGCCCCAGCGGCAACCAAAGGTAAAAGCGCAGAGGGTGAGCCTCAACTCGTTCCTGGGCCAGACGGGCGAACCGCGCATCCAGGTCAGGCGAAATGTCCTGTCCGTTGTCGTCATAAGCCTCGGCCAGCGCAACCGTTTCCTCGTATTGTTCCGGCGAGTCGAAGGCCCGGCTCGGCAATTTCGTCAAATCCAGCTTGCTTCCGGGCACATTCCAATAAATGTCGTAGGTGGAAACGAAATCAAGACACCAGGTCTTCACCCAGCGCTGCCAGCCAGGATAAGTCGCCTCGCCCGGATCGGTCGCATAGCGGGTGGTCACAGGCTCAAAGACGTGGAATACCCTCCAATTTCTCGCCGTCCACGCCGCAAACGGCGTCAATGCCAGCAAAATACACACCAGAACCATCCGCGCGAGTTTCCTACGCGGAATTACGGTGTGCCTCAGGCCCATGATCAATGCCGGCGCCAACGTCAAACCAACCAGCGCTCCATCCGGGCGCAGCAGGGCTGCACCGGTCACCGCAAACACAAACCAGAGTGCGCTCCACCACTCCGGGTGCTCGTCAAACCGCGCCAACGCCCACAGTGCCAAGGCAATCACAAACAAAGTGAGCGTTTCTGTGAGCGGAGCCACTGCATAGGACGCCGTAAATGGGCAAAGCGCAGCCAGCCATAGCGTGATGGACGCGGCTCCCTGCGAAGAAATCCTGCGCACAAAGTCCGCCAGCAGCAGGCAACCTGCCAGTTCCAATGCAATCTGGGCGTAAGCCACGGCATTGTA
>Ga0181520_10012834_pt1 | contig 10696 bp, 7 predicted proteins | sample PEATcosm2014_Bin_29_FD_132451 | JGI IMG/M metagenome (GOLD analysis project Ga0181520, IMG submission 132451) | Peatland microbial communities from MTU Mesocosm Facility, Houghton, MI, USA - PEATcosm2014_Bin02_30_metaG | ecosystem: Environmental > Terrestrial > Soil > Wetlands > Peat | place...
AAAAAATGCCTTAATCTTATTTACAACATACTCAATTTGTTCTTTGCCCAGCTCGGGATAAATCGGCAGTGCAATTGAAGTATTTGCCGCTTCCTCTGCATAAGGGAAATCACCCACCTTGTAACCCAGTACCGAAAAACATTCCTGCATGTGAAACGGCAGAGGGTAGTAAATTTCATTGCCGATATTATTATCACTAAGATACTGCCTTAACTCATCTCTTTTTGCCACTCGTATAATATACTGATTATAAATATGATAGTTGGCAAGAAGCGGTAGTTCACCCGGCTTAGGACCTTTTTCGGGTTTGTAAACAGCTTTAGGAATTAACACCGGGTTCCTTTCATCAAATGAAATACGCCCCGGGCCGTCAGAAAGTTTTGCCTGCACGAACAGCCTGTTATAAGTCTCTGCGTTCCTTCTTCTTTTTTCAGACCATTTATTCAGAAACGGCAGTTTTACATTTAACACAGCGGCCTGAATTGCGTCCAGCCTGAAATTCCCGCCGATAATTTTATGATAATATTTTGGTTCAGCGCCGTGAACACGCAGTATTTTTAATTTCTTTGCTATTTCCTCGTCATTAGTAACAACAAGTCCGCCGTCCCCAAAACAGCCCAGGTTCTTGGATGGGAAAAAAGAAAAACATCCCATATCGCCTAAAGTACCAACCGGCCTTGTGTCTTTGAACTGCGCGCCAAGGGCTTGTGCCGCGTCTTCAATTACTTTTATTTTTTTGGTTTTAGCAATCTCGATTATTTCATCCATAGCAGCGCTCTGCCCGTAAAGATGCACGGGAATAACGGCTTTTGTTTTCTTTGTTATCTTACGGATTACCTCAACGGGATCCATATTGAAAGTAACGGGATCAATATCCGTAAATACCGGAACAGCGCCAAGTCTTGATACAACACCCGCCGTAGCAAAAAACGAATATGACGGGACGATAACCTCATCACCGGGTTTAATATCAATCGCCATTAATGCAATCAACAGGGCATCCGTGCCCGAAGAAACTCCCAGCGCATATTTGCATTTTAAATATTCGCAGAATGCTTGTTCCATCTTCTCTACGTCCGAACCCAGAATAAAATATTGAGATTCGGCAACGCGCAGCAATGCTTTATCTATCTCAATTTTAAGCGATTTGTATTGAGATTTGAGATCAAGCAGGGGTACTCTCATTAAACTCTCCAAAAATTTAACTATTAAAATTACGAAGAAATAGAAGAGATAAAAAGGTTAACGGATAATAAGCACACGGGTAAAAAAGAAAGGGATAAAATCTCTGCGGGATCCTATAATTACCTCCTTTAAGAAGGTATATTACAAAAAGTCACCTTTTACAATTATTTTTATTTATAAATATCCTTTCGATGCCCAATACTATGAATTACAATTGTCATTTCGTTTTCAAGAATTTCATAAATTATTCTATATGAACCTTCGCGCAGCTTATACAGGCCGGTAAGAGAACCTTTTAATGGAAACACCTTTGCGGAATGTACATTTAATGACAACCAATGAAGACGTTTAACAATTCGCCGGGCTGTTTGTTTATCCAATTTCCCGAGCTCTTTAGACGCAGATTTTAATAATCGAATGGAATAAATGGAAGTCATTAGAGTCCAAGCCGGGAAATGACATGTTGGATGTCCTCGCCTCTTTCTCCGTTAGCAACACTTTTCTTTTGGCGAATCAACCTTTTCCGAACATTTTCTTTAATTAATTTCCCTTCTTCGGGATCGCCTAAAATCTCAAAAAGTTTTTGTTCAACAACCTTAGCAATTAGTTCGGAGAATTCCTTTTTAGTCATGTTTGCAATTGTTGTTTCCATAATGAATTCTTTCATCAGTATTAGTATTTAACTTAATGCTGCCTGTCAGGCAATCTTTAGAAATAATTTATAATTTAAAAATAGATAAAATTTCCTTAAAATGAACTCTCCGTGGGCGCTTTGCCTGCCTGGAGCTGCCTGCCTGTCCGGCAGGCTGGCCTTTTCTCTCTCTTTCGAAGAGAGCGGGAAAAGGGGTTTGGAGTGATCTCTTTATCCATCCCGATAAGAAATCGCATAGGCGTAAACTTAACATTGTCTAAAATAGGGCTAATTTATTTGAAAGTAATGGGTTACAGCATTAAATAATTTTGATTAATTATATGCATATTTCTATGTCATCGCTATGCGGCTTTGAAATTTTTTTAATTTTATTCTTTCTACTGATATGTCATCCCGATGCATCGGGGCTTAGGAAAGTTCCCAATGCTATATTTCCGGAGCCGCAGTGGCAGGCCTCTGGGATTCTGGCACGCACAGATTGATAATCTGTGCTACGAAACTCGTCTCACATAGTGTAATGCCTACCGGGACGTTAATGCATCCGGTTTTGCAACCGGGCATATGAAATCTTGTTCAATGTCTTTGAATAGTTTCCCAAGTTTATCTTTATCGGAAACGATCGGGTTGGTTACCATCCAGTCTATATTAATATCAGGATCATTGTAAAGGATGGCTCTTTCGTCGGGCTTGCTGTAAAAATTAGAACACTTATAATGAAAGATTGCCTCTAAAGAAAGAACGGAAAAACCATGGGCAAAACCGCCGGGTATAAATAACTGCACATGATTCTCTTCGGATAGTTCGATTGAAAAATACTTGCCGAATGTCGGGGAGCTGAAACGAATATCCACTGCTACATCAAGCACTCTTCCCTTAAGCACATGGCAAAGCTTTGCCTGAACTCCCGCGCCTGCCTGATAATGAAGCCCTCTTACCACTCCCGCCGATGATTTTGAAATATTATCCTGGACAAAATTAATATCAATTCCGGCGTCCGCATATTTTTTATAATTATAATTTTCAAAAAAATATCCACGCCCGTCCTTAAAGACATCCGGGTAAATAACAAGCAGCCCTTCAAGCGGCGTCTTCTGTATTTTCATTTTCTAATTCCTGAATTCTGAAAATCGTTATAATGTAAATTAAGATTCTTGCAATACTCTTTCTAAGTATTCCCTGTAAGAACATTTTGGGTAGGAGCCCACTAATTTAATAAAAGTATCACGAGTAATAAAATCCTTACGGTAAGCAATCTCCTCAATACAGCCAACCTTAAGTCCCTGCCTTTGTTCAATTACGCCAAAAAAATTGGACGCCTGCAGCAATGCTTCCGGGGTTCCGGTATCAAGCCATGCCACGCCCCTGCCGATTTTTTCAACCTTAAGTTCTCCTTTTTTCAGGTATTCCCTGTTCACATCGGTTATTTCCAGTTCACCGCGTGCAGAAGGCTTTAGGTTTTTGGAGATTTTAATAACCTCATTATTATAAATATAAATACCAGGAACGGCATAATTGGATTTTGGCAGTTCCGGTTTTTCTTCTATAGAAATTGCTATACCGTTTTTATCAAACTCAACAATACCGTAGCGCTGCGGATCATTCACCTGGTATCCGAATATAGTAGCGCCTTTATTTTTATCCAATGCATTATAGAAAAAGTTAAACGCTCCATAAAAAATATTATCGCCAAGTACAAGAGCAACATCATCGCCGCCAATAAAATTTTCACCAATAATAAAAGATTCCGCAATCCCCCTGGGAGCCACCTGCAAAGCATACTGGATTGATATCCCTAAATTGGAACCATCCCCGAATAACTGATTGTACAGGGGCAGAGTGCTTTCATTGGAAATTATCAGGATTTCCTTTATGCCGCCCAGCATTAAAACCGAGAGCGGGTAGTAAATTAATGGCTTATCATAGATGACCACTAACTGTTTGCTGTAAACTTTTGTTACCGGGAACAGCCTTGAACCCGATCCCCCCGCTAAAATAATACCTTTCATATTCAACTCTCAAATTTTTCTATAATACAAATTTACATATGGATTTAATATAATCCGCAGAACCGTCTCTCAGCCAGCCGTCTAATTGAGCGGGTTCTTTCAACTGCTGCCCTCTAAGGCGCGGGACGGATAAGTACTGGCAGTCGATGAAAGGCAGTGCAGTCATATCACCCCACAACTTTTCAAACTGGGCAACCGGGAAAATATCCTCCTGCCCTTTGCCCCATCTTTTCTTAACATCTTTTATAGTAATATACGTCGGCATTTTAGCCGCCATATTCCTGACGGATTCAAGGACTAATTTTTCATTCACCAGGTCATTCCTGCTTAAAGAAAACACCTCCAGCAGCTTATCAATATTTATCCATGAAGTAAGAGTATTATAATAACTCAAATCAAATTCAATTTCTTCCTTAGGCAAAGCAAGCCCTTCCACAAGTCGCAGATTCCCGTTAACCATTGCAAGTCCGCCGCCCCTGTCATCAATGCGCTTTGTAATAACTTCCATTGTAAGCGTTTTGTTTTTCAGGATATGGAACCCCAATATGGCAGGATCTAAGTTAGCGCCAAGAGTATCGATATTATGGGACATCAGGTATTTTAAGCCGGGATTTTCTTCAAGCATTTTAAGCAAAGTGCCGTTGATAAACATATTAGGGATTTCATACCAATGGCCTACTGGGTGCAGACACTGGTGTGCAAGATTGTCGGTATAGTCCGAACCCTGTCCCATATTTTCAACCCAGTTGAACAATGCGGCTCTTAAACTTTGCCGGACTTTCTGCGCTTGTTCATCCAGTATCTGTTGCGGCAATTCCTCCCACAAATAACGAAGATCGCGTTTCATGGGTATCATTCGCAGGCCGATAAACTTTCCCTGCGATAAATAAAGGCCTCCCGGGTAATTATAATTCCTGTTTAACATTAATTTATGTTCAATAGGATTATGCGTTAAATAACTTGTAGTAAAGACATGCTGAATTTTTTTATCATACGCTTCGCCGGTTTTATTACTTTTTGCCAGATGAATTTCTATAAAGCTCCTATGCTTCCTGTCGAACTTGCAGAATGGGCTCAGCGCTTTTACAACACCCGCGCCCTTCGTCCACCTGCTTCCTATACCGCCGGCAAAACTCACAACCGCCGCTTCCCCTTTTTCCAGCGCGGCAACGCCTGCTTTATTAAACATCCCGTTGTTTATACCGGAAAAATCCGTTACGCTTCCTTCTTTTACATCCGTTATCTGGGTATTGATAGAAAGATTATTCTGCGCTAACCCTATCCTCCCGTTTTTTAATTCGGAACGTATCTGCTCATGCTGAACGGGATCAAACCCGTACCGCTTTAACAAACTCTGTAGATTTTCTTTGCCGTCATCCTGTAAAACTTTTTGCGGCAGGATTATATCAAATAGTGAACTTAACAGCCCGGAATAATTTGCATCGCCTCGGGCAATGTAACTTAATTCCTCCAGCTCCGTTCTCTGCGCCTTAGTAAGCTCATGACTTTCTTTCTTTAAAAGCGCGGGAGTAATAATAGAATAATACCCGCCCGGCATAAGGGCTTTTCCATCTTCAAGCAATTCGCAGTAAGAGCCTTTTTCATTTATTTCAAAATCATAAACAACCGGTTCCATTGCGAACGGGACCGAATCCTTCAACTCATCCTTCAACCCGACCATAATTTTCCGGATATCAGCCTGCGCCTTCTTTTTAACTCCGGGATTAAACATAAACCCCATACCCCCGCCGGACATTCCGCCCATCATCCAGAACCCCCAGAAATCGCAAGCGTATTTCTCTTCAATTTTTTGAATCAGTTGTTCAGTAAATAGATTAGTAGCCCACGGAATTATTGTCTGCACAGGCCCAAAAAAATTCTTTTGTGTTAAATGCCCTAACGTTTTTATTTCGCCGCTTTTCAGATTTTCAAGAATCAGGTCGAATATCTGCATAGCATCTTTTCTTCCCTGCCATTCAGCCTTAGCAGGCTGTTGCATAAAGGGCTCAAAAATATATGTGACTGTGTATTTTACGCATATAAATAATTATTTGGCTCATGGTGTCTTCTATTACCATAAACCGTAAAGATTAAGTTAAGCCGACCTATATTATTTCCCTTTGATCCAAAATAAAATAATGTTTTTGAAAATTTGGCTGTTATTATCCTAAATAGCTTATTTAAATTATGAGCCATACATACTAGTGCAAATTCACCATTGACTTTAGCAAGCCCTCTTCGTTTGAAACGATCATATCTCATATTCTGCTTTATATTTCCAAATACCGGCTCTACACTGGTTTTACGTTTTTGAAATAACTCCTTGGCTTGTTCCTCTTGTCTTATCTTTGTCTTCATATCATCTATCAAATATTCCTTTTCGTCAAGGCTTATTTCTCTCTTATCTTTTTTATTATTTGAAGCTAAGCATTGTGACTTAATTTCACAACCTGAACACCCCTCAGTTCTATATTTCCTCCCCTTAAATGATTTATTATTTTCTCTTCTATAAAAGTTAAGACTCTTTCCCATTGGACATTTATAGGTATCGTTGTCTTTATTATATATAAAATCTTCTTTCTTTATCTTTCTACCTGTGACTTTTATTTTTTCAATTTTATCTTTAATCGTTCCTTCTTCTTCTGAAGGTAATTCATATGATATATAAGCATCAATCTTATTTTCTTTTATATATTCCAATTGTTCATAACTCCCATAGCCGTTATCTGTTATATATTTCCTTTCTTCTTCAGGCTTACCTATTGTTTGTTCAATATTTTGATGTTGTTTAGAAAATGTTTGACGGTCATTTCTATCTTGTATTACATCCGGCGATGTAATTAGTTGACTTCCCATATCTACGCTGATCTGTGCATTGTATGCAGGTGAATAGCCTTTCCCATAGCCCAAATCCATCATGTATGCATCCGGTTCTACTATATTTATTTGGTGGGATTCACGGTAACTTTTTGTGATTTTTTCTTTTCTTTCCTTTACTTCTTTCCGTCTGACTTCTAATAAATCCTTTTTATCTTTTAATTGCTTTACCCTAATATCTAGTTCTTCTTTCCTCTCGAGGGTTTGTTCTTTCTCTAATTCTTCTAAATAACTATCTATTTCTTTTTGAATTGCAGCCATATACCTTTCTATTTTTGATTCCTGGTAGCTCTTCTTTTTACTGCTTGCTGATCTTATCTTACTTCCATCTATCGCTACTTCCTTGAAGTTTGCATATCCCTTCTGTTTGGCTCTTAATATTATCTGCGTAAATAAATCTTTCATTTGATCAAGATTATGCTGGATAAATCTGGCTATTGTTGTGTGATCCGGTTTCAGGTTGCATGAGGCATATATAAAATCCATATGCTTCTTACAATATTGCTCTATCTTCCTTGTACTATATATTGACTCTGTGAATGCAAGAAATATTATCGCTAACATTATTTTCGGTTCATATGAATCGGCTCCTTGTGCTGAATACCTTGCATATATTTTACTTAAATCCAATTTATCTATTACTGCTGTTATATATCTTATCTTGGCATCTTTCTCTACAAAATCATCTAAACAATGACCCAAAAGAATTGTCTGATTCCTATCTGCCGTTATAAATCCCATTTTGTCTCTGTTCTATTTGTTTTATTTTTATAACTAAATATATTTAAATCCTTTCAGATTAAAATATATTTTTCAGAATTTATTGCTGCTTAATTTGCAACAGCCTGCTTAGACCTAAGCAAATATTTCTCGGTAACCATTTCCAGAATCGGACCCACATCCTGTGCCATTCCGCCATGGACCATAATAAGGCTGCTCTGAAGCAGCTCCCTGGTTTCCTTAGAAACATCATCATATCCCAGCACCTTATGCCAGGGCAGTAAACATCCGTTGCTAATGCCAAATTCCGGGTCACCTTCGGCGGCCTCAACGCCAATAATTAATTTCATACCCGGCCATACACCCCCGCTATCCTGCCAGCCTCCGCCGGAGCCCGCCAGCCATTCGCCCGATATAGCACGGGCGGCAACAATTCTCCTGTCAGCCTCTTCCAGCCCGCCGGTTAAATTTTTAATCTGTCCCGTTGCGCGCATGCAGATTGAAATTAACGATGCAAGTAAATTTGTTGATACCGCCAGCCGGGAGCCTTTTGGGATATTATTCACCTTGCTTACAATTTCAATCCCGCAGCCCGGCTTAATTAAACGGGAGAGCAATTGGGAAAGCGGCTGTCCGGCGCCTTCAATACCGGGCGGAATAATTCCCGAAGCAATAACCGCGGCTTTCAATAAACCTAAGTAATCTTTGGTAAAATCAAAAACCTCATCTATAGTAGTTATTTCCACTGTGGCATTAAGGTCAACGCTGGTAAGCTTAAGAACGGGTTTATCAATAATCCTGAAATAAGTCTCAATAGGCGGCTGCGGTTTGGTATTATTCCCATCGGCAAGCACGGATAAATTTACGGAAACATTTATAACACGGGCGCCCTGCGGGTAATCCATTCCAAGAAAGAATATATCGCTCCATCCGCTGTGAGAAAGGTCCATACGCACGGGGGTCTGCTCATGCAGGACCGGGAATAACTTTCCGGCTGGAATATTTTCAAACAATTCCTTTCTAATTCTTAAAGGATGGTCATCCGGGTGCCCGATCCTGAACATCCAGTTATTTCCTTTAATAGATTTAACGCTTTTCCTCACCTGGTCGGCCAGGGTTTGGAAGCCAAGGCTCTGGTAAGTTTTAGACAGAGCGCTGGCTATTCCGTCGTTCAACCCGTTTTTAACAATTGAATTACGGAATACATCAATAGCTTCAGTATACCTTCTATTTAGAAAATGTTCATATCCTTCAAAAGGAATCAGGCCTTTGGCTTTAATGCCCTTGCCGGGTAAATGAAACCTGTATATTGCATAAAGAAAAAATAAAGCCCGTACGCGTTCATACAGATTTTCGTTTTCCCGCCAAAAAGTTTAAAGCGCCTCGCATTCCTGCAATAGATCATTCAGTGATAATTTTTTGCAATAATCATCCAATGAAGTATTCCGGGTATTCGGATCGTTGGAAAGAATTAGATCGGTTAATGTAGCCATATAATTAATTTAATAAATTGTACGAATAAAAATAATTGCAGAGGTATTCTAAATATAATCGCTTCGACCCACCCCCGAACCCCTCCCCACATAGTGGCACGGCAAGAGGGGACTTTTTTAATTTTGATGAATCCGGGATTATAAGACGAGACAGGACATGCCTCGTCTTACCTTATCTGCCGCTAAATCCCGGAGGGATGAAATGTTTGTAGCCCCGGGTGTTAACCGGGGGGTAAACAAATCATCCAAAATCATTTCCCCTCTCCTTTATTAGGAGAGGGGTAGGGGTGAGGTCAAAACCTGGTTTAGTGCACAAATAACTCACCTTCAATCCCCGATCGAATTGAGACAGGCTCTCTCTTTCGAAGTGAGGCATGAAATACAATTGAATTACCATCGAATGACAATTGCCTGACCACCGAATGACCATGTCTGACTATTCTTCCGTCTTGTTAAAGTAACTCAATTCCTTTTGTGCAAGCAGTTCCAGCATTTTTGTAAGAACAAGGTCTCTGTCTTTGCCGTTAAGGGCGAGGGCTATCTGGGCGGTGAACAAACCGTATTTTGATCCAATATCATACCTCATTCCCGGATGTTCAAAGGCCAGGTATTGTTCTTTCTTTGAAAGTTCATCCAATGCGCGCGAGAGCGTAACACTTTTAGGATCAATACTTTTCTTAAGCTCAAATCCAAGAATATCAAAAACGGACGGGGTCAGAACATGAATACCGAAAAAACATAAATAATGACTGGAGCGCAGCCCCGGAATAACTAAGCTTTGTTCAGCTTCAGTCGGCGTAGGTTTTTCTATCACCGTTGTTACCTTATACAGGCCCTTTTTCCCCGGTACTCTTTTAGCGCCTATCGTTCCGTAGAACGGCAGTTGAGTTTCGGAAGTTGCCTGCACAGCAGAAACTGTACAAGCCTCCTGTTCCGCAATTTTCACCAGCTTTTCGGAACAGCCTTCCGGCTGAAGGCTAACATTCAGATGGTCGCCTACCAAATGCAGTATGGAAGAATTTTCAGTAAATTCCTTTGCGCAGTAAATGGCATGGCCGTAGCCAAGCGGTTCCTTTTGATAAATAAATTTTATCCTGCTGATGTAATCCTTTACTACTTCCTTATACCTGTTTTCATCCTCGGGATTTATAACAATACCTATTTCTTCAACCCCGGCTACAAGGGTTTCCTCAATTATTATTTCCAGAACAGATTTTTCAATTCCATCCCGGTTTACTAAAGTTTGTAAAGGCAGATTTCTCTGCTTTTTAGCTGCGGCAGTTATTAAAGCTTTTTTAGTTAACATTATTATAAGTTACATTAATTTAAATTTATATACTCCGGATTTACACGAATTAGGACGAATTTCCACTAATACGAATTTACGCGAATTAGGACGAATTCTCACGAATAAAAAAATATTATAACGAGCTGACAATTCGTTTATAAGTTAATGACGGTGTATTAAAATTTACTAATATAGCAAGATTAAATTTAGTGGCTTTTAAATAATTAACAGCTTGTTTCCGGTCTGCTTCAGATAAGAATTTTTCTGATTTTAGTTCTAATATTATTGAATTGAAACAAACAAAATCAGCTTTAAAAAACTTTTTTAGTGGTTGTTCATCATAAAATACAGGTAACTTCTTTTCCTTTTCATATGGGATTTCTTCTTTTACAAATTCCCTTTCTAATGCTTCAGAGTAGACACTTTCTAAGAATCCCTGTCCTAATTTCCTATGAACCTCCATACACGCCCCAAT
>Ga0181520_10012837_pt1 | contig 10695 bp, 8 predicted proteins | sample PEATcosm2014_Bin_29_FD_132451 | JGI IMG/M metagenome (GOLD analysis project Ga0181520, IMG submission 132451) | Peatland microbial communities from MTU Mesocosm Facility, Houghton, MI, USA - PEATcosm2014_Bin02_30_metaG | ecosystem: Environmental > Terrestrial > Soil > Wetlands > Peat | place...
ACCTACGGACTGTTCGCTGGCGCTTCAGCCGTTGATCTTGGAACGGCCGGCAATTATGTGATCCTGACTGAAACCGGAGTGACGACAACGCCCGGCACGCAGAACACACTGATCACCGGTGATATAGGGGCGGACATCGTTTCGTCAGCAATAACCGGCTTTAGTCTTGCCAATGATTCATCTGGCCAGTTTTCGACATCCTCCCTGGTTAACGGAAAAGTATATGCGGCAGACTATACGGCACCTACTCCCGCTAATCTGAATACCGCTGTACTCGATATGCAGGCAGCATACACTGCAGCGAATGCACAAACTCCCGGTATCACCGACTTGGACACCGGGACTATTACCGATGGAACGACCCTCACCCCCGGTGTCTACAAGTGGACTACCGGTGTGACAATCCCCAACACACTCACCCTGGACGCTCAGGGCAATGCGAATGCAGTCTGGGTGTTCCAGGTAACAGGGGTTCTCAGTAGCGACGTAGGTTCAAAGGTTGTGCTCGCGAACGGAGCGCAGGCCCAGAATGTCTACTGGGTTGTCTCCGGTAACACGGCACTTGGAACAGATTCTACGTTCAATGGAATCATTCTGGATCAAACGTATATCGCGCTGAACGATGGTGTGACCTTCAACGGTCAGGCACTGGCACAGACCCAGGTTACCCTTATAGGGGATACGGTCGCAGTCCCAGTAACAGCGGCAGCCCCCGGTAACAGCGGCAGCAGCTCAAGCAGCTCTTCTGTCGACAATGGCAACAGCGGCGGCAGCAGCGGTGGCGGCGGTAGCGGTGGCGGCAGCAGCGTTTACTTCCCCGCAGTGGTGGCGCCGGGCCAGGCACCCGGATCCGCGCTTCCGCAGAATATTCTTGTCCCGGCAGTAGCACCTGTAGCATCAGGCCAGAAAGCGCCGGTCCTGACTCCTGCAGCTGCAACATCAGCACCGACAACTTCAACCGGTGGCCTTCCCCTCATGGGAATTGCCGGTGTAGTGGTAGTGCTTGCGATAATCGGCGTTGCAGTACTTCTGTTCACCAGGAGACACCCGTGAAGAGATTAACTCCTCTTCTCAGGCGCACTTTTTTTTAGTCCCTTCGGTTGAGGAAAAACAGAAATGCCCTCGTAAGAGATTCCCGATATCAGTCCAACCCGGTTCATTCCGATGAAGTACCTTTTTGTCGTACTGAAAAACGGATGTAATCTGTCAGGGAAACCCCCTCTAAAAAAGAACCTTTCCAAAGATAATGAGAGAATTTCCGGCAAATGAGAACCCGGATCAGTTCGGGGAGACCTTCGACCGTGGATTGCGGATGAAAGAACACACATAACGCATACTATCCCATAACCTGAAGTGAACGAACACCATGAATCGCAGCCAGCAGATCCTGATCCTTTGTGGAATCCTTTCAATCGGGATCGTGGCAGTACTCGCTGGAATAATGATGTACATGAATGCCGGTGCCCCGACAATGACAACTCCTGCTGGTGGAATCCAAAAATCTCCCTCGGGATACGATCTTTCGCTGTTAACGGTTGATGTGCCTTCAGGGGAGCCTCTTGGAAACGTTTCTGTGTACCTCGATGGCGGATACGACGGTTCTACATCCGATCAGGGAACAACGGGGATCCTGGAACTCGGCCCGGTATCAAAAGGCCGGCATACCATCCGGGTATCAAAATCCGGATACCTGGATTATACGCAAAGCGTGGTTGTCCCATCCGATTCACCGGTCAGGATCGGACTGCAGTCCCAACTGCTCGTTCCCATTCAGGTAGCCGGCTCCCATGATACGAAGATCGATATCGTGTTTATCCCCTCGGGGACTACGTACGATTATGCTGACCAGGAAAAAATTACTACAACTCCGTATGTCACGAACAGAAGTGCATTCGTAACGGATGTCAACGGGATCGTTAATGAGTCACTTTTCACCCTTGACACGGTTACCGATACAACTAACCCTATCCCCTCCGACTACCGGAACCGGTTCAATATCTATTATTATTATGACTCGTCACAGTTCGCAGACGCCTTTGACGGGTGCTCAGGGAGTGTTCCGGATACATTCTGGGAAACGGTACCCTTTGCGGATGTCGTCATAATCCTGTATCCCCCCTATTCAGCCACGGATGCCGGTACATCGGACGAGCCGGAGGGCTGTGTCAATCACGGCTCAGGCAGGAGCTGGATGAAAACCCCTGACAACCAGAACGTCCTCTTCCAGCATGAGATCGGTCATGCGATCTTCGGCCTTGTCGACACCTACTGCGGCGACACATTGTATTGGCAGAACGATCCTCATCCGAATGTGTGGTCGTCACAGGAGAGCTGTGTAGCGGATGCAATAAACAATTCCTGGGACCCTTCAGCATGCCGGCAGATCGAGGCTGCGGATCCGGCGTCCTGTACAAAGCCATTCTGGCGATGGGACCCCGATCCGGATATTATGCACGAAGGGTACAGCGGGACGTTCGGGAAGGCCTCAACCCAGCGGATGACGTATGTCTTCAATAATATCAATATCTGGGGGACAGCTGCATGAAATCTTTATCCGGATTCACAATTATCTGTCTGTGTCTTCTCCTTCCCGTTCTCACCGGTATTGTTGCAGCCGACTCTCCCCAGTACGACAAATACGTAAGTCTCCATATGAATATCGACAATGGGAACTTCACCACAAACTCCACGGGAATATATTACGGCTCCGCATCGAATCTCTTCCCTGCGCAGCCGGGCTTCAGAGCGGAACTGGTCGCTGCCAATGGTTCAATTGTGAAAACGTTCACAGTCTGGGACCCGAGAGTCCAGTACGGGGATTTCAGAAGCTCAGACGGCCAGATCCTGGGCGTTGTGGATCGCCGGAATTCAACAGATTTTGTCGTCACCTTCCCGTTCGACCGGAACGTTACCGGGTTCATGCTGTATAATCCTGCAGGAGGAGCGCTCCTCGCCTCGGTGGACTTAAAACCCCAAATCGATTCATTCTTTGCGGATTACCCAAATGATCCCGATAATCCTGCATCGTTCGAATCAAAAGCGCCGGTAAATGTAAATCCGCCCCGGGCCAGTTTGCCGGGATCTGATGCATCGATGTACGGGCAACTCTGGGGAATACTGGTCATAGGATCCGGGGCTATGCTCCTCTTTGCGGGGATATTTGTGTATATCCGGTACCTGCGGGTGAGACCCAAAAGTGTTCTCATAGTTGATGACGACCAGGATATTATCGACGTGGTTGATGGACTCCTCAAAATAGAAGGATATACCACCCGGACCGCCACGAGCGGTGGGGAGTGCCTTAAGCAACTCGCATCTGCAGTCCCCGATCTCATCCTGCTTGATATCGGTATGGAACCAATGGACGGATGGGAAACCCTCAGGGAGATCAAGAAAAACACGGCAACCCGGGGCATCCCGGTTATCATGCTCACGGCACTGCGGCTTACGCCAAAGGATGTTGAAAATTATGCAATATGCATTGAAGATTATGTCTTGAAACCGGTAACCCGCGAGGGGCTGGTGGATGCAATAACGCATGTATTTGGGCGACGGCAGATGATCGAGGAGAAAATTGCCGCTGCAAAAAGAGCCGGTATCGATCGGGATAAACTCTGTGAACATGCCCGTCTTACCCGGGTTGTAGATGTCAATAAACGATTATGGGACCTCCTTGTCAGGACCTATCATCTGGACACAGATACTCCGGAGCCCGAAAGCGAGATAGGAATTGCCATTAAGAATGCGGAAAGGAAAATACGGGATCAGGAGCACCGGCTCAAACAGATTGAGAGGAGTCTTGGTTCAGGTGCAGACCAGTGAGAGCACCCTCCATTTTTTTTTAATTCGTTCAGGATTCGGTAATCGGATGTATTTTATGCTTCTATCTGGTAATTGTTCGATCTTATTATCCACTATTTTTATTGTTTTTGAAACTGCTGATGGGGAAAATTCTCATGACCGGGAGTCATTTTTTGCTTCGGGAAATACATAGCATCTCATTAATCTGTTTTTTGCTTCTCGTGGGAGAATCTCGTTGCAATAACTGCTCCAAGAAATGCAATACCCGGGTAAGTATATACCTCGGGCCGGCGTGTTGGATGATGATTTAAGGAGCAAAGCACAGGATATGGAAAAAATCTGGGTTCAGTTCAGGGAATCTGATTATCAGATATACCATAATTACTGCTTTCGCTACTATACCGTTTACAACACAACCAGAAAACGATCGATTCATTTATTCCTTGAACTATTTGAAAAAAACAAGCTTCCGGTAAGGGAACATGATCTTGAAGAAATTTTTACCTTTTTTTCGCAAAAGTGTGACGAGTTACAGGAGGATCAGAATTTTTTTGGAAAAAACAATCCTTCAACAGATCTTTCCCGATTCCAGGTATGCAGGGATCTATTGTTCCTTATTGAAGATTTTGAGAAAATATACCTCCTTATACAGAAAACGGGGATCATATCCAATTATTATCTGATCCTGGCAACGTTCTCAAAGATCATCGAAAAGGAAGAAAATGCAAAAAGTGCATATATTTCTGCAATCAACGAATATGACAGGAAAAAAATAGATGCGGTTGCGCCCGTTATAGCAAAAATTATCCGGACACGACTGGGTCCCGATATCGGCTGGGAACCGGTTCTTCAGGAAATAATACGTGTCGTGCGAAAGTTTAACCTGGTGTCAACCGATCAGAGAATCGATTGGAATTCCACATTCCTCCTTGGATCTGCAGCAGTCTCTTATCTTAATCCCGGCACAGGATCTGCGGAGATCCAGTCAACCTTTGAACGATATGTCCGGGAAAGTGAACTTGCTGAATTCGAATCAATTTTAAACAAAACGCCCTATTTGCCGGATGTGGCTTCAGATTTAGACACCAGCAGCAGTGATCTCTTCGAAGCGCTGAAATCAATCTCCGGTAGCGACGTAGATGGAAGATACTACGAAACGGTCTCAGATCCCGGACTTCCCAAAAGTGCTGCGATTTCCCCGTTTGATTTACAATCAGTCACATCCCGCAATTCCAAAGCAACCACTCCCTCCGGACAAACGTTTGGATATCCCCATAAATCCCGGGAAAAGCATTCCCGCACATTTGAAATTGATGTAAGTGATACGTTACAAAGTCTCGTGGTTTTACCGGAAAAAAAGACCAATCCCTACTATTCCGCGATCCTGAAACCCGGAAAATCCCGTTATCCTCTCCTGGCTGCAGGTTTTCTCATTTTTATCCTGCTTGCAGTTGCAATAGTGCCTGTATTTGGAATCTGGAACCCGGTAAACATCATGAATCATACCGGTACAGAAATGAATAGTAATGTATCTAATCCCCTGGGTCTTCAGAAAAATTTTTCGCTGTCCTCTAAAAATGATTTGGTAAAAGATACCATTCCTGAGCACCCGCCAACAAATAGCCTGGGTACTGTCAGTACAAGTATGAGAAGCAATGTATCCACTAAGACAAATCTTAAGAATCAGTCCCTGACAACAAATACGGCATTGTCTTCCGCAGTTATCAACAAGTTTTTCATGAATATTGCATTTGGTCCTGACAATACCATCATTGAAAAGCCTGATGAAACACGTATCAGTCTCGCCATTAAGGGGGCGTACGATGATAATGATACCGCAACAATCGATCAGTTCGAGGCCCAGTTTAATAACGTCTCACGCACGAACAAATTTACATTTGATAAAACGAGCGATATAGCAACTATAAAAATAACTTTTTTGCCGGGAACTGCAATGGACAATATTATGGACTCTAATGCTTCCGCGTTAACTCCCACTATCTCAGATACGGGGGTCATTACGTATATTAAGGGTAATCTGGTAACTCCGTACCTGAATGAAAATCTCTTGTATATTAATTCTGATTTTAATGGTGACCAGAGAAAACATTGGATTATGAGAGGTGTGTTGTCGGAATTAGGTTTTGTGGGTGAAACCACAGACTATCCGGATAGTATTTTCTACTCCGGGTCTGATAACACAACACAATTAAGTGATTTAGACTGGAAAGCTGTCGGGTTGATGTATGGATCCAAAATAACCCCGGGGATGTCGTTTGACCGCGTAAAAGCGTTTTACTCATGATATACCACGAAAAAAATTCCGCCATGAAAAACCATCAGGCCATATTTCTCTTTGTATTCTTTTAGCCGGGGTTGCCTCCTGACTTCACTTTTGTCAGGCACAACAGTGCATGGCCGGGATGATCGTTCCTGCCTACAGGAACCCCTTCAAGACCTACACTAATCCGGGCCCGTATTGAGCCCGGATGGTTACATTTTGATCCTATCGGAGCCCGTATCGGGCTCCGTTTAAATCAGGGCCCAAATTAACCGTATTTTTGAAAACGGACGATTTTAATGAGGCTCATAAAGGCCCTTTCCTGCCCTGATCTCACCTCATATGGGTTTTCGTTCGATCCCGGAAAAAGAGGCCGTTTTTGGGGGCTCTATAACCGATTATGGGCATTATATGGGGCTCAATTTTGGCGTATTTTTTAAAACCGGGCTATATATCGGCCCGGATTTTTTTGGGGAACAATCGGACGGTTTTACGGGCTTTTTTCGGGTCCCGGAATGGGGAGATATATCCTCCCTCACGGTCTAGAAATACATCCTGCTTCCGAGGAATGCAAGATACAGGCAACCTCCGATAACTGTCAGCGTGGTAAAACCGGCAAGGAGTACCGCAAACCATAGTATTCCGCCAATGACAATCTCCAGCTCGTTTATTGTCTGTCGATGTACGCCCGGTTCAGTTTTTATTATTTGTACATTCATATCAGATGAACTCCTGCTGGCACGTATCTTTCGGGTAGGGGCCTATATAATCTTCAGATGGTCCGCGTGAAATGATTGAACCTCCAGGTTAGTACTATTGAGACCATGGAAAATCGCCGGCGTTATGCGTATCGGACTTCGCCGGTATCTTTTCGCATGCACCGGTAACCGGGGAATATCTCCGGGCAGGTTGTACCCCTGGCCTGCCATCCCGCCGGGCCTCGTGAGATTGCTGCAAAAAAACTGCACCGGACAACGTATTTATGGAGTTTTGCGGGAGGGTATTTTGTATTATGGGATGTTTTGGCATATCCCTGCCTCCGTATATTCTGCGAGGACGTCCGCACCTGCCCGGCTTCATGGGTCTTCTGGAAAGCAGCAGAAATTCCTGCCGTTAGCAGAGCGGCTGCCCCCGCAACGGGAGTATGGGCAGATGCTTCCGCCTTCCTGTTCGGAAAGGAAGCGGGCGTTTTTACAAATGACTGTTCCCCAGACCCTCCGGAAAATGTCCGGTTTTGTTTTTCTGGAGCTTCGCGTAAGAATCCCTGTCGGCTTTTCCCCCGCACCACGTTTTTTTTATCCCTGTGCAGGAGTGGTCTGTCCCGTTAAAGGTCGGCCCTGTTCCCGGTATTTCCGTTCGTCCCGTTAACCGCAGATACGAGGGCATGCGCAGAATCTGCTCCGGATTTGTGTTGTTCTCTCACATGAGGTTATATTCTCGGACAACCAATTATTATATACACAAACGGTTTTGGGCATACATACGATCGCGCTCAATAATGATTGTCTAACCCTGCGATCCATGACCTCCCCTCATGAGACCTTTTTTGTAGTATTGATCCAGTAAAACCCGGGTGAGGTATCTTTTCCCCGGTCGAACCAGCATATAAAAAGAGTAAACAATGGCTAACCAATCATTAAAACCAGTAGTTGCGGGAACCCCCTCAGGATATATCATCCGTTGGACCTGTCCCTCATGTTATGCAGACAATGTCATTATCAACCGGACCCCGGGAGAGTTTTTCAAGGCCTCCCGGGATTCCACCTGCCGGCACTGCAGGAAGCGTTCAACCATCTCAACGCCCTGCTTTCATAAGTAACCGGCATTTTTTTTGTTTGTGAAACGGCAGGGAAATCCGTGTCCCTCCGTCACACTTCTCGTTACAGGACGGCTCTTTTTCCGGGGTGTCCTGCCCGTGTGGAAGCCTTTTGTAGTATCACTGTCTACCAATGATAAAACAGGATCTCGTGAGTACCATGACCGAAAAGAAAGGGCACTTTGAAAAGGGGCTCTGGGTGGATGACCCTGTCCCGGCCCCCAAAAATGAGGAACACCCGATTGATGTCCGCCTCGCCTCCGCAACAAAGTCGGTGATCTCTGCCATGGATGATTTCGCAAAGGTCACCCGCGATCTTGTCACGACTGATGAGGGCAAGAAGCATATCGAGAATACCGTGAAGGACACAACAGCGCATGTGCAGAAATCCTTTGACGATATCCTTGCCAAAGCCAAATCTGAAGTAGAAAAGGCAAAGGCGGAGATCGAAAAATCTGCAGGGCAGAAAAAGTAGATCCGCATCCGGGTAATCCCGGCCTCTTTTTTCTTTTTTAGATTTTTGCCTCCCGTCAGGTAATTCGCCGTCGGGCGGAGGGATCCCCGTCTGCATAGTTGCACACCTTCCGGATGGGCCGGAGCGGGACTGGTTGTTTACCGGCTTCTTTGAGCGTATATTTTCGTCAGTCAGCATTAAGTGTCACAAACCTCACGCTTAATTATATTCCCCGTCGTAGTACTGACGATGTATCCCGAGTCCGGCATTCATATGAAAGGGGGCGTGATCACCGAGCGGGATCCCGGTTTTGTCACCGTCCGCATACGGGCACCGGCAGGCTCCCTGACCGCAGAACAGATCCGGGGAATAGCAGCCATATCAAAAAAATACGGGGCCGGAACCGTGCACTGTACCACACGCCAGTCCCTGGAGATCCCCCATGTCCGGCCCGCTTCCCTCAAACGGATCGCGGCCCGGCTTGAAAAAAACGGCACGCCGATCGGATCCGAGAAAGACGAGATCGTCAATATCACCTCGTGCCCGGGGACCGAGCGCTGCAAGTTTGCCAATATTGATACGATTGGCCTTGCACAGAAGATCGACAAAAAACTCTTTGGGAAGGCGATGCCGGTCAAGATGCGCATCGCACTCTCGGGATGCCCCAATGCCTGCACAAGCCCGATGCTCAACGAGATCGGGATCATAGGCAGGATCCGGCCGGTCCGGACTGCCGGGCTCTGTACCGGGTGCGGCTCGTGCGTGTACTACTGTAAGGAAGAGGCGATAAAGATCCGCAACGGGATCTCCGAACTCGACGAGAAGAAGTGTGTCCTGTGCGGGATGTGCGTTACCTCCTGTTCCTTTAACCTGTTAAAAGAAGCCCACACCCATTTCCTTATCACGGTCGGCGGGCGCCGGGGCCGGCACCCAAAAATCGGGAGGGAACTCCTGACCGTGGAGACCGAGGAGCAGGTCCTCTTTGCCATAGACCGGATCGTTGACTGGGTGTACCGCCGGGCCTGGAGCGGCAGGCTGCTCTCTGAACAGCTCGATGAACTCCAGTTCGAAAAGCTCCGGGACGAGATCGCAGCAACCCTGCCAAAGGCAGGGCCGGAAAAACCGGATCTCCCGGTAGACAAGTGAGCGTTATAAAAACAAGAAAATCCCGGCCGGAACCTTAGGGCGGAATTTTTTCCCCGAAAAACGGGGTAATTTTTAGTTGCCCGGGGCCTGTCGGATTATCGGAGGATAAGGCATCTGGTTCCGGTGTGACCCTGATACATGTCTCCTCCTGGATTTAGCAGACCAGGAATGATCTAGCCAAGCGTGACATTCTCCTGAGTCTTTCCCACTGCTGCAAGGTAGATCGGCCACTGGGTTTCAGTATCGAGGTTAGCGAGTTTTGCCATCATCTCGTCATGGAAGAGATCGATAGGACAGACCCCGTACTCCAGGCACGAAGCGGCAAGGATCAGGTTCTGGCAGGTATGGCCGGCCTCGATGAGAGCGCTTCTGTAGCCGCGGTTGCCGAGGGCCCAGACCGTCCGGTAGGGAACTGCCACCCAGAGGAAGGTAACTGCTGCCCTTGTCACCATCCGGAAATTCATGCTTGCCGTGCTCATCTCAAGCGTGAGGCCGGAATCGATACGTTCGGCAACAATGCTGTGGGATGAGGGAAGGTAGCGGTACAGTCCCATCTCGAGTCCTTCGACCTCGCTTGCCACAAAGTAGGTTTCAAGCGGGTAGCGCGAACCGCTGGAAGGGCTGTTCCTTATCTGGACCGTCTCTGCTACAATCTTTCGCAAACCCTGGGTGCACCAGAGAAGATAGGAAAGATCCGGAAGTGTCAGGTCAGACCGGGCGAAAAATCCCGGCGGCTCCCAGCTTTCGATTGCAGATCGCACGGAACGGTTCGGCACTTTGACTTTTTTTGGGGCCGGAAGTTTTATTATCTCTTGTCCTTCCCGGGGTGGGATCTCAAGGGCCGGCTCCGGGACGCGGAGAACGAGATCCACTGTGGAAAAATCCGGATACCGCGTCCCCCACATGAAATCCTTGCCAACGTTACTCATACCTTCCTCGCTTGTTGTTTGTGATGATGAAAAGAAAAAAAGATTAATGGGTGCTTTTGGCCGGGTGTGCATCCGGTCAGGCAGCCTTCAGGTAAAGATTGGCAAAGATCTCCTTACCCTTTACCTTGGGGTGGCGCTCGCCGAGGTCGCCGATGTAGTGATCGAAGCTTGCTTTTATGCCATCGATCTCCTTTTCGACACGGTCGATCTTCTTGTAACCGGGCATCATGAACTTGATGGCGCCCAGAACATACATGTCGCCCTTGAC
>Ga0181520_10012838_pt1 | contig 10694 bp, 10 predicted proteins | sample PEATcosm2014_Bin_29_FD_132451 | JGI IMG/M metagenome (GOLD analysis project Ga0181520, IMG submission 132451) | Peatland microbial communities from MTU Mesocosm Facility, Houghton, MI, USA - PEATcosm2014_Bin02_30_metaG | ecosystem: Environmental > Terrestrial > Soil > Wetlands > Peat | place...
ACCGCATGATCTTCGCTTTGACGGGAATCGGAGTAACGATTCTTAGCACGGTTGAGGTGGATGAATCTTTCACGGAGTTCCCGTTCAGCACCTACTCAATCTCTTTCCTTACCGATGACATCATCCGGCTGCGGTACGTATCCATCGATGGACAGCTTCGCAAGATCATGGTGGTGATCAAGATGCGGGGCGGGAATCATGCAAAGGATATTCGCGAGTATGAAATCACGGACAAGGGCGTCGTGATTCTCGGCAAACGCCTCACAAATTATCAGGGCCTTATCAGCGGAATTCCCATTCACTCCCACCGGCCCGACTCCACGGATGAGTCTTCACTGGATACGGGAATCGAGCATAAAACCTGACAGAGAATCTACGAACTCGAAGCCGTATCTAGTCACGGCTTACGGCCTCGATTCGCCGTGTACCCCAGGTCTCGCCTCTGAATCCCGAGAGGCCTGATCCCTGTTCCCTAATCCCTGACAACTGCGAACTATGAACTGCGAACTGGCTTTTACCCTTCTTCAGCCTCGTGCAGCTTCCGGGGACTATCGTTCTTCCGGCCAGTTTCTGGCCCCGTGATGGATATGAAGGACGTGAACCGCCTCAGCTGTCACCTGATACACGATGATGAAGGGCAGACTCGAAATCACAAGTTCACGCGTCCCCGGCGACCTCCCGGGCCTGCCCCGGCTTGGCAGGGACTCAAGAGAATTTGCTGCGTCAAACAGCTTCCTGGCCACGGTCTCGGCCGCAGTAGGTTTGTCCCTCAAAATGTAGTTGGTGATCTCTTCAGGGTCCTGCGCGGCTCGGGTCGTCCACCAAACCTGCATTTGCTAAGCCTCGAACCCGTTTCAGCCCCTCAATGCCCGCTCAACCCTCGCCCACACCTGATCCGTCGGCACGAAGTCGCCCCGCGCTGCTGCGTGCTGGCCTGCCGTCACCGCGGCATGAAACCGCGCCTCTTCGGCCAGGAACCGATCAACCGCCTCACGCGCAAGATCGTCCACTGCTCGCCCCGTCATGCTCGCGATGCTGGCAGGTTGAGTTTCCTGTTCGCCGCTCAGTTGGACAACCATGCTTTGAGACTAGGAGCAATCGCGAACGGCGTCAATCCTCAGCCTTCCTCGGCCTCTCTCAGCTTCGCAATCACCGTAAAGTCCTCCAGCGTCGTCGTGTCGCCCTTGATCTCGCCGTGGGTTGCCAGCTCCCGCAGCAACCGACGCATGATCTTGCCCGACCGCGTCTTCGGCAGCGCCTCGGTAAACCGTATATCGTCCGGCCGCGCCAGCGATCCAATCTCTTTCGACACCCACTTCCGCAGCTCGTCCTTCAGTTGCTCGCTCGGATAGTTGCCGCTTTCCAGCGAAACAAACGCTGAAATCGCCTGCCCCTTCAACTCGTCTGGCCGCCCCACCACCGCGGCCTCGGCTACCTTTGGATGCGCCACCAGCGCACTCTCCACTTCCATCGTGCCCAGCCGGTGCCCGCTCACGTTGATCACGTCGTCCACACGCCCCATCAGCCAGAAGTACCCGTCCGCATCCTGCCGCGCACCGTCGCCTGTGAAGTAACTCCCCGGCACATCGCTCCAATACGTCTTCTCGTAGCGCTCCGGATCGCCATACACAGTCCGCGCCATCGAGGGCCACGGCTTCCGCACCACCAGCAGCCCGCCGCTCCCCGCCGGAACCGGATGCCCATCCTTGCTCACCACCTCCGGCTCGATCCCAAAGAACGGCCGCGTCGCCGAGCCCGGCTTCGTCGGCACCGCCCCCGGTATCGGCGCAATCAGAATCGCTCCGGTCTCTGTCTGCCACCACGTATCCACAATCGGGCAGCGGTTGTGCCCGATCTTCTCCCGGTACCACATCCACGCCTCGGGATTGATCGGTTCGCCCACCGTTCCCAGCAGCCTGAGCGAGCTCAGGTCGTGCTTCTCCACGTACTGGTCGCCCCACTTGATAAACGCGCGAATTGCCGTCGGTGCGGTGTAGAAAATCGTCACCTTGTGGTCGTCCACAATCTTCCAGAACCGCGAGAAGTCCGGAAAGTTCGGCGCGCCCTCATACATCAGAACCGTCGCGCCGTTCTGCAGCGGCCCATACACCACATACGAGTGCCCCGTCACCCAGCCGATATCCGCAGTGCACCAGTAGATGTCGTGCTCCTGCAGATCGAACACGTACTTCGTCGTCAGATACGTCTGCACCGCGTAGCCGCCCGTCGTGTGCACCAGCCCCTTCGGCTTGCCTGTCGTCCCCGACGTATACAGAATGTACAGCGGATCTTCCGCGTCCTGCTCCTCCGCCGGGCACTCTGCCGCAGCCGCGCTCATCAGGTCATGCCACCAGTGGTCGCGCCCCTCCACCATTGTCACCGGCGAACTCGTGCGCTTATACACCACCACGTGCTTCACCGTCGGGCAGGCCTTCATCGCCTCGTCCACTGTTTGCTTCAGCTTGATCTCCCCGCCGCGCCGGTAGCTCGAGTCCTGCGTCAGCACTGCCACGCACGTCGAGTCGTTCACGCGGTCGGCAATCGCCGTCGCCGCAAACCCGCCAAAGATCACCGAGTGCACCGCCCCGATCCGCGCGCAGGCCAGCAGCGCAATCGCCAGCTCCGGCGTCATCCCCATGTACACCGCCACGCGATCGCCCTTCTTGATCCCCAGCCCCTTCAACGCATTGGCAAACTTCTGCACCTCCGCATGCAGCTCCGCATACGTCATCCGCCGAATCTCGCCCGGCTCGCCCTCCCAGATAATCGCCGTCTTCTCTGCTCGCGCTCCCAGCGCATGACGGTCCACGCAGTTGTAGCTCAGGTTCAGCTTGCCCCCCACAAACCACTTCGCACACGGCAGGTTCCAGTCCAGCACCTTATCCCAGCGTTTGAACCAGTGCAGCTCCTCCGCCGCGCCGGCCCAGAACGCTTCCGGGTCCTCGATCGACTTCTTGTAGAGCGCCTCATACTCTTCCAGGCTCTTGATGTGCGCCTTGGCCGCGAAATCCGCTGGCGGTGGAAAAACGCGGTTCTCGCGCAGCGTCGACTCGATATCCAGATTGGCATTGGCCGCGGCCTGATTGGCAGCAAGGTAGGCAGCAGCCACGTTGGCGGCAGAAACAGGCACAGATGACATAAAGAACTTCCTTCTTGGGCTAAGGAATCAGAACGGATCGAGACCGCTGGAAGGGCCTGAAGGGCTCGTGCCCGCTCCATTGCCTCGTGGGAGAAACTTTATCGGCACGGGCATACACCCTGCAAGTCAGGGCCAGGCGCCGACCCGCCCGCCCCATCAATCAAATACCAGACGAATCTGGAACCAATCCCTCGCCCATCCCGTATCCTTCTTCAGCTTCCAGTCCATCTGCCCAGTCGACCACCCTAACCGATCTCTCCAGCCGGTTCTCAAGGAGCAAATCCAATGCCCACGCAAGACAATATCCGTTCCCAACGCGCATGGGCACGCGTTGCCGGCCTCATGTACTGGGTCGTCCTGGTTGTTGACCTCACCGGCATGAACCTGCCCCCTTCCAACCTGCACAGCTCGCTCATGCTTTCCGGCTCTGTCTTTACGGTTTTCCTCGCGCTCGGGCTCTACTACGCGGTCAAACCTGTCCAGGCGATGCTTGCCCTCATGGCCCTCGCCTGCCGTCTTGTCGAAGCCGCTTTGGGCGTTGTCTCGTGCGTCGCAGGCTTTCCCTCCGTCCACCCGCGCCTCGCGGATTCGAGTCTCGGAACAACCGTACTTCAGCTCGCCACTTGGGGCAACTCCACCAACTTCGCCGCCTTCATCTTCACCGTCGGTTCCACTATCTTTTTCTCGCTCTTCCTCAAGGCCCGCTCCATCCCGCGCCTCCTCGCCATTTGGGGACTGTTCTCTTCCCTGCTCGCCATGTCGGCCTGCCTTGGCCATTTGGTCCGGCCCTCGTTCTCCTCTATGGCCATGGGGGCCTGGATTCCGATGCTCCTCGCTGAAACCTCCACTGGACTATGGCTCCTCATCAAGTCCGTTAAAGCCCCGCAGCCGTCTGCGATCTAGCGCCCAATCCCGCCCGGCTTCTGGCGATCGTCCAGTTTGATTTTGCCGGATGGTTGGAGTTGGGCACGGTATCATGATGGTAGTATTTCTTCATACTGAGGTGCCGCTCATGCCCACCATTGAAAAACTCAGCATCGCGCTTCCAGAAGAGATGGCAGCACTGATCCGCAGCGCCGTCGATCAGGGCGAGTACTCCTCGAATAGCGAAGTCATTCGCGATGCGCTCCGCGATTGGACCCACAAGCGAAACCTGCGCCAGCAAGGCCTTGCCGACATTCGCCGTCAATGGCTCGCCGCCGTCGCCGACGACTCCGAAGGCCTCGATCCCGATCCCGTCTTTGACCGGCTCGAGCAAAAATACGCCCAAAGCAAGGCCGGTGTCGCACTAGTTAAGAAAGCACGCTGATGCGCCTGCAGCTTTCGCCATTCGTCCCCGGCGACCTCGAAGAAATTGGCGATTTCATCGCCCAAGATAGCCCGCGCTACGCCGTCCGCACGCTCCGCCTCTTGCGCGCAAAGTTCAAAGAGATTTCCAAGCAGCCCACTCTCTACCGGCTTCGCCCGGAAATCGCACCCGACGCTCGCCTCGCAGTCGTCGGTCGGTATGTAATTCTATTCCGAATCCGCAATCGCACAGTCCGCATCGAGCGTGTGCTACACGGCAATCGGAATCTGCCAGACCTGATGGACGAGGGCAACGAACCCTGACCGCCCTTCCAAAAAAGCACGGCCCGGCTTTCGCCGGGCCGCACACTTCATCCGTTCCGGACCACCCTCACGCCGGCCCCGTCCCCGCCTCATTCCAGATCAGCGTCCCATGCGTCTCCTTCAGGAAGATTGTCCCCACTACAAACGTCAGCGCCGCCACCGCAATCGGATAGTAGAGCCCCGCGTAAATATTCCCCGTTGAGGCGCACAGCCACAACCCCGTCACCGGCAGAAGCCCGCCAAAAACCCCGTTTCCAAGGTGGTAGGGCAGCGACACCGACGTATACCGCACCTTAGCCGGGAACGCCTCCACCAGATACGCCGCAATCGGTCCGTAAATCATGCACGCCAGAATCATTTGCAGCCACACATAGAACACGATCAACGGCTGGTTCACGCCTGCCGCTTCCTTTGCCGGGACTTCCGCGCCCGTCGCCGCTTCCACAGTCATCGGCGTCAGCTTGTATTCGCCCGTCACCTTGTTCTTCACAGACGTCACGTGTGTCACGTTGTTGCCCGCGGCCGCCTGCATCCCGTGATAGATCGGGATGTAGCTCACTACTGCAAGCAGGAGCGCCGCCATCATCAGCTTCTTGCGGCCGATCCGGTCACTCAGCGCGCCAAACACCGTAAAGAACGGCATACCCAGCAACAGCGCTATCGCGACGTCGATATTCGCCGTCTTTGTGTTCACCAGCAGCACCTTCTGGATATAGAACAGCGCGTAAAACTGCCCCGTGTACCACACCACGCCCTGCCCAGCCGTGGCCCCAAACAACGAGATGAGCACCAGCTTCAAATTCGGCCAGTGAAACAGCGCGTCCGTCAGCGGCTTCACCGAGCTCATCCCCGCCGCCTTGATCTGCGCGTAAATCGGCGACTCCTTCATCCGCCAGCGAATGTAAAGCGACACCCCTACAAGCACAATCGACAGCAGGAACGGCAGCCGCCATCCCCAGTCCTGGAAGGCCGCCGGCGCCATGCTCTGCTGCGTGGCCACAATCACTGCCAGCGAAACAAACAGCCCGAGTGTCGCCGTTATCTGGATAAAGCTGGTGTAGTAGCCGCGCTTGTTGTCCGGCACATGCTCGGCCACAAACACTGCCGCTCCGCCATACTCGCCTCCCAGCGCCAGGCCTTGCAGCATGCGGATAAAAATCAACACAATCGGCGCGAACCAACCCGCCTGCTTATACGTCGGCAACAGGCCTATCGACGCTGTCGAGAAGCCCATGATCGTCAGCGTGATGATGAACGCAATCCTGCGCCCCACCAGGTCGCCCAGCCGCCCAAAGAACAGCGCGCCGAACGGACGCACCAGAAAGCCCACGGCAAACGTCGCCAAATAGGCAATCAGCGCAAACGTGTCGTTGCCTGCTGGATAGAACTTTGTTGCCAGCACCGTTGCCAGCGAACCGAATATGAAAAAGTCGTACCACTCGATCATCGTTCCGGTCGCTGAGCCGACAATCACTTTGAACAGGGAATTCGTGCCGGCCAACGCAGGGCCTGGTGCAGAATGGGACGCCATCGATCTTGAGACCTCGTGGGTATCCGCGCAGTTCAACCGGGGAAGCTTCAGTGCGCGCAGATTGGGAAGATGATTTCTGCACCAAGGTGCTTGCCAAACACTGTGAATGTCAAGTTAATTTATGGTCACCCGGGTTTGTCTTTCGACGCACAACTTCAACTGCAAGGCCCATGTTTGCAGGCGTCTATTTCGCCTCCGGCATAGCGGCCGGTTTCAGCGCAAAGAATCCTGGCATTGCGTAGATCTCTTCGCCTTTGGCCCCCTGCGGCCTGCGTACATCCAGCTTGTGGAATCGCCCAGGGTTCTCTGTATCGGGAGAAGTAAAGCTGATCACAACCTGGCTGCCGATCATCGCGGATATCTCCTCGGTCTTGCTCGCCATCTCCTTCGCGTTTCCCGCAACCAAAGTCACGCCGCCGCCCGCCTTGGTCAGCGTCTTCAGTGTCCTCTCCTCGTGATAACTCTCAGATGGAAATTCGTCCCCGTCGGAGAATCTCAATGCGTAGATCAAGGGAGCGCCGCCCGGCCATGCAAGTCGTCGCGCAGCCTGCTCCAGGCTTAGTTTCGACGCGTTGTCCCCCCCATCGCTGATTATCACCAACGCCCGCCGCTTCTCATGGGCGTATGCCAACATGAATTTCTCCGCCGCGACCAGCGCGTCGTACAGCGCCGTCCCTCCGCGAGACTCCATCAGCCGCACCTTCGACCAGTCCACTGAAGAAACAGGCGTAAATGGCACATCCAGAAAAGCCTCATCCGCGAAATGAACCATCATCACTTCGCTTCCCGCAGGGAGTCTCTTCACCAACGCAACAGCCGCGTCGCTGATCGGTTGGCGCATCGACTTCGTGGATCCGGATTGATCGACCACCAGGCACAATGAAATCGGCCCATCCGTCCCCGTCACAGATTCAATCGTCCGCGACACGCCATCATCCAGGACCTGGACCGCCGCGCCATCCACCCCCGCCACCGGATGCTTCTCGCGATCAACCACCAACACGTTCAAGTCAACAATGTGGCCTGGCGCGCCGCTCGTGTCCGGCGCCCCATGAGCAGCCGGCTCCTGCTTCTCCGTCTGCCCAACAGCCGCAAAAGTCGAAAGCCAAACGCCACCCACTACCAAAAAAATGCGCCCTGCCTTCATGGTCGCCACCCACCTTGCCAATCACCCCGCTATCCGGAGCGATCTCAATCAAGCGTATCGCTTCTGGTGCCACACCCACGCCGTCTGCACAATCGCGTCCAGTTCGGTGTACTTCGGCTGCCAGCCCAGTTCCTTGCTCGCCTTCTCCGAACTCGCCACCAGCACCGCCGGATCGCCCGCCCGCCGCGGATGCAGCTCCGCCGGAATCTTGTGGCCCGTCACTCGTCGCGCCGACTCAATCACTTCCTGCACGCTGAAGCCCTTCCCATTGCCCAGGTTCAGAATCAGCTTGTCCCGCGTCTCCAGAGCCTCCAGCGCCAGCAGGTGAGCCTCGGCCAGGTCGGCCACGTGGATATAGTCGCGAATGCACGTGCCGTCGGCAGTTGGGTAATCGTTTCCATAGATTCTGATCGACTTCCTCCGCCCCAGCGCCACATCCAGCACCAGCGGAATCAGGTGCGACTCCGGTTCGTGCGCCTCGCCCCGCGTGATCCCTCCCGGCCCCTCCGGAGCGCCGGCCACATTGAAGTACCGCAGCGACGCGTACCGCAGCCCGTGGATCCGGTTCAGCCAGCCCAGCATTTGCTCCACCAGCAGCTTCGACTCCCCATAAGCATTGGTAGGATTCAGCTTGGCATCTTCGGGTATCGGCACCGTTTCAGGCTCCCCGTAGACCGCCGCTGTCGACGAAAACACGATCCGCCGCGGACCCTTGGCCAGCATCGCCTCCAGCAGCGACAAGGTCGACGCCGTATTGTTCCTGAAAAACGTCTCCGGCCGCACCATCGACTCGCCGGCTTCGATCAGTGCCGCGAAATGCATCACGGCATCGAATGGTTCTCCCACTCTTGTTGCAGAATCGAACAGCCGCTCGAGTCCCGCCCGGTCCCCCAGCTCCCCTTCTTGAAACGCCACGCCCCGCGGAAGAAGCTCCCGCTTCCCATGGCTAAAGTTGTCGAAAACCACCGGTTTGTGCCCCTTTTCTGAAAGGAGCCCGGCGACTGTACCACCTATATACCCCGCACCGCCGGTAACCAATATCTTCACAAAAAAACTGTCCTTTCTTGCACACTTTGGTTTACCTTGAGTCTATTACAGGAGCAGGAGGCGGGATGATCTCCCGGCGACCTCCTTAGACTGCCCAAAAGGGCGGCTCCCGCGATAGAATAGGAGCGGGCGGAAGCAGACGCCGGATTCTTCCCTCTCTCGGCGTCCCTTTCCCTGTATCGGGCTTTATTTCTTGCGCCTTCCGCTGGGTTGTCTTTGCTTACGGCTCAGCGATCCGGCCGCAAATTGGAACACCTGTTGGCGAAGGTCAATTGAACTGGCAACCTCAAGAAGACGAGCAGGGTGTTGTCGTTCCTGCTCCCTGCTATACCGGTCTACCTTGATCTGGCGCAACTATCATGATTCGAGATTCCCAGCATTTCCCCACCGGACCTGCAACGGCACTCTTTCAATCGGGCCTTGTCTCCAGGCCTGCGTCGAGAGCCCGGCGCCTTCACCGGTCTGCGGATGCCTGCGGAGTTGGCCCCATCCATCAACTTTCCCGGAAGGAACCTGCGGTCTCCCCAATCGCACCCCATCCACTGCAGAGTGCCGAAACAGGCCGCGCCCTGCTTCAATCATCGACCCACACCGCGCATACACGATGTTTCGCCGCCGATGATTCCAGTTTGGACCGATCTGTTTTGCAGCCCATGAATGGACCCATACGAGGATTGAAGACATGGCAGTGAATTACACTCCCGGACGAACCAACTTCGGCTTGCTTCCCGAACCCGAGAGAAGCGCCGCTTCCTTCGTCGCGAGCATGTTTGTGAATGGCGCCATCCTGGGCCTCGCCATCTTCGTCGGTGCTACGGCTAAGAAGGCCATTGACGCGCATCGCTACGAAGAGACCATCCTCATCGTGCCCAACACGCCCCCTCCGCCACCGCCGCCCAAGGTCATCAAAGTGCCGGAGCAGCCCAAGATTGACCAGCCTAAGCTCCCCGAGGTCAAGATGGAGCCGCCCAAGATCAAGATGCCCAAGCCGGAGCCAAAGCCCGACCTCAAGCCCATTGAGATGGAAGCCAAGGTCGTCACGCCCGAATTTAAGGCAATCACACCGAAAGTTAAAGAGGCCCCGCAGCCCAAGGCAGCCATCACTGCTGCCATGCCCGCCCAGTCGCCTGACGTAAAGCCCTCCACCAAGCAGGTCCATCTCGGCGACACCTTCGGCGTCACGCCCAATCCCAACGCCACTCGTCCGGCCACGATTGCATCCATCGGAAACCCATACGGAGGCCAGCAAGGACCGGCCGTCGCGCCGCATGGCGTCGTCGGCTCCACCGGGATCGGAAACGGAACCAAATCTGGCTCGGGCGGTTCCCCCGGCGCTTATGCCGGTGTCAAGGTCGCCTCGGCCGGCATTCCTAACCAGGAGGCGGTCAAGCCCGTCCAACAACAACAGGCGGCCGCCACGACCGTCCCCATCGAAGTCATCTCCAAGCCTCCTGTGCAGTACACCGCCGAAGCAAGGGCGCTCAGAATCGAAGGAGACGTGGTCTTGCGCGTTACCTTCACCGCCGGCGGACAGGTCATCGTCCAAAGCGTTGTCCACGGGCTTGGCCACGGACTCGACGAGGAGGCCCGCCGCGTCGCCCAGTTGATTCGCTTCCATCCGGCCACCCGCAACGGTCAATCGGTGGACTCGACCACCAACATTATCATTACTTTCCAGTTGGCGTAGTAGCATCAGGAGTGCAACAGAATTAGGGATCGAAAGCATCAATGCTACTTAAGTAGAGGCCGTATCCGCACCCAACCCCCATCCGGCGGTCGCGGACGGCGCGACACCTCGATGAATTCAAGCTAGGAGCTTTGCATGAAGTTTCGGAAGATCGCCCTCACCTTCCTGGTTACAACCTTGAGTGCGGCTTGTGCGTTCGCCAAGAATGAGCCCAAGTACGAGCCGGTCCACCCGCTCACCCCCGAGCAGTCGGCCCTCGTCGACAAGGCCGTCGAGCACGAAAAAGAGGTGATCAAGGCGATCCAGACGCGCACGCCCCTGGTGGAAACCTACATCCAGAACACCCGGCCCGACCTCAAGCTCTACGAAGTGCCTGTCGACGACCAGTACATCCTCAGCCGTGTCGACTTCGGCAAGGGCTTTGTCGACAAGCAGTTCAACAACCGGCCGGCTGCCGCCCAGAAAGGCGCAAAAGGATTCTTCAGAGGGTCGCTCGCCGCCATGACCGGCCTCGGCAAGGCCCTGGGCCTGG
>Ga0181520_10012839_pt1 | contig 10694 bp, 11 predicted proteins | sample PEATcosm2014_Bin_29_FD_132451 | JGI IMG/M metagenome (GOLD analysis project Ga0181520, IMG submission 132451) | Peatland microbial communities from MTU Mesocosm Facility, Houghton, MI, USA - PEATcosm2014_Bin02_30_metaG | ecosystem: Environmental > Terrestrial > Soil > Wetlands > Peat | place...
GGTAACCCGGGGGAGCGGCGCATCCTGCCCGCCAACACCCTGGTTGCCCTGATTCCAGCATCCAACCTGCCGCCGGAAAGCCCGATCAAATACTGGGCCTGTCCGGTAGAAGGCCATCCCTGGCCAACTGAAACAGAAGCATGGGCACAGGACGTCGGCGTCGGCCTCAAAGCCGATGATGTCGCCTTCGTCACAATGCCGGCCTACCCGGCGCCCTGACCATGGCACACCGTATTGGTGCCAGCATTCGAGCCCCGGTTTGCCCGCACGGCGGTCCGCGTCCCTTGAAAAAGGCCAGCGCACCATGACGCTCGCGACCGGGGCTCCTTCCTCCAAACCCAAACAATCAACCGAAAGAAAAACCGCATGAGAAATAAAATCATCCATTACATCCGGGCCGGCTATCCCGGCCTTTACCTGGTATCGCCCGAGGAACAGCGGGTCGAGGCCGAACTGAAAGGTATCGCCCAAGAGGTCGGCTTTGGGCTCAATTGCTGGAGCGTTACCGCCGGCCTCATCGACACCGAAAAGACATCCGTGCGGGAGGTCAATGACCCGCTGGAGGCGTTGCTGGCCATCCGGGAGCTGCCCGAGAAATCCCTCTGCGTCCTGAAGGACTTCCAAATGTTCCTGGCCGGGGATCCCAACCCGGTGCTCGTCCGGCAGTTGAAGGACGCGCTCCAGGAGGGCAAGACCAAATCCAAAAGCCTCATTATTCTGGGCTGCCGGCTGGTTCTGCCGCCCGAACTGGAGCGCGAACTGACCGTCATCGAGTTTGCCCTGCCTGACAAAGCTGCCCTTGGCCCGGTGCTGGATGGCATCATGGAGTCGGCTGAGTTGTCCCCCATGGCGAAGGCAGAGCGGGAAACCGCCCTGGATGCCGCCAGCGGGCTCACCACGGTGGAGGCCGAGAATGCCTTTGCCCTCTCGGTCGTGGAGGCCAAAGCAATTGTTCCGGCGGTGGTCGCCCGCGAGAAAGCCCAGGCGGTAAAGAAGAACGGCCTGCTTGAAATCGTCGAGACCCGGGAATCACTGGATTCCATCGGCGGGTTGGACGTGCTCAAGACCTGGCTCCTGAACCGCCGGAATGCCTTCGGGCAAAAGGCGGTCGACTACGGTCTGCCCATGCCCAAGGGCCTACTCATTGTGGGCATCCCCGGCACGGGCAAATCGCTCACGGCCAAGGCCACAGCCAAGGTGTTCGGCGTGCCATTGCTCAAACTGGATGCGGGCCGGATCTTCGCCGGGTTGGTTGGTCAGTCGGAGTCCAATCTGCGCTCGGTCATCCAAACCGCCGAGGCGATTGCCCCGGCCGTGCTTTGGATTGATGAGATTGAAAAGGGGTTCGCGGGGAGTAAAAGCTCTGGCTCGACAGACGGCGGCACCTCGGCCCGGGTGTTTGGCAGTTTCATAAGTTGGATGAGCGAAAAGCATAGCCCGGTGTTCATTGTCGCCACGGCCAATGACGTCTCCCAACTTCCGCCCGAGATGCTCAGGAAGGGGCGCTTCGACGAAATGTTTTTCGTGGATCTGCCCAGCCAGGCGGAGCGCGAGGCGATTTGGACGATTCAAATTGCCAAATACACCCGCGACCCGAAGGACTTCGATACCGTGCAACTCTCCCGGGCCAGCGACGGGTTGACCGGCAGCGAGATCGAAAACGTGTTCATCGAGGCGCTATACGCCGCGTTCGATGAGGAGCAGGAGCCGACCGACCTCGGGATTGCCCAGGTTTTGACCGAATTTGTGCCGCTCTCCAAGCTGATGGCGGAGCAGATTACTGGGCTCCGTAACTGGGCCAAAGGCCGGGCGCGGCTGGCCACGTCGCCACCGGCGGAACGCAGGCTCAGGAAGATGGCGGTGTGAGACGGTGGAAAGGAAGCCTGTCCCGGGAGGCGGGCTTCTTTTTAGCTATCAGCTAGGAATTAGGGAGGCGAGGGTCGGAATCGAACGAAGTCTTCACCGACAACCAGCGCCAAAATCCTGAGTTACGAGGGTGAAAGTAGCCTGATTTTACAGGGGTTTGCAAGGGTTTTCTTGCTACACGGCATGAACCCGGCTTTAACACCCTGCCGACACGGTTTCTACCCGGACGTTGAAGGTTTCGTTGAAGGTTTTTGCACCCCCTGCCCTCGTCGGGGAGCTCGCAGAACTGGCCGCTCCCAACACCGTGGTCCAACAACTGGCAGGAGTGGATTTGCAGCACTTGTCCCACTAACACCGACTTTTGGCGCAACGGCCTATTCACCAGAATCGGTCACCCCCTGCCGGGCAACAATCTTTTGGCGCAGAACGCGCTTCGATTTGGCTTGAACTGCTCTGATGTACTGGTTTAATAGTTAAATGGTTGACATAAAAGACTGGGGCAGGATTTCCGCCACAGATTTTGAGGAGTTGATCTTCTGGATGCTTCATCGGGAAGGCTTTCTCAACGTCGTTTGGCAGGGAGCCCACGGAAGTGACAGGGGGAGGGACATCGTATGCGAGAGACACGAGCTCTGGGGGCCGAAGCTGCTTAGGCACAAGTGTATTGTTCAGTGCAAGAAGTACGCCGGGCATCTCAGCCGCGCTTTGCTGCACGAAGATCTACTGAAGGCTGCTCAGTTCAAACCGGATTACTTCATTGTTGCCACGACAGGCATCATCAGTTCTGCGCTGAAAGATTGGTTGTTCACTTCGAGCGATAAAAACGGAATAAGGATTGTTCTTTGGGAACGAACTGACTTGGAGAGGCTTCTCGAATACCATCAGGATCTTCGTGTGAAATACTTGGGAGGGGAGCCCGGGCCTGATTTCCTGACGCGTCATCTGGCGCTTATCGAGGGGGCTCGCTCACAATTCGACTGTAAATTATTGACAGCAGAGGCGAAGTTGGTGCTAGGGGAGGCGTGCCTTCGGGCGCTGCACTCCCTCAGGCCACTGACGACGGCTCTTTTGATCGGCACCCTGTTGGAGAAAGATCTCAGCTACAGCCGAGCTCTCTTTGAAAGGTGCCGCGTTGATGTGGACCCGTTAATAGCGGCTTTGTTTGGTAGCGTGGCTCCGCTTGAGGAGGACTTGGCGCTACGGGTTGGCCTGAGGTCGAGTGGCAACGCGAACCGGGTCTTAGAGAAGTGCATGATACTAAAGGGGTGTTTGGCAGACGGTGGGTTCATTTCAACGCGAGCGCTCTTGATTGCGTGTCTACACGTGCAGCCCAGTCGTACCAATGAGTTCTTAAAGTCTCAGTGCGGTTCGAACGTTGTGTGCAGGATGCAAGAGCTTTCAAGCGAAGGGATTAACCGTGGGGTAATGGATGCCCTGTTCAGGCTTGCCGACGAACATGCAACAACGTTTGTTGTCAGGGCGTCGGAAGGCGAGACGGTCTTCCACCCTTTGAGTCCCTGGCCCATGCCATCATCCACCAGCAACTGAGCGGGAAGGCAGCCGTCACGATTCTGGCCCGGTTTGAGGCGCTGTTCGGGAATGGCGGCTTCCCGACGTCGGAGGCGGTTGCGACAGCCTCCGCTGAGCGGTTGAGGAGCGCGGGCTTGTCCAGGCCGAACGCCGGTTACTCGCATTTCGCGGATGGAGCGCATATTCTCGTTGAAGGCGGCGACGGCCTCCAGGATCGTGTCCCACATGGACACATGGCGCCAAGTCATACCCTGAGCAATAGCTCAGATTGGCCCAGCAGGGAGCCTGGCGCGACGGAGGGCAGCCATCTTCTCCCCCCCTCCTTGGAAGCCGGCGTGGCCGCAAATCGGCCGGGCCGAGCTGATCGATGCGTTCGGCCATGATCGGATCGGTTCGCAGATGGTCTAATGCCCGTTTGTTCACCGTGGCGATTGGGGCAGGGTTGGCCGGACGGAGTGAGGCGCCAGCCCGTCCGCGTGGGGAGCGTCATTTACAGGATTGACCGGCACGGCCAGAGGCGTATAAGACTTCCCGCATGAGACGCTTGGGCGGGGAAGGTGCGGTGGCGGAACATGCGAGCGGGTCCAGCCCACGACCGATGAAAGACACGGCTATCACAATATGCGCGAAGGCCAGCCACCAAACGCGGGACCTGCTGCTGCCGCGTCGGCCGTCGGGGCGGGTCGAACTCGAAACGGAGGCCGCATGACGCCGTCAAGCATAACCCCAACCGCTCGAACTTTCGGCAGTAACGAGACTTTGCGTTGGTCGTGTCGGGCCGGTGAGTTTGTGATCTGGGTGGCAACGGATTCGTTCCTGACTTCAAACCGTCCGTCGGCATGGACTATCCGCCACTTTTGGCAAATGCGCGACGGCGACTTCGTGACCATCACGAACCGTTGGGCCGACCTGCCAGTGTGGTTTGAACTGCACCCATCCGAGGTTGCAGACGCCGCCGCCTTCGAGATGATGAAGCGGCTCAGCGCGGGCTACCGGCCCAAAGCGCCGATGGACGGGCCGAACATCTGGCGTGCGAAAGCCGGCGACCGTTTGGCCTGGGTCACAACACGCGACACGCGCCAGCCGGTGCGCGAGATTTTGGATCTCGCTGCTTGTGTCGTAGCGATTGGCGAGAACGCGACGCCCTCGTCGGACGGAATCATCGGTTTCGCAGCACCCACACGCAGCGAACTGCCGCCGCCCGAGGCCGCCGCGATGCGAGCCGGTTTTGACGTAACTGCGGCTCTTGGTGTGCCGCGAGTTTTCGCTCGTGAATGGAGATTCGGCGCATGAGGAATCTCCGAGGCCAAATCCAAAACCTCCACCAAACGTGCGACCTGCTGCTGCAACTGCTGTCGGGGCAGGTGGAACTCGAAACCAAGGAAACCTATGCGAACGCCTGATGATCTCTCAGCACTGAAAGCAAAACCGTTCAAGGACGCTGTCGATAAACTCGAAGAGTTGATGACGCAAAGCGGCCGGGCGTTCCTTCTGGGTGCTGGTTGCAGCAAATGCGCTGGTCTGCCGCTTACCGCGCAGCTTACAAGCGAGGCTCTCGCAAGCCCGAAGCTAGATGCGTCCAACAAAGAGATTCTCAAGGCCATTGAGGCAAACTTTGCCGGGGCGACCTTCCCGAACATCGAAGACTACCTTAGCGAGCTGGTGGACCTCCTGGCCATTGCAGATCGTCGTGCTTCACGAAGCGCAACCAAGCAGGAGATTGACCTCGGGGGCAAGACTTACAGCGCGAAATCGCTACATGACGCAACGGAACAAATCAAGCGGGCTATCGCCGACGTGATTGACACGCCTGTCTCCATTGAAACGCACTGGGACTTTGTGAAGGCGGTGCATCGTCCTGTTCGACCCGGCAAAGCGGTGGGCAATCATCGAGTGGATTACCTGGTGCTGAATTATGACACACTCATCGAGGACGCATTGGCGCTGGAGAAAGTCGCGTTTGCTGACGGCCTCGATGGTGGAGTGACCGGTTGGTGGAACGCTGACACCTTTTCCGATACTAGCCTTTCTGCGCGGGTTCTCAAACTCCACGGTTCAATAAACTGGTGTCACTTTCCGAATGAGAATCTCCCTCGCCGGGTGCCAAAGACCATTACCGGAATGGCGGTCAACGACCAACGCATTGTTATTTGGCCGGCGTCAACGAAGTATCGTGAAACGCAACTAGATCCATACGCGCAATTAGCATCGCTGGCACGCGAAGTCCTCCGCCCCAAGGACGGCTCGCAGCGTGTGTTGGCGGTTTGCGGCTACAAGTTTGGTGACTCCCATATCAATCTCGAACTTGATCGCGCCCTGCGTGCATCGCGTGATCTGACGCTGGTTGTCTTTTGGTCCGAGGAGGCTCTCGACGGACAACTGAAAGGGTGGCACGACGATGTCTCCATCCGCGAACAGGTTTTGATCTATGGCAAACGGGCCTTCTGGCATGGCGACACCGTTGGTGCTTCTGCGGACGACCTGCCCTGGTGGAGGTTTGAGAACATCACGCGCTTACTGGGAGGTGAACGATGAGCAAAGAACCTCGTAATCCAAATGACACAATCGAGAATCTTGCAATCGGCAAAATCATCGAAGTGGATGGTCCCCACATCATCGCGGAACTTGAACCGAAGCTTTCCGAACTGTCGCGAGTTTACGCTGGCGAGACTTATCCAATCGGCCAATTCGGCTCTATCGTCAAAATCCACTTCGGTCGCCGACTGATTTTCGCTTTTGTTGGCCGGCTTCGCATGAAGGCGGAGTTTGAGGCAGAGCGTGGAATTACCCCACAGGCCCCCGGCGATGAGCGCATCGTCGAAGCTGACTTGTTTGGAGAAGGCGAATGGGTGTTTGACTCCACCGATATGCCGCCAAAGTGGACCTTGAAGTTTCAACGAGGGGTGGCAACATATCCACTCCCACAACAGACGGTTTATCTCACGCCGAAATCCGAGTTGCGTTTCATCTACGGGCAGAAAGACGGAACGGTGGTTCAACTTGGCGAGCATGTCGGCTCCGGGGGAACGCCATGCTACGCTGATATGAATGAATTGTTGGGGAAGCACACGGCTATCCTCGGCTCTACCGGCGCAGGAAAGTCTGGCACGGTCGCCGCTGTAATCCACAGCCTGTTAGAGCGAGGAGCTTTAGCCGGATACGGGAAGTGGCAACCCCGAATTATCATTCTCGACCCGCACAACGAGTATCCGGCGGCATTCCCTACCCACAAAAGGCTCTCAACGGATGACGGGACTCTGACGCTCCCGTATTGGCTGCTAAATTTTCAGGAGTCGATCGCACTGCTGATTGGCAAAACGGAGTTCGTTGCGACATCCCAAGCCAACATCGTAAAGACCGCACTGCTGAGGGCACGAATTGCGGGCGCACAGGACCTCGGTCTTGACCCGGCGAAAATCACGGTTGATTCGCCAGTTCCTTACAAGTTGTCGGTTTTCAAAGCTGCGGTCGAGGCAGACAAACCTCCGCAAGCCAGCAAGCAGGATTCCCACAACTCAATCTTGGAGAAACTGGACGTCTTGCTGCGTGATGCACGAGTGCGGTTCCTCATGGTTGAGTGGGCAGGTGGAAACCAAGATCCATTTCCCGCGATCATCGAACAGCTCGTTGGTGCCGGACCACAGCCACGGATTGTCGATTTGTCCGGCGTGCCCAATGAGGTCGCCGGTGTTTCAAGCGCGGTGATTGCTCGCACTCTATTCAATTTAAAGGTGTGGCAAAATGCGGACGAGCGGGGCAAAGATCCTGTGCTGCTCGTGTGCGAAGAAGCCCATCGCTATGTGCCAAACCGTGGCGAGGCTCAATATGAAGCAGCTCAGGAAGCAGTCCGCAGGATTGCGAAGGAAGGACGCAAATACGGCCTCGGGTTGATTCTCGTCTCCCAAAGGCCAAGCGAGGTCGAGGAGACTGTTCTGTCGCAGTGCAACAGTTGGATTGTGCTCCGAATCACGAACGATGCTGACCGTGAGCACGTCCGCTCGATTCTGCCCGACTCAATGGCCGGATTGACCAAGATGCTATCGGGGTTGCGACGTCAGGAAGCGATTTTTGTTGGTCAGGCAGCGATGCTCCCGTCGCGCATCATGGTCAGGAATCTTGAGGCGAACCAACTACCACGGTCACACGACATCGACTTTGATGCTGGCTGGCAAAATGACCCGATGACACCCGACCAACTCAAGACGGTTGCCGCTCGGTGGCGCTACCAGCAGCGATGACTTGCCACGCCCACACCGAAGACCAGCTTTTCGAGCAACCTGCCGCCGGGTTGTTCTCGGAGGTTGGCTGGAAGGGAGACCGCGTATGAACGGGTTGCTGGTCAGGGTCGGCATTGATTCCACGGACGGATGTTGGAATGCACCGATGCGATTGGCCACAGGTGAGTTCGCCTACGTCACCATCACAGATACCAAACCGCTACGCGATGGCTTGACCCGCCTCTACGACGAGTTTGTTCCGATCGTCGCCCGTTTTGGGGAGCAGTTGCCCTCCGAACTGCCCGGCACACCCACGCATCTTGATCCTGACTTCGACCAAGTCACCTATGGCGATCAAGGCCAGCGGGCGAAACGCATCACCACACATCTGACCGCCGGAGATTTGCTGGCATTCTTCGCCGCCCTACGTCCGGTGGACGGACCTTCGCGCCCCCTCATCTACGCACTCATCGGCCTCTATGTAGTCAAGGAAATCGTCCCGGCCAAGTCCGTCCCCAAATCGCGTTGGCCTGAAAACGCACACACGCGCCGTGTGCCAGGCGAAACTGATATTGTGGTCCGCGCTCGCCGCGACGTTTCCGGCCGTTTTCGCAGGTGCATTCCCATCGGGGAGCTTCGGGGTGGAGTCTATCGCGTTCGCAACGACTTGCTCGATGCGTGGGGCGGTTTGGACGTCAAGGATGGCTATATTCAGCGTAGCGTGAGGCTGCCAGCCTTCCACGACGCGCACAGGTTTTACCGCTGGTTTCTCGCGCAGAAGCCCGAACTACTGGCGGAGAATAATCCTATATGAGCGACAGGCTATTCATCGTCATGCTCCGACGTCCGCGCAGAAACGATCCGCGCACCGACCCGTTTTGGGAGTTTGGGAGTTTCGGCTGCACCGGATGCCACGCAAACAATCTTCTGCACCCAAAGAACTGTCAGATTGCCAATGGCGACAAGCTGGCGTTCGTGCAAGGCGGTCATCTGGGATCGCGATTGCTACTGGTGACGCCGCCCGTGACTCGCGTTGACCACACAGGCGGCGGGGCAAAAGGGCGCGTGGAACTCCGCTGGGATTCGAGCCGGAAACCGTTCTGCTACGACCGTGCGCCTTCACTCTTCGAGTCGCCTGGACCGGGCAGGCCTGGCTTGTTTCCGCGACTGGCCGTGGTTCTTTCTCAGACGAACCGCTCCACGGCTGATGCGAAGTTGGCCAGCCGTTTCCGCGCCCGCAGTAGCCCGCTTGAGCCGGAACTCGCCGAAGAACTGGAAACTGGATTCAATGCTACCGTGAAAACGGCAAAGCCTTCAGATTTCGTCACGAAGTATGCCCAGGCGTTGCCGTGGTGCGACTGTCCAACCCCAGCGAGCGAGCGGCGAAAAGACTATCGGGCGTGCCTGAAGGATTTGGAGCAGGCTACCGACGCTCCGCGACAAAGAACACGTTGCTGCAAGTGAGCGCCCACACCTACACCGAAGACCAATTTGTCGAGCAGCTTGCCGTCGGGTTGTTCGTGGAGTTTGGTTGGAGGGTGGCTGGGCCGCCCACGGCGCGAGGGAGGATTTTGACCCTCAGGATCTGGTGATGGAGCGAAGCCGAGCCAACCGAGCGTTTCGGTGACCAATGTCGGCTCGGCGGCGGCTGGCTCCTGCTGCTGACCCAGCTCGATAGGAAGGCTGACGGCGAACGCTGCGCTGTCCTCGAATTTTGCGTGATTTTTGCGTTTGACTCCTACCGACCAGGCTCTAGCAGTCTGTTGAAATACTGCTGAGCATGAGGTATAATAATGCCGATATGTTTTCGGTGAAGGAGAAAATTTCACAGGCAGTATTGGGAGACTTGGCCAAGCGATTGGCCAAGTCGCGAAAGTGTCAGTTCTATTCCAGGTTGGATCAGACTCTCGAGGGATTTGAGTTTGCGCGGAAGGTCCGCGAACTCTGCCTCCCGGCCTACGATCAAAGCGGAGAGGGAAAGCCGGGCATTGACCCGGTGATCTATCTGAAGATGCTGATGATCGGCTTTTTTGAAAACCTGCCCAGCGAGCGCGCCATTGCCGAGGTATGCGCCGATTCGCTTGCGGTGCGGGCCTTTCTGGGTTTCGGGCTCAATGAGAACACGCCCGACCATTCGAGTTTCACGCGCATTCGCCAGCGCTTGGGGCCGGAGATTTACCAGCGGGTGTTCATTTTGATTTTGTCGGCGATGCAAGCTCATGGGTTGGTGGGCGGCAAGCACCTGGGGGTGGACTCCTCGGTGATGGAAGCCAACGCCTCCCTGCGGGGTCTGGTCAGTCGCAACACCGCGGAGGCGTATTGGGACTATGTCAAACGCCTGGCCAAGGAGCAGGGCATCGACCCGCGGGACAGCGAGGCGGTGCGGCGCTTTGACCGCCGGCGTCCCAAGCGCATGAGCAATGAGGAGTGGGTCAATCCGCATGATCCGGACGCCAGGATCGGCCCCAAGAAGGACGGCGCCACCGACATGATTTACAAGCCCGAAGTCGTGGCGGATTTGGAGACCGGGGTGCTGGTCGACGCCCAGGTGTTGCCTGGCGATCAGGCCGACCACCAAGACGTTTCGACTCGCCTGCTGGAGGCCCAGCAAACGCTCAATGCGGCGCGGGGAGAGCCTTGGGATGTGCTGACAATGGAAACGGCGACCACCGACAAAGGGTATTACGCGGTGCCCGAAGTGCAGGCTTTGCAGCGCGAAGAGATCAGGACCGTGATGCGCGATCCGGTCCTCAATCGCCGGATGGACAAGCTGGAAGAACCGGAGCAAGAAGCGGTCAAAGCCGCCCGCCGCGCCACCAAAAGCCCGCTGGGTAAAAAGCTACTACGGCGGCGCGGGATGCACCTGGAACGACCCTTTGCCCACATCCTGGACTGCGGGGGAATGCGGCGCACGACGTTGCGCGGGCTATTGAACAATAACAAGCGCTTCAGACTCTCGGGGGCCTTCTTCAATCTCTCGCAGTTAATGCGCCACCTCTTTGGCACGGGCACGCCCAAACAGTGCGCTGCTATGATGCCGGCCTATGCGCTCAATTGAGCAAGTATTTCAACAGGCTGCTA
>Ga0181520_10012840_pt1 | contig 10692 bp, 8 predicted proteins | sample PEATcosm2014_Bin_29_FD_132451 | JGI IMG/M metagenome (GOLD analysis project Ga0181520, IMG submission 132451) | Peatland microbial communities from MTU Mesocosm Facility, Houghton, MI, USA - PEATcosm2014_Bin02_30_metaG | ecosystem: Environmental > Terrestrial > Soil > Wetlands > Peat | place...
AGACCCAGAACGCCGCGCCCATCGCAATCAGCAGCGACGCAATCATCGTTCCGGTCAGGATGAGCTCTGCCTCGTTGGCGTTCTGGGCCGCCTGCGCGGCCGATTCGGCCATGACCTGCTTGATCAAGTCGACGTATGCGCCGAGAGCGGCCAACGTATCGGCGCGGGCGACTTTCCCGTCCTTCTCCGACAGGAGTGCGGCCTTGAGGTGACCGCCGTCGCGCACGATCTCCGATGTGTGCGCTAGCGCCTTGACGAGGCGTTCGGTCTGCGCGGCGATGTCATCGACGGAAACCCCAAGCGCCGACGCCTGCGGCGTCGCCTGTCGCAGCGAACTGTCGAGCTCGTCGTTCGTCTGGGCGAGATCCTTGAGGTCGCTGGCCAGCTCGTCCTCGTTCGAAGCGGAAATCGCCTGATACAGGACCCTCAGCGCGCGCGCGCCCTCGACTCTGACGGTCTGCAGCGCAAACAGCGCCCGTCCGGACTCCACCGACGCCGGCGCGTGATTGAGGGAGGCGATGGCCGCGTCGAGCGCGTCGTTGAAATTCTTGGCTGCGGCGACGCCTTCGCTGCGCCAGAACCGATCGGCGCGAGCGGCGGAATTGAGTTCGGCGAGCCTAATGACGTTGTCTTCGACCGCATTCATCTTCGCGTAGGCGGCGGAGAATTTCCCGAGTAACACTTTGCCGGCCTCCGTCGTGGCGGCCAGCACCTCATCGTTCAACCGCATGGCGTTCACGCGCTGACTCTTGAGTTCGGCTTCATACTGGGCGATGTCGGCGTCGTTTGAGGCGATGATCAGGTTCTTTTCGGCGCGAACCTGGCCAAGGATCGAGGCCTGAATTTCGGCCGCCTTGTCGCCCCGGCCCGCCCTGATGACGAGGTCGGCGCTGGTCGCGGCGAGTTGATTGAGTTTGACGTACGCGACCCCGCCCGTGACCATGGTCAGAATAATGACGGCGCCGAAAGCCGTCGCCAGCTTCGCCTTGACGGTGAATCGCATCGGAGAACCCCTCAATCTCAATTCAAAATCAGTTTCGTGTTCGGGACGATGACGCATTCGTCCTGCCATCTTGGCGACCGCGTTGATGAATCCCGGTCGACGGCGCATGCCGATCGGCAGCGTAAAAATCCACGATCTCAAATAGATCTTCCGTTAGGTCAGGAAGCTGAGCGCGGGCTCTTAAGAAATGGTTACTATTGCCAATCACGGTCGCGTTACAATCATTCACGTAAGCGTTGTTTTCAAGCGTTAGCGCGTTACTAACAATAATTCTAAATCTTGCGCCAGGATCTTGGCGTCAGCAATTTGAACGAATTCGCCGAAAGATTCTCTTTCACCCTGCATCTTCTACAACGGCGCCCAAACATAGGCTCGCAAAACTGCGGCAAGCTGCCGCACTGCGGCGAATCGGCGCCGAAGACTATCGTTTCTAGGCGATCTTTCCGTCGCCGCTTTGAATCCTTGGCGGCCTCGGTTCATGATCGCTCGGCGGCTAAAGAGGAAGCGAATCGGTCAATCGGCCTCTCGGTTGCTATAGAAGTGAAAGACGGCGCCTGAGAGGAAAAATGAAACCGACGTGGCTGCGTATAGTATTTCACCAGTAAAATCGACGCCGTGGCGGGGGCGCTCAGAATCGCCGACCCCGCTTCCACCTCCCAAAGCTGAAGCTGGCTGGCGGCGCTGGCCGCGTCGTCTCACCTCACCCGACCTTCGGCTGTGCGTAGGGCGATAGATCGCGCTCGAGGGACCGCCCCGCGCGCTTCGCGCCGAAGAGTCGGCCGTCTTCGACCACAACCGCGCTGCGCAGCACCGTCATGACCGGCCAGCCGATTATCGCCATGCCCTGGTAGGGCGTGTAGTCGGCGCCGTGGCGCATGATCGCGTGGCGGATCGTCTCGCGTTTGTTCGGGTCAGACGGCGCCGTGTCGGCGGCGTAACAAACGCTATGGGCCGGCATCCTACCGAATGCTCTCGTGGTGACGAATGACCTCACGGATGATGAATGTCAGGTATTTCTCCGCGAACTCAGGGTCCAGGTGAGCGGCTTCTGCGAGAGAACGCAGCCGTTTGATTTGGTGTTCCTCCCGAATTGGGTCCGCCGGCGGCAGGTTGTGTTTGGCCTTGAGAGCGCCGACACGCTTGGTGCAACGAAACCGCTCCGCCAGCATATGGACCATCGCAGCATCGATATTGTCGATGCTTTTGCGAAGATCGTTCAATTCCGTTTGTGCGCTTTGATCGTCCGCCACATCGCCTCCGGATGAAGTTCTCTACAGACGCCGCGTTCGGCTGGTCACGTCGAACTGCGACATAGATAAGGCATTGCGGCGGCGTTCAAGCCGCTCGCGACAGAAGGAACGGCGGCGTTGGACCGTGGCTTCCCTAACGATGCGGTTCGTTGTCTCGATCTGACCACTGTCCAAACGTCGTTGATCTTGGCGCAGGCTTGTTTCCCCTCAGCCGGCGCCGTCGATTCGACTCTCTCGCCTCGACGCCGCCCGCCTAGCCGCCCCAGTGTCCTGTCGGCCGCGCGTAGGGCGAGAGATCGCGCTTGAGGAACTGGCCGCCGCCCTTCGCGCCGACGATTTTGCCGTCTTCGGCGATGACCGCGCCGCGCAGCAGTGTCATCACCGGCCAGCCGGTCACCGCCATGCCCTCGTAGGGCGTGTAGTCGGCGCCGTGGTGCATGATTTCTTGGCGGATCGTCTCGCGCTTGTTCGGGTCCCACAGCACGATGTCGGCGTCGAAGCCGACGCCGATCGCCCCCTTGCGCGGATAGAGGCCATACATCTTGGCGTGGTTGGTCGACGTGAGCGCGACGAACTCGTTGACCGTGATGCGGCCCTCGACGACGCCCTTGGAATAGAGAATCGGCAGCCGCGACTCGACGCCTGGGATGCCGTTCGGCACCCACTTGAACGATGTGCGCGCCTTCGGGTTCAGCTTGCCTTCCGCGCTTTCGTAGAGAAACGGGCAATGGTCGGACGAGAAGGTCTGGAACACGCCGGTGCGGATGCCTTCCCAGATTGCGTCCCATGAGGCGCGATCGCGCGGCGGCGGCGAGCAGACGTATTTGCCGCCGCTCTCGTCCATGTTGAGGCCCTTGAGGTCGTCGGCGGTCAGCGCAATGTATTGCGTGCAGGTCTCGCCGTAGACCTTGAGGCCGCGCCGCTGCGCCCAACGGATCTGCTCCATCGCCTCGCGGCCGGAGACGTGGACGACCATGATCGGCGTATCGAGCAGTTCGCCGTGGCTGATCGCGCGATGTGTCGCTTCGCGCTCGACCACCTCAGGACGCGATACGGCATGGTAGTAGGGGGCGGTCTTGCCCGCCGCCTCGAGCCGCTGCGTCATGAACTTGATCGCGTCGTAGCCCTCGCAGTGGACCATGACCAGCGCGCCACATCCGCGCGCGCAGTCGAACACCTCGAGCAACTGGCGATCGTTCAGCACCAGATCGTCGTAGGTCATGAACACCTTGAACGATGAATAGCCGTCGGCGACCAAGGCGGGCAGTTCCTGGCCGAGCACTGAGGGCGAGGGGTCGGTGACGATGAGATGGAAGCCGTAATCGCAATAGGAATTGCCGTCGGCCTCCTTGTGATAGTCCATCACCGAAGCGCGCAGCGAGGCGCCGCGCGGCTGCAACGCGAATGGCAATATTGTGGTGTTGCCGCCGGCGATCGCCGAGCGCGTGCCGGTCTCGAATCCGTCCGCCATCTTCACGCCGCCGCCTGAGGGCTGGGCGAGATGGACGTGGCTGTCGATGCCACCCGGCATGACGAGCAGACCGGAGGCGTCGATCACGCGCGCCCCGTCGGTCAGACTGTCGGCGATGGCGACGATTTTGCCGCCGCGCACGCCGACGTCGGCGCGGAATTTGTCGGCTGCAGTCACCACCTCGCCGCCGCGGATCACCAGTTCGTATTCGCTCATCGCCGCCTCGCTGTGCTTTCGTGCGGATTCTAAGCATAAAGGGCGCCTACGCCCAGCCGCGGCCTTCGCGGCGATTGAGCGCGCCGCGACCTCAGGGCTGCATTCCGCCGCTGGCGTGACCGCCGCGAGATGCGCCGCCGGAGCTTCCGCTCGGAATCGGGTTCGGGCTCGGCGTCGTCCCGACCATGGTTCCCTTGCAGCCGCCGGCGACATAGGCGAGCAGCGGATTGAACTCCGCCGCTGTGAGATATGCGGCGCCCTCGCCGCCAGGATAGGCGGTGAACTGGAACGACGTCACCGCAATCAGCGCGTTCTTGTCTTTGCCTTCGGCGGTCGAGAAATTGACGATCCAGGCACCGCCGCTGGTGCCAAAGGTGAGGTTGGTGGTCGGCGCCCATTGCACGACGATGCCCGGATAAGACTTGTCGAGCATCGGGATCGCGTCGGCGAAGAACAACGCGCCACCCGACTTCTGCACGATCTGGCCGTTGAGGATGTCGCTGGCGTAGCCGACCCGGGTCGCGTAGCCATATTTGCCCTTCCAGTCGAGCGCGTAGGGCATGACGCCGGTCGGGCTTTCGCCGTCGGTGAGCAGCATGGCGAAATCATGCTGATCGGCGACGAATTTGGCGTCGTCTTTCTCGGGCGCGTTCATCGCGGCGAAACTGCTCGGCAAGGTCCACAGCGGATCGGCCGCGCCACAGAGGATCTTGAACGGCGCGCCCTCCTGGTTCTGGTATTGCAGCCAGAACGTGCCCTTGGTGACGTCGGGCCAGGGGCCGGTCGGCTTGTCGGCGAGATCGCGCAGGCAATGGGCGGCGGTCAGCACGACGTTCGGCTTGATGAACTGCCCGGTGCATTCGACGATCGCGCGCGGGTCCTTGTCGGTCGGATCGGGGATCGCCAGCAGGCCGACCCATTTGAGCGGCGCCAGGCTCGGATTGCCGGTGGTCGCCTCGGCCGGCGCGGTGTCGGGAATCACTTGCGCCAGACGGATCCAGCCGTCGCGCCCGCGCGCCGCCGCCGCGTCGAGGAGAACGGTCGCTCGCGTCGCGCCGACGTTTCCGGCAACAGCGAGCGCGGCGACGGCGAAGCTCAAAGCGCGCATGCGAACCCCCCGGTCGTCGCGCCAGATCGACGCTTGCAAGCTTAGCCGCGACCGGGCGACGAAAAAAGGGCGGCGACCGCGCCGTTACGCCGCTGGCGCGATCGCCGCTCGGCGCCCTAAGATTGCGCTGGAACTGGACCGACGCGCGACGTCCCTTTCTTCGCGAACGGGGAAAGGGGGCAGATTGCGGCGGGGTTTTTGTTCGTTCGGCGAGGAGCGCGCGCCATGAAGACAATCGTCCGCCGCTTGTTGGCGTCACTCGCCGCCGCGCTGCTCCTCGCCGGCGCGGCGGCGGCTCAGACGCCGTCGCTGGCCAGCCGGCTCGTTGGCCACTGGAACCTGGTTTCAGTTGCGATTGGCGACCAGAGGCCTTACGGCGCTGATCCGAGGGGCTCGATGTTTTTCGACGCCGCCGGCCATTACGCGGTCATCGTCGTCGGCGCCGGCGGCGCCGGCGCGATCGCCTATTTCGGCGAATATGCGCTCGACGAGGCGGCCGGCGTCCTGTCGCTGCATGTCGACGGCGGCAACCACGCCAGCGGGGCGGGGCGCGACGAAAAGCGAGCCGTGCAGCTCGACGGCGACGTGCTCACCCTACGCAGCGCCCACGCGTCTCACGGCCTTGGCGGCGTGACGCTGGTGTGGAAGCGCGGCGAGTAAGGCCGCCGACACGGCGTCCAAGCCGCGACAATGGCGCGGGCCGCCGGCGCTTGTACGACGCTCAGCGCTCGCTGCAGCCGTCGCCGTTTCAAGCTTTGCGACGCGCTAACAACAAGTCGACGACCTGTCTCGCTCACCCTCAAGCCCGTCTGCGCAGGTCTGGGGTTGAGCGCTGATCGATCGACGGCTTCGAGGGCGCGAGAAACGCGCGCAGATCGCTCATCAAGCTTGGGCGCTGCCGCGTTTCCGCGAGCGCAGCGAGATAGTTCTCCGCCCAGAGTTCGATATTATGGACCAGGAGATGTTCCAGCATCGGGCCATGACGTTCGCGGCGCTCGGACAACGGCATCCCCAACGCACGCTTCAGCGCTGCGGCCACGGCGTCGCTCTCATGTGGGTTGACGATCAGCGCCCCAGTGAGTTCCGCCGCCGCCCCGGCAAATTGCGAAAGCACGAGCACGCCGGGATTCTCCGGATCCTGCGCCGCGACATATTCCTTGGCGACGAGGTTCATGCCGTCGCGAAGCGGCGTAATCAGCGCCACATTCGCCGCACGATAGATGCCCGCAAGCGCGGCGCGCGAATGGGAACGGTTGACGTAGCGTATCGGGGTCCAAGACGCCTCGCCATAGCGGCCGTTGACCCGGCTGATCAGCGTCGTCACCTCATCCTCGATTGCAGCGTAGTCCTTGATGTCCGACCGACTCCTTGGCGTGATCTGCAACAGGGTGACGTGCGATCGCCACTCCGGATTGTCTTCGAGAAAACGGTCGAACCCGTTGATGCGCTGGATGATGCCCTTGGAATAATCGAGCCGGTCGACGCCGAGCGCCAGATGCAATCCGGCGAGGCTCTCCATCATTTCTTTGGCGAAGGGCGAACGCGCGGCATTGCGCGCAAGCCGCGCGTAAGTGGCGGTCTCGATGCTGACTGGAAATGCGCCGATGCGGGTCTGGCGACCTTCCACTTCGAATGTCAAGCCGCGGCCCTTTTTGGCTCCCGGCATCGTCAAGAGGTAGGCGGCGAAATTGTCGCGATCATTCTCCGTCTGAAAGCCAACGAGATCGTAGTAGGTAAGGGTGCCGAGAATCTCTTCGTGGTGCGGCAGCGTGCGCAGAATGTCCAATGGAGCGCAGGGGATGTGCAGGAAGAAACCGATCGGATTAAGGCGCCCTCGCGCGCGCAGTTCGCGCGCCAACGGCATCAGATGGTAGTCATGCACCCAAACGACGTCGTCCTCCCTGAGGAAAGCGCTGAGCTTGTCCGCGAATTGGCGATTGACGCGCATATAGCCTGAATGGTCGGCGCGCGAATATTCCTGCAAATCGACGCGATAGTGCAGAATCGGCCACAGGACTCGGTTGGCCAGCCCGTTATAGTATTCCTCAAAGTCGTTCTTCGACAGATCGATGACGGCATAGCTAATGTGATTGCGCTCGACGACGCGCGGTTCCGCCGTCTCCGTTTCGTCGATCTTGCCGCTCCAGCCGAACCAGACGCCGGTGCGGTTTCTCAACGCCGCTTTCACCGCGACCACGAGTCCTCCCGCCGTCTGCTTGTTTCCCGGCTCGGGTACGGCGACTCGATTCGAGACGATGATGAGACGTGGGCCCATGTTTCCCCGCAACCCGACGACAGACGGCTCGTTGTGTTGATGACGCGGATGATCGCCGCTTTGATTTGGGGCGCGCTCCGACGCCGCCGTCTGAGCGCCGATCGTTCGATCAAGCGCGCCCGATCCCCAATTGGCGCGTACTCGCGTTGTCGCGATGGACAACACGCCGAGTGCGACCAGACTGCTGCCGATCAAGTTGTACGCCAGCATGTCTCCGCCTCTTCCGGCCGTGAAACGAGGCGGAGTCTACCGGTTCGTCGCGACGGCGATAGATTCGGAATTTACCTATTGGACAGTTTGGACTTGTGCGGCCTAACGCCCTCTAGGCCGCATTGAAGCGGCGAGCGGTCGTGCTGGCGCCTCGATCGCGCGACACCGGCATGAATTCGGAGCGCTCGAGCTTCGGCTTGGCCTCGGTCGGCCGCGCCTTGGCCCGGCGGGATCGGTCGAGGACGATCTTGAAGGCGACCAGCGGCCCTTCGGCGTCGCGCTCTTCCGCGAGCGGGCGGGCTAGTCGCCGACGCTGAATTCGAGTCGCTGGCGTCCGCGCCGCGATCGGCGGACCGGGCCCGAAGCCTCTTCATTTGGCGAAGCGGGGCGCGTCGCTGCGGCGCGCGGCCCGTGCTCGGCAAGGCAGGCGTTGTAGGTGAGCGGCTCTTCGAAGCGCGCACAAGGATCTGGCCGCTGTGCGGCGGCAGGAGCGGCGAGGACGAGCGCAGCGAAGGCAAAGGGCGCGGCGCGTGCGATCATCGCAGCGTCGCGCCGGTCTTCTTGCCAACTTCGACGACGACCTTGGCGACCGCCGCCTCGATCTCTGCGTCAGTCAGCGTGCGCTCGCGCGGCTGCAGCGTCACCGCGATCGCCACCGACTTCTGTCCGTCCGGCACGCCAGGGCCGCGATAGACGTCGAACACGTCGGCGGCCGTGATCAGGGCGCGATCGGCGGCGAGCGCCGCCTTGAGGATGTCGCCCGCCGCCGCGCTTTCGGCGACGACGAAGGCGAGGTCGCGCGACACCGGCATGAACTCGGAGCGCTCGAGCTTCGGCCTGGCTTTGGTTGGCCGCGCCTTGGCCGGCGGGATCGCGTCGAGGACGATTTCGAAGGCGACCAGCGGCCCTTCGGCGTCGAGCGCCTCGAGCGCGGCGGGGTGCAGTTCGCCGAACCATCCGGCGACGTTCTTCGACCCGAACTGCAGCGTGGCCGATCGGCCCGGATGCAGGAACGCGGGACCGCCGGGGACGATCTGCACGGCGTTGGCCGCGACGCCGAGCGCGGCGAGCAGCGCCAGCGCGTCGCTCTTCGCGTCATAGGCGTCGACCGGTCCGCCGCCGCTCCAGTGGCGGCCCTCGCCGCGCGCCTTGGCGAAGTCGCGCCTGACGGCCGCTGCGGCGACGCGCTGGTCGTTCTCGCCGGCGCCGAGGAAGATCTGCCCGACCTCGAACAACGCCGCGTCGGCGAAGCCGCGCCGCGCGTTGCGCTCGGCCGCGGCGACCAAGCCGGGGACGAGGCTCGGCCGCATGTCGGAAAGGTCGGCGGCGATCGGATTGGCGAGCGCGAGTTCGGGCTTGCCGCCGCCGAACAATTCGGCCGCCGGCTTGGCGATGAACGACCACGTCACCGCTTCGCGTAAGCCCAGCGCCGCAAGCGAGCGCTTGGCGAGTCGGGTGCGCTTTTGCAACGGCGTCAGCACCGGCGCCGGCACGCCTTCGTTCGAGCGCGGCAGCGGGGCAGGGGGCACGCGGTCGAGGCCGGCGATGCGCACGATCTGCTCGACGATGTCCGCCTTGCCCTCGACGTCGGGCCGCCAGCTCGGCACGATCGCCTTGCGGTTCTTGAGCTCGAAACCGAGCCGCGCCAGGATCGCCTCGCCTTCGTTTTGCGGGATGTCGACGCCGAGCAGCCGCTTGACTTCGCTGTAGGGGAAGTCAATCGCGCGCTTCGGCTTGACCGGATCGCCGGCCACGATCAGCCGCGACGGCTCGCCGCCACACAGGTCGACAATCAGATGCGTCGCCAATTCGGCGCCGGGGATGCAGAAATCGGGATCGACGCCGCGCTCGAAGCGATAGCGCGCGTCGGTGACGACGCCGAGTTTGCGCCCGGTTTGGGCGATGTTGGGCGGGTCCCACAGGGCGCTCTCGACCAGCACGTCGCGCGTGTTCTCGTCGCAGCCCGAATGCTCGCCGCCCATCACGCCAGCGATCGACTCGACACCGTCATCGTCGGCGATGACCACCATGCTGTTGTCGAGCGCATAGGTCTTGCCGTCTAGCGCCAGCACGCTCTCGCCGGCGCGCGCGCGGCGCACATGCAGCGCGCCCTTGACCTTGGCGGCGTCGAACACGTGCAATGGTCGGCCGCGGTCAAAGGTGACGTAATTGGTGATATCGACCAGCGCGCTGATCGGCCTCAGGCCGATCGCCCGCAGCCGCTTCTGCATCCATTCCGGCGACGGGCCGTTCTTGACGCCGCGCACCAGGCGCAGCGCGAAGGCTGGGCAGAGGCGCGCCTCGTCGGGCGCGAATTCGAGCTTCACCGCAGTCGGACAGTCGAAGCTCCCGGCGACGGGGCGCGGCGCGTGCGTCTTCAGCTTGCCGAGGCCGGCGGCGGCGAGATCGCGGGCGATTCCGGAAACGCCGGTCGCGTCGGGCCGGTTGGGGGTCAGCGACACGTCGATCACCGGATCGTCGAGGCCGGCGTAGGTCGCGTAAGCGACGCCGACCGGCGCGTCGTCGGGCAGCTCGATGATGCCGGTATGGTCGTTGGAAAGCTCGAGCTCGGCCGCCGAGCACAGCATGCCGTTCGACTCGATTCCGCGGATGACGCCCTTGGCGAGCGTGATCTTCTTGCCCGGAATGTAGGTCCCGACCGGCGAGAACACGCTCTTCATGCCGGTCACTGCATTGGGCGCGCCGCAGACGACCTGCACGGGGGCGCCGCCGGCGTCGACCATGCACAGCCTGAGTCGATCGGCGTTGGGGTGCGGCTTGGCTTCGATCACCCGCGCGACGACGAAGCCCTGGTACTTGGCGCTGGCGTCCTCGACGCCCTCGACCTCGAGCCCGACGCGCGTCAGCGCTTCGACGATTTCGGCGAGCGGCGCCTGGGTGTCGAGGTGGTCTTTGAGCCAGGAGAGGGTCAATTTCATTTCGGTTCTCGAATCGAATGCGGCGCGACAGCGGCGTTCAGACGCTCAATCCCCCCGCCAGCGTCGGCGCGTCGAGCGGTTTGAAGCCGTAGTGGTCGATCCAGCGCAGGTCGGCGTCGAAGAAGTCGCGCAGGTCGGGCAGGCCGTATTTGAGCATGGCGATGCGGTCGATCCCCATGCCCCAGGCGTAGCCCTGGTAGACCTCGGGATCGAGGCCGCA